>Ga0181536_10008155_pt1 | contig 10141 bp, 10 predicted proteins | sample PEATcosm2014_Bin_41_FD_121105 | JGI IMG/M metagenome (GOLD analysis project Ga0181536, IMG submission 121105) | Peatland microbial communities from MTU Mesocosm Facility, Houghton, MI, USA - PEATcosm2014_Bin17_60_metaG | ecosystem: Environmental > Terrestrial > Soil > Wetlands > Peat | place...
AATCGCCGCCACTTCGCGCGCCATGCCGAAATGCCCCCACAGGTCCGGCCGATGCGTGATGGATTTGTTATCGATCTCGATTATGTTGTCCCGCCCGCAGCCCGCGATCGCCGCCCCCACCTGAGCGTTCAGCTCAATAATTCCGGCGCCGTCCCGATTGATGCCCAACTCCGCGCCACTGGCCAGCATCCCATCGCTCTCGATCCCTTGAACGGCCTTCTTGCCCAGCGGCACGTACGCGGTCACCACACCCACGCGGCAGTTCGGTGCGCCGCAAACCACGGTCTTGGTCCCGTACCGGTCCGTTTCCACCCGCGCCTTCACGTTATGCGAGTTCGCAATCGGCTCTACCGCTTCCACCCGCGCCGCGCAGGCGTCACCCAGGTAGACGCCCACCTCCTCGATGCCCTCGCACTCCGCCGTCTTCATCGTGATCAGACTTTCGAGCTTCGCCGGCGGCAGATCGAGCCCCTCGACGTATTCGCGAATCCAGTTGTATGAAAATTTCAAGGCAGTCTCAGAATTGCTGTAAGAATCTCAAATCCCCGCTCTGTAGCAGCCGAATGTCATCGATCCCGTATCGCATCATCACGAGACGCGTCAGCCCCAAGCCGAACGCGAAACCGTTCCACGTGTCCGGGTCAATTCCGCTGATCCGCAGCACATTCGGATTCACCAGGCCGCACGGCAACAGTTCCACCCATCCGCTCTGTTTGCAGACCGCGCACCCCTGCCCGCCGCAGATGAAACACTGAATATCCAACTCGAATCCCGGCTCCACGAACGGGAAAAATCCCGGACGCAGCCGCACCGTTACATGGCGGTGGAAAATCTCGCGCAGCAGCGTCTGCATGAAGTAGAGCAGATGCGCCACCGAAACGTCTCGGTCGATCATCATGCCCTCGAGCTGGTAAAACGTGTGCTCGTGCGAAGCGTCCACGCTCTCGTTGCGAAACACCCGCCCCGGCGCAACCATCCGCAACGGCGGCCGGAATCGCTCCATCCCGCGCACCTGCACGGGCGACGTGTGCGTCCGCAGCAGGTTGCCGTCGGTGAGCCAGAAGGTGTCCTGCGCATCGCGCGCCGGATGTTCCGCCGGAATGTTCAGTGCATCGAAATTGTGATATTCGGTCTCGGCCTCCGGCCCGTCGAGCACCATGAATCCCAGGGACGTGAACAGATCCTCGAGTTCCATTTGGATCTGCGTGATGGGATGCAGACTTCCGGCCCGGGGTCCCGGCGCGGGAAGCGTGAGATCGAGCCATTCGGCGTCGAGGCGCGCGCGTAAGGTCGCTTCCCTGAACTGTGGTTGACGCTCGTCGATTGCGTCTTCGATTGCCTGCTTAGCCGCATTCAGCAGCTTGCCAACCCGCGCCCGTTCCTCTGGCGCGAGCTTCCCCATCTCTTTGCTGATTTCCGCCAGTTTCCCTTTGCGGCCCAGCACTTCGACCCGCACCCGCTCCAGATCCTCGGGCAAGTGCGCACCGCGAACGCGCTCAAGGGCCACCGCCTGGATCTTGACGATCTCCTCTTCCACCATGAATCGAACATTTTAGCAGGCAGGTGCGAACTACTGGAGGCGTGATAACATCAAGGCGAAGAAGGCCCCCCGACCGGCGCAACTTGATTTTTGTAATTTTGCAAAACAAACCCAATCCCATTTCCGGCACAGCCTTTTGCCGCATTGGATTGCAAGGGCCAGTCCAAAATGGTATGCTCAGTTCGCGGTGGTTCCCGATCCACAACTCGACCCTAAATCTGAAGTGCCTTTGTATCAGCAACTGCACCGGCACTTCACCGAGTTGATTCGATCCGGAACGCTGAGGCGCGGCGAGCGACTGCCACCCACCCGCGAATTGGCTGGCCTGCTTGGACTGAACCGGACAACCGTCTCCGCCGCTTACACGTTGCTTGAGTCCGACGGCCTCATCACGGGCCAGGTCGGCCGCGGAAGTTACGTTACTGGCGGCGACCCACCTGCAACAGTTGGCTTGAACTGGAACGCTATCCTGGAAGCGAGTAATACAGGCGCTTCCCAGCCAGTCGTGGCGGGTGCCATCAGTTTCGCTGTTTCCCGACCGTCGGAGGACCTGTTTCCCGTTGACGCCTTTCGCAAGAGTTGCGAGGAGGTCATGGCTGGTCCGGATTTTGCAACTGTGTTGCAGCTCGGTTCGCCCGGCGGGTACGAGCCGCTGCGACAGTACCTGATCGATGCCGCACAACGCGAAGGTGTGCTGCGGCCAGGCGACGATCTCATCATCACGAGCGGTTGCCAGCAGGCACTGGATCTCGTGCGGCGGGTGCTGATTCGGCCCGGTGACAAGGTCCTGGTGGAAGAACCGGTCTATCCGGGCTTGAAGAACCTCTTCCTCGAAGCCGGCGCAGATCTTACGGGCATCCCGGTGCATGCCGACGGCATGGATATCGCACAACTCGAGCGCGCGCTCGGGAAAAGCCGGTTTAGAGCCATCGTCGTCACGTCGAATTTCCAGAACCCGACCGGCGCGACGCTCCTTCGCGAAGCACGGGCGGAACTGTTGCGGCTCGCGCACAGCGCCGGCATGGCGGTCATCGAAAACGATATCTACGGCCAGTTGCGATACGAAGGCGCGCCGCTCGCCACCATCAAACAGATCGACGACACCGGAGATACCATTCTGCTGCGGAGTTTTTCCAAGATTTCCTTCCCCGGCCTGCGGGTGGGCTGGGCCATCGGACCGAGGGCGCTGATCGCACGCATGATGGAGGCCAAGCATATATCGGACCTGCATAGCGATCATCTCTCACAGGCTGCGCTATTGCGTTTCGCCGTTTCCGGCCGTCTGGAAGCGCACCATACGCAAATCCTGAAGGCCGGTGCGGAGCGACTCCGAGCGGTGCTCAATGCCTGTGAGCGCCACCTGCCACAAGGGACCGCGTTCACGCGCCCGCAAGGCGGCATGAACCTGTGGGTGCGGCTTCCCAATCCGCTGGACGCCGGCGAGTTGCTCGCCCGGGCACAGCGGGAAGGCGTCACTTACCTGCCAGGAAAGTATTTCGGCGTCAACCGGCCCGAGTCCGGTGCGCTGCGCCTGAGTTTTGCCGGTCTTGCGCCGCACGAGATTGAGAAGGGTGTAAGGATTCTGGGGGAGATTTTCTCCCGCGAAATGGAACGGCTACGTGGCTCCTGGAACCGGGAACCCGCGCCCGCCATGGTTTGAAATCTTAACAGGAGAGCTTATGTATCTGGACGACACGTTTCGCGTAAAGGTCGGGTTGGCGGAAATGCTCAAGGGCGGCGTCATCATGGACGTTACTAACGCCGAGCAGGCACTCATTGCGGAGAAGGCCGGCGCCACCGCGGTGATGGCGCTCGAGCGCGTACCGGCGGACATCCGCAAAGAGGGCGGCGTGGCGCGCATGGCGCCGATCAGCAAGATCCGTGAGATCATGCAGACCGTCAGCATTCCCGTGATGGCAAAAGCCCGCATCGGCCACTTCATGGAGGCGCGGATTCTCGAAGCTCTTGGCGTCGATTACGTCGATGAGAGCGAAGTACTCACGCCCGCCGACGAAGAGCACCACATTGACAAGCGGGGCTTCAAAGTTCCTTTTGTATGCGGCGCGCGCAACCTGGGCGAAGCGCTGCGGCGCATCGCGGAGGGCGCCGCCATGATTCGCACCAAGGGCGAAGCCGGCTCCGGCAACATCGTCGAGGCCGTGCGGCACATGCGCACCATTCAGAAGGAAATGAAGCAGCTCACGGTGCTCGGCAAAGAAGAGCTGGTGGCGGAGTCCAAGAAATTGCAAGCGCCGCTGGAACTGGTGGAGTACTGCGCGCAGCACGGCAAACTGCCGGTGCCGAATTTTTCGGCCGGCGGCATAGCCACTCCCGCCGATGCCGCTCTCGTGATGCAACTCGGCGCCGAGGCAATCTTCGTGGGATCTGGCATTTTCAAATCGGATGATCCGGAAGCGCGTGCCCGCGCCGTCGTCAAAGCCGCCACGTATTTCAACGATCCGCAGAAGCTGCTCGAAGCCAGCGAAGGTCTGGGCATCGGCATGCATGGGATCGACGTTTCCAAGTTGCAGGAATCGGAGCTGCTGCAAACCCGAGGCTGGTGATGAAGAAGGTCGGCGTGCTGGCGTTGCAGGGCGATTTCGAAGCGCACAGCCAGGCTCTGGCGCGCGCTGGCGCTGAACCTCTGCTCTCGCGCACGGCCTCCGACCTTGCTGATCTCGATGGCCTTGTGATCCCCGGCGGTGAAAGCACGACGATGCTGAAGCTGCTGCATGTCGAGAAGCTATTCGAACCGCTCGCCGATTTCGGCCGCCGCCGCCCGATTTTCGGCACTTGCGCGGGAGCCATTTTGCTGGCCTCCGAAGTCACTCATCCAGCGCAGCCGAGCCTGGGGCTGATGAACCTTACTGTCGAGAGGAACGGTTATGGCCGCCAGATCGACAGCCGCGTCACCCGCATTGTGCCTGAGCCGGAATTTGCCGAGCGAACGCATTCCGGCGATCTCGAAGCCGTTTTCATTCGTGCACCCATCATTCGCCGCGTGGGGCCAGAGGCCCACGTGCTGGCGACCTATCAAGGCGATCCTGTTCTGGTGGAACAGGGCCGCCACCTCGTGGCAACCTTTCATCCGGAGCTAAGCTCGGATACCCGGGTCCACGATCTGTTCCTTTGCAAACTGTGAGCGGTGTCAAACAAAAGCGCGTTCTGTTCGTGTGCATCGGCAATTGCTGCCGCAGCCAGATGGCGGAGGGGTTCGCCCACGAGTACGGCGGTGACATCGTGAAGGCGGAGAGCGCGGGACTGGCGCCGGCAGGTATGGTTGTCGAGGAGACCATTCGCGCTATGGCGGAGAAAAATGTGGATATTTCCAACCAGTACTCCAAGGCGTTCCGCTTGGATGAAGCCAACGAGTGCGATCTGGTGGTCAATATGAGCGGCCTCCGTATGCCGGAGGGAGTGTGGGCGCCGGTGCTGGAGTGGGATGTGCGCGATCCGATCGGGCAATCGGACGAAGTGTATGCCAAGGTGCGCGATCAGATCGAGGCCATGGTCACCGATCTCATCTGGAAATTTCGCCGAGGCCGATCAGCCCCCCCGGATCAGGTCAAAACCCACCGGTAGAGCCCCCTTGCGCCGGGGTTGTATTTTCGTAATAATACAGGCACACGGCTGTGATCATTCTTGCTAATCAGGAGTCCTGCTAGTGCCGGCTGCTGCAGCAAAGAAGTCTACCCTGGTGCGTGCCCTTAGTTCGTGCGTGGATGACCCGCAAAGACGTGAAAACAGACGGTTTCTACAAGGTCTGGCCACCGACGAGCTGCAGTACATAGCGGAGTTTTTGGGCTCCTGCATTCTGGAAAGCGGATGGCGATGTTACGGGAGCCGCACGCAACTGGCGGAGGCCATCAAGCAATTTGACCGCAACCGTAAGGACGCCGGGTGCCGTGGCTTGGCCGGTTCGCTGCAGGATCAAGATCAGGAGCACAAGATGATCCTGCTGCTCGAATACCTTTGCCGTTCCGGCCCGACGCAGTTTGCGATGAGCGTGGCAGCCGGGCAGGAATAGCCGCTTTCGCGCTGGTGTGCAGCCCGGCAGCCCAGCTGCTCAATGCTAAAATAAAGGCTTCTGGGAGGTCGTCTAATGGTAAGACTGCAGACTCTGGATCTGCGTATCGGGGTTCGAGTCCCTGCCTCCCAGCCAAACTAATTCAACAGCTTGGCTGTTTTTTCTCCCGAATCGATCCCTGAGTTTTCCTGAGGTGTGCCCAAAGTGTGCCCAGGCCGAGCAACCTTTGCTCGCTCCGCCACGTAGTTTTCAAGCTTGCGGGCCGCTTCGTGGAGGTCGCGTTCGCTTACGATGTTGTACCGTTCAAATACAGACCTTGTCTTGTGGCCTGAGATCCGCATGGCCACGCTCTCGGGTACGCCGGCTCGGATCAAATTCCGAACGCCGCTCCGCCTCAAATCATGGAACAGCCGGTCCGGCTCGCCTCCATCCTGCGCCAAGCCCGCCGCTTTGCAGGCCGTTTGCCAGGATCTCTGAAAGCGACCGATCCGCTGACCCGACTCGTTGAAGAATACCCATGGACATGCCGGGAACCGAGCGTCCCGGATGGACCGCTGCATCGACAGGATTTCGAACAGTTCGGTGGTAAGCGGCAAATTGCGGGCTTCGTCATTCTTCGTCGTGCCCGGCTCCAACCGGACAACTCGTTCCATCAGGTCCACCTGGGGCCAACGGAGATTGAGAATCTCGCCGCGACGGCAGCCCGTGTAATAGGCGAAACTGAGGACGGCCCGCAAATACTCTGGCAGTGCGGCCCGCATCGCTAGAAACTGATCGTGCTCGAAGAACCCGTGACGGACATTGTTCTCTTCCAGCATCGGGATGTAGGGCACGCTTCTTACCTTGCGTGGCGTGCTCTTCCATCCGATATTGAAGGCGTGCTTGAGAAGCGCAAGCTCCCGGTTTATGGTGGCGTTGCTTGCGGGTAGGATGGGAACCTGTTTCGAAATTGCCAGGCGCCCACGGTATGATCGAGTCCCCTGATCACCCCCTTTTCGAAAGGCCACATACCTTTTGACGGCTTCTGTTGTCACGGCGCTCGCTCGCCGACCCCGGTAGTACGGCCGCAAGTGGTTCTCGATTGCGCTCTTCGGAAATCGAACTGCTTTGCCGTTTATCCGGTAATCGAGCAGAACCTCGTCCAGCAACTCCTCAACTGTGATCTTCTCCATTCGTAGGCCCTGAAAGGTACCTGTCCCGATTTCCCCAACGCGCTGTTTTAAGAGTTGTTCAGCGTCGCCGTATCGCTCGGATTTGCTGCTTTCACGGAAGATTCGGCCACCGGCGCTGTACTTGATCCACCATGGACCAAGGTCAACAATAGTGCCGTCCGGAAGTGTTTTCTTCCGCTTGTAGATTGATCCCCACTGGGGTTTTCTTTTCATTCGCTGTGCTTTCCTTTCCCTGATCGACTGATCGTGATCAGGCCCACAGGTATACGCTTCCGGACACAGGTTGTCAAACCAGATCGCAACGCTTGTTCGTATCTATCCAGCGGTCAAGGTCCAGGACGTCGATAAATACCCGGCGATCGGTTCGGACCGTAGGGAGCTTGGCGCTTGCGATCATGTGCTGAACGGCTTCTTTCGTGCGGCCGATGTAGACCGCCGCTTGTTCTACGCTGAGCAGCCGCGGCTTCACTGGGGCGCCTTGCTGCGTGCGCTCGGCGACCTTCGCTGCCACCCGATCGGCGAGAGCGTCGATTAGCGCGTCGAAACTGAGGCCGTTTTGCATCAATGTGGGTTCAGAGCCACGAAGTACTGAGTCGATGTTGTCGCTTCGGCCGCTCCAATCGGTGACGATGGTCGGTTTCAAGATCGTCATCCAAGCCGGGGTGAGCAGGATGAAATGCCAGCCTCCAACGCATTTCTAGCCGGCCACCAGACATTTAGTGCCCTGCAGCATGGCGTTGGTACTTATGCCTGGCGGCTGATCATTCTCGTCATCGCATCTTTGATCCGTCGCCACCGTCCAGCATTCCCACCCACGTGCCGGTAATAAAAGGCCATGGCCACGGCCGGTTCTTGCTCGGCCAACGCTCCCATACCGATGGCCCACATGCTAGTGGCCAGGTCTTCGGCGCTTTCGTTCACAACTGTTGCCGAGACCAGGACTCCTCCGAAGGTCTTAAAACTCGCCCCTGGGCCAGCGAGTTCAATGCACTGATTGACCTGATCAAGATCCGCGTGATCGAGTTCGACACAACCGGTGGGTGTCATGTCCAGCTCGACGGTCGTCCAGTCACCCCATTCGTCAGATAGCTGTGCAAACCTAACAAAAGGCACCTCATGTTTCATGCACCACCATCGATGCAGAATCGCCCGTACCGAAGTTCTCCGACCGCGCACGAAGTATTGTTGTTCCGCGCTGTCCACAGGCTGGCGCCTACTCGATGAAGTAAGAAAACTCATTTAGAAACTCCTTTCGCTTGACGTCCTCAATAGTATCGACGGTCCTCAAATCTGACTTTCGTTTCCGTTCTCCGCTCAGCCAGACGCATACTCTCAGTACTGTCTAAAGAAATCTGTCGCAGCGGTCCATGGGGTACGGTCATGCTGCAAATTATCGTCAGCCCGCGTCGGCGATAGTGTTCGAGACTGGCCACGAATGTCCGAACTGTCGCTTCATCCCGCATCTCCGCCGGTAGCAGGTGCTCCACGTCGTCCAGGGCGAGCAGCTTGATAGAGTGCGGCAACGCTCCGAGTATGTCGTCGATGGTGCGAAGCTCGGGATTGTCGGCTCTTGAAAGGATTAGGAGATCGTCCGGGTCTACACCGCACCACCTGGCAACTCTCTTGGCCGCGGCAAGGGAATCCCTGCAGGCAACTATGGCGGCTCGCTTGACTCCATTGGGGTTAATCATCGATTTTCCTTTGCCCTCTGGACCGTCCAGTGGAACCCATGCTCCGCGCGTGAGGTTCTGCATGCGACCCTTGATGCGGACGTGCGGACGTATGCGGACGCGGTTTTGCAGTTCTTCATATAGGGCGTGGTGTATTAAGGAGAACCTCGGAATTGGCGTCCGCGCCCGTCCTCACGTCCGCAGGCACGGGAATATTTTGCCTGTTCTGCTCGATCTTGAGGCACAGTCCAGTCCAAGTCCAGATGCGGTCGTGCCCGGCTCTTACTTTCAAGAATTTATGGGATTCCATTCGTGCCGTGAACGACCTGCGATCAACCTGCCAATGCTCGCCTTTGGCGTAATCGAGGTATTCTTCCCACAGTGCCGCGGCTGTAACTCTCGCATTTGGGTGAACGATACATCTGTCGTCTAAGAACTCAGCGATCGAATCCATTTCCTCGCGGTAGGCTTCAGTCGCAGCTTTCACGGCCACAGGCAACCCCAGCCCTTCCTTTTGCCACGCCAAACAGCCTTGGACCGCCCAAACGAGAATACCGGGCGCTTCGGCTAGAAGTTTCCCAAGTAACTGCTTGTCTCGGGCGCTATCCTCGAATTCGTGGAGAAAGGGAATGAGACGAATCCGGCGCCAGAACCCATATGAATCGTCAGCGACTCTCGGCTTGTGGTTGAACGCAAGCCAGAATTTCGCGACAGGATGAAACGTGAAGAACTCTTTGTTCAGAAATCTTGCCGTGATTGCATCGGACCCGGTCAGCGCCTTCACCCGTTCTTCGTTCAGCCGGATCGATTCGTTGGTCTCACTCGCGGTTACCAGCCGTCGGCCTGCGAGTGCAGCAACGTCGTTCGGAATTGATGTTCGCGCCTTTATCTCCAGAGCGGAGAATGGCATGTTGTGCCCATAGCCACCCGCCATGTGACGGAGCACCTCCAGGAATGTGCTCTTGCCGTTCGAGCCCCCACCGAAACAAAGGAAAAGACACTGCTCGGATGTGTCGCCGGTCAGGCTGTATCCGACGGCCCGTTGAACAAAATCAATCAACTCCTGGTTGCCTTCGAACACCTCCACAAGGAACTGATTCCAGCGGGGGCACCGCGCCGAGGTATCGAACTGGATATCCGTGTGGACCGTTATTCGGTCACTCGGATTGCCTCTGCGAAAATTGCCGGTGCGCAGATCCGCTACTCCGTTGGCAACTCCGAAGAGCCATGGGTTGGCATCCCACTCACTGCCAGGGTCTGCTAGCGGCCGGACGGACTGAGCGAGTTTCACGGCGGCGTCGAGCCTGTAGCGTGATTCGCTCTGTAAAGCCCAGGCTGACTCTTTCTTTTTTTCGCCCTTGCCTGAAATCTCTAGAGCAGACTGGTAACGAAGACGGGCGGCATTTCTTGCCAGGCGTGTAACATACCCATCGATGTCCTCGGCCCACCAGTCCTCTCTCCACACGAGCCAGCGCTTGCGCGCATGGTCGAAGCGTAAGTGGTCACCGCTAATGCTGGCGATCAGCTCGGCATTTCCGCTGTCTGTCCGTCGTGGCCGCCCCTTCTTCGCCTCCTTGGGAGGGGAACTGGAGTCCGGGCAGGGTGGCTGCGGCTCTGCAGGACTCTGCGGCCCGTTGGGCGCCTTGTTCCCAGGGACTTCGCACGGCAATTCGATTTCCTTCTGAATCAGTGAGGTAAAGGGAAATTCGCATTCTGGAAGATTCGCATCTAT
>Ga0181536_10008158_pt1 | contig 10139 bp, 10 predicted proteins | sample PEATcosm2014_Bin_41_FD_121105 | JGI IMG/M metagenome (GOLD analysis project Ga0181536, IMG submission 121105) | Peatland microbial communities from MTU Mesocosm Facility, Houghton, MI, USA - PEATcosm2014_Bin17_60_metaG | ecosystem: Environmental > Terrestrial > Soil > Wetlands > Peat | place...
AGGGATGGTTTTTCAAGACCCGGATGACCAGCTTTTTTTGCCCAGGGTCTATGATGACGTGGCATTCGGTCCAACGAACCTGGGCCTGCCGCCCGAAGAAGTTAAACAAAGGACACTGAACGCCCTGGCGCTTGTCGGGGCTGCCCATCTCAAAGACAGGCCCCCTTACAAACTCTCGGGGGGCGAAAAAAGAGCCGTTTCAATCGCCACAGTTCTTTCGATGTCCCCAAGCATCCTGGTTATGGATGAACCCACATCCAATCTTGATCCGAAAGCCAGGCGGCAACTCATACACCTGCTTTCGGAGTTCGATCATACGAAAATCATAGCCACCCATGATATGGATATGGTTCTTGACCTGTGTTCCAGGGCTATAGTCTTGAGAGACGGCGAGGTGGTAGCTGATGGAGCCGCGCGAGATATTCTCAACAACCAGGACCTGCTGGATGCAAGCGGACTGGAAAAACCTCTCCGCCTGCAAGGCTGTCCCATATGCAGTGTTGCCTCCCACCCACCAAGTTGAATGCGGGCACCAGAGGAAAAAATATCATTCGGTCTATGATTCTTTGAGGACGAATCGAATCGGCAGCAGGGCTTTGCAGGCAAGCGGTTTGCCTTCTTTTTTTGCAGGAACGAAAGTGGAGCCCTGAACAGCCTTTACCGCTTCTTCGTCAAAGCCGAAGCCTGCTTTCCTGAGCACTTCGATTTCAACGGGCCGTCCTCGTTCATCTATGGTCACACACAAAAGAACATTTCCTTCTTTTTCGAGTTTTCTTGCAAGAGCGGGGTAAACCGGCAAAACCTTACGAAGGAAACTGGGGCCGTCCGGAGAGCCCAAAGACCTTTCCACGAGGCCAAAACCCCCTGGTTCATTCTTACCCCCTTCTCCTCCCTGGTTCGAGACGTCACCGGCGGCGCCTGTGCCGGCTCCAGCGGCCTGACTTGAACCTTCGGACTGATTTGCGCCGACCTCGGTTTGAGCGAGGTTTAAGTGTTGTGGGGACTTAATTTCTTTCTGCTCTTTCGGATTGGTCAACGCCATTTCAGTTCTCTTGGGGCGTTGGTTCGCCTGGGTATGGCTTTTCCGTTCCGCAGGCAAAACTCTGTCGTGTTCTGTGGTCAAACGGGAGTTGAGTAACTCCTTGTTTGCAGGGGCCGCGACTGTGGCTGACTGCTCTCCTCCACCAGCTTCCAGGCGTTCCTGCGGGCCCGGTCCAGTCTTTTGAGCGAATCCCTGCATAGAAACGAGTTGCACCTCGATCGATTTGTAGCTGCCGGGATGAGGTTTAGGGGAAACCCAGAGGATGCACGCTAGCGCAGCATGCAGAAAAAGCACTGCGGCCAGGCTCGACCATGTTTTTCTATCGGAAGCGACTGGGACCCGGCAGCTCCACGGCTCAAAAACAATGTCTTCCGGAGCATCCGATCTGGAAAGATCTATCTCACAGTCTGCAAAGTCTTCCGGATCACCCGATATGGGAAGATCTATCCCACCGTCCAAAACGTCTTCGGCTATCGAGTTAATTGCAGCCTCCTGTTGGCGCCCTGCCGGTTCTTCCTGGGGAAAGGGTTTAACGCCTGCATTGTCTGAAGTCCGTCAAAACCGCATCGTCAACGCGACGCGGAACGTACGCGGTTCGGCCGGGTGGAACACGTCGCCGCTTACACCCGCAGCAGGTTGGCCTTGCAGCCGATAGGCGTAATAGTAGGTTATATCGTCGGCTTTCGCGTTGAGAAGATTGAAGATGTCTCCTTCAATCGACCACGTTTTGTTTATCCTGTAGCTGAGGTTGTAATAAAGCAGCGTGGTGCCGGGGGAACGCTCACTACCGTCCTGGGTCAGATAGCGGGGACCGAAATACCGCAGCCGCAGGCTGGTAGTCCAACCTTTTACATCATGCACCGTGACGCCCGAGGCAATCACCACATTAGCCGCTTCGGGGACGTAATCACCCCCCACCGGACTGCCTTCGAAATGCGCCTGCGAGGCGGCAAAATCTGCGTCGATCGTCAGCCATTTGGCCGGCGTATAGTAGTTTGCCCATTCCACGCCCTCGCGGAGGCTGTGGTAAGGACTGGGTACGTTCGTACCGATATCCCCGTCGAACACCAGTTCGGATTGGAGTTGCAGCACCCAGAACGTCAATGTGCTTTGCAGGTGTGGAACAGCAAGTGTGCGCACGCCAACCTCCGCACCCTCCGTTTGCGCTATCGGCAAGGCCCGTGCCACCGGCTGGCCCGTTGTCGGATCTTGAGCAGTATTTGCGCCCCGCGCGTCGTCGGTGTGGAAGCCCATGCCGCCGTTCAGGTAGAACTCCGTCTTTGCCCAAGGGCCGAAGATCAAACTCAGCTTGGGCTCAGGGGCGAACCCGAACCGATCTCCGCTGTCGGCGGGGTTGGGGCCATTGGTGAAATAGGTGAAATCGTTCTGGTTGTTGAAATTAATGAAATCTTCGCGAAAGCCAATAACGGTGCGAAACTTTGGAAGCCATTGTATCCTGTTCTCAAAATAGGGGGCAAGGTTCGTTTCCACGACATCGTCTACACGAGTTGTGGACAGCACCTGCCGGTCCTCGGTGTGAAACAGGCCGTCGTGGATCACGTCGTTTCGAACGTCCAGTCCGAAGGTGTTTTCCACCGGCATGTTGCACCATTGGGTAAAGTACGTCCGGCTTGCTCTCACCCCCTGCACCCATCGGCTGTCCGTTTGCTCGAACTGGTCCCCATGGACGGGATCGACCAGGAAGTAGGTGAAGTCATTCCAGAGGCCCATCTTATAGTAATAGGCGTACGCCAGCACCTTGGTAACCGAATGTTCATCAGCTTGATGCCACTCGCCCTCCAGGGTGTAGCGGTCCGTTAGACCTCCGTCGGTGGGGTTCATTGAACCAAACCGCGAAATGAGGCCTTCGGCGACCGCAAGCGCCGGGACCTGGTTGGTTGCGGTCCATGTTCCGTGATAGCCCATGGCCGTCGCGCTGAAGCCCTGGCTTGCGTCCCCCTGGCTATAGGTCAGTATCCCATTGAATTTTAAGTAATTTTCTGGCACGTCCCAGGGTCCGTCTTCGTGGACAAATTCAAAGGCCCCCAAGAGATTGCCCTGCCCGACTTTGGTCGAATCGGCCAACAGGCCGCGTTCGTAGTTCCAACTGCCGACTTCCAACTTCGCAATGCCTTGTGGAAGGGTCTGAAAGTACTGAATATTTTCCCAACCGGCGGAGCCGAAGTCCCCCACGTTTGCGTAGTACAGCCCTTTTCCGTAGTCAATCTTCTGTATCAGTTCGGGAATAAGGAAATTGAGGTCCGTGTACCCTTCCCCATGAGCGTTCGACGGCAAATTGACGGGAACGCCGTTGACAAAGCTGGCCAGGTCGGTGCCATGGTCGAGATTGAAACCGCGGAGAAAATACTGGTTTGCCTTGCCGTCGCCGCTATGCTGGGTGACGATTACCCCCGGCATGGCTTCGAGCACTTCTCCGGGACGACTGACGGGGCGGTCTTCCAACTGTTGCGCTCCTATCGTGCCCTGGGTCGACGACTCAGCAATGCCCAACATGCTGTCGCTTCGCTCCTCCACCACTATCTCGGGCAATAGGGTTGTCCCCTTTTGAGACTCGCCTGTGTCCGAGGACGAGGCCTGCGCCGCCGGCGGAGCGTCAGTATCGGCCAAACCCGCCAAAGCCGAACAAAAACTCCCGATCAATGCCAAAAGCGCGACGCTTGTCCCCCGTCTGCCTTTTCTCCTCCTCCGGACGGAATTCATTGCATGCTCCCCATCCCCACCCCGGCCTCATCAAAAAAAAGGCCACGAACATCCTCCCCATCTTCAGATGGGCTTTAGGCGTTCGCGGCCGATTAGTTCAGCAGCCGATGTATAAACCAGGCAATTTCTACGTTATTAAGGAGCCACTCGCTCTAAGGCTGGTGCGCGTCACACCTTCATGGTGTGGTCTCCAGCCGATAGATTGCCGAAAAGCCTAGCTCAATTGGCGCTTCATGTCAATAGCGAACATGCCGTCGCCAAACGCAATTTGCGTGGTTCGGACAATGGTCGAAAATCTCGTCAGGCGCCTTCTCGATGGGGACTGACAGTCAATGAGCGTATGGCCCTTACGAATGCTCTATCGCCCTTTCTCGCAGGATATGCCCTTGAGACCTCTGCGCCACTGGAGGGGTGATAGTTGAACGGGATCAAGACCGTTGGATCGGATGACCAATAGAGATCTAAACGGGCATAGGCCGCGGGGGAATGTACGGGCATCATCAGTTCGACGGCCACTGCGGTGTCCCGTTCGTCTGGTTTGGGCAGACGCCAATCCGCATGGCCGCCCAGGCTCAGATTCCTGCAGTACTCCTGCGCCTGCTCGAATGTCACCTCATTTCCATTATCGCCCTTCTGCCACATTAGTTTTCGATTTGTGTCCGTAACCGTACCGTCTCCGTTATCCAAAAACCTTCCCGCTGCGGCAACCGACGGCTTCTCGATATACGAGAGAAGCGGCAGAATGAATGCTATTAACATCAGAGAGAAGCTTAGCTTTTTTCGCATATTGGCACCTCCTTTTCACTTTGAGCCTCATGGAAGAAGCTTGGCGATAAACCAGGCTGCTGCGTAAAGCACGCCGAGGAGGACGACATCAGTCGGGCCGACGGGCAAATCGTATTGATATGCGATCCAGAAACCGAGAAACGCCGACGCGCCGCCGCACAGTGAGGCCAGCATCGTGAACTGGCGCATATTGCGTGCGAACAGGTGCGCAGCCAGCGCAGGTATCAGTAAGAATCCGAACGCGATCAGGGGCCCGACACTGAGCACTGCCATCGAGACGGTCAAGCCGATCAGTAAATAAAGCAGCACGTCCCAGAAAACCACGTTCTTTCGGAGTGTAATTGCCATTGGCCGGTCGAAGGAGATCAGGAGCAACTCCTTGTGAAACAGTCCCAGGGTTGCAAGTACGAGCGTAAGGGTTGCTGCTGTCAGAACGAGATCGAAATCGGAGATGGTGATGACCTCACCTTTTAGCATGTCGAGCCAGCCCAGCTCGCCGTAGGGGTTTTTTGACAGCACCAGGATACTCAACGAGGCTGCCACCACGTATGCAGTGCCGAGCCGGCCTTCGGGCTGGCCGCGCCCGCGCCTCTCCATAAACGCGAGCGCCAGAATGGCAAGCAGCGAAAATGTCATCGAGCCGATAAAGGCGAGCATATGCGCGCTCTCAGAAGGGTGGCCGCTCAGCTTGACTCCGAGCCACAATGGGACAGACAGAGCGATAGCAACCCCGGTCGAAGAAACCTGCGGCAGTGCAACGCCCATGAAAACCAGCCGGCGCATCACTAGAAAGACGCCGACGAGCGGGCAGGAAAAACCGATGAGCACGCTGGTATAGACCGAGTTTCGCAGCAGAAAATCGGGCGAGAGAATATGACTTAACGATGCCATCATCAGCTTATTCCTATTTCGAAAATCTCAGCCATCCGTTCGGGGGTAAGCAGTTCATCCGGAGCGCCCTGGAGCACTTTGCCGTGATGAAGCCAGAGAATTTGCCGGGCATGATGGCGAATCGCTGCAAAATCGTGAGTAACGAGCAGGACCGCGATTTGCCTTTCCATGCGGGTCCTGGAAATAAATTCCAGCACCGTATGTGTCGCCTCGGCGTCCACGCCCGCAGTGGGCTCGTCGAGCACCAGGACGTCGGGGCGCGTGGCCAGGGCGCGTGCGATAAGCACGCGTTGTTTCTGACCGCCGGAGAGTTCCGAAAACTGCTCGCGGGCAAACTCTTGAGCGCCCGCCGCGCGCAGACATTCACGCGTGAAGGCGCGTTCGGCAGACGGGATAAAGTGCCCGGGGCGCACGCGTCCATAGGTGCCCATAAGGGCGACCTCAAATCCGGTCAGCAGATAAATCGGATCGAACTGACCGGCCTGAGGCACGTAACCAAATACGAGCGGTGCGCCAGTGGATGATTGATTAGTGTCGATCCTGCCTGCCAGTGGAGAAAGCAGTCCAAGCAGCGTCTTTATCAGGGTCGATTTGCCGGAACCGTTCGCACCGAGGATTGCAGTGAAACTGTCGCGGGCAATCGAAAGCGAAATCCCGGACAGAACAGGTTGGCCGTTATAGCCAATGCTCAGGTTCTCGAGAATTATGAGCGCATCATTCATATCTCAGTCCAATGGGGTCCCGCCCGGATAAAGCACGGGCGGGATGCGTCTTTTTTCATGTGTCATTTCATCGCATGCGCGGTCTTCCGAGCTTGTTGGGCAGCCAGCAACCCACGAATGATCTCGTCCTCCATCTTGATGTAGGTTTCCGTGTTCGGTATGCCCCCCGGCATTATGGGCAGCGTTACCAGGGTCGCCCCGGTCTGTTCTGCAATCTGCCTGGGCACCTTTTCGGGAAACTGAGGCTCGCGAAGGACGATCGAAACATGCTCGGCTTTCATGGATGCGATCAACTCCTCGATGTGGCGAGGGGTTGGATCGATGCCCGGTTTAAGTTCAATGGTGCCGAAGTAAACCATACCGAAGCGCTCCGCGAAATACGTCCAATGCTCGTGATACGACACGAACTTTACGCCCTTGAGTGGTATGATCTCCTTCTTCCATTCTGCAATCTTGGCGTCGAGTTTGGCCAGGTACGCATCACGGTTGCGCGTGAGTTCCATTTGATGCTGCGGAGCAAACTCCACCAGCGCGTTGTAAATGTTCCCGATCGCCGTTTTCGCCAGGACCGGGTCGAGCATATAGTGCGGGTTGCCGTAAGGATGAACGTCACCCTGGTAGTGATCGGTCGATTTTGGTACATCTTTGGGAACGATGCCCTTCGATGCGTCCACGTACCCGGACTTGCCCAACTGGATGCGAGGGTTCTTGCTGGCTTCCAGCAACGCGGGCAGGAAGGCGTGCTCACAGTCAAACCCCACCAGGACAAGCAGGTCCGCCCTGTTCATAATCGGCACGAAGCTCGGTTTCATCGGGACCCCGTGAGTATCTTCAACACCAGTGGCCAGGCTGTGAACCTCAACCAGGTCCCCGCCGACCTCGCGCGTAAAGTCGGCCAGGTCGGTCAAAGTCGTGACGACCCTGATTTTGGCGGCATGAGCCTGCATTGGTATCCCATATAACAACACACCAGCTAGTGTGACGATCGAGAATAAATGTATGAGTTTCAGTTTCATGTTGAATTCCTTTCCCTCATGCTCAGCGTTGCTGCCACCCATGAGCGTGCGAGCCGATGATCCAGGCCCACTGCAGATAAACGGCATCATCGGGACGCAGGCCGGATACGGCGTTATGGTCGGTATGAGTGTATTGAAGACGCAGTTGATTCCAGTGGCTTGTTGCCCACGTGATATACGGGGAGTATGCTACAGTCTTGTCTGCGTTGTTCCAGGAGTCTTCCATACACTCGAACAGGAACCCTGCCGACCACTCGCGACTCCACTTGTAAGTTAGATACGAATACATTCCATAAGACTCGACGGATTGGCTGAACGGACTGAACGCGGCGCCGCCCGTTGTCGGCATGACATCAAAGCTGCTGTCGCTGCGGAGCACTTCCGTGCCCCAGATGATACTTTTGAACTGATTGTTTTGCAGCGGCTTCCAGCTCAGAGTGAGGTCCACTCCCTCAAGGCTGCGCCCGGTTTGGGAGAGCCTGCTGCCGGGGAATTGAGGAAGCGTGACAGGATCGCCGTTGGGCAGTGCGAGCACGCCTCCGCGGTTAATAGTCTCTGGATTTAACAGGCCTGAAATGCCGGGTTCCAGGGATAAATCGGGTGTCAGGTCAAAAGAGGTGGACCCTCGGCCAAAAAAGCTCAACCCACCGAAGTTACGGAAATTTCCATTACTGTTATCGTTGATATCGTTTGGCGCACTGCCAAAACCATCGCCCACGCCCATAGTCAGGCTGACGTAATGTTCGATCGGCAAAAGGTAGTTTAGCTGCGCCCCATCTGTCCTCGATTCGCCGCCGATGTACTGGTCGAGCACCATCGGGCGGTTTACGAAGGGCAGTTCATGATCGTGGATATACGCCAGCCGGCCGAATTCGCCAAAAAACCGTCCCGCCTTCAACTCCAGATTACAGGGCAGTGAAGTCGTTTGGATTGCGGCCTCTTCGACCCCCAGAGTAGCTTCGCCGGTTATCGGGTCCGCAGAAGCATTGAGCACTGCATAGCCCTTTGCAAACGGATCGACCGACGCCGCTATGTTCAGTTCCACCGAACGCTGGTTCACGTCCCATCCGCCGGGCCGGTCACTGCCCGTAGCATTCGATCCCTTGTTGCGATATGAGAAGATCGTCTCCCCCACGACCCCGATGGCAGGATTGAACTCGCTCGGGAGCTTCTTCTGCTGTGCTTCGAGCACCGAGTTCACCTGGTCCTTCAGTTCCTCGACCTCGTGCTGCACCTTCTCGGTCGAAGCCGCCTGAGCAGTTGGGGCTGTCGAGACTGCAGCTGAAGGCTGGGGCTTTTGCGTTTTTGCCGTCAATTTTTCAATCAACTTTCGCTGTTCGTCGATTGTTTGTTCCTGTTTTTTAACGGTCTTCTGGAGGGCTTTTAACTCCTGGATGGTCTGCTCCTGTTTTTTGAGTGTCTTCTCCAGGTTTTCCAGCCGCTCTTCCGTTGTCTGTGCAAACGCACAGGATGAAAACACAAATAGAAAAACGAGTGCAATAATGGTCCGCATGGTCGCTCCTCCTCATGGTCACCTTCTGAAGAAATATTTCCTGCTTTCTTCGTCCAGGAACGTTTCGAGCGGTCTCTTACAAAACTGCCGCGAGCCGGTCTGCGGTGTTGCCGCTCACCTCGCGAGGCGTTGGGATGAGAAAATGCACGCGTCGTTCCCTCGCTTGCTTGCGATCTCGACGCTCCGCGAGAGGTTCCTATAGTATTTTGCAGGAGGTCTTAGGGTCCGGGTATTATGCGGGAGGAGCCCGATTTAAATATGGAGAACAACGAAAAGAGGAAAAGTTTACCGCATTTTCTAAAACGCCGAGAAAAATGCCGGAAACAGGTGGTGAAATTTGAGGGGAATCCTGGAAGGCCAGATTTGAATGGTGGAAGACACAAAGGCAAACGGCGCAATTATCGTGACAGTCTCCATCATCATGGTGATGAAACGCACACCCCAGAATGGAGAAAGAAAAGCAAACGAGGAAAATTAAGGCAAGTTTTCTATTCATTGGTGAGGTTATTTGTCCGCTACGAGTCTATTCGGATCTCGTGGAGAAGAGCCATGACCTATCTCCGCCCCAAAGCTATGGTGAACTAATTGATTGGGATTGTCAACTATGAACAAAAATGGGCAATTGGGTGATGCGTATGCGGCTCTTGTCAACTACGCAGACAGATCTCTCCATGACCTCAGGTCGCACTGTTTTTAGAAGACGTTCGAGCAAATCGCACATCTCGCTATCTGAGTAATTCCCGCCACGGAAAAGAACCAGCCCAGGTCCTTCCGCCAAACTGAGCGCCAAAAGTCGAGGGAAATCCAAGTCTGCTGTGATCACGATTCGACTCTCACGGCGGGCTATTTCCAGCAATTCGCTATCTGAAGCACGATCTTTGCCGATCTGGTATACATGTACACCTTCATGTCCGTACGCTTGGAGCACATGGAGCAGCAGGGGTGATATCGGCATATCGAGAAGAAACTTCATTGCGCAAACTCGAAGATTTGTTCATCGGCGAGGAATGCGGCGTAATTCAGCGCCTCATGAAAATCTTCAGGCTCCAGGTACGGGTACGCTTTCAATATAGACTCTTGTGTCTCACCGGAGGCCAGTAAGCCGAGTAGCCGCGATACGGGAAATCGAAGCCCGCGGATTGTGGGTTTACCCCCGCAAACCTCAGGGTTCACGGTAATGCGCTGGAAGGTCATGCGAGTACCTCCTATCGTTGTCTGTTTTAAAGAATTATAGCACAGACGAGCAAAGTTCATCTTACTTTGCTCCAAGAATCCAGCCTTCGTGTCGGACGCACTCTCGAATCTCTTAAGGTTTACTTCCTGCTTTTACAGTGCTGCTCTGCCCAGTCCGGACAGGTCGCCCGTAGAAAATCATCCATTTCGCTCTTCTGTTGGTGGCCACGTGTGCGTTTCCGCCAGCGCTCAAGCAACGATCCGAATAATTCAAC
>Ga0181536_10008160_pt1 | contig 10136 bp, 13 predicted proteins | sample PEATcosm2014_Bin_41_FD_121105 | JGI IMG/M metagenome (GOLD analysis project Ga0181536, IMG submission 121105) | Peatland microbial communities from MTU Mesocosm Facility, Houghton, MI, USA - PEATcosm2014_Bin17_60_metaG | ecosystem: Environmental > Terrestrial > Soil > Wetlands > Peat | place...
GAACCCGAATCCGGCGTGAACAGCGCCTCGAGGGTGTTGAGCGCCGTCAGCCGCGAACCGGAGGCCGAGGCCAACTGCTGCTGCTGATTCAATCGCTCCAGAAGCACGCGATCCCGCACCGAAGTCGGGCCGGTCTCCGTAACCCCTGTGCCATTCACGACTCCGTTGATGATGACCGGCGGATTCTCTTGCCAGTTGGGAATCTCCCGCGTATAGCCGGGTGTGTTGGCGTTGGCTACATTGTTGGCCACGATACTCAAAGCCGCCTGATCGGCGTCCAGCGCCCCGGAAGTAATGCTGAATGCGGAGCTAATTGTCCCCATGCTCGCTCTCCGTCGGCACAGACCCCAGCGCTAGCCCTTCGCCGTACTCCAGCCGGCTTCCACGCAGCTCCCGCAAACGGTTCATCACGTTCAGATTGGCTCGCGTCGCCTCCAGCACTCTGGCAAACACCGCCATATCGTGCGCGGCCGCTCTGGCTTGGCGGACAAGCTCCGCGCGCTCGTCCGCTTTCGTCCGGGGCAGATCGCTGTTCAAGGCCCGGCACGAGAGCATCAGTTCCTCAAGACGGTCGGCATCCAGACGGGCCAGCGCCCGCGAGGCTTCGACCACCAGTTCCTTCATCTCCGGATGCGCCCAGCGCTCCCCAGGCTCCCGCATACCTCGATTTCCTCTTGTCGCTGCCGAACTGGCTTCCATACGAATTCGTCTCCGCGCCTTCCGCTCCTCATCGCGCCGGCGTTCATCTGCCGTGATCCCTGCGGCAAGCGTTCCTCTGTCCCTTTAGAACTCCACCAATCCGGGTTTCGCCCAACTCCGCCCCAGGTTTATTCGCCGCCCAGCATCGAGTTCACCACCTTGGTGGCGACCGCCGAAGCGGATACATTGTAGGTTCCCGCCGCCAGCGCGGACTGAATGCCGGCTACCTTGTCGGTGCGCACGTCGGAGTCGGTCGCGGTCATCGCAACCTCGCTCCCCGCGCTGCTCAACGTTGCCCGGTCGCTGCTGAATGCCGACCCGCTTACCGCCGCTCCGCTCCGGGGCTGCTGCGGCGTAGTGGCCGGAGCTGCCGGAGTTGTTCCCAATAGCGATTTCAATCCTTCAAGACTGCTGCGAATGTCCATATATGTGCTCCTTGCTGGGCCTATCGGCGCGCCTGTTAATCACTGTAGTCATTTGAGAGCCTTTATAACGGTATTGACGGTAAGATTCGCGGTTACTGGGCCAGTTGTTTTCCGGTTACCGGAATGGGAGATGTCGTGAACAATTTTGTTGGCGATCCCAAAGCCGCCTTTGTCGCTCAAAGCTCGTCCCAGAGCCTCGGAGGCGAACTCTCCCAGCGCTCCGCCCGAGCCGGCGCCGGAGTCGTCGTCGTCCTCTCCGGTCAGCGAGTTCGCGCCGGTCATCGGTTTAAGGAGTTCCTTCATCATCTGCGCCTCGAACTCATGCGCCGCCTTTACCAGCCGGGGTTGGGGCGCGGCAGGAACCTCCGCCGCCAACGAACCAGCCGAAACCGTCAAAGAACCCATTAGAGCACCTCACAATACTTCAAGGTCGGCCTCCAGCGCGCCGGCCGCCTTCATGGCTTGCAGGATCGAAATTACGTCCCGCGCTCCCGCTCCGGTACGTTGCAATTCCTGGACCAAATCCTCCACCGTCGCCCCTTCTTTCAGATCGATCCGATTCACCGGCTTGTCGACTGCCTGCACGCTGGTCTGCTGCACCACCTGCGTGGTCCCCGAAGAGAGCGCGTTGGGTTGCGAGACCAAGGTCTCGGAGATCACATTCACGCTCAATCCCCCATGCAGAATCGAAACCGGCTGCAGGCGAACCGTGCCCCCGATCACCACCGTCCCAGTGCGTTCGTTCACCACCACCCTGGCCCGCGGAAAGACCTCCACTTCGATGGCCTCTACCCGGTCCAGCAGCGCCGCCATATCTTCGTCCGGCAGGGCGGCAATCTCGATCCGGCGGCTGTCGATGGCATGAGCCCGCGCCGCTCCCAGCGCTTTGTCGATCGCCGCGGCCATCCGCTCGGCGGTGTGGAAGTCGGCATCGTTCAGCACCACGCTGACCGTGTGCATCTGTTTCAGATCGAAGGGCACTGGCCGCTCCACCAGCGCCCCGCCCGGTATCCGCGCGGTGGTGGGGTGATTGAACTGCTTGCTGTTGCCTCCCGAAGTGGCCATATAGCCGCCCAGCACCAGCGCTCCCTGGGCCTGGGCGTAGATTTGCCCGTCAGGCCCGTAGAGCGGGGTCATCAGCAGGATGCCGCCCTCCAGCGACCGCGCGTCGCCGGCCGAGGAGGCCGTAATGTCTACCTTGTAGCCGGGGCGGCTGAAGGGCGGCAGCGTGGCCACCACAAAGACCGCGGCCATGTTCTTCACCTGCATATTGCTGGCGCTGTTGGCCCCGGTCTGCGGGACCGTAATTCCCATCCGCTCCAGCACCGAGAGCAGCGTCTGCGCCGGAAAGACGGTCTGCGAACTGTCTCCGGTGCCGCGCAAACCCACCACCAGCCCATAGCCAACCAGTTGATTGTCGCGTATCCCCTCGATGGTGGCCACGTCCTTGATCCGCGCCAATTGCGGCACAGCCTCGGCATGAACCAGCGCGGCTGCCAGCGCCACAGCCAGAGCCAGCGCTACCCACCACCAAAAGGAGTTTTTTTCCTCGCGCCCCGCCGTTCTGTTGCCCGCATACCGCATGATTCCGCCCCGCCCGGCTGGCACGTCCTGCCAACAGCCGTTTATGTTGCCGATCCCTGTTCCCTGATCCCTGACCCCTGTTCTCAAAACACCAGCAGCTTCTCAACAAACCGCACAATCGGATTCTGCCGGTAGGTGGAGTCGTTGACGATGCCCTTGCCGGTCACTTCCAGTTCAAGATCGGTCATGGCTGTCGACTGGACCTGATTCTGCGCGCTCACGTCTTCCGGGCGCACCAGCCCGCGCAGCTTAATCAGCTGCGTCTGCTGCGAGAAGGTCAACTGCCGCGTGGCCTGCACTACCAGCATTCCATTCGGCAACACGTCCACCACCTCGGCGCCGAAGGTGGTCGCCAAACTTGAATTGGTGGTGCTCTGGCCCTGCGCCGTCAGCCCCGAGGCCGCGGTCATGCCGAGCAGATTCTGTAGACTGTTCGATGCCTTCAGCTTGCCGAACAGCCCGGTCAGCCCGGAGTTGGCGTTCGATGCGCGGGAGTTTTTTACTTGCCCGTCGGTCGAGGCGGCCAGACTCTCGGAGACCACAATCGAGACCACATCGTGCAGCCGCACCGCCTTGGCGTCGGTTCCCAGCCGCACCAGCCGGCCTTCCGGACTCCAGATCGAGCCTTGCGTCCGCACCTCCGCCGCCTGTTGTGCCCGCACCCGCTCGATGTACATGCGCAAGGCTTCCTCCGGCGGGGTGGTTTTGGCGGCATCGCCCGGCTTCTGCTTCTTGAAAATCGCTCCGGCCGGCATCGCCAGCGACAGCGCCACCGATCCCAGGAGCGCCACTGCCCAAAGCGATTTGAACTTCATGGCCGCGCCTCCGTCTCCGGCGCGAAGACCGCGCGGCCCGGCCCCAAAGCCACCGCCCGCAGAACTTTGCCGCCAATCTTCAGCCGCACATCGAACCGAGAACCGGGAAGCGCCGGACCCAGCGCCACCGCCTGCAACGTAGCATCGACGACCGGCGTGTGCTCCTCGACGGTCAGCCGGTCTCCGGCGCGAATGACGGGACGGGGCAGGGTTGGATCGGAATCCGCCGTCTGCGCGGACGGCGCGCCGCCCAAGCGATTCTGCCGGCCGCGATCAATCCCGCCGTATCCAGAGGCGGCGGCCAGCAAGAGCCTTCCCGGTCCGCCTGGATGCTGGTCGTCGCGCATCAGCAGCCAGCGGTCCCCGGTGTTCGGATCGTCGATCTCGCGGACAACTTCACCTTGTGCCAAGCCTCGGAGTTCGACCGCATTCGGAGCCGCCGAGGAGAGCATAACCAGCGGACCGGGGCCTATGGCGACTGCGGATTGCGCGCCCGCCGTCTGACCGGCTGCGATCGGCGCCGCGGCCAGAACCAGCAGTCCCGCTACCAGCGCCACGCCCATCTCAGCCTTCAATAATCCTGTCCCCATGTCGTCCTCAAATCTCTGACCTCTGACCTCTGATCCCTGACCCCTATTTAGTGGGTCATATTGTTGACTTGGGAGTACATATCGTCGGCTGCCTTGATGACCTTGGAGTTCGATTCGTAGGCCCGCTGGGCCAGCACCATCTGCACAAACATGGTCACAATGTCCACATTCGAGTTCTCCAGATACCCCTGTTGCAGCGTCCCCAGACCCTCGGTTCCTCCGGGATTGCCCAGCACCGCGTCGCCGGAACTGAGCGTGGTATCCAACAGGTTCGAGCCCATGCTCTCCAGGCCCCCCGGATTGGGAAAGGTAGCCAACTGAAGCTGGCCCAGTTGCGAGGGATTCTGCTGCCCAGCCAGGGTCGCGTTCACCACCCCGTACTGGGTGATGGTGACCGCCGTGGCGTTGGCGGGAATGGTGATGGTGGGAATGATCGGGTCGCCGTCGGTGGTCACAATGGTTCCCTGGTTGTTCAATTGGAACTGTCCGGCGCGAGTGTAGGCGATGGTTCCGTCCGGGCGCTGCACCTGAAAGAATCCGGAGCCCTCGATCGCCACATCCAGCGGGTTCGAGGTCTGGTTCAGCGAGCCCTGGGTCATAATCACTTCAGTTGCCGCCGATTTGGTGCCCAATCCGATCTGGAGGCCGGCCGAAACCGTGGACTGGCTTTGCGCCGCTCCCGGCGTCACCAGATTCTGGTAGACCATGTCCTGAAACTCCAGGCGCAACTGGCGAAAGCCGGTGGTCGAGGAGTTGGCCAGGTTATTGGCGATAGTGTCCAGATTCAACTGCTGCGCGCTCATGCCGCTGGCGGCTGTGTACAAGGCTCGAATCATAAAGGCTCCTTTTCAAAACAGGGGTCAGGGATCAGGGGTCAAGGGCCGGAAATCCCGCGTTACTCAACATCGACCACCGATTCCTACCGACAATCCTTGAAAACCCGGTTACCCACATCTGTCTTTTCCTGCCAGACGACAACCGATCCACGACAGCTTCCCATCCCTGACCCCTGATCTCTGATCCCTGACCCCTGTATTCATACCCTCGGCAGATCCTCGGCGGCGGTCTTGTTGAACTCGGTGTGGAAGATGGTCAGCGCCTTCTGCATCATCTCCGCCTGACGCTGCATCACGATCAGGTCCAGCGACCCCTGAATCACGTCCTGGTTGGCGGCTTCAATGGCTCCCTGGTGGATGGCGGCGTTCTTTGCAAGCACCGGAGTCGCGCCCGCGGGCGCGATGTAGCGGTTGGCTCCCTCCGGGGTCATCTGGGCGCTGGGAGCAGAGAGCAAAACGCCCACCGTAGCCACTGCGCCTTCGGCTATCGCCAGCGCCGGAGAGCTGCCATCGCGCGCGATATAGCGGTTGGCTCCCTCCGGGATCATCTGGGCGCCGGGAGAAAAAGTGAACACACCCACCGTGTCCACCACGCCGCCGGCTACCGAGAGAACGCCGCCGGCGCCCACCGCCACCTCGCCGGGCGGAACGGCGATCATATTGCTCGTGGCTGAAAGCACCGGCTCGCCGGCGGCGGTGACCAATCGCCCGTTAGGGGCGCGATGAAAGCCGCCGTCGCGGGTGTAGCGAAGACCGTTGGGGGTCTGGACCTGAAAAAATCCCTCCCCCTCGATGGCCAGATCGAGGGGATTGCCGGTCTGCTGGATCGCGCCCTGGGCCATGTTGAGCCGGTCGCCGCCCAGCAGTCCGTAGTTGTTTACCGTGCGCCCCAACTGCGAGTCGAAGGCATCGGGACCCAGCAGCACCGAGCGGAAGTACTCGCGCTCGGCCCGGAAGCCCGGAGTCTGCGCGTTCGCCAGGTTGGCCGCCGCCGTGTCCAGGGCTTGGGAGCGCGCCACCAATCCGGTCAATGCCGCGTAATATCCACTGTCCATTGAACGCGCCTCCCGCCGCAACCCAAGCATTGCAGTTGGAGGACCGGAAGAGCGGAGCAGGGATTAGAGCAAGATCAGAATTGATCGGAATTGGGGGAATAGAAGGCCGGTTGAGATTTGCGATATTCCACTCTTTCGCCTGAAAAACGCGAAAGAATAGGGTGCGGCTTCCGTTGAACCTCGGCGTCATCGTGGCGGAGAAGCAGGCTTACTGGATTCCATCGCAGATGATGGTCACTTCAAAGCTGGCATCGTCGAAGCGGTAGGAGTGATTCAGCTTGAACTCCGGTGCCTGCACGTGGAGGTTGTAATCCCGGCCGGTGATCACGGTCGGAATCGAGAGGCCGCAGTTGGCGGCCAGACCGGGAACTTTGCCCTTCCACACTCCGGCCAGCATATTGCAGATTTCGCCGATACCGTCCTGCACCGTCTCGTCGATCTCTTCAAACTCCATGCCCGTCATATGGGCGGCGATTTTCATAGCCGCCGAACTCCCGCTCTTGAAGACGCAGGCTCCGCTTAACAGCCCGCCAAAGCCAACCACCGCGGTCACCGACTCCGGTTCTATCTTCGCCGGCCCTTCGAATCGCTTGCAGTTGACCCCCAGCATCATCTGAAAGACCTCTTCGACACTCTCATCCAGGTTCTTCGGATCGCTGACCAAATTCATATTTGCCCGCAACGATAGCGTCATCACCCGCTCCATTTCCTTGGCTCCGCCTTCTCGCACTGTCGCGATCGCGGCCTTGCGCACTCCGTTTAACAGCACACCGATACCTCCCGGTTACACTGCATGGATCAGCGGCAGCACCCGTTCCTTCACCTGCTCGGCCGTAAACGGCTTGCGTATGTAGCCTTGCGCTCCGGACAGAATCGCCTGCTTTACATGCTCCTCGCTCGACTCGGTGGTAATCATCACCACCGGAACTCCGGAGGCCAGGTTCTGCGCCCGAACCTGACGAAGAAACTCCAGCCCATCCATCAAGGGCATATTGATATCGGAAAGAATCAGGTCCACCTGTTTTGTCTTCAATACTTCCAACCCCTCGGTGCCGCTGCCGGCCTCGTACACCACCAGCGAGTCCAGACCCGCCTGGCGAAGCGCACGCTCCACAATCTTGCGCATCACCGTAGAATCGTCGACGATCAAAGCTCGAACTTCACTCATGCTCCGACTCCTCTTCCTTGTTGTCTATCGGCCCTACATGTCAATCCATGAGAACGCTTTTTATCATTTTCGCCTGTGCCGTCCCGCTTAGTGCGTCCCAATCGAGCAGATCAGATCTTGAATAAAGGCGCGCTCGGGCATCGGTCCCAACTGCGGGCGCCGCCATATGCGCAGCCACAAGCAGTCGTGGACCCTGACCAGGCGGGACTCGGCCGGACGCGCCCGCTCGACGGCTTTCGATAGCGCATGAACCATGGCCGGCTCGGAAGAAGCCTCGATCAGCTCCACCGGGGGAAAAACCGAGTTCAGCATATGGGTGTGCGCCGGCCGGAACAACGACTCCCGCACCAGCCCGCTTTCTACGCGTAGTCCCGACATTCGCTCCACGGCCAGGGTCAGGACCGGGTCCAGCCGGTCCTCGAAGCCCATATAGAGCAGTTTGCCCGCAGCCACCCGCAACGGCAGCGCACCAAAGGCGTCCACAAACAGCCGGGGCACCAGAACCGTGAGCGCCTCGGCATCGTGAAAATCGAGCGGCAGCACCGGACAACTCCACTGCAACCCCAGCGCCCTGGTTACCAACTGCTCGCTCACGCCCTGCTGACGCACCAGCCAGTGGCCCAGCCGTCCGGCTCCGGCCGCCTTCTGGGCTTCCAGCGCCTGGCGCAGTTGCCCAGAGTTGATCCAGCCTTGCTCGAGCATCGCGAGGCCCAGCGGAATCCGGTGGCGATGACCCTCCTGCGCGCTCCCGCGCGCCTCCAGCTCCCGGCTGACCGCGGCCCGGACCCGCGCCGCCGTGCAGACGGTCGAACAGCTCCAGCCGCCCTCGAAGACCGGCGCCGAACGGCTGCGCCACAGGTGCAGCCAGCTGGAGCGGCAACCGGGGTTGGCGCAGGTCTCAAAGAACTTATGCCGCGTCCCGGCTGGGTCGCTCTCCGCCGCCGAACCGTCCTCGAAGACAGGTTCCCACTGCGCGGCTCTCCGGTCTGGGGAATGCTTTTGGCTCAGAACAGGCATCGGATGCTCTCCAGCCGCTTCTTCGGCGCGGCCACCTCGGTCACCCGCAGGCCGAAATTGCCGTTCACCAGCACCACCTCGCCGCGGGCCACAATCTTGTCGCCGACAATCAGGTCCACCGGATCGGCCACGTGGCGATCCAACTGCACCACATCCCCCGGTCCCAGATCGAGTATCTCGCCCAGCGGCATCTCCCGGCAGCCGAAGCGCAGCGAGGCCTCCAGTTCGATGTCGAGCAACAGCTCGAGTCCCGGATTCAAGGGCGGCGGCAGGGCGGCGGCGAGCGAATCGGAATGGGGAGGCGCCGGCGCTGCCTGAGCCGTTTTGGCCGCCGGCTTGGGGGCGCGCACCTCGTCGCGGACCAGGATGACCCAGGAGCGGTCGCCGGACTTCAACTGGAAGGCGCTGGAGACCTTGCTCTCCCCGGCGATCTCTTCAAACTTCTCAATGCGGCATTTCTTCCCGGTCTTGGCCAGCAACTCTCCAACGGCGGCCTCGGCCACTTCACGCAGCAACTCGCCCCAGCCGGCCTTCTGGTCCGTCCCCTCGCCCAACAGCGGGGTTTCCAGCAGCGTGGGGTCGAGGACCACCGCGAAGCGCCCCTGCTCGTCTCCGGAGATGGTGGCGGCAAAGCCGAAGGCGTCGGCCCCCAGCGGCTTGGGCAGCGACTCGGTCAGTTCCGGCTCTCCGGCTAGGGCCTGGGAAAACAGAGCCGTGGCCGCGCCGATCCAGCAATCGAGATAGGTCTTCATCGTTCGGCCTCGACAATCTGGCGCTCGATGCGGGCCGCGCGATGCAGGCCCTGGCGAATGGGCTGGGCTTCACAGAGCGGCTGGCCGCCAACTCTCCACTGGGGCAGCGTGTTGGCCGGCAGGTCAAGGCGCAGCACCATCCCCGGCTCCAGGTTCTCGATGGTGCTGGCCGCCAGACGCACCGTGGGCAGTTGCAGGCTGCCGCCGAAGCGAATCCGGCGGGCCGCTGCTTCCATCCGCGACCGGGTCTCGACGGCATGGTGGCGGCGCTGGCCCCAGTCCGAGGTCAGCCGGCGCAGAATGGTGTTGGCCACCACCGCCGGGAAAGCCAGATTGAGCAGACCCGAACTGTGCGGCATGCGGATCTCAAAGCTGAGGCAAAGAGTTTTTTCGGTCACCGACATGATGCGCGCCACCTGAGTCTGCATCTGGCGGCGCTCGAAGTTGAAGTTCAGCCCCACCGGCTGCCAGGCGGCGGTCAACTCGCGGCAGACGATCTCGACCACCGAGGCCAGGATCGACTCTTCAATATCGGTCAGCTCGCGCAGCGGGCCATCCCGGCCCTCGCCGCCCAGCAGCAGATCGATGATCGGCGGGGCCAGAGCCAGATCCAATTGCAGGACGGACAGCGCGCCCAGCGGCTCCAGGCGCACCGAGGCAACATAGCTGATCTCCGGAATGCGCAGCAGGAATTCATTGAACTGAATCTGCTCGGCTGAGACCAGGTTGACCTGGAAGCGGGTGCGCAGCCAGGCGGCCAGGTTATGAGTCAGGTTGCGCGCGAACAGGTCGTTCAACATGCTGATGGCGCGCAACTGGTCGTTCGATATCTGCCCAGCCGAGGAGAAGTTGTAGGGAACGATCCGGGCTCGCACCTCGGACTGCGGAGACTCCGGCGTCGAGCTCCGGGCTGCCTGAAAGAGGGCATCGATCTCATCCTGTTTGAGCGTCTTTTCCATCGGTCGATTTCCTTCTTCTTAAGGGATCGGAGATCAGGGGTCAGGGATCAGCCATCCGTTCGCAGTCTCAACGCGCTGGACATGTCAAACGACCGTGTCCAATTCACTTGACGCGCGGCATCTTCTTGCATACTTCCATCTGAACCCTGAACCCTGAACCCTGAACCCTGAACCCTGAACCCTGAACCCTGAACCCTGAACCCTGAACCCTGAACCCTGAACCCTGAACCCTGAAC
>Ga0181536_10008162_pt1 | contig 10132 bp, 6 predicted proteins | sample PEATcosm2014_Bin_41_FD_121105 | JGI IMG/M metagenome (GOLD analysis project Ga0181536, IMG submission 121105) | Peatland microbial communities from MTU Mesocosm Facility, Houghton, MI, USA - PEATcosm2014_Bin17_60_metaG | ecosystem: Environmental > Terrestrial > Soil > Wetlands > Peat | place...
CATCGGCTGGCATCCATCCGAGAAGGCGAAACTCGGCGCAGCACAACATGACGCCTGGCGCACCATTCAGCGTTCTCACGCCATTGCCAACGGGATTTACGTCGCGGCCGTCAACCGTGTGGGCTTCGAAGGACCGCCGGATCACGGCATCGAGTTCTGGGGAGCGTCGTTTGTCGCCGATCCCTTCGGCCGGATGCTCGCAGAAGCTTCGCACGACCGCGAAGAGATTCTCGTCATCGAGTGCGACCGGCGCGAAATAGAGGAAGTTCGCCGCAACTGGCCGTTTCTGCGCGACCGCAGAATCGATGCCTATTCCGGCATCGTCAACCGCCTGATCGACTAATTTAGAACGTGTACAACGGCGTCCCAGCCACCGGTTCCGCGGGCGCTTCTCCGGCGGTCACCGGTTGCGGTTCGGAAATCTGGCGGTAGTAGATGCCGCTATCGCCGAGGTAAACCTCCAGCTCCGAAGGCCGGGGCAGCGCGCCCTGGATCAGGGCTTCCGAAAGCGGGTCCTCAATGTACTTCTGGAGCGCGCGCCGCAGCGGGCGTGCGCCATAGCTGCGATCTCCGCAGGTCTTCTCCAGAATATACTTGGCAGCGTCGGTGGTCAGCCGGATCTTGATCTGCTTGGCCACCAGGTTCCCGTTCACCAGCTCCACCAGGAGAAACATGATCTTGAGCAGATCTTCATCCGTGAGCGATGTGAACAGGATCACTTCATCCAGGCGGTTCAGGAACTCGGGATTGAAGGCCTTCTTCACTTCGCCGCGCACCATGTCCTCGACTTTGCCCGGAATGCCTTCCGCCGCCGGGGCGGAGAAGCCCAGGTGGCTGCGTTTATCAAGAAAACGCGCACCCAGGTTTGAGGTCATGATGATAATCGTGTTCTTGAAATCGACCGTGTTGCCGAGGCCGTCGGTCAATTGGCCGTCTTCGAAAACCTGCAGCAGGATGTTGTAGACATCCGGGTGCGCCTTCTCGATTTCATCCAGCAGGATGATCGAATAAGGCGACCGTTTCACCCGCTCGGTCAACTGCCCGCCCTCTTCGTAGCCCACGTATCCGGGAGGCGAACCGATCAGCTTCGAGACCGAGTGCTTCTCCATGAATTCGGACATGTCGAAACGGATGAGCGATTTCTCGCTCCCGAACAGGAATGCCGCGAGCGCGCGCGCCACTTCGGTCTTGCCGACTCCGGTGGGCCCGAGGAACAGGAACGATCCCGCCGGACGCGCTGACGCCTTCAGGCCCGCCCGGGAACGCCGAATGGCCCGCGCCAGCGCGGAGATCGCTTTTTCCTGGCTGATCACCCGTTTGTGCAGCTCTTCCTCGATGCGCAGCAGCTTGGTGATCTCTTCTTCCTTGATGGCGGTCATGGGCACGCCGGTCCAGCGCGCCACCACGTCTTCGATATCGTCTTTGGTCACGACGCCCGTCGAGGTGTCGTCGAGATTGTATTTCTCGCGCAACTGGCGCATGTTCTCGCGCTCTTTGCGCTCTTCATCGGAATAGAAACGCGCCTTCTCGAATTCATGATTCGCGATGGCGTTTTCCATGCGATGCACGATGAACTTGATGCGCTTCTGGATGTCCGCCAGATCCGCTGGCAGCGTAGTCTGGCGCAGCTTGACGCGCGCGCCGGCCTCGTCGATCAGATCGATGGCTTTATCTGGCAGAAAGCGGTCCGGAATGTAGCGGCTCGACGTATAAACCGCCGTCTCGATGGAATCATCGGTATAGCCGACAGCGTGAAACTTCTCGTAGCGGTCCTTGATGCCGAACAGAATCTTGATGGCGTCGGCTTCGGTCGGCGGCGGAACTTTCACTGCCTGAAACCGCCGCTCGAGCGAGCGGTCCTTTTCAATCGACTTCCGGTACTCGCCAGGCGTGGTTGCTCCGATGCACTGGATTTCGCCGCGCGAGAGCGCCGGTTTCAAAATGTTGGCGGCGTCGAGCGATCCCTCGGCCGATCCCGCGCCCACCAGCGTATGCAGCTCATCGATGAAGATGATGGCATTCTGATTTTCCATCAGCTCCTTCATGATGGTCTTCAAACGTTCTTCGAATTGCCCGCGGTATTTCGTGCCCGCCACGATCAACGAAAGATCCAGCGCCAGAATTCGCTTCTCCGCCAGGAACGAAGGCACGTCGCCTTCGGCGATCCGTTGCGCCAACCCTTCCACGATGGCGGTCTTGCCGACACCCGGTTCGCCGATCAGCACCGGATTGTTCTTGGTGCGCCGGCACAGAATTTGCACTACGCGCTCGAGCTCGTAATCGCGGCCGATTAGAGGGTCGAGGGAATTGTCGACAGCGGCCTGCGTGAGATCGCGGCTGAACTCAGCCAGCAGGGAGCTTTCCTTCGGCCGGTTGGAGGTCACCTTCTCCGAAGAAGCTCGCGCCAGTTCCTCGCGGATCGCCGATAAGCGCAGCCCGCGCTCGTGCAGAATCTCCGCCGCAAAGCACTTCTCTTCACGCAACAAACCCAGCAGCAGGTGTTCGGTTCCGATGTGCTTGTGGCTCAACCGCTCCGCCTCTTCGGCGCCATAAGCCAGAACGCGTTTGCACTCATGGCTTAGCGGCAAGTCTACCGAAGTGGATACTTTTTCCCGGATGGTGGTGTGACCCTCGATCTGCTTGCGAATCGATTCCACCGCTGCGTGAGAGCGGAGAAAACGGTTTGCCAGGGTCTTGTCTTCGCGCAATAACCCCAACAGCAAGTGCTCGGTCTCGATGAACGGGCTGCCAAACTGGCTCGCCTCGTATCGCGCAAAGAAGATGACTCTTCTGGCCTTCTCGGTATAACGTTCAAACATACTGCGCAGCGCCCCCGCCGTTTATGAAAAACACTCTACTACTCAAGATACTCCCTGCCTACGTTCGGATGCATATCTTCCGGCGAGCCGCCCGCCAGAGTTCCGCCTTCCAGCCGCAAGACACGATCGCATCTTCGCGCGAACGACAGATTGTGGGTGACTAAAATGGAGGTGAGTTGATGAGATCGATGCAACGAGCTCAGGAGATCGAAGATCATCTCTCCGGTCCTGAAATCGAGATTTCCGGTCGGCTCGTCGGCCAGCAGTACCGAAGGGCTTCCGGCCAGCGCGCGTGCCAGTACGACTCTTTGCTGCTCGCCCCCGGACAACTCCCCCGCACGATGCCCAGCGCGTGCTCCAAGTCCTACCTCCTCCAGCCTCGCCGCCGCTGACGAAATCGCCTCGGCTTGTAACCGCCCTCGGATCAGTAGCGGCATCATCACGTTCTCAAGCGCCGTAAATTCAGGCAAGAGATAGTGAATTTGCCAAACAAACCCAATTTCCTGATTCCGGAAATCAGCCAGCCCGGATTCTCCGAGCCCTGATATATCCTTCGTTTTGTAGTATATCGTACCGCTTGTTGGCCTGTCCAGACCGCCCAATAGATGCAACAGCGTAGACTTGCCCGCGCCCGATTCGCCGACCAGCGCCAGGCGTTCTCCTGGCGCGACTTCGAAATTCAGACCATCCAGGATAACCAGATCATTCGCCCCCGACCGGTAGGTCTTGGTCAGGTTTTCTACCCGGAAGACAGGAGCGGCGTTATTGGTACTCATAGTACCCCCGCCTTTCCGAGGATTGGCTCCGCTTTGCCGCGAATTAGCCGTGCGACTTCGTACGGATCGCCATTTTGCAGGTGCGGATAGAACAGTTCCACGGAGAGCGCACCGCGATAACCTTTTTCCGACAGTTTGCGAAGGATGCGCACGAGCGGAGAAACGCCATCGCCCGGAATCTCTCGCGTCGCATTATCGAGTTGCTCTCGTGGGATATCGGGCACGTCCTGAAAGTGGACGTGATGAATTTCGCCGTCGCGAACGAGATCCAGATCCTCGAACTTGCTGAGGCCCGCCCAGAAGTGATAGCAATCGAGCATCGGGCGAACGTTGGGGTGAGCGGCTTGACGGATCATCTTCAATGATGTGGGCAGCGTGCCGATGAAAGTCGAGCCACGCATGAATTCGAGCATAGCCGTAACACCGAGAGGCCGGACGATTTCACCCAACTCCCGCAGGTTCTCAACGCCGCGCGCGTAGTCTTCAGTTGTAAATTTCTCGGTTGTGCCGCAGGGGCAGACAACACGATCGATACCCAAGTCGGCGGCCAGCGATGCGACGCGTTTGAGCTGATCGAGCGCATCGGCGCGGCCTGCATTTGGCTCGGCGAGACCACGCGGGCCACCCATGGAAACAGCGTGTAGATCGAGATCTGTCAAAAGGCGCTTCGCTGTGGCGACGGTATCCTGCTGCAAGAATTTCTGGACCAACGGCGGAATCAATTCGACGTAGCGGATGCCGGCACGCGCGTAGCCTTCGAGCGAATCGCGGAAGCTAGCACCAGCGGAGGTGGTTTGATGCAGACACAAATGCATCGTGCCGGCCGCCGCGGGCAAGGGCATCGCGGCGCTCGCGGCGATCAGGTCTCTGCGCGTGAGCATTATCCGTTAGGATAGCGGGTCCCGCACCGCGAGGCCCGGAGGCGCCACGCGCAAAAAATGTTGCACGTCCCAGGTCAGCAGGACCGACGCTCCGGCCTGCGCACAGCAATGCGCGATGATCGCGTCATAGACGAGCCCGCCCCGCAGTTCCCGCGCGGAGGTCTGATCGAGAACCCGCCAACAAGTGTCTGGGTCAACCCCAACAATGGCGAAGTTCGCCGCAAGGTTCTCCTGCATGTGCTCGTACGCCTCACGCGGTGGGATGCGGAGGTTGTCCGGCAGCCGCGTCAGCACGGAGAAGCACTCGAGCACTGCGTGTGTTGCAATAACGAGCCGGCATCCACGACGCTTGCAGTCTTCGATGCACTGAATGGTGGGTTCGTGGTGGCGGTGCCATGATGACATCAGCGGCACCAGACAACTGGTATCCACTCCAATCGTCAACTCTTCCATAACTGCTGGATGCGCTCTTCCCGCGACTCCTCGATCATCTTGCGAACCTGTTCACTGGTCATTTTGGGTGTGCCATGCGGCGCGCGCGCCACGATGAAAGACCCTTTGCGCACCCACCTGACGCGTTTGCCGACCGGTTCGATTTCGACCTTGCCGTCTTTGTATTCGATTCGCACGGAAGTGCCCGGCCTTAGGCCAGCCTCATCTCTCACGCCCTTGGGAATTACCACCCGTCCGGCACGATCGATGGTCGTCTTCATGCCATCATCATACCATTCCAGTGTCATGAAACGACCGGGTTGCAGCACTGTCTAGTAGGAACCTACTATTTGACGAACCGCCAACCTTTTGCATAATGACAGAACATCCAACCCATGAGGCGGGTCTTTTGGTGGACATGCGGCCTGGCGTTGCCGGTTGCCGCCCTCTTTTTGCTGCACGGTGCAAGCGCCACGCGCGAACAGCAGGATTTGCTCTGGCACTACCGTAACCTGGGCAAGGCGTTTTACGAGAATCCGACCACGCAGAAAGAAGCGGTCGTCGAATTCAAGAAGGCGCTGGACATGGCGCCGGATTCGCCTCGCGAAGAAATCAATTACGGCTTAGCGTTACTGCGCGCCGGGCAATCCATAGGAGGCGTTACCGAACTGCTGAAGGCGCAACAGCGCGACCCATCGATTCCGCACACCTGGTTTAACGTCGGCATCTACTACAAGAAAGAGGGAGATTATCAGCACGCCATCCAGCAGCTCGAGCAGATGGCGAAACTGGTTCCCGACGAGCCGGTTACGCATTACAACCTGGGCGTGCTGTACAAGCTCGCCGGCAAACCGGCGGAGGGATTACAGGAGCTGGAGATTGCCGAGAAGCTGAACCCCAATCTCGCGGGCCCGCACTTTCAGCTCTTCAACCAATACCGGCAGGCGGGCCGTGCCGAAGATGCCAAGCGCGAGCTGGAAGTGTTCCAGGAAATCAAGAAGCGCACCGCGGGCGCGGCGGTGCCTGAGGACATGGAGTGGAGCTACTTCGCCGAGATCTACGAAACCGTGGAACCCCAACCGGCGTCAGCCCCGCCAGCGGTGCTGAAGTTTGCGGATCGCCAACTCGCGGGTCACTTCGATCCGGCGACGGCAGGTGTTGCGACGCTGGATCTCGAGGGCAACGGTCATGTGGATTTGATTGCGTGGTCGGCCGAGGGAGTGCAGCTTTATAGAAACGGCGCGACACCCGTCACCAAGTCGGGCCTCGAGGATCTGAAAAACGTCCGTGGAATTGCCGTCGGGGATTTCGATAACGATGGCCTGCCGGACCTTTGTGTCTTGACCGACGCCGGTGCGAGCCTTTATCACAACCGGAAGGGCGTATTCGAAAAGCGGGCCGTGCAGTTGCCGGCCGGCGCTTACGAAAAAGCAATCTGGATGGATTACGACCACGACGGCGACTTGGATCTGTTGCTGTTGGGCGCGAAATCGGCGCTCGTGCGCAACAACGGCGAGGCTGGTTTCAGCGACCAAACGGCGGACTTCCCGTTCGTCAGCGGTCACGCGGTGGATGCCGCGATTTTCGCCGTTCGGCATGATATGGCGGCAAGCGATCTGGCCGTGTCTTACCGCGATCGCGCTGGCGTTGTGTATCGCGACCGTCTGAACGGGAAGTACGAGGCGATTCCGCTCGACTTGATCCCGGCCGGCACGACCGAGCTGCTGGCGGAGGACTTCAATAACGATAGTTTTCCAGATCTTGCAGCCCTGGCCCCCTCGGGCGTCGCGTTGATCGAAAATCACACGGGACAATTGCGGGATGGTGGAAATCTGCAAGCCAAAGGACCGGCTGTCTTTGCCGATCTGGAGAATCGCGGCGTGCTCGATCTGGTCACAGCGGGCGCCTTTTATCGCAGCCGCGGCGAAGGGAAATTCGAAAGGCAGGATGGTGCGCCAGCGGGCGTCGCGGCAGTGGCGGCGGATTTCAACGGCGATGGACGCACAGATCTCGCGGTGATCGGCGCCGATGGCGCTCTGCACGTTTTTGAAAATCAGACGGCCACCCGCAACAACTGGATGCGCGTCGCTATCGCGGGCGTGAAGAATCTGAAGCTCGCGTTCGGCGCGACCGTTGAAGTGAAGACGGGTATCAGTTACCAGAAAGAGATTTATCGCGGCGTTCCGCTGCTGTTTGGCATCGGCGGTTACAAAGAGGTCGATACGGTGCGCATTACCTGGCCCAACGGCCTGATTCAGGGGGAAACCAAGCAGCCGATCCTTACCGCCCTGAACATTCCAGAGGCGCAGCGGCTTTCCGGTTCGTGCCCCATGATCTTCACCTGGAACGGCAAGCGATTTCAGTTCATCACGGACGTGCTGGGCGTGGCGCCGCTCGGGGCAAGTTCCGGCGACGGCCATTATTTTCCGGTGGATCACAACGAGTACGTGCAGATCCCGGGTGAAGTGCTCGCCGAACGCGACGGTAACTACGAGATCCGCATCACCGAAGAGCTGCGCGAGGTATCGTACCTCGATCGCGTGCAGTTGATTGCACTCGATCATCCGGCTGCCACGGAAATCTTCACCAATGAAAAATTCAAATCGCCGCCGTTTCCGGAGTTTCGCCTCTATGGCGTGAACCGGCGGATTTATCCGGCTGCTGCGCACGATTCCTCGGGTCGTGACGTGCTCGCGCGCCTCTTGCAGCGCGACCAGACCTATCCCGATAACTTCCGCCGCGATTACAACGGTGTCGCGGAGCTGCACCATCTGGACTTGGATTTCGGGAACGTGGCGCGCGATGGACGGGCGGTGCTCATCCTCAACGGCTGGGTCGATTGGGCGGACGGCAGCACGTTCTTGCGCGCGTCGCAGGAGTCGAAAAACGGATTGATTCTGCCTTATCTCCAAGTCAAGAATGCGCGTGGTGAATGGCAAACGGTGATCGAAGACATGGGCATCCCCGCCGGAAAACCGAAAACCATCGCCGTCGATTTGAGCGGAAGGTGGCTTTCGGCCTCGCGCGCAGTGCGCATTGTGACCAACCTTTGCGTGTACTGGGACGAGATCTTTTTGAGTGAAAGCGCGGGTTCACCGGAGGCGCGCCTGACGCTGGTGGAAGCGGAACTGGCCGATCTGCATTTCCGCGGCTTTTCGAGGCCGAAGATCGACGCCGCGCGCAAGCAACCCGAAAAGTTCGACTACCAGACTTGGATGCCAATCTCGATGTGGAACCCGACGCCGGGCCTCTATACGCGCTACGGTGACGTGCGCCCGCTGATCAACGCCGTGGACGACCGGCTGGTACTTATGGGTTCGGGCGACGAGCTGCGCCTGCTGTTTCCGGCTCGTGGTTTGCCCGCTCTCAAGCCTGGATGGAAGCGCGATTTCCTGCTGTTGGTGGACGGCTGGGCGAAAGATGGCGATTACAACACGGCATTTTCGCAGTCGGTGGAACCGCTGCCGTTCCACGCCATGAGTTCGTATCCGTATCCTGGTGCGGAGCATTTCCCGGATGATGCGGAGCATCGCGTATACCGCGAGCTCTACAATACGCGCCCCGCGTTGCGCCTGGTGCGGCCGCTGGTTGAGGCAGGTGGCGGTCAATGACCCGCGAGAGAATCGTTTCTTGGACTGCGATTCTCTTCCTGATTCTGCTGATCAACACCGCGTACGTCGCGGCGCTGCCCTCGCCCACGATTTTCTACATGGGCAACGTCCTGCTGCACCTCGTGCTGGGCGCGGTGCTAACGGTGGCGCTGTTCTTTCTTCTGCGCCAGTTCCCGTCTGCGGCGGGATTTTTTCTGGTGGCGTCGGCTCTGGGAATTTTTCTCGCGGTGCGCGGGAACACGGCGCCGCACCGCTGGGCGCTCATTGCGCACATAGCCGCTGCCGCGATCGGGCTGGCTTTGCTGATCCCGTTTGCCATGCGCCAGCCGCCGCGATTTCGCATGGCGTTTCGGGCGTCAATTGCTCTGCTAGTGCTACTGCCGTTCGGCGCCTCGATCTACCGAAAAGTCGTTCCCGATCCTGATTCGCAAATCCGCAACGGTCTCAACGTGCCGGTTTCCATGGACGGGGAAGGCGGCGGGCCGAACTCGCCGTTCTTTCCGTCATCGGCCAAAACCAATGTCGGCGGCATCATTCCCTCGAACTTCTTCATGGATTCCGAACGCTGCGGCGAGTGCCACAAGGATATCTATCAGCAGTGGAAAAGCTCGGCGCACCATTTCGCATCGTTCAATAATCAGTTCTACCGGAAGTCGATTGAGTACATGCAATCGGTAGTTGGGACGCGGCCCAGCAAGTGGTGCGCGGGCTGCCACGACCACGCGGTTTTCTTCAACGGCCGCTTCGATCGTCCCATCAAAGACCAGATCGATACACCCGAAGCGCGCGCGGGCCTGGCCTGCACGTCGTGCCACTCGATCGTCCACGTGAACAGCACCATGGGCAACGGCGATTACACGATTCAATATCCGCCGCTACACAAGCTGGCCAGCAGCCGGAACCCGTACCTGCATGCGCTGGATTATTTCTTGACGTTTCTCAATCCGGGTCCGCACAAGAAATCGTTTCTGAAGCCGTTCATGCGCGGGGAATCGGCGGAATTTTGCGCCGCGTGCCACAAAGTCCACCTCGACGTGCCGGTGAACCAGTACCGCTGGTTCCGCGGCTTCAATGATTACGACAACTGGCAGGCGAGCGGCGTTTCGGGGCAGGGCGCGCGCTCATTCTACTATCCGCCGAAGAGCCAGGTGTGCGCGGATTGCCACATGCCGCTCGTGAAATCCGAGGACCCGGGCAATCACGACGGCATGGTGCATTCGCACCGCTTCCCGGCGGCGAATATGGCGGTGGCTTATGCGAACCACGATGAAGAGCAGATGGCCGCCACGCGCAAGTTCCTCCAATCGGGATTCATTACGGTCGACATTTTTGCCGTCTCACCGGTAAAGGATACGGGCACGCCCATGGTGAGGCGCACGGGAGAAGGTCCGCAGGCGATGTCCGGTTTCGCGGTGGGCGAGGAAGCGGAACAGGCATCGACCGGTGTGATTCGCGAAGTGGGCGAAGTGGCGGCGCCCATCGATCACGCGGGAACAAAGCTCGCGCCGGGCAGCACCGCGCGTGTGGACGTGGTGGTGCGCACGCGGAAAATCGGCCATTTCTTCCCGGCGGGAACGGTCGATGCTTTCGATGTATGGCTCGAATTGCAGGGA
>Ga0181536_10008164_pt1 | contig 10132 bp, 10 predicted proteins | sample PEATcosm2014_Bin_41_FD_121105 | JGI IMG/M metagenome (GOLD analysis project Ga0181536, IMG submission 121105) | Peatland microbial communities from MTU Mesocosm Facility, Houghton, MI, USA - PEATcosm2014_Bin17_60_metaG | ecosystem: Environmental > Terrestrial > Soil > Wetlands > Peat | place...
GCGCGTGAGTTCGGTCAACAGCACGCGGATCCACTGGGCGCGCGCAGGAATCTCGATGTCCAGCAACTTCTCGACCGCCAGGCAAAACCCCAGGTTATTCGAGAGCGGGGAAAGGTAATCCATCCGGTCGGTGAGGGTGATGCCTTGTGAGTAGGTCTTGTCCTCGAAAGATTTCTCGAACCCCGTATGCAGGTAACCGATGTCATACATGGCTCGAACCACCGTCTCACCGTCCAGTTCGAGCACCAGGCGCAAGACCCCATGCGTGGAGGGGTGCTGGGGGCCCATACTCAGGATGACCCGCTCTTCCTGGCCCGGAATTTTCTCCAGCGTAATGGGCATCTAGCGGTATCCCTCGGTAGGGTAGTCTTTGCGGAGCGGGTAGCCTTCCCAGTCTTCCGGCATCAGGATCCTGCGCAAGTAAGGATGTCCCGCGAACTGTATTCCAAAGAGATCGAAAACCTCACGCTCGAAGGCATTGGCGCAAGGATACACGGGAACCAAAGAGTCCACACTCGGATTGGCTCCGCCGGTGCGCACCTTGAGTCGAAGGCGCTCGGCAGTCTGAAGCGAGAGCAAGTGATAGACAACCTCAAAGCGTGGTTCGTTGGGGTAGAGGTCCACGGCAGTGACATCGGAGAGGAATCTGAAGGAGAGGCCGGGTTCGTCCCGCAAGAACTCGCACGCCCGGATCAGCATATCGGGCCGGATGTAGATCGCGATCTCACCTCGAAACTCCCGCACCTCATCCACCGCCTGGGGAGCAAATTCTCTAAGCTTCTTGAGAGTGAGATTTGATTCGAGGTCTGAAGGCATGACGAGTGGTTGTATCGTTGTCAAACGATCAAGCTGCGGCGCCCGGAATCATCGAGCAAGGTTGCCATTCGGCGCGAGTCGACAGGGCGCTCCCAACACGCGCTACCGCTTCCAATCCAAAGCACCCTTCTTCCAAACGTAGACGTACCCTGCCAATAAAACGGCAATGTACAAGAGCATTTCGACGAAGCCGAACCACTTTAAACTCTTGAAAACAACTGCCCAGGGATAAAGAAACACGGCTTCCACGTCGAAAAGGATAAAGAGCATCGCTACCAGGTAGAAACTGACTGAAAAACGCTCCCGGGCGTCCCCCACCGGGGGACTTCCGCACTCGTAAGGGCTTAGTTTGCTTTGTGAGGGGCGTTTAACTCCCACCCATGCAGACAGGCCCAGGATGGCCGCGCTCACTGCCACGACGATCAGGAAATGGATCAGCAAAGGCAAATAAGGGCTTGTCATTGCAATTACTTACAGTGAGTGTTCTGAACCCTGCTTAACATTTTACTATACGAAGCGCGAAGCGAAAGTGTCAAGTTTTTTCTACGCCGGGTGCTGTCCTAATTTGGTCGTAGCGCCGACCTTTAGAGCCTGCCCTGAGCGCAGCGAAGGGTCGGCAAATGCCCCGACAGGTCGGGGCGCTACGAGTTATGGTTACTTCAAACGGCAAACTACCTTTTCTCTTGCCTGACGGTGGTTGGCATCGTTACCATATTTTCTACGACCGTGCGTAACTTGCCCGCCAATACAAGGGCTGAGATCGAAAGCGTGGTGACGCAAGTGGTAACAGTGCAACTGAATGGTGAACTCCGCGAGGTGCCGGAGGGCCTGACGCTTGCGGCGCTGCTGGAATGGCTGGACCTGCCCCGCGACCGCGTCGCGGTGGAGCGGAATCTTGAGATCGTGCCCAGAACCGGTTGGGATGTGACTCAGATCCAACCTGGAGACCGATTGGAAGTGGTACACTTGGTAGGTGGCGGCCTGGAGTAGCGGGCGTAGCGCCTGCACTCATCAGACAGGCACCGGCAGCGCGTCGGGGCAGGGTTTTTAGCTGCCCCCGTGAGAAGCAGGCGCCCTCGAGTGGTGCCTGCAAAAGCCCATGAATCCTTATCTCAACAGCTCCCCCGCAGCCACCCTCGTGGCTCTGCTGATCAAGTTGGCGGTGATCTCTCTGCTTGCAGGTTTCATTGCCAGATTCGGAAGATTCAGGCAATTGATCTTCATCGAGCAGCGTTCTCCAAGAGAGAAGCTTGAATTCGCCGTATTTCTCGGCATACCGTTCACGTTGGGTGTTTTGGCCCGCTTATTCGCCGGCTATCCGAATCTCGGCAAACCGATCGGGCCGTTCCCGACCACCGATCTCAGCTTGGAGGTAACGGTCCTCGCGGGGCTGCTGGGCGGGACCATCGCTAGCCTCGTAGTGGGTATGATGGTCGCCTTGCCGGCGGTTCTGCTTGGACACGAACTATTGGCGGCGCCCATGGCGGTGCTCTATGCGGTCGTTGCCGGGACAGCCCGGTGGGTTTGTCCGGATAAGGAAGTAATCTGGCAGTTCTCCGGGTTTATCGACCTTAGCCTTTACCGTTCCATCAAGCAACGATTCCAGCACCCGGCGGTGGATTGGCAGGTGCTGTTTTCTTTTCTCTGCGTCATGCTCGAAGTCGCGCGCATGACCTTCGGCGGCTGGGTAGGGCATGGCAAGTATCTTTACTATATGGATTCTCCGCATTTGTGGGTCCGAGGCTTGATTGTGTTCGCCACGCTCATCGCCGTCGGCCTTCCGGTGCGCATCTGGAACAACACCCGGATCGAGCGCAAGCTCGCGGAACAGGAAAAAGCCCTTATGCAGGCCCGCGTGGATGCGCTCATCAGCCAAATCAACCCCCACTTCCTGTTTAATACCCTTAATACCGTCTCCTCTCTGATCCGTTTTGACCCGGACACGGCGCGGACGGTGCTCGTGAAGCTGTCCAACATTCTGCGCCGCCGCCTGAAACGCCAATTGCATTTTGTGCCCTTGAAGCAGGAACTGGAATTCATCGACGACTACCTGGATATTGAGGTGGTGCGATTCGGGAGGGACAAGCTCCAATTCCGCAAAGAAATTGCAGCCGGAACCCTGGACGTGATGATCCCCAGCATGATCCTCCAGCCCTTGCTCGAGAACTCCATCCGGCATGGAATCGGACCGAAGATCGAGGGAGGGACGATAACGCTTCGTGTGACCCGCGACAAAGGACAGTTGTGCATCGAGGTTGCTGACGACGGAGTGGGTATTTCCGAGCAGCGCCGGCCCGGCATCCTTGAGTCCGGCATCGGCATCAGTAATGTCCATGAACGGTTGAAAGTGCTTTACGGCCAGGATTATTCCATGAGAATTCAGAGTCAGCCCGGAAAGGGGACCGAAGTTCGCATCGAGATCCCGGAGTTGGTAAGCTTCGGTCAGCCTTCTGCCGTCGAAACGACGCAGGTGGCGACCTGATGGAAGCCGGCGGTTAGAAGTCGGAAGGTTAAATTCAGATTGGCTAAAACTCGGATACGTGAGGATTCTGCTATGGCGAATGACGGACCAGCGGTGGCCGCACCCCCGAAATCGATGAGTATGATCGAGCCGCGATTTCGTAACATCTATTTGGCGTTTTACAAGGAAAGCTATTTCACTCCCACAGCCCTCGACCTTAAAACAAAGGAACTGATTGCCCTTGGCTGCTCTCTGGTAGCCAAGTGCGAGGGCTGTTTGGAAGGACACATCAAGAAAGCGCTCGAAGTGGGGGCGACTAAGCAAGAAATCAGCGACGCGATTGTAGTCGCGGTCGGCATCGCTGCCGCGGGCGTCGTGGATATGTCCGATAAGGCGGCCATCAAACTCGACCTCCATCACTTTGAATAGCGAACTCTGAGGCGCGCTTGGACTCATTTGTCATCGCGGGCTTATTTCTGCTGCTGTTCCTCGGTCTGGCTGACAATCAGATGATCGCCGCTCTTCTCCCCTCGCTGCTGGGCTCGCTGCGTGTCAGCGTCGGAATGGCGGGCCTGCTGGTTGCGGTTTACTCCCTTGCGGCGGCGCTGGCCTCGTTCGTCTCCGGCACTCTTTCCGACCACTACGGCCGCCGCCGTTTCTTGTTCCTGGGCGTGTTGTTGTTTGCGGTGTCGTCTTGGGTCGCCTCCCGCGCCGGCAGTTTCCAGGCGCTATTGCTGGCACGAGGCCTGACGGGCTTTGCGGCCGGAATGCTCTCCACGTGTTCCATCACCTACGCGGCTGACTGGTTCGAGTACCGGGTTCGGGGCCGGGCGTTGGGGTTGATCTCTTCGGCTTACTTTGCCGCGCCGATTCTGGGGGTGCCGCTGGCGGCGCAAATAGCCGACCGCTATGGCTGGCGCCGCGCGTTCCTCTTTTTCGCTATTCTGGCGCTGGCGGTAGGGGCCGTGTCACTTGGCTTGCCAAAGGATAAGTTAAGCTCCGAGCCTTCCTCCGACAAGCTGCGAGCGGTCGGCCGCGCTTTCCGCTCCTTTCTCGTCCGGCGGGATACCGCCGCTGCCCTCGGCATAGCGTTCCTTGTGTCGGGGGGATTGGTCGGATTCCTCACGTACGTGGGGCAATGGTTGAACAGTGGATTTGGCATCTCCACGCGGACGATCGGATGGGTCTTCATGTTGGGCGGTGTGATGGCGTTGGGCAGCGCGCCGGCGGGCGGCATCGTTTCCGACCGTCTCGGCAAACGCTCGGTGGCAATCGTCAGCAACGTCATTCTGGCGTTGGCGGTAGCGGCGATCCCCTTATTCTCCTGGGGATTCGGGCTGCTGGCCGTGTTCTCCGTCGCCAGCATGAGCGCGGCATTCCGGCAAGGTCCCTTGACGGCGCTGATCACTGAACTGGTGCCTTCGACGCAGCGCGGCGCTTTTATTGCCCTCAGGAATATATTCTCGCAGACAGGCATTGGCTCGGCCGCCATCCTGGGCGGATTTCTCTTTGAGCGGCACGGTTACGCAGCGGTGACAACGCTCTGTGCGGCCATGACGGGCGTGGTAGCGCTGCTGTTGTTTACCCACATCGTGGAACCGCAGTCGGTGGCAGAAGGGGCTTAGGCAGTGGGCAGGTCGGCAGATCGGCAGGTCGGCAGATGGGCAGTGGCCCCCGAATGATAGCCCTCTCCCTTGGGGAGAGGGTGTCGCGCTCCGGCGTTTTCATCAGCCGGAGCGGGACGGGTGAGGGGTAACTTTCGTAGACTAGGCAGAAGGCAGATCTCTCCTCGTTGACGGCTCTTTCAGTACTTGGGACATGTGAGGAAACAGCGACCGTGTCATCCTGAGCGGAGCGAAGGATCCCAGCAGTTGTTCGTCAGTCGTGTGATTGGGAGATTAACTGCGGAGATCCTTCGCTCAGGATGACAGGCAGTGCCCACTGCCGACTGCCTTCTGCCTACTCGCACTACCAGGAGGGTGGCTTGATGACGAAGCGGAGAATCTGGCGGATCTTTCGAAACGTGATCCTCATCCTTGCTGCGCTGGTCGCCGGTTTCTTTTTTCTCTTCGTTCCTTGGTTCTTTTCAAGCCTTGGGACCAGCGGCCGTTTTCATTATCCCGACCCAAACGATGGGAAGACGCCCATTTCGTATGGCATGAAATTCGACTGGGTCGAGTTTCGCTCCAGCGATGGCGTTCCCCTTAAAGGTTGGTATGTTCCAGCGTCGGGCGAAGCGCGCGGCACGATTGTTTACTGCCACGGCCTGAACCGCACGCGCGTCGAGATGCTGCCCATGGCAAGTTTTGGACACCAACTGGGCTACGACGGCCTGCTGTTTGATCTACGCCATCAGGGTTCGAGCGGGGGCGGCGTGACGACTTTGGGGTACAAGGAGCGGTTCGATGTGGTCGGGGCCGCTCATTATGCTTTGGAGCAACAGCATGCGGCGCGCCCCGTGATCGTGTGGGGTGTCTCGATGGGCGCGGCGGCGGCGCTGATGGCCGCGGCGGAGTCACCGGACATTGCCGCCGTGATCTCCGACAGTTCATTCTTGTCTTTAAGCGACACCGTGAGACACCACTGGCGGCTGTTCTTTCATATTCCCAGCTTTCCTATCGCCGATGAAGTTCTCTACCTGCTCGCCTGGCGCGGAGGCTTTTGGCCGTCCGATTTTGACCTCGTCAAGGCTGTGACCCGCATCGGCGACCGTCCCATCCTATTCGTGGGACTCGAGAATGACCGCCGAATGCCGCCTTCGATTGCTGGCGACCTTTACTCGCACGCGATCAGCCCACGAAAGGCCATCATCGTTCTGCCCGGGCAGCGTCACGGCGAGGGGTTCAACCTGGACAGGGACCAATACGAAGCCGCAGTGAGACAATTCCTCGCAGGCTTGCCGGCGGGGTTCCCCTGATTTGGAACGGGATGGCCGCGTAGAGTGGGCCTCCAGGCCCTCTGCCAGCCAAAATAACGCGTCCTCGGGACTGAGGTGGTACGCCTCGCCTCATAGCCCTCGATTTGAGAAAGGCGCATTTTTAGCGGGTCTCGTGAGAACCCCCGCCGCGATTTGCCCTTGGCGGGGCCGGAGAGGGGCCTAGCGTAGTTTTGGGGCATTTTGGCCCTCTAAACCAAGACCTCTCCGCTCCTGCGCGGCCGGGCCATTCTCCCGGCCCGTATGGAGGCGCGCGTGGAGTTCTGCAAATTGCTGAAACGGCAGTTGTTCGGCGCGAATCGAGGAGGGCAGTTGGAGAGCTGCCAGTTCGGCTTCCACTCGCCGCCGCGCATATACTGACTGGAGGTTGTTGAGCAGGTTCTTGCGCTTGCGCGCAAAGCACCGTTTCACGAATTCCAGCAAAGGCTTCCGATCCTCGGCCGGCAGGCGGTCGCTCCGCATCTCGAACGTGACCAGGGCAGAATCGACCTTGGGGGCAGGTGAAAAGGCGCCGGGGGGAATACCGAACTCAAGGCGTGGTCTGGTCTCGAGCTGCGTCAAAACTGTCAAGTAACCATAAGAACGCGAGCCGGGCAGGGCAGTAAGGCGTTCAGCGACTTCGCGCTGCACCACCAATGCCATACCCTTGATCGACGCGGCTTCAGCCAGGAGATGGTGGAGGATGGGAGAAGTAATGTAATAGGGCAGATTGCCAAAGACATAGCAGCTTTCCCGTTGGTGCCGGCGGCAAAGATCGGCGAGGCTGGTCGCGAGAATATCGGCTTCCAAGACTGCGATATTGGGTGCCTCGGCGACCTTTTGTCGCACTATTTGAGTGAGGTTCGGGTCGATTTCGAGGGCGACTACCTGCCCGGCTCGCGCAGCGAGAAGCTCGGTCATCGCGCCCCGTCCGGCGCCAATCTCGCAGACAAGGTCATCTTGCCTGACCGCCAAGGCCGCGACGATGCGCTGCTGGAACCGCCGGTCGTGGAGAAAATGTTGTCCAAGCTTTGGGCGAATCACGGGGAAGATTGTACCTCAAGTCGGGTGCGTGTTTGCGCTGCCCGACCCTCTCGGACTCACTTTGATGTGGCGCGGCCATTTTGGCCGTCACCGCGCACGGGGACGATGTCGGTGCCACGAGGGATCGAGTCACTGCCGCGATGCCGCCTTGCATTTTGTCAGCGGGCAAGGCTATACTAATCTTGGCGAACGCACTAGGTGGGCGAAAGCCCACTTTTTTGTTAGTCGTGAGTCTTCTCGGGGTGTTTCCCCGACGGATTCGCAACAGGAGAGGACTGCAACGGGTTCGGCGATGCAGGTTGACCTGGAGAGAATAACGGAGATGGCGCGGCGAGTTGCGGTCTCTGAAGGGTTGTCGCTGGTTGACGTGGAGCTCAAAGGCGGTGGGGGAACGCGTCTCCTCAGAGTGTACATCGACAAGCCGGAAGGAGTCTCTCACGCCGACTGCGAGTTGGTGAGTGAACAGTTGAGCGCCATGCTGGATGTTGAGGACCCGTTTCCGGGCCGCTACACCTTGGAGGTGTCATCCCCGGGTCTTGACCGGCAGTTGGTCAAGCCAAGCGAGTTTGAGCATTTCACGGGACGTAAGGCGCGCGTGGTGGTGCGCGTGCCCGTGGACGATCAGAAGGTTCTGGAAGGGCGCCTGGCGGGCCTTGAAGCGGGTCGTGTTCGGCTGGACTTGGGAGACGCGGGCCTCAAGGAACTCGAACTCTCCAACATTCAAAAAGCTCGGCTCGTGGTAGAAATCTGAAGGGCAGTCAAGAGTCGAGAGTTGAAAGTCGAAAGGTGAATGCGGGTTACTTTCGACTTCTGACTCTCGACTCTGGACCTGCTGTACCAGTCGAAAGCCGAAAGAAGCATGCAGTTCACTTTCGACTTTTGGCTCTCGACTCTCGACTGGTTGTGCGGAGGACACCGGTGACGACAAGTCTTTTGTTCCAGACCATTGACCAGTTAAGCCGCGAGAAAGGCATCGACTCGCAGATTATCGTGGCGGCTGTCGAAGATGCCGTCCTGGTGGCGACGCGTAAGTATTACAAGTCCGCAGAAGATCTTCAGTCGCATTTCAACAAGGTGACCGGACAGGTTGAGGTGTACGCCGTCAAGAAGGTTGTGGCGGAAGTCCAGGATGCGGACCATGAGATCGGCGTGGAGCAGGCGCAGAAAATAGATCCCCAGGCGGCCGTGGATGGCGAGGTGCGAATTCCGAAGGCCACGGATGTTCTGGGCAGGATTGCCGCGCAGGCCGCGAAGCAGGTGATTTTTCAGAAAGTGCGTGAAGCAGAGCGCGACACGGTTTACGCGGAGTACAACCAGCGCGTGGGCGAGTTGGTGAATTGCACGGTGAAGCGCGTGGAGGGTCCTGACGTCATCGTCGATCTGGGGCGGACGGAAGCGCGCATGCCGCGCAAAGAGCAGTCGCGCCTGGAGACTTACCAGATCGGCGACCGCATCCGGGCGGTCATCACGCAAGTGGACCGCGCGGCGCGGGGACCGCAGGTGGTGGTGTCGCGCGCCGACGCGATGCTGGTGCAGAAGCTCTTCGAGATGGAAGTTCCGGAGATCTACGACGGCACCGTAGTGATCAAAGCCATTGCGCGGGAGGCGGGCGACAGGACGAAAGTCGCTGTCTTTTCGAAGGACCCGGACGTGGATTGCGTGGGCGCCTGCGTGGGTATGAAAGGCATGCGCGTGCAGTCGATCATCCGCGAGCTGCGCGGGGAGAAGATCGACATCATCGAATACAATGACGACCCGCTGGTTTTTGCCGCGAACGCGCTGAGCCCCGCCAAGATCAACCACGTCTCGATTCTGGAACTCGACCAAAAGCACCTTGAAGTGATCGTTGACGACACCCAGTTGTCCCTGGCGATTGGGAAGAAAGGGCAGAACGTGCGGCTGGCCGCGAAGCTTCTCGACTGGCACATCGATATTAAGAGCGAAGAAGAGAAGCGCCAGGAGATCGAATCGCAGATGGCGGCGATGGCATTGCGCGGCGCCTCGATTTCGGAGCTGCAAGGCCTGGGCGAAAAGACGCTGCAGAGATTGAGGGAGAAAGGTATCGAGACCGTCGAGCAACTGGCCCAGATGACTCCCGATGACCTGACGCAGATCCCGGGCATTGGCGAAAAGACCGTCGAAAAGATTCGGCGCGTGGTGACGGATTATTTTGAGCAGGATCGTGGTGAGGCCGCTGGCGAAGAAGTTGCCACGGCGGAAGCGGAAGGCGTGCAGGCTGAAGAGCGGCCGGCAGAGCCTGCCGGCGATGTGGAAGAGGCGGGAGAAGAAGAGGCGAACGCCGAGGTTTCTGCCCAGCCGGAGGCCTCCCAGCCGGCTGGTGAGGAAGCTGCTTCGAGCGAAGATAAGACCTCCGCCGGAGAGGAAGGAGGGAAGGAAGAATGAAATAAGACTGTTTGGGCGCTGCCCTTCCAGAAGGCGGCGGCTTGGCAAGTCCTGCCGCAGGCCTCGAAGGTGCTTCGGGTCCAGATTTCACCCAGTCCTTTTGCGAGGGGCGGGAAGTGAGGGAGAGTAAGAACAGAAGACCGAATGGGCAACATACGAATTAACGTTTTGGCGCGCGAGCTGGAAGTCAAGAGTCACCTGATCCTGGAGTACCTGACGGTGCTCGGGGTTGAGAAGAAGTCTCACTCCAGTGCGCTTGAAGATGACATCGCCGACAAGGTTCGAGAACATTTCCGCGCTTTGAGCGAAGCGGAGGAAGCTTCTGAGGCAGCACCTGTAGCGCCTCCGCCTGCACCGGTTGCGGTGAAAGAACCGCCGCATGTGTTTCTCGAGCCCAAGCGGCTACCGGATATCATCAAGGCCGAATTGCAAACTCCGCTGACGCGGACCCTTGAAGAGATCAAGAATGCCGCGCGAAGAGCGATGGCGCCGCC
>Ga0181536_10008167_pt1 | contig 10131 bp, 11 predicted proteins | sample PEATcosm2014_Bin_41_FD_121105 | JGI IMG/M metagenome (GOLD analysis project Ga0181536, IMG submission 121105) | Peatland microbial communities from MTU Mesocosm Facility, Houghton, MI, USA - PEATcosm2014_Bin17_60_metaG | ecosystem: Environmental > Terrestrial > Soil > Wetlands > Peat | place...
AGCCCCTCCCCTGCTGGATAGAAGCGGCTCCATCCCGTGCGCATGGTGACGACGGGGCGCCCCGAGGCGAGGTAGCACACGCTGCGGTCGCTGAACCAGCCGCTGTTGGGCCGCACATAAATGTCCTTGGCCACAGTGAACTCGCCGCGCGAGCCGCGGATGAAGTCGCCGTAGCGGTCGAGGTCGGCCGAAATCGGCCGGGGATCGACGCGGCGCCAGCCCTGGGCTTCGACCTCGCGCTCGACTTCGTCCGAGGGCGGCAGCATCGCTAGCGTCAGGCACTCTCCGCTGCGCCGCGGCAGGTCAAGAAAGCGCAGGAAATTGACGTGCTTCGACCAGACATAGGTCTCGCCGCCGAAGGCGATGTTCTTGCCCTTGTTCTCCCAAGTCGCGATGGTGGTGAAGCAGGGCGGCATGCCCTCGGCCGCGGGCCACAACTCGAGCATCACCGGCGGCCTGGTCGGCTGCCAGGGAACGCCGCACAGCGGCACGATCCAGCCCGGCCCGCCGACATTCTCGCCATAGGTGAAGAAATGCGTGTGCGCATCGAGATAGGCGCGCGCGCCGGGGTCGGCCTCGGCGTATTTGATCTGCTCGTAGACGGGGTCGGTGTCGACCATGATCCGCACGGGACAGGCCATGTGCGCGTCGCGCAGGCGCGTCGCGCCGCAGAGGTTAATGAGGGCGGCGGATTCGCGGAAAAGTGCTGCAACCCGATCGCGCGGCAAGCCGTGATAGCGGTCGTTGATTGCATCCCAATAGGCCCAGCGCTCGCTCAGACCGCAGCGCGCCATCGCCGCGCGCAGATATTCGACATTATAAGCACAATCCATCACCACGCTGTTGACGCGGGGATCATAGGGATTGGCGCCGTGGTCCTCGACATACCACGGCTCGTAGCCCAGCCGCTCGAGCGCGACGAGGTAATGGATCGCCTGCCAGGCAATGCCAGCCAAGGGCATCTGCCCGACGAAATGCAGCACGACCACCCTCCCGCGCGACGCCACGCCGCCTCCCTCGCCCGCTTCCGCGCCCGCCGCGCGGCAGCGCCGAGAATAGCAGAAATGGCCCGTCGGCAAGGCCCCCTGCAACCCAGGAAAATCCATATTCCGCCTGGGGTTGAACGACGGCGGAGCGCATGCTACGCAAGGCTATGTTCGATCGGCTTGCGGCTTGGCTCAAGGAGGGGCAGAACGGTCTTTCCGGCGCTCAGGACGAGTTGCAGCTGGCGGTCGCCGCGCTGCTGATCGGGACGGCCCGTGTCGATGACGGCCTCGATGAGCGCGAGCGGGCAACCATCGACCGGCTGCTCGAGCGGCGATTCGGCCTGTCTCCCGAAGATGCGCGCCGGCTCGAGACGGTGGCGGAATGGAGCGAAGAACGGTCGGCGCAGCTCTTCGGCTTCGTCCGCACCATCAACAGCCGGCTACCGCGCGAAAGGCGGGTCGAGTTCATCGAGATGCTGTGGGAAGTCGCCTATGCCGATGGCATCCTGGACCCGCTTGAGGACACTTTGTTGCGCCGCATCGGCAGTATGATCGACGTCTCCGATCCGGACCGCGGCGCGGCTCGATTGCGCGTCGCCCGCCGGCTGGGGATTGCCGAGGAGGAGTGAGGCCGCGGGTGACCGCGCCACATCGTCGAGGGAGAAGAGATCCGAACCATGACCTATGTCGTCAACGAGGCCTGCATCAAGTGCAAGTACATGGACTGCGTCGAAGTTTGTCCGGTGGACTGCTTCTACGAGGGCGACAACATGCTGGTGATCCACCCGGATGAATGCATCGATTGCGGCGTCTGCGAGCCGGAATGCCCGGTCGAAGCGATCATCCCGGACAGCGAGCCGGTTGCCGAGAAATGGCTCGAGGTCAACCGGCAGTATGCGGTGATCTGGCCCAACATCACCCGAAAGGGCGAGGCGCCTAGCGATGCCGATGCCTGGAAGGATGTTCCCGATAAGTTCTCACAGCATTTCTCGCCGCGGCCGGGAAAGCGCTAAGGGACCGGCCGGCCGAGCCGCTCTGCGCCTCGTGCATGGCTAAGCGGCTGGCGCCACTCCGCCAGTTATGATATTGTAATAAAAACTTATTCTGCTTCGTCTCCGGCCGCCGGCGGGAGGCGGGGCCGGAATGCCGATGGCGGCGCCGGCCGGGCAGGACGGGATCGGATGTCCCGCATCCCCTTTAACCCATTGGGATTGGCTGATCGTGTCGCGTCAAAAACCAGTCGAGCGCAAGGAAGAGAAGAAAGTCCCGGAAAAGGAAAAGCTTGGTTTCGCCGCGGGCGACCTGGTGGTCTACCCGACCCATGGCGTCGGCAAGATTCTCGGCATCGAGATGCAGGAAATCGTCGGCCACACCCTTAACGTCTTCGTCGTGCATTTCGACAAGGACCGCATGACCTTGCGCGTTCCGGTTGCAAAGGCCAAGGGATCAGGCTTGCGGCGGCTCTCGACGCGCAAGGAGATGGATGCGGCGCTCGCCAAGCTCAAAGGCCGTTCCCGCGCCAAGCGCACGATGTGGAGCCGCCGGGCCCAGGAATACGAGCAGAAGATCAATTCCGGCGATCCCGCCTCGATTGCCGAGGTGGTGCGGGACCTCTATCGCAACGGCGACCAGCCCGAGCAGTCCTACAGCGAGCGCCAGATCTACCAGGCGGCGCTCGACCGTCTGGTCCGCGAATTCGCCGCCGTCGAGAAGATCGACGAGGGCACGGCGACGCAGCGGGTCGAGCAAATGCTGAGCGCCGCGTGAGCGGCGATCCTGGACGCTCCATTCTTTGGCGGTAAACCTGCCGCCGCGACGTCGCGAGGGGCGGCGTGGCAACCAGCCCGCCTTGTGATTCCGAGACCTACGGCCGCCTCGTGCGGGCGCGCCGGATCTGGGCGGTCGCCGCGATCCACGGCGAGGCGGAGCGCCTGCGCCGGGTGCATTCCCGCCTGGCCGAGCGCCTCGCCCCGGGCGACCGGCTGGTCTATCTCGGCGACTATCTCGGCCATGGTCCGGCCATTGCTGCGACGCTCGATGCGCTGCTGCAATTCCGCCTGGCGTTTCTTGCGCAGCGCAATGCGTTTCTCGGCGACATCGTCTTCCTGCGTGGCAGCCAGGAGGAGATGTGGCACAAGCTCATGGAGCTGCAATTCGCGCCCAACCCGCGCGAGGTGCTGGGCTGGATGCTGGAGCGCGGCGTCGGCGCCACGCTCGAATCCTATGGCGTCGATCCCCGGCAGGGCCTGTCCGTCTGCCGCGAGGGGGTGCTCGGCATTACCCGCTGGACGACCGGGCTGCGCGCCGCGATCGACGCGCATCCCGGCCATCGCCAGCTCCTCACGCTGCTGCGCCGCGCCGCCTTCACCGAGGAGGGCGGGCTGCTCTTCGTCAATGCCGGGATCGACGCGGAAAAGCCGCTCGATCTGCAAGGCGACGCGTTCTGGTGGGGCCGCACCGACATTCTTGCCCTGACCGCACCCTATGCCGGCTTCCGCCGCGTGGTCCGCGGCCATGACCGGCGCCACGCCGGCTTCATCGAAAGCGAATTTGCCGTCTCGCTCGACGGCGGAAGCGGCTTCGGCGGCGGGCTTCTTGCCGCCTGTTTTGCCCAGGACGGACGCGTCCTCGACCGCCTCGAAGGGTAATACGCTCGGCCGCGCCGGCAACCCTCACCGGCGCCGACGCGAGGCGTAGCGCCGGCGTTGGGAAATATAGGAGCGAACCGCGTATCCGAGGCAGAAGCCGATCGCCAGGAAGGCGATCCACAGCAGCCAAGTGCCGAGATCGTCCAAATAGAGGTGGGACCAGTCGAGATGCGGCAGCCAGTCGGTCATGCCGCCCCAGCTTAACCGCATCCCCGGCCCTTGCCCAACCCTGCAAAGCCTCGTCGGACAAAAAAAGGCCCCGCCTCAGCGGCGGGGCAAGTGAGGAGTAAAAGTAACGCGAGGGGTTGCGTTACTGGGAACACTTTATTCGCGGCTCGCGCCGCCGGCACCCCGCAAATGGGTAGAGATTGCACCCGACCGAAAGCCGCGTGGCCGTGCCCTCCAGCCGGGCCGCAGCCCGAGACGAAGGCGGCCTCGGACGGGGTCCGAGGCCGCGATCGAACGCGTGACAGGCGCCGTCAGGGCTGGTCGGGCACCAAGGGCAGCGCACCGCCGCCGACCTCGTCCCAGATCTTGGTTTTGTGCGTCGGCTCTCGCATGGCGGTCAGGCTGACGATCACGCCGATCGCGGCGATCGCCATCGGATAGAACAAGCCGGACAGCGCGATCCCGGTTGCGGCGACGATCGAGGCACCGATGAACGGCACGCCGCCGCCGAAGACGCCGTTGCCGATGTGATCCGACAGCCACCCGAAGAAGACGAAGCCCAGCGCGCCGAGCGCAACGGACCTCGGCGTCCCTGACCCTAAGGGCAGCCAAAGGTTCGAGTCACGAACGCGTGCGAAACGAGGTGCGATGAAAAAATGCGGGGTCAAACGGCCCCGCACGCGGCTTGTCTGCCAAGTTGCCGATTACGCCTACACCGCGTCCGGCGCCCAGATGCGCATCTTGAGAGTCTCCGGCATCAACAAAAGGCTGAGTGCCGCCACCAGAGCCGAAGTTGTGGGTAATTGAAAGCCGGCAAAGGTCGTTGAAACCGTCCGCGACCGCGCCGAGGCCTCGACAACACGCAGTGCGCGTCGAAGTTCCACGCAGCTTAGCGATAGACCAGCACTGGGATCTTGCAATGCGTGAGGACCTTGACCGTCTCGCTGCCGAGGACGATCGCGGAGATGCCGTGGCGGCCGTGCGAGGCCATGACGATTAGATCGCAGCCTTTCGACTCCGCGGTATCGAGGATCGCCCGGTAGGGATGCTCATTCTCGACCTGGACCGTCTCGCATGCAACGCCGGCTGCCTGCGCTGCTTGGGCGACGGCGCCAAGAGTTTTCTCGGCGTGATCCTGCATGCGTGCTTTGTACTGAGCCGGCGTGTCCTCGATCATTTGCGTGTCGGTCGTGAGCGTATGAAAAGGCGGCAAGACCGTCAGCACGGTGACTTTGGCGCCGATCCGCTTGGCCAAGGCGATGCCGTGCCGGACAGCTTTCCCGGCGAGTTCCGACCCGTCTGTTGGTAGCAGGAGGTTGGTATACATGAGCTTCTCCGTGATCACGACCTTTTAGCACCACGACCTTTTAGCACCAGCGCACTCAAAATCTCACTTTGCGAGCCGCCTGCGGATCGACAGCGCGCAAATCCGTCAGGCCTTGGCTTGTGCCTGCACGGCCGAACCATTGCCGACTTCGACAACCCGACAGAAGATATGCGGGGTCAAACGGCCCCGCACGCGGCTTGTCTTGCCAGGTCGCATATTACGCCTTTACCTCCTCCGCTTCCCAGATGCGCATCTTGCGAGTCTCCGGCATCAGGAACAGGCTCAGCACGAAGCATACCGCAGGAACGGCGATCGGGTAGATCAGGGCATAAGCGACACTACCGGTTGCTGTGTACGCCGCCGTGGTGATGAATGGCACCAACCCGCCGCCCCAGCCGTTGCCGATCATATACGGCATGGATACCGCCGTGTAGCGGATCTTGGCAGGGAAAAATTCAGCCAGGAACGCGCCGATCGGCCCGTAGACCATCCCAACAAAGGCGACGAGAATGGCGATGATGAAAATCGCAATCGGATAGTTGATATTTCCCGGATGCGTGACCGTTCCGAGCCACAAATACAGCGGATAGTAAGTGACCGCCGCAAGCAGGAAGCCGCCCAATATCACCGGTTTGCGGCCGATGATGTCGGATAGCCAGCCGAAGAAGATGAGCGTCGGGGTCCCAATGATCAGCCCGCCTCCCACAATATAGGCGGTGTTCAGCGTGTCCACCTTGGCAACCGTCTGCAGGTAGTACAGCGCCCAGAACTGGCTGCTGTACCAGACCACGCCTTCGCCCAATACGACAATGGTCGCGATCACCACTAACTTGAAATTGGCGCTGAGGAAGGCCTCTCGCCATGGATTCACGCTCGTCTGCCCCTTGGCCTTGATCTCCGCGTAGACCGGCGACTCCTCGAAGGTGAGTCGCATGTAGAGGGTGACGAACACGAGCAGGAAGGAGCACAAGAACGGGATGCGCCACGCCCAGGCATTGAATGCGGCCTCGCCGGAATAGGTGCGTGTAACGATGATCACGATGAGCGACAGCACGATTCCAAGGGTCGGTGAGGTCTGCAGCCAGCCGGTATAGTAACCGCGGCGTTCGTCCGACACGTGCTCGGCGACATAGGTGATGGCGCCGCCGTATGAGCCGCCCAGGCAAAGGCCCTGGATCATCCGCAAACCGAAAAGAATGAACGCGGCAGCCAGGCCGATCGACTCGAACGTCGGGATCAACCCAATCGCCCCCGTGCCCAGAGCCATGCCGACGAGCGTCATGATGAAGGTATATTTGCGGCCGACGCGGTCGCCCAGCCAGCCGAATAGGAATGCCCCCAACGGACGGACCAGGAACCCGGCGGTGAACAGCGCGATCGTGCTGAGCAGCGCCGCGACGGGATGGCTCTTTTCGAAGAATTTGACTGACAAGATCGCGGCCAAGCTCCCGAAAATGTAGAAGTCATACCACTCAATGACGTTTCCCCCCGCCGCGGCGGTGATCACCCGTCGGAAGTTCGCGGGAATATGAGCGGCCATGTTGTCCTCCTCCCTATTTCAGCGGCGCTTTACTTTGGCTCTAGCCTACCTTTGCCGCGGAAATCGCGCAATATCCATGATTCGACCGCAGCATTCCGGCAGAATTAGAGAAACTCTAATCCTGAGCGCCGTCGAGCGGCAACGCGGAACTTCGCGACCGGCGGCGGGTTCGGCGCGCCCGCCGGCGGCCGACTGGCCCGGGCAGGCCATGCTCTGCTATAAATTCGCCCTCGCCGCGATAGGGCCTGCGTCCCCGTAGCTCAGCCGGATAGAGCAACAGTTTCCTAAACTGTGGGTCGGGTGTTCGAGTCACCCCGGGGACGCCAATCTAATCAATGACTTGATCGAGATCAGCGCGGCGCTTTGTTTTGAAATATGGCACCGGGTTAACGACTCGGTTAACGACAGAGCCCGCTGGTGAGGGAAGTACCGTTCGCCGGGCCGCGGCCGTGCGCCCCCAGTGCACGCCGTCAGGCATCCCCGAGCGTCAGAGCGTCGCGCTTCAGCCGCCGAGAGTCGTCTTCTATTTCGCGAGTTCGGCAATTCGATCGAGGTAAAGATTGCCGGCGGCGCCCCACCCCTGAACGCCAGCGGGAATGGCAGGCCTGAATTGCTCGTAAAGCGCATAGGCTCGTGCTGCCAGGTCACGGGGCTTCATTGACCGCGCAAGCCGCTGCATGGCTTGGCGGACATCGGGCAGCCGGTCACCAAACTTGCCCTCGAGATAGCGCTGCACGCTTGCCGGCGAAATCGGGCGGTCTTTGCTCAGGGCGCGCAATCCCTCGGGCGTCTGCACCGCAGGAACTGCGCGATGGAGCAGAGCGACTTGCATGGCCGCACCCTTGCGCGCCTCACGACGTCGCTCGCGCTCTGCCTCGGGAGTCGGCTCGTACAGGCCAAGCGACACACCTTTGCTGTAAGCATTGAGGCCCGCAACAGCGCGGCCAAGCGTCAAAGCTTCGTCCCAATCAAAGCCGAGCCGCTCTGCGACGATTGCCGCCCACAAAGTCAGCACGGGAGCCCGATTGACGCGAATTACGTCGGTCATTTCATTATCGCGCCTGCGTTCACTGTCCAGATCGAGCTATCCGAGGGTTTCAGATGGCACGAAATCGCGCCAACGGCCGGCTCGTAATCGCTGCTCTCCATAACTACCCAGATGGTCCGCCGCCGCGCCGACGAGATCCCTGATACTCTTGTTGCGCGTTTCGAGGAGATTGGAGGTCTCCTTTGCCAAGCGCCCGAGTGCGCCAAACCCCTCCTCCATGACGACGGACAAGACCTCGACCGCAGACGCGCCGGCCAGCGTCATCCGCAGAAGGTCGGCCCCGCTGCGAACTCCGTTGGTCCCGAGCAGGGGAATTGCTGGGCCCAGTCGTTGGCGAGTCAGTGCGAGGTAGCGGCAGACGATCGGCACTGCCCAGGGTCCGCCGTAGGCAGCAGAGCTGCCGAGGACTGGATCGAAGCTGTCGAGATCCGGAACCATCGCCAAAAAGCGGCCCATCATGACGACAACATCTGCGCCGCCCTCGATCGCGGCCTGCGCCAGGGCGGGAAGATTGGTCGCAAGTCCCGTGAGCTTCACCCAGAGACTCATCTCTCCTGCGGCGTGCCGGACTGCGCGGACGAGGCTGCGCAGTTCCTCCGGCTCGGTCTGAAGCCCGATCGCGCCGGGCTGGGCCTCCGGCGCATGGGGCGCGCCGACATTGAATTCGAAGATCCGCAGCCCGGCCTCGCGCGCCAGCTTTGCCAATTCGACCGCGCCCTCGGCGCCGCCGAGCACGATGCTGGCGGCGACGAACTGCCCTTGCTTTGCGGCATCCCGATCGATCGCGGCAATCGCGCGGAACCATTCGGTGCAGGCGCGCGGGGAGAGACCGGATCGGCAAAAAAGCGAACCACCCGTGACCGAACGGTCGACTGCGGTACTCTGCCGATCGAGCCACGCATAATCCGCGCGATCGAGCTGCGCCGCAGCGGCGGCCTGCTCGTTCACCGATTTCGCGATGACCCCGGCGGCGCCCGCGGCCAGCGCGGCACGGATGCCGGCTTCGGTCATCACCGGCTCTCCCGATCCGCAGATCACGGGATTTGGCAGAACGAGCCGACCGAGCTCGACTTTGAGCCGAGGATCATGGTCCATCGGTTTCTCCGCCCTCAGGCCGGTAATTCCAAAAGCCTCGCTGGATTGATCGCGATCATCTGCCGGATCTGCTGCGGCGTACAGCCGATCTCGAGACACAATTTGATCACGGCGCGGAATCCCTCGATCGGCGTCGGATTGCCGAGCTGTCCGAGATCGGAGCCGAGAATCGTTTTCTCGACTGTGCCGGCCTCGATCAACTGCTTGAGAAATTTGCCGTCGTAGAATTTGAAGACCGATCCCGGCACGAACATGCAGATCGAATGCTCGACATAGGCGCCCAGCGCAACCAATGCCGAGATGTCGCTCAGCGTCGCGTCGACGAGATAGGTCGGATGGTTCACCAGAAGTCGCCGCACGCCGCGCCGCTTCGCCTCCTCGAACAGCGGAAAGATCTCGCGAATGTGGAGATGGCCCGACGACAGGATCAGATTGCTGTCGGCGATCATGTCGAGGATGAATTTTACCTCGTCCAGCAGCGCTCCCCTTGCATCGAGCGCCGACAGCGGCGTCGGCGCCAGCATCTGTTCCTTCGTCGTCGGAAATTTCTTGTCGAAATCCTTGTCCTTGTGGTGATGGTCGATGTGGTTCGCCGCCGACCAAGTCGGCATCCAGACGATCTGTCCGCCGAGCTTGATCATGTGATCGACGGCATAGCGGTTGAGGCCGCCGACGCTGTTGTTGAGCGCGAGACCGGAGAACAGCGCGACGCCAGTTTTCGCATAGCGTTCCTTCAGCAGCTCGACGATCGGCGTCACCGAGTAATAGTGGTCCTTGAACAAGATGGCTCTTAGCCCGGCCGCCGCCGCATCCTCGATGGCGTCGATGTGGTCGAGCCGGCGCCGCATCACCGAGGGGCCGCTGTGACAATGGAGATCGATGGCGCCGCGCAGCAGCGCGTCGATCGAGGGATCGTCGGCTTGGGCTTGCGGGTTTTGGCGTGATGGGGTTGATGTCATCATTCTCTCCTCGCTATTCCGCGGCCTTGTCGGACGGGGCGGCAATCTGCAAAAGGCGCTTCTCCCAAGCGCGCAGATAGGCCTCACGCGCGGCGTGGTCGATCCGTGGCGCGCCATAGGCAACGAATGGTTCAAGAGCCTCGATTCCGAGATACTCGATCATGCATCGCTGCACCGGCCAGAGCACTTGGCTGATGTCGCCATAGACGCCGGCCACCGAGAATCGGGCTTGGGTTCCGCCGGAAACGAGGCAAAGGATGCCGCGCTTTCCATGGAAATAGCCGGTATCGAAGCGGCGGCCGTCGGCATAGGCGAAGCCATAGGCAAGCACTCGGTCGAACCACCCCTTGAGAATCGCCG
>Ga0181536_10008171_pt1 | contig 10128 bp, 10 predicted proteins | sample PEATcosm2014_Bin_41_FD_121105 | JGI IMG/M metagenome (GOLD analysis project Ga0181536, IMG submission 121105) | Peatland microbial communities from MTU Mesocosm Facility, Houghton, MI, USA - PEATcosm2014_Bin17_60_metaG | ecosystem: Environmental > Terrestrial > Soil > Wetlands > Peat | place...
GTACCGTAATAGCGCTCCAGAGTTTGACGATCCGTCGCGTAGCGCGTGACGGCCGCCGGCATGTCAACTCCGCGGCCCGGCATCACCCACCCTTCGGCGTGCGCATCGTAGTGAAATTCGGCAACTGCCGCTGCCGCATTCAGGAGGTTCGGCCGGTCCGAAACCAGCCCTAGGAGGATCAACACCCATTTGTAGCGTGAAGGTGCCATGGACCGACAATGTATCATCGTTCTTTGGTTCGCTGGTAAGACAAAATTCGCCATGCCCCTCATGAGTCAATATTCGAGGCGCAGTTTCTTGCGCAGCGCTTCCTTCGCAGTCTTGCCAGAAGCCGCCAAAGCATCCCCAAAAGCGCCCGCGCCATATGGGCCGCTCCCTTCCGAAGCGCAGCTCCGCTGGCACGAAATGGAACTGTGCGCTTTTCTCCACTTTTCCATGAACACGTTCACCGATAAGGAATGGGGCTACGGCGACGAGGATCCGGCACTCTTCCACCCCACTGCATTCGATGCCGATGCCATCATCACCGCGCTCAAAGCCGCCGGAATGAAAGGCGCAATCCTCACCTGCAAACATCACGATGGCTTTTGCCTCTGGCCCACGCGAACCACCGAGCATTCCATCAAGCGCAGCACCTGGCGCGAAGGCAAGGGCGACGTGGTGCGGGATCTCTCCGAGGCTGCCCGCCGCCATGGCCTGCGGTTCGGCGTCTATCTTTCGCCTTGGGACCGCAACTCGCCACTTTACGGCAAGCCCGAGTACGTCGAAATATACCGCTCCCAGTTGCGTGAGCTCCTGACGAACTACGGTCCCATCTCCGAGGTCTGGCATGATGGCGCCAACGGCGGCGACGGATACTATGGTGGCGCCAAGGAACAGCGTCTGATCGATAAGCGCACCTACTATGATTGGCCGCGCACGTGGCAGATTGTGCGGGCTCTCCAGCCTGGCGCCGTCATCTTTAGCGACGTGGGTCCCGATATTCGCTGGGTCGGAAATGAATCCGGTTTCGCCAACGAAACCTGCTGGGCAACCTACGACCCCGTCGGCGAAGATGGCGGGCCCGCTGCGCCCGGCTACGTGCGAGCCAAGGAAGGAGAGACCGGGCATCGCCACGGCTCGTACTGGATGCCCGCGGAGTGCGATGTCTCGATTCGCCCCGGCTGGTTTTGGCACGCCTCGGAAAATGCCCAAGTGAAAACGCCGTCCGATCTCATGGACCTTTATTACAAGTCCACCGGACGAGGCGCGAGTTTACTGCTCAACGTCCCGCCGGACCGTCGTGGCCTTCTCAGCGAAAGCGACGTCGCGTCCTTGCAGCGCTTCAGCGCCCGGCTGCAATCGACCTTCGCAACCAACTTGGCCAAGGAAGCGAAAATGACGACAGCGACCGTTCGCGGCAACAATCCCGCCTTCGGGCCCCGCAACCTCATCGATGGCGACCGCTACACCTACTGGACTACTGGCGATTCCGTTACAACGCCCGAAGTCGTCATGGAATTCCCGCGCCCCGTCACCTTCAACGTAGTGCGTCTGCGCGAGAATATCCGGCTGGGCCAGCGTATCGAGGCGTTCGAGCTCGATCGCTGGGCGAGCGGTGCCTGGAAGTCCTTCGCGCACGGCACAAGCATCGGATCGTGCCGCCTCGTCCGCGTGAGCGAAAGCGTAACCACAACCCGAGTGCGCCTTCGCATCATGCAAAGCCCCGTTTGCCCCGCACTCTCGGAGTTCGGTTTGTTTCGGACCGCGGCAGTCACATTCTAGTGTCTTCGTCCGTCATTGCTATAATCAACCACCGTGCAGGAATCATGAAGCTGAAACTGACCTGTTACTGGGTCCTCACCGTAACCGCTGCGGCCGAACTCCTGGTCGGTGCGGAGTGGGACCTAACCCGTCGGCCCGATGTAGTCCAGCTCGTTACCCACCTCGGTTACCCAACGTACGTTCTCACAATCCTAGGAATCTGGAAAGTGCTCGCAGTCATTGCCTGGCTTGTGCCAGGTTTTCCGAGACTCAAGGAGTGGGCGTATGCCGGTGTTTTCTTCGAAACGACTGGTGCGGCTGCATCGCACATAGCGAGCGGCAATAAGCTGATCGAGGCTATTGGGCCCCTGATCTTGGCTGCTCTGGGTATGGCATCGTGGGCACTGCGGCCGCAGAGTCGTAGGTGTACAGTTGCCTCCTTCTCACGCACAACAGGCATTGCGGCACGATCTTGAGTGCAAGAGTTGGAATTTCTCCGCTGCACGGTGTACCCTGCGCCGAGACGAATAACAGCGTTCTACCTCACCATTTTCAGCAAGCGCCCGAGACCCGCCCGTTTCCTGAACCGCTAGAATAACTCTGTGCCCACTGTAACCTTCGGCCAGGCGCGTGCCACCGTGATCGCGCGCGTGATGGCCGGGCGCCTGTTCAGTCCACCGGAGGTCGTCGCCCTCGAGTGTGCGGCCGGGCGCGTGCTGGCGGAGGAAATTCGCGCCGACCGGGATTTTCCGCCATTGGCTCGATCCGTGCGCGATGGTTTTGCCGTGCGCGCTCAGGACGTGCCGGGTTCGTTGCGTGTGATCGGTGAAGTCCGCGCCGGAGACCGCTTCAATGGCACGGTGGGGATAGGACAGGCCGTCGAAATCATGACCGGCGCTCCGGTGCCGCGTGGCGCCGATGCCGTCGTTATGGTCGAGCACACCACGCGCCCGAACGGTGGCTCGGTCTCGATCGATCGCGCTGCCACTCCCGGTCAGTTCATCAATGCTGCCGGCTGTGAGGCGCACGCCGGCGAGCCTTTGCTCTCGCCCGGCAAGCGGTTGGATTTCGCCGATGTAGCCTTGCTTGCTGCTGTCGGAAAAGCGCAGGTTGCGGTATGCGTGAAGCCGCGCGTCGCATTGCTGGCCACGGGCGATGAGATCGTTCCTGTTTCCGAAAAGCCGGGAGCGCACCAGATTCGTAATTCCAACGCCTATTCGCTCGCAGCGCAGGTAGTGCGCGCCGGCGGTGTGCCGGTGATACTGCCCGTAGCGCGCGACGACCATGAGGATACGCTGAGCCTGGTGGATCGCGGGCTCGCGGCCGACCTCCTGCTCATTTCCGGAGGCGTCTCAGCCGGCAAGTACGACATCGTCGAGCGCGTACTGTCCGGCGTAGGCGCGGAGTTTTTCTTCGATCGCGTGCTGATTCAGCCGGGCCAGCCCCTCGTGTTCGGCCGCGCGCGCGAAAAGTTCTTTTTCGGACTGCCGGGAAATCCTGCGTCCACCATGGTGACCTTCGAGCTGTTCGCGCGGGCCGCACTGGAATTGCTCGGCGGCCAGTCATCATCCACTCTGCCGTTCTTGCTCGCCCGGCTCACCCGCGATTTCCGTCACAAAACCGGTCTCACCCGCTTTCTTCCGGCATCGCTCGCGTGGGAAGGGACCGAGCCGCAATTGACACCGCTCGGTTGGAGCGGATCAGGCGACGTGCCCGCGGTCACCCGCGCCAATGCGTTTCTGGTGGCCGACGCCGATCGCACCGAATGGAAAGCCGGGGAACTAATGCCCGTCCTGCTGAAATGAAAAAACTCTCGCACTACGATTCCGCTGGCAGTCCACGCATGGTGGACGTTTCGGCCAAACCCGCAACCAAGCGCACCGCCCGTGCACACGCATTCGTTCGCATAGCGCCGGCAGTGCTGGCGCGATTACCCGAAAACCCCAAGGGCAATCCGCTGGAAATCGCACGCATCGCCGGGATCGCCGCCGCTAAGAAAACGTCTGAGCTGATCCCGTTGTGTCACCCCCTGATGCTTTCCCACGCCGGCGTGGACATCCAACAGGAAAAGGAAGGCGTGCGTATCATCGCCAGTGCATCCACCACTGCGCAAACGGGAGTCGAGATGGAGGCGCTCACCGCCGCGGCAGTCGCGGCATTGACCGTCTACGACATGACCAAAGCCCTGGATAAATCCATTTCCATCGAAGAGCTCCATCTGCTCGAAAAGACCGGTGGAAAAAGCGGCGACTATCGCCGCAAGGCCCGGAAATGAAATCCGCGGCCGTCCTCACCATTAGCGATTCCGTTTCTGTAGGAAAACGTACAGACGCATCGGGGCCGGCCGTCAAGGCCCATCTCGAGCGCCTGGGCTGGCGCGTGGAGGTAACCGGCGTCGTCGCCGATGACGTCGAGGCCATCCGCCGGCGGTTGATTTCTCTCTCCGGCGACGGCCATGTGCGCGTTATTTTCACAACGGGCGGCACAGGCGTGGCGTTGCGTGATGTTACGCCCGAAGCCACGCGGACCGTCATCGACCGCGAAATCCCCGGCATCGGCGAACTCATGCGGGCCAAGGGCCGTAGCTCCACGCCATTGGCGGCTCTCTCGCGCGCCATCGCGGGCACCCGCGGCCAGGTTCTAATAGTGAATCTGCCTGGTTCGCCACGCGGCGCGGTCGAGTCTCTGGATGCTATCTTGGAATTGGTGCCTCACGTGCTCGATCTTCTAAGTGGCCAGACCGAACACCCCGTAACGTGACTCTAAACCACAACGTCGACAAACATATGCTGCGTGCCGTTCTGATTCTTGCACTCCTCGTTGGCGCCGGGCAGATTCCGGCGCAAGAACCCGCCGCGGCGGACGCAGGTACCGACGCGAGATTTGTGGTTCCTGTCCACGTGGTCGAGGCGCCGGTTACCGTCGTCACCAGGCACGGCGGCTCCTATGTGGACGGCCTTCAGCCACAGGATTTCAAGCTCTTTGACAACGGCAAAGAGCAAAACATTAACGTGGACGTCACGTTCCAGCCCATTTCCATGGTTATCGCCATTCAGGCGAGCGACCAGGTTGAGGGCATACTGCCCAAGATCCAAAAAATAGGCTCTCTCATCCAGCCGCTGGTGGTCGGCGAACAGGGCGAAGCGGCCGTACTCGCCTTCGACCATCGCTTCCGGCTAATGCAGGACTTCACCTCGGATGCCACGAAAATCGAGGCCGCTATCAAAAAGATCACGCCGGGCAGCCAGACCAGCCGTCTGACCGACGCGGTGAGCGAGTCGGTGCGCATGTTGCGCTCGCGGCCCGCCAACCGCCGGCGGGTTCTTTTGATAATCTCCGAAGTTCGCGACAAAGGCAGTGAAGGCAAAGTGCGCGACGCCCTGCTCGACATTCAGATGAACAACGTCAGCGTCTACGGTGTGGACATCTCGCGAATGATGGCAGGCCTGACCGCGCCGCCTGTCCAGCCACGCCCCGATAATCTCCCTCCCGCCATGACTCCACTTCCCGGCGGCCAACCCGCCACGCCGAACACCATCGCGCAGGCCACCGGCGGCCAGGGCAACTCCGCGCAGTTCGTTCCAATGCTGGTCGAAATTTACAAAGACGCCAAGGCCGTCTTCGTGGACAACCCCGTCGAAGTTTACGCCAAAGGCACCGGCGGAACGCAGTTTTCTTTCGCCAAGGAAAAGGCTCTCGAAGACGCAATTCAGAAAATCGGACTCGAGATTCACAGCCAGTACATCATTACCTACCATCCCAACAACACCAACGAGGGTGGCTTCCACCAGATCGAGGTGGAAGTGAACCATCCCGATGTCAGGGTGCGCACACGCCCCGGCTACTGGATGGCAGCCCTGAACAAGTAGTTTCCCGTCGTCAACCCCACTCAGGTATCATTCAGGGTCGGCGCCCTCGCCAAGGTGATATGAACCTCTCCGCCCTGCTTTTGTTGTCCACTACAGCCAGTTCGCGAATCTCCGCACTTGACTGGCTAGCTATCGCTCTCTATTTCGGCATCTTGCTTTGCGTCGCATGGTGGGTGGTCCGCAAAGGAAAAGACTCCGCCACCGACTATTTCCTCGCCGGCCGCAACCTGGGCTGGTGGATCATCGGCGCCTCCATCTTCGCTTCGAACATTGGATCGGAGCACATCGTCGGACTCGCTGGATCAGGTGCAACCAGCGGCGTAGCTATGGCGCATTACGAACTACACGCCTGGTGCCTGCTGGTACTCGCCTGGGTTTTCGTGCCGTTCTATATGCGCTCCATGGTATTCACCATGCCGGAATTCCTGGAACGGCGCTTCAATGAACACTCCCGCTACGTCCTGTCCATCGTTTCTCTGATCACCTTTGTTATCTCGAAGATAGCGGTCGGCATTTTCGCCGGCGGTGTGGTCTTCGCCACGCTCTTTCCCGAAATGCGGCTGAACATGGCCGGAATTTCAATCGACAGCTTCTGGATCGGCTCGGTGCTCGTGATCGTCCTGACCGGCCTATACACGACTCTCGGCGGCATGCGCGCCGTCGCCTATAACGACGCCGTGCAGGTGACCGTTCTTATAGTTGGATCAGCTCTGTTAACCACCTATGGATTGATTCGCTTAGGCGGCTGGAGCGAGCTCCGGCACTGGTGCGGCTCCGACATGTTCAATCTCTGGAAACCGCTCATTCCCGCTGGAGTTCAGGGCACTTGGTCACCTGTCATCGAGACGAATCCGACCGGTGAAGTCGTTAAGCAGGCGTGGTATTTCAACGGAAATTTTCCCTGGCTCGGAATGCTCTTCTGCGCCCCGATCATCGGCCTCTGGTACTGGTGTACCGACCAATACATCGTCCAGCGCGCCTTGGGGGCACCAAACGAAACCGTCGCGCGCCGCGGCAGCATCTTCGCCGCGTTTCTCAAGCTATTCCCCGTATACCTCTTCATTATCCCTGGCCTAATCTGCTTCGCCTTGGCCCGAAGCGGAAAAGTGCCCGAACTGACCCAGATGATCGGCCCGGATGGCCGGGCCATTCCGGCCGTCTCAAACGGCGCTTTTCCCATGATGGTTCAATACCTTCTGCCGCCGGGAATTCGCGGAATTGTCGTCGCTGGGCTGCTCTCGGCGTTGATGGGCTCCTTGGCGGGAGTTTTCAACGCTTGTTCCACGCTTTTCACCGTCGATCTCTATGAAAAATGGAAAAAGGGAGCATCACAGCATCAGCTAGTGCGCATGGGCCGGATCGCCACCATCATCATGGTGTTGATCGCCTTAGCATGGATTCCCGTGATCAAGAATGCCAAGGGACTGTACACCTATCTCCAATCAGTTCAAGGCTATCTAGCGCCACCCATCTTTGTGGTGTTCTTTTTCGGCGTTTTCTTCAAGCGTCTGAACGGGCACGGAGCGCTTTGGGCGATGATCGTCGGCTTCGCCCTGGGCCTGTTCCGGATGGCAGTCGATACGCCGGTCACACTCGGGCTGCAGGACGGCTACACTCCTGGGTCGTTTCTTTGGATCGTCAATAATATTTATTTTCAATACTTTAGCGTTCTCATCACGATTGTCTCGGCGGTGGTCATGGTGGCGGTGAGCTATATGACCGCTCCGCAGGCCGACGCCTCGATTCAAAGTCTGACATTCGGGACCGCGACTGCGGACGACCTCCGCCGCACACGCGCAAGCTGGAGTTGGCGGGAGGTGGCCGCCTCGGGCGCGGTTTTGGTGTTCATCCTCGGCGCGTATCTGTATTTTCGTGGATAAGCTTACGCGATGATCCCTTTGCGTACGGCGTAGAGGATCAGTTCCGGCACATTATGCAAGTTCAGTTTTTGCAGAATGTGGGTGCGGTGGGTCTCGACGGTGTAGGTGCTCAGGTTGAGCATCGCGGCTGCTTCTTTATTGCTTTTTCCTTCCGCAAGGAGTTGCAGGATTTCCCGCTCACGGGCGGTGAGCAGCTCATAAGTATCCTCTACGTGCCGCTGCTCGAGCTGGCGCATGTAGTCTTCCACCAGAATGCGGCTGATGGCGGGGCTGAAGAACGATTTGCCCTCGGTGATGGCGTGAATGGCGGCGATCAGATCGCCCTCCGCGGAATCTTTGAGCAAATACGCTCGCGCGCCGGCTTTGAGCGCGCGGATTACGTAACTCTCGTCCGAATGCATGCTCAAAATCACGATTGCCGTTTCGGGACGGGCACTGGTGATCTGGCGCGCCGCCTCGATGCCGTTCAGGTTGGGCATGGCGATATCCATCACGACAACATCGGGCGAGACGGCTTCGGCTGCGCGCACGGCCTCACGGCCGTCCGAAGCTTCGCCCACCACCGTAAGGTTCGGCTGGCGTTCGAGCAATAGCCGCAAGCCATTGCGCATTACCGTGTGGTCATCTGCTAGCAGGATGCGTATCGGATTCATGGGAATGGTTCACGGGCAGTTCCACCGTCAGCAAGGTGCCGTGGCCCGGCTCGGATTTCACTTCGAACGCTCCGCCGAGATGATGGACGCGCTCCTCCATGCCGACCAGGCCCAGACCACGGACACGGAGCGACTCAAAGCCCTTGCCATCGTCCTGGATCGAGAGCACGATACGGCCTTTCTGCTGGCGAACGCCAATGCGCACCGAGCGAGCCTGGGCATGGCGCACGCAATTGTGCAGCGCTTCCTGGACCACGCGGTAGACGCAGGTGTTGTGATCATCCGGCAAGTCATCGGAGAGCTCGTCCGCGTCGACGCTCACGGCGATCCCGCTGCGCTTAGAAATCTCGCGCGCCTGCCACTCCAGCGCCGGCACCAGCCCAAAATCATCCAGCATGGAAGGCCGCAACAGCAGTGACATATTGCGCGCCACCTGCACGCTGGACTCGGCCAGCTTACGAATGGATTCCAGATGGCGCTGGAGCGGTTCGAGATCGCGCGGCGCCACCGCCGCCAGATTGCCCAACTCCATCAACAAAGCACTCAAGGATTGCCCAACTTCATCGTGCAGCTCGCGGGAAATGGCGCGCCGTTCCTCCTCCTGCGCCTGCACCAAGCGCGCGGATAGGTCCTTCAACTCGCTCTGCGCATGCACCACCTGCCGGTATCGCGCGGCCGACTGCCTTTCCAAGCGCAAGATGTGCGACGCCGCCACGGCCGCCAATAGTAACCCGCAACTCAGCGTGGCCGCCAACATCAGCAACAGACGGCGACGGAAGCGGCCGAAGGTCTCCTCCAAGCGCTCATCGCCGCCGTTCAGCTCCTGCTCATTTAGCGCGGCGATCTTGTCAGCAAGCGCCAGCACGGTGGCACGCCTCGGCAGCAACTGGCGCTGCACAAAATCATAGCCATGCTCGCGCCGTTCCTGCGGCGACCAGCGCAGCACGGGCTGTAGAACGGTCCAATATTCGGCGAGGCCAGTCCGCAAAGCATGCACGGGCTCGGCTTCCCCGGTGCTGAGCGACGCGGCATAGGCATCCATGGAGGTTGCCATCTCGCTCTTGAGCCGCTGCAATTGCCGTAATTGCTCTGCTGCGCCCGCAGGCTCTGGATCGAGAAGGTAATCGCGCACTACGGTTCCCGACAGATAGAGCGACGCACGAATGTGCTCGAGCGCTCGATCCCGGGTGAGGAACGCCTGGCGGATCTGCACATTACGGGTCTGGATTTGCCGCAGCACCTGGATGGCATCGAAACCGCCCACCGCCATCAGTGCGAGCAAACCACCAAAACCCGCCAGCAAGACAAGCCTGGTTCTCGATTTCGCCGCCGGTTCCGCTGGCAACATGCCGTCGATGAGTTCGTCCGCTATGACATCAGTCTATAAGAACGTGCCGCGAGCGGAGAATTCAGTGCGTGGCGCTTTGCGTCTCGTGTGTATTCATCCCGGCTACCCAGTTGTAAAGCCAGGCAAACAGGATGCCCGCGATCGCGCCGTCCACCAGCCCATACACCGTTCCCACGATGACTTCCCCAGCCGTCCGCGTATCGTGAAAGCCAGGGTAAACCGAGCTCATCATGCGAAGAAAATCACCGCCGTAAGAAGATGCTCCCATATTGATAAGCCCAACAAACAGCATGCAGCCTCCCCAGAGAAGAGCCGGAACAATGGCCATCACTTTGACTGATAACCTCGCCATGCTTTTCACTCCTTTCCTGATTTCAGGATAGGGAGCGGGGGACGAAAGGCACCATACCGCTGGTGCTGTATTTTTGGGTGGAGGGAAGGTCTTCGCAACGACTTATCCGGCCAATCTCTGCCCGTTATTTGGGTGGGCTTAGCTTGCGGGTTTCGGAGAGGATTTTGGTGAGCCGATTAGAAAGGCGGTCGAGACAGCGTCGCGGAGGGCCCTCGGGCAGAGATCGACGGAACATCTCGATTGCGTGTTGGGCGAAGAGCAAGGATTCAACGACGCCGTCTAA
>Ga0181536_10008174_pt1 | contig 10124 bp, 9 predicted proteins | sample PEATcosm2014_Bin_41_FD_121105 | JGI IMG/M metagenome (GOLD analysis project Ga0181536, IMG submission 121105) | Peatland microbial communities from MTU Mesocosm Facility, Houghton, MI, USA - PEATcosm2014_Bin17_60_metaG | ecosystem: Environmental > Terrestrial > Soil > Wetlands > Peat | place...
CGAGCTTGAATCCGCGAACGGCGGGATGATGCGCGATCTTTCGGAAGAAGGGTTTGCGCTGCGGGCGATGATGCCGCTGCAAGCCGGGGGGAAAACACAGTTTGCGTTTTCGCTGGATGAAGGGACGCGCATAAGCGGGGAAGGGCGGATTGTCTGGATCAAGGAAGATGGCCGCGTGGCGGGCATCGAATTCTGTGGGATTCCCAACAGCGCTCGCAAACAGATTCGCGAGTGGCTCGCGGGGACCGATCAACCCACTGCACGTGACCACAGACGTCCGGCAATCGCCGTGCCCGAGGCGTCAACGCTCGAAGAGTTGCGCGAGGAAGCGCGTTCCACTCTCGCGCCGGTTGTACCCCCATCGGTTGAACCCGCTAAGGCCTCAGTGCCTTCCTCCGAACCGGAGAGTCTGCCCGCTGCCATTCCCGTCCCCCCTCCGGTCGAACAGGCTCGGGAGGAAGCGCGAATCACGCTTCCGCGGATTGCACTTCCTTTGCTTGAACCCGCTAGGGCCGCGCCTTCCTCCGAAGCGGAGAGTCCGCCCGCTGCCATTCCCGTCCCCCCTCCGGTCGAACACGCTCGGGAGGAAGCGCGATTCGCGCTTCCGCGGATTGCACTTCCGTCGATGGAAACACCTAGGGCCGCGCCTTCCTCCGAAGCGGAGAGTCCGCCCGCTGCCATTCCCGTCCCCCCTCCGGTCGAACACGCTCGGGAGGAAGCGCGAATCGCGCTTCCGCGGATTGCGCTTCCTTTGGTTGAACCCCCTAGGGCCGCGCCTTCCTCAGAACCAGAAGTTGCGCGCGTTGTCATTTCCGAACCCGCTGAGGTTGCTGAACTCAGGGTAACTCCGACGGAGAGCGCCACCGCGCCCAGTCCGAAAACGCAAACCGAATTTCATGCCATCTCAGGTGAGACGTTTCCGGCTGCCGCGCTCGAACCGCTTGTGATGGAAGCGGCAATTGACCCGCTGCTCGGGCTGCAACTGGAAACCGATTTCAGTGAAACGCTTGACGAGCACCGGGCGAGCCGTTCGCTGCTGATGCGCGTAATCGGCATGATAGTGCTTCTGACGCTGGTCGTGGGCGCCGCGGTTTTCCACCGTGAAATTGGCCATGCGCTCATTTGGCTCGGCCAAGTCATTGCCGGCCCTGAAGAAGCGCCCCGTCCGCGATCTTCGGTGGCCGCCGAGCCTCCCACACAAGCTACTGCCGCGCCGGAAACTACAGGGCCTGTCAGTTCGCCGGCGGTTTCTGACAGTTCGGCTATTTCCCCGCCGCAGGGCGATCACCCAGCCCCTTCAGAGACACAGCCTGCGGCCAAGAGTAGAGTCATCGAAGTGCCGCCCATCTTGCCCGCCGAGCCTCCGTTTTCGCCGAAGACACCGAGCGCACCAGTGCTTCAGCCGACCTCGCAACAAAATCGCGTCCCCGCGCCGGCCGGTTCCTCCGGGACGGCCGCCGATAACGGCCAGCAGGAATTCCACCAAGCAGAGCAGATTCTACGCAGCAGGAGCAGCGAGGCAGAACTGGGAGTAGCCGCACGGTTGCTGTGGGTGGCCGTGGAGAAAGGAAATGCGGGCGCCGAATTGGCCCTCGCGGAACTCTACCGGCAAGGAAGAGGCGTAGCGAAGAACTGCGACCAGGCCGCGGATTCTGCTGACTACTGCCGCGCGGAAGGGAAGCGCCGAAGCGCAAAAGCGCCTGGAGGAGCTTATGCGGGGAGGCTGTGAGTAATTATGGTCTGAGCCAGTTTTTTACGCGGACCCTCGAAGGGGCCGCGAGCGATCGAAGTAATCGAAGTCGAGGAGGGTAACCGTGTACTGTTCCAAATGTGGTGCGGTTCTTGCCGCGGACGCCGCGTTTTGCGCGTCATGCGGAAATCCAGTGGTGCGTGGGGCGTTTGCGGGCGCGGCGGGGGTTCCCGTGGCTGCGAACGTCGGAGTCGCGGGGTTCAGCACGACGCGCTGTGTGACCTACGCGGGATTCTGGTTGCGCTTCGTGGCCCATCTGATTGACGGCGTGATTCTAGGCGTGGGTGTATTCGCACTGGTGATTCCGCTGCTTTTCCTGACGGGGCTAATAACTGCTGTCGAGAGATTGCCGGAACATGTGGACGGACAAGTGAATCCGGCGGCGATTGCCGCGATTCTTTCGCTCGTCTTTACGTTTGTCGCGGTCGGAATTCTGCTGCAGTGGCTTTACTATGCGTATTTCGAGAGCGGGGAAAAGCAGGCGACGTGGGGCAAACAGGCGCTGGATTTGTACGTGACGGACTGCGCGGCAAACCGTATTTCGTTTGGGCGGGCTTCCGGGCGATTTTTCGCCAAGATGATTTCCGGGATGATTCCCCTGGGCATCGGCTTCATCATGGCGGGATTCACGGAAAGGAAGCAGGCCCTGCACGACATGATCGCAGGGTGCCTGGTGTTGCGCCGCTAGTGTTGTGGCCGGGAGATACAAAGAAAAAGTGCGGAGTCCTCAGGGGCTAAAGCCCAATTCCAAATACAGGCTTTACGTCAGGGCCCTTCGATGCTCAGGGTAAACTGAAGCCCTGACCCCCTCAAGAGAAATGCACCGCACTCACGGGACGAGACACCAGCCTGCGGCGACGAAATGCAGCGCGGGATCAGGAGGGCTGGAGAGTCTGTTCAACGATACGGCCATCGAAGAGATGCAAGGTATGTTCCGCGTGATGGGCGTAGCGTGGGTCGTGCGTGACCATGCAGATTGTTGCGCCATTTGAGTGGAGTTCCTTCAGCAGATCCATTACCGCGTCGCCATTCTTGGAATCTAGATTCCCAGTCGGCTCATCGGCCAAAAGAATCAAAGGATCACCCACCAAGGCCCGGGCCACGGCGACGCGCTGCTGCTGGCCGCCGGAAAGCTGCGCGGGGTAGTGTTTGGAGCGATGCGCCATTTCCACGCGTTGCAACGCGGCTTGCACTTTTTCCTTGCGTTCGGTGGAGGCCATGCCGCGATAGGTCAGGGGGAGCTCGACATTTTCGTAGACAGTGAGATCGCCGATCAAGTTGAAGGCCTGAAAGATGAAGCCGATTTCGCGGTTGCGAATGCGCGAGCGATCGCTGAGCTTGAGGCTGGAAACGGGCTGGCCGTTGAGGGAGTAGTTTCCCTCCGTTGGTGAATCCAGGAGGCCCAAGATGGCGAGCAGTGTGGATTTGCCGCATCCCGAAGGGCCGGCGATAGCGAGGTATTCGCCTTTTTTGATTTCGAGGTCGATGGCGGACAAGGCGTGGGTTTCAAGCTCGTCGGTGAAGAAGATTTTGCTGACGCCTTGCATCTTGATGAGCGTGCCGTTTGGTGAAGTCATGCGAACAGCCTCCGGGGAGCAGACAGTTGTAAGTTATAAGTTTTCAGTTTTAAGTTTCGGAAAAGAGTGACCCCAGAGAAAGGCAAACCCAGGAGTGAGAAGAAGAGGATTGGTGGCGTTAGAGCGCAAGAACCCACCCTTACAAACCAAGGGTGGGCACCCTCAAGTTGATGGGTGGGGCAGGAAGTGAAGAGTATGCGTAAGCCGTTCATGGGGATTGCTCCTTAGCGCAAACGAATGCGATCAACAGCATCCCAGGCGGACATGTCGGAGAGGATGACTTTATCTCCGGGCTTGAGGCCTTGCAGGATTTCGACGGCGTTGACGGAAGTTTTGCCGAGCTTGACGTTGACGCGCACGGCGTCCGAGCCGTCATCCACGAGTTTGAATAAGCCAATGGTGCTGTCCGATTGGCCGTGAACGGGGCGGCCGACGTAGAGAACATCTCTGAGGTTTTCGATTTCGATGGTGCCGTCGATGCTCAGGTCGGGGCGCGCGCCCTGGGGAAGCGGGTCGTTGATTTGCACATCAACGGTGACGGTGCCGTTTTGCACGGAAGGGTCGATGCGCGAGACGCGGCCATTGACGATGCCATTGCGCGTGTCGATGGAGGCAGGCTGCCCGATGACCACATCCTTGGCTTGCGTTTCCGCGATCCTGATTTCCGCTTTGAGGCGTTTGGGATCGGCGACGCGGGCAAGATTGGTGCCGGGCGTGACGCGCTGGCCAACCTCGACGGGGACGACCTGCAGAACGCCCTGAATTCCGGCGCGAACGTGAAGGGCATCGGCTTCGCTGCGTTTCAGGTCGTAGAGGGCGCGCTGCTGTTCGACGCGGGATTGTTGCGCCAGTAGGCGCGCTTTGGCCGAGTCGGCGGCGTTTGCCGTGCGGTCTTCCTCGAGTTGCAAGCGGATGGCGAGCTGTTCTTCTTTCACTTTCGACAGCTTCTCGGTGACATCGGCACTAAGGCCTTGGGCACGGAGCTTTTCGTCCACTTCGTGCTGGATTTTGGCTTGCTCGTAATCGCTGCGGACCGCGGCGGTGGCAGCCTTCTGATTGAGGAGGTCGCTGTTGAGTTGGACTTTGAGGTTCTCGAAGTCCGCCTGGGCGGCTTTCAACTGATATTCAGAGTCGAGCACATCGCGCTGCAATTCCGGATTGCTGAGTTCCAGGATCACGCTGCCAGGCTGAACGACGGCGCCGGGAAAAATCAGGATGCGATCCACACGGGAATCGGTCTGGGCGGGAATCCAGCGGATGTCCTCGGGGACAAGCGTTCCCGTGCCATGGACCTCAATGAGGAGGGGTCCGCGCTTCACTTCGTCGGTCCAAGTGGTGGCCTTATCGACGGAAGGAGCGGCGGGGCGAAGGCGCGAGACGCCGTAGGTGACACCCGCAACGGAGATTATCGCGATGCCGACGTAGACAATGCGACGGATCTTTTTGGCGTGGGCGTTGGATGGTCGTTGGATATCCATGAGTTCTATTTCCTATTCATAGCGCAGGGCGATCATGGGATCGACACGGGTGGCGCGGCGGGCGGGGAGATAAGAGGCCAGCAGCGAGACAGCAACGAGTAAGGACGTCACTCCCACGAGAGTTGCCGGATCCGAGGGGCTTATGTCGAACAGCAGCGACTGCAGGGTTCGAATGAGTGCGAAAGAGCCCGCGATTCCCAAGACCACACCGATCACAATCGCCCAGAGTACTTGGCCGAGGGCCAGCCGGAGGACATCACGGGAGCCGGCTCCCAAGGCCATGCGGACGCCGAATTCCTGGGTGCGACGCGAGACGGAATACGAAGTGACGCCGTAAATCCCTGCGGTCGCGAGCAGCAGCGCGGTGATTGCGAAGAATCCGATGAGAATGACGTTGAACCTCCGCGAGCCTAGCGAGGCGGCATACACTTGCGAAAACGTCCCGAACTTCGCGGGAATCTCCGGGTTGAGGTCCCGCAAGATTCCTCGCGCTGCCGAAACGACCAGGCGCGTGTCTGCATCGCTGAGCATGGTCAAGGTGATCCACGGGATCGGCCGCTGGAACAAATTGACGTAAACGGTCGGATGCGGAAGCACATCGAGACCATATTCGTGAGTGTCGCCCACGATGCCGACGATGGTCAGCAGACGCAAGTCGCCATCCATGTTTCCAAACTCAATGGTGTGGCCGATGGGGTCCTGATTTGGCCACCGGTCGCGCGCCAGGGATTCACTGATCACGGCAACGTGCGGAGAATTCGGGCCATCGCGCTCGTCGAAGATTCGCCCTCGAATCAGCGGAATTCCAAGAGCCTGGAAGTATCCGTCCGTGGCGGCGCAGAAGTCCGCATTGCCGATCCGTTCCTTCTGGCGAAACAAGACATCAAATTGCCGAGCCAAGGCGTCCAAGCTGTCGGGAGTCTTGGGAACTTCGTCCTGCGTCATCAGTAGAAACTCGCCGTCGGGCAGACCGCCAGCCATGGGAAGGCCGCTGGTTGCGCCAACCCTGCGAACGCCCGGAATCTGTTCGAGGCGGTCAATCAGGTTTGAGAAGAGAATCGCCTGGCCCGCCTTTGCTTTCGGATCATTCCACTTCACCCACGGAAGCGAGACGTCCATCGTGACAATTTTATCTACGCGGAACCCGGGATTCACTTCCAGCACTTTCATGAGGCTGCGCCCGAGCAACCCCGCTCCGACGATAAGAACCAATGTGATGGCGATCTGCGCCGCCACGATTGCGCGTCCAACGAGCTGTCTGCCCTGCGAACCCGCTTGTCCACGCCCTCCTTCGGCGAGGCCCTGGCGCGTGTCCGCGGAAGTCGCGCGGGCGGCGGTGAAAGCTCCAAGACCGGCGGCGACCGCTGTGGAAAGCAGGAACGCGAACACCAGTACCGGAATACTGATTGAGACGCTGTCCAGCCGCGGCAGATTGTCCGGCGCCAGCGCGACTAATCCCGCCACGCCCCAAAACGCCCCTAGTACGCCAAGGCCACCACCGACCAGCGAAAGCAGGAACGCTTCAGTGAGGAATTGACGAATCAGTCGCCGGCGCGCCGCACCGAGCGCGCTGCGAATGGCCAGTTCGCGCTCTCTCACCGACGCTTGTGCCAACAGCAAATTCGCCACATTCGCGCACGCCACAAGCAGCAGAAATCCCACTGCGCCGAGCAGGACCAGCAGCGGCGAACGAGCCTTGTCCGTAAGCGAGTCCTGTAGCGGGAGGACAATCCCATCTTTGAGGAGATAATCGCCTTGCTCGCTCGAGGTATCGTGAATGCGCCGGGCGATCGCGCTGATGTCTCGATTCGCTTGCTCGACAGTCACACTGTCGCGGAGACGCCCGACAGCATAGTAATTATGCGACGACCTGCTTGGGTTTTCGCCGTCCAAATCGGCCGGCAGCCATAGATCCACATCTGCCGGGAAACGAAATCCGGCAGGGAGCACGCCGATCACGGAGTAAACCGCGCTATCAATCTTCAGGTGCGATTGCGAGAGATCCCGCGGCGATCCAAGATACTGCCTCCAGTACCCATAGCTGACAAGAGCTGTGGGGCCAGCTCCTTTCTTCGCGTCGCTGGCGATGAAATCTCGCCCTAGGATCGGCTGAACACGGAAAACCGTGAGAAAGCCGGGCGTGACGTGGGCAACCATCGAGCGTGACGGCTGCGCAGCCCCCGAAACGGACACGACGTAGCTGTTGTACTTCGCAATCGCCTGGAAGCAGCGGCTTTGATCGCGGAAGTCGTCGAAGTTCGGGTCCGCAAGATGTGCCCACTGGCCCGCCGAATTGACCTCGAAGACGGCCATGATCCGGCCCGAATGCGCGTATGGCAGCGGCCGCAGCAATACGCCGTATACGACGCTGAAAATTGCCGTGGTGGCGCCGATGCCGAGGGCGAGGGTGAGGACGGCGACGGCGGTGAAGCCGGGGGATTTGCGCAGTATGCGCAGGCCGAAGCGCAGGTCTTGCAGGAGGGTTTCGAGGAACGGGATGCCGCGGAGGTCGCGGACGGATTCTTTGGTTTGTTCGAGGCCGCCGAGTTTCAGGAGGGCGTCGCGGCGGGCTTCTTCGGAGGTCATGCCGGAGCGAAGGTTGTCCGCGATATGCAGTTCGAGGTGGCTGGATAGCTCGTCGTTTAGATCGCGATCGAGCTTGTCTTTGCGAAAGAGATTGCGGAGACGGAGGAAGAATGAACGTAGTGTGCTCATTGGTGTGCCGCCGACGGAGTGAAGAGAAGAGAGACAGTGGCGTCGGAACGTAAGAGCCCACGCTTACACATCAAGGGTGGGGCACCCAAGCAGAAAGTAGTAAGTTGTAAGTTTTCAGTTTGAAGTTTCGGAGAAGAGTGACCCAGGAGAGAGACAAACCCAAGAGCACAGACCCTTCGCAACTCAGGGCAAGCCGGAGTGTCTGTGCCACAGAACTGCAGAGCAACTCGCTTCATGAAGGCTGCTCCTTGGTGGAGAGGAAGCGGGCGAGGATGGCGGTGGTCTGCTCCCATTCTTGTGCTTCTTTTTCGAGTTGCTTGCGGCCGGCGCGGGTGAGCTTGTAATACTTGGCTTTGCGATTGTTGTCGGAGACGCCCCATTCGGAAGCGATGTAGCCTTCCTGCTCGAGTTTGAGGAGGGCGGGGTAGAGAGTGCCGTAATTGACGGAGAGGAGTTCACCGCTGGTCTGCTCGATGCGGCGGGCGATGCCGTAGCCGTGGAGCGGGCCGAGAGTCTGCAGAGTCTTCAGGACCATCAGGGCCAGGGTGCCTTGCCAGACGTCCGGTTTGTCGGTCATGTGGCTCCTATGGGGAAACAATAGAAAGACTACCACGGCTCCTATGGGAAAGCAATAGGAAGTCTTCTTCAAATCTGAGGTTGAAGAGTGATTCATCGCACAAAAAACGTGCGATGGAAAACCGTACCCCCACTCCGGGACGGCCAAAACAGCCGTCCTTCTGGTCCCTTCGACTTCGCTCAGGGCAGGCGGAATGACACATTTTGGGAGTTGGGATGGTGTGTTTAGATGCCGATTGGCCTTCCACCCCTTCGCCGGGTAGGCCGCGAAACGCGTGAATGACAGGGCGCTAGGGAAGACGAAGCGCGGCGTGAGGTATACTGATGGCTTGGGGAAGTTGTAGCGAAACATGGGACAAAACAGGAATAAGGGAAAAGCGCCGGCGAGGACGCGCATGCGGAAGCTTTTGCGCTTCGCGAAGACGCGTCTGCACGAACTGTGGATGATCGCGAAGGCGCTGGCGGATGCCAAGCACCCGATCCTGGTGCACATCATCCCGATGCGGCGGTGCAACCTGGATTGCACGTACTGCAATGAGTACGACGACGTGTCCAACCCCGTGCCGGTGCAGGAGATGAGAGAGCGGCTGGATATCCTGGCGGATATGGGCACGACGATCATCACTATCAGCGGCGGCGAACCCCTGATGCATCCGGACCTGGACGAAATCATCCGGCACACCCGCAAGCGCGGGATGATGGTGGGGCTGATCACGAACGGATTTTTCCTGAACAAGGAGCGGATCGAGCGGCTGAACAACGCCGGGCTGGAACACCTGCAGATCAGCATTGATAATGCGGTGCCGGACGAAGTGTCGAAAAAGAGCTTGAAAACGCTGGACGGTCGGCTGGAGATGCTTTCGGAGTTTGCGGTGTTTCAGGTGAACATCAATTCCGTGCTGGGCGGGGGCGTGAAGAACCCGGAGGATGCGCTGGCGATCGCACACCGAGCGGTGGAGTTGGGATTCACAAGCACGGTGGGAATTATCCACGATCACGACGGGCAATTGAAGCCGCTGGGGAAACGCGAACAGGAGATCTTTGAAGAGATCATGGAGCTTGGGAAGCGCTCGTTTTCGCGGTTCAACGAGTTTCAGCACAACGTGGCCAGGGGGAGAGAGCACGATTGGAAGTGTCGGGCGGGTTCGCGCTACCTGTACATTTGCGAGAATGGGCTGGTGCACTGGTGTTCCCAGCAGCGGGGCTATCCGGGGATTCCGCTGCGGGAATACACGGACGAACGGCGGCACCGGGAGTACTACACGCATAAGGGCTGCGCAGCGAGGTGCACGGTGAGCTGTGTGCAGCAGGTAGGGATACTGGATAATTGGCGCGGAGCGCAGACGCTGCAGCCGGAACCGGCGAGCCGGGCAGATCTGGTACAAATTGCGAAGTGAAGAGTGAAGAAGGTCCCACAAAATGCGGCCCATGCTCCTGTGAAAAAAGCCCAATAAGCCTCTAAATCTGAGATTGAAGACCGATTCCTCCACTCCGGGACGGCCAAAACCGCCGTCCCTCCGGTCGGAATGACATATTTGGGGCGCTCAATGATGCAGGTAAGTCCAACTTCTGCTCTCGGGATAAAGGAACAGCCAGATCCCGAGAGTAAGAGCCGGAGTAGCAATCCACGCACATGGGACCGGGCCTGGCGTTGACGTTTGGCGCGAGGTTTAAAAAAATAGAGGCATGTCCACTCCAGCAATTGAGATAGAACACCTATCGAAAGAGTATCCTTACGGATTTTTGAACCTGAAAAAGAAAACATCATTAGAAGACCTGAGCATGCGGGTCGATACCGGCGAAGTGTTTGGTTTCCTGGGACCAAACGGCGCCGGAAAAACCACGACCATCAAACTGCTAGTGCGTTTGATTTTCCCGGACGGGGGAAGCGCGCGAATCCTGGGGAAATCGATCGACGATGTGGCCATGCACCAGGAGATAGGCTATCTGCCGGAGCAGCCTTATTTCTACGATTACCTTACGGCTGCGGAATTATTGGATTACTTCGCGCGATTTCACCGGTTGACC
>Ga0181536_10008175_pt1 | contig 10123 bp, 8 predicted proteins | sample PEATcosm2014_Bin_41_FD_121105 | JGI IMG/M metagenome (GOLD analysis project Ga0181536, IMG submission 121105) | Peatland microbial communities from MTU Mesocosm Facility, Houghton, MI, USA - PEATcosm2014_Bin17_60_metaG | ecosystem: Environmental > Terrestrial > Soil > Wetlands > Peat | place...
TGGCCGCGCGGGTCGCGATCCTCTTGCTGGCCGGCGCGATGGCGCTGCGGCAGATGGAGCTGGCCAACGACATCGTCAACCTCGCGTTCGGACTGGCCATCGGGGCCGTGGCGGTCGCGGTGGCTCTGGCCTTCGGCCTGGGTGGCCGCGATACTGCGGCGCGCTTGCTCGACGACTGGCACAAGAAGATGGCCAAACACGACAAAGAAAGCGCGTAGCGACGCGAATTAGGCGACCGGCGATGGGCAAACTTCGGCAAGCTTGCGAAGCCAAGCCACGCCCTCCCGAGTCAAGCGAACCTGGGGCCAACGGCGATTTACGCCCTGGCTCCTTTTTTACCACTTTGGGAATCGTCAGCGGCCGTGTGGGATTAACCCGAATTCCGAAGTCGAAGTCGAGTGCGGCGCAGTCGCACAGGGAGCGCACGCCGCTGGCGTGCAGTTTTCGGCGGCTCGCCGAAAATCTCGTCCCACAAACTTTTTCGCGCCAATATCGGACAAAGAATGTGAGACGAAGGTTTGGGCGAGCCGCCCAAACCGGCACGCGGGCCGCGTGCGCTACCATTCCTATTTCGGAGTTCGGGATTAAACATCGTCTGGCGACTCTCCGCCGTCTCTCCTTTACTCCGAGAAACTTCCGGCGGGGAAACACCCCATACCACTTTCGCAAGACGTGCCGGGTGCTGGGGCTTTGACTCGCCCCGTGGGGTAATGCCACTCACGCCCACATCCGCATGGCCCGTCTCTACCCCACGAGGCGAGTGAACTGCCATATGGGGTGAACACCCCATAGCAAACGGCCAGGCCGGCGCGTATCATGCCACCTAAACAAATGGAAAACCGGGAATGCCAGGCACGAACGGCGTTGCCTCAACGATGATGAGCGAACATCAAAAACATACGGAGTTTTTGCGGTATTGTCTTCGCTACGGCGAAAGCACTGAGCACCAGGCACTGGAGGAAAAGATCACTCAGATTCAGCGCGACCAGCGCTGTGTGCAACGCGCGATGTGGCTGATGGCCATCTTGACTGCGCTCGCTGTGGCTGGCCTTGGCTATCCGGCGATTTTGGTGGAGAACTTTTCCTACAACACGCCGCAATTCATTGTGAACCTTATTTGCGCGCTGGGGCTGGCATCGCTGATTTGTCTGCTGGTTTTTGTGGGCCTCGGGATGGCTTATCGCAAGAAGCTGGACCAACGGCGGGAGGAATGTCGTCAGTTGGTCACGAGGCTGTTGGAGTCTCGCCTGGGCAAGCCGGTCACCACGCCCATGCGAGACAGGCGAGACAATCGTGTCGGCGAGGGAGATGGCAGGACCGTCCGTGTTGCCAACGAGACAATGGTTCTCCAGTAAGGATTGAATCAGCCGCACGGGCTGAACTCCGGTTCGCGTGCCACAGCCACAACGTCACAGGGCTGTTTCATTTTTCAAATCTTCCGCCACCAGAGGTCGAGGCCGACAAATTCGGAGGGCCAAGCTCTGCGCGCCCCAAATCAGCCTTCCTTGCCGCGTCGAAATGATAATGAAGGCGGGAGCCTTCAGCCTTTAGCCTTTCTTTGGCCAGCGCGGCATTGACGCCGCCGCCGCTCCGGCGCACACTCGCTTCCACCATGCCAGCCGGGTTCCGCCTTCATCCGCTTGCATCTGATTCCAGCGCGACGAGTCAGATTTCGGCGCGACAAGTTGATGCAGCCAGCCGCGTGACGGAGTTTTACGCGGCCTTTGCACGGGTGAAACAGCTTGTGGCGGATTTTCGGGCCAACGAGAAATTCTACCGTTCCCCGGCCTATCAGGAACAGGAGGCGCGCCGCGACTTCATTGACAAATTCTGGCTTGCCCTCGGCTGGGACGTGAACCACGAGACCCAAAAGAACCCCTTCGAGCAGGAAGTCAAGGTCGAGCGAGGTCTCTCCCTCTCCGCCTCGACCGGGGAGAGGGACGGGGTGAGGTGTCGAAGCTCCCAGCGGCGGGCCGACTACGCCTTTTACCTCGCGCCGAATTTCGACAACGTAAAATTCTACGTTGAGGCCAAGAAACCCCATGGCGACATCGCCACGGCGGACAATTATTTCCAGACCATCCGCTACGGTTGGAGCGGCAAAACCAAAATTGCGGTTTTGCATGACTTCGAGCAATTCGAGATCGCGGACTGCCGCTTTGAACCGAAGATTGAGACGGTTCTTTCCAGGAACATACGCAAGTTCCATTTCCACGATTACGAAGACGAGGAAAAATTTGCCGAAATCTATTGGTTGTTTTCGCGCGAAGCAGTTGCCAATGGCTCTCTCGAGAAATTTGCGGCCACGCTTCCGAAGAAACGGGCAAAAGATGTTCAGCCCGGCGACATAGATGAAAGATTTCTCAAAGCGCTGGACGAATTCCGCGACGAACTTGCCCGCGCCTTCAAAAACCGGAACGCCAATCTCGACGGCGAAACACTTACCGAAATCACCCAACGTACGCTGGATCGCCTCGTTTTCCTGCGCTTCCTTGAAGACAAACACATCGAACCGCAGAACCACATCGCCTATTTCGGCGACAAGGGCACCGCCTGGCAGGATTTCATCGCCGAATCCCGCCGCCTCGACGGCATCTACAACGGCATCGTCTATAAAAAACACGAAATCCTCGACGCGCCCGGCTTCAAGCTGGATGACGACAGCTTCTCCGGCATCTGCGAACGCCTTTCCCATCTCAATTCGCCCTACGATTTCAACGCCATCCCGATCCACATCCTCGGCAGCATTTACGAACGCTTTCTTGGCAAGGTCATCGTCACCACCGACAAACGCGCCCGGCTGGAGGAAAAACCCGAGGTTCGCAAAGCCGGCGGCGTTTATTACACACCCGAATACATCGTCCGCTACATCGTCGAAAACACCGTCGGCAAACTGATTGCCGGCAAAACCCCCGCGCAAATTGCCGAAATGCGCTTTGCCGACATCGCCTGCGGCAGCGGCTCATTCCTGCTGGGCGTCTATGACCTGCTCATCCGCCACCACACCAAGTTTTACAACGACCACCCCGGCAAGGCGAAAAAGGGCGACGTGATGGAACGCGACGACGGCCTGCACCTGTCCCTGCAAAAGAAACGCGAAATTCTGCTGGCCAACATCTACGGCGTGGACATTGACCCGCAGGCCGTGGAAGTGGCGCAACTCTCGCTCTACCTGAAACTGTTGCAGGACGAAACGCCCGGTTCCGCCCGCAACTACCAGTTGGAATTTCATGAAACGCTGCTTCCCACGCTCAACAAAAACATCGTCTGCGGCAACTCGCTCATCGGCGCTGACATTTTGACCGGCCAGCTCTTCGCATCGGATGAGGAAAAGAAACTCAATCCGATGGATTTTGAGCAACGCTTCCCGCACATCTTCAAGACCGGTGGTGGCGGGGTATTGCGCGAAACGGCAACACCGCTGGATTTCAATCTGCCCGGCGTGCCGTTGCACGGCGCATTCAGCTACAAGAAAAAGAAAATGCCCAAGGTCGCGCCGCCCGCCATGCTGGAATCCGAAGGCGGCTTCGATGCGATTGTCGGCAATCCGCCGTATGTTCGCCCGCATAATCTCGACGATACCGTGAAAAAATATTTCTGGCAGCACTACCGCACCTTCACGCACAAGTCAGATTTGTATTGCTGCTTCATGGAAAACGCCACGCGATTGCTCAAGCCCGGCGGGCTGTTCAGCTATATTGTTTCCCACGGCTGGTTAAGATTGAATAGTTTCCAGGAGCTTCGACGTTTCATTTTGCAAAACTACCGCATCCTTCAATTGGTCGAGTTCCCCTACAATGTCTTTGCCGACGCGCAGGTTGCGACCGGCATTTTTGTTTTCGAGAAATCCACGAAAGACAAAAACGCCCAAATCCAGGTGCGCCAGGCAACGCCAGTCGGAAACGATGCCGCCTTTGAAGTCGTTCGCGAAATACCGCAAAAGACATTTCAGGAAACCTTTCAGAACGTCTTTGACACCAGTATTTCGCCGGAGACCGAAGCGATCAAAGAAAAGATGCGGGGCGGAATCTTGATTGGCTCAAAGTTTGAAATCTGCTTCGGTTTGAAAACCGGGGACGATGAAAAGTTTTTGCACTACACGAAGAGATTGCATCCTGACGACAAGCGTTTGCTTCGCGGGGATGACGTGAAACGATACGAGTCAAAATACAAGGGCGAGTATGTCTGGTATGTGCCAAAGAAAATGCGGGAACACCGTCAGACCGCTCGTCCCGGAGAACCGCGCCGCTTCGAACAGCCGAAAGTGCTGGTCAAGGACACCTCGGCTGATTTCGCCTGCACTTACGACCCAGATTCGTTTTATGTGAAGGATGTTCTGATTGTCATTCCCAAACCGGATGCCGCGAATAATTGCGATCTCCGGTTCGTTGCCGGTGTCATCAACTCCAAAGCGCTCCGTTTCTATTACCGAACCACATTTCAAACCCTTCACGTCCAAAACGAGGAGCTGGCAAGCCTTCCAATTCCGAGAATCAATTTGGAAGACCCGCCGGACAAAGCGCGGCACGACCGGATGGTTGAACTGGTCGAGCAGATGCTGGCGGCCAAAAAGCAACTGGCCGGGGCGCAGAGCGACAAGGACAAGGATTTTTACACCAACCGCTGCGACGGCTTGGATCGCCAGATTGACGCCCTGGTCTATGACCTTTACGCCCTCAACCCCGCCGAAATCAAAATCGTGGAATCCGCCTCCGCCGGCGCTTCGGCGTGACAAGGGAGTGCGGCCAAATGAAATTCACGCAAACATTGGAATCCATGAAAACAGGCTTCCCGTTCTGTGCGGTCGGCATTTTCTTGAGCCTGATCTTTCTTTGTTCCTGCGCGACGGAGCAGTCCATTCATCGGTCTCTGCCGGCAGACGTGCCCATCAACAAGGACGCAGGGCGCGGCGGCTCGTTGATGGTGACGGTCCAGTTGGAAAACGGCCAGGAGCTGCCAATGATCTTGGACACCGGAGCAGGTTCCACTGTTCTTGATGAATCCCTGAAGTCAAAGCTGGGAAAGCCCCTCGGCACAGCGCCTATGCATAGCGTCTTCGGTATATCCACCAATAACTTTTATACGGCGCCAAAGCTCTATTTAGGAGACGCTCCGTTATTGATGACCGGCACGGCAATCGTAACTTGGGATGTTAAGAAGAGGCTGTCATCTCCCGCGCACCGTCCCGTCATGGGCATTCTCGGCATAGACGTTCTGGAGCACTACTGCATCCAATTGGATTTTGCCGCGGGCAAAATGCGCTTCCTTGACGACCAGCACGCCGACAAATCCACGTGGGGCCAGCCCTTTCCCATTGTGCCGGTGAACGATGATGACTCGCGGCCCGCCGTCGCGGAAAATCTGCTCGGTCGGCAAGGCCCGCATTCGCTTATTGACAGCGGTTGGCTCGGGGATGGAGCGCTGATGCCGAAGTATTTCCAGCTCTGGACCAACTCCGCGGTTGTGCCCACGAACGGGGAGGCGCGCTCGCCCGACGGCGTGTTTGGCGGAAAAAAGTATTTCTTTGTTAATTTGTCGGAGATGGATTGGCCGTCGGATGCCATCGGACTGAACTTTCTGGCGCGCCACCTGGTCACGTTCGATTTTCCCAATCACACCCTGTATCTCCAGCGCCAATCCATCGGCCCGCTGCCCAATCCGAAGTTGGCCGCGTTCAAGCCTATTCCTGACAAGGAACCGAAAGTCACCGCCCACTTGCGCGCCGTGATACAGGACTTGATTGACGGCACTGAACATGCCGATGACTACACCGCGTCGGCTTGGAAGAGGTTGCTGTCCAAACAAAGGGACATTCAAGCGCTTACAAAACGCGTCGGTGACATTGTCTCGCTGACCCCGGTGGAACGCAGCAGCGTGTTTGGCTGGCGGCGCAGCTACTGCTACCGGATGGAGTTCACCAACGCTACCCTTCTGGCGCACTTCGTCCTCAACGGACAAAACAAGCTGGCCTCCGGTAAGATGGAAGTTGTGGAATGGAAAGAACCGGTTGACTGAGGCACGGAATGAATTGGACAGCCTTTGTCCCAGGGCTCGAAATACAATTGTTCGCATGAAAGAAAAAATTTACGAGCCGGTCAGGGAATTTGAGCGGCAGACCAGTTATTGTCCACGTAGAACGTGGCAGGCCGCTGTATCTGGCCTGGCGCATCCTCGACGAGGCGCGCAATATCAACGTTCTCATAACAAACTGAACATGAAAAAAATCGCTGCTTTATTGGCTTTGCTATTTTCGGTTGCCGTCGGATTCAGCCAGGAACAACTGACGCCGGAAAGGTTTCGTGAGATTGTCGCCACACCGGGCGACAATGTGCCGTTGCAGCCCAAACTCGCCGCCGGCAGTCCGCTATGGACCAATGCCACGGTGAATGTGGTCCTGAAATATCAAACCGGGAAAGTTTTCACGGAAGAAATCACTCAAACCGCCAAAACCATTGGCGGCAAATACATCGTGTTCACCGGCCAATCGCAATTTTACCACCAGCCGATGAGCAGCATCCTGACGTTCGACGAAAAGGCGTCGGCGCTCAAGATTTATGGTCTTTATGGCGATGGTCATGGCGGCGACATCGTGACCGAGGGCCTCATTGTCTATGATTATGAGAAAAAAATTTACGCCGCGAGCGCGGCTTATGGCGAAGGATTCAAGGAAATCACTGTCGGTTCGTATTCCAAAACGGAAAGTTCGGACCGCACATTGGTTTATAAAGACGGTGTTTTATCCATGACTCGGGAGGTCAAGACCAGACCGGTCGTCGAAAAGAAGTGAGTCGTTTGACGCGAATCACGCCGATTAGTTGAGAGTTGAATGGGAAAACCGAATGAAACGAAAAATTTACGAACCGGTCAGGGAATTTGAACGGCAGACCAGTTATTGTCTACGTAGAACGTGGCAGGCCGCTGTATCTGGCCTGGCGCATCGTGGATGAGGCGCGTGATTATTTTCGGACAAGCTGGGTTCCCTCACCCGGCTCCGCCACCCTCTCCCATCAGATGGGCGAGGGACTGGCGGACAAACTCGCCCACCGCGCCGAGGTGGTGTTTGCCCATCAGCCCTCCTGGGCACGTAAAGCTTCCAACTTCGCCGAGGCTTCGATGGACAGGTCGCCACGTGACAAGCAGCCACAATTTCAGAGCCAGTGCGGACGCGAGGCCATCTTGGCCAGCATGAGACATTGGTTGGCCGGCAGTCTATCCTCCGTAGCAGCGCACTGCGAAGGACGGATGTTGGCCAAAGAAAACCCCGCTCTGTTCCGCGACCTGCCGGAAAGCTTCAAAGTCGGCCACCCGTTGCCGGCTCACTCAACATTGCAGAAAAGAGCACCTCTCCCCAGAGCGGAGAGGGAGAATCATCGTCAGCGGTTTGTCCACGGCTGCGAGTTGCTTCCGCGTTAGACCACATCAAACCAATTGAATCTGAGGTGGGTGGCCGGTTCGTTCCTCGATTCCTGCCAGTTTGATCAGTCCCGGCTGAACAAGGCCTCGAGCTGCGGTAGGGTTACACCCCATAGCGAAAAACCACCCGGCAACGTAGTTTCGCCAAATTAGCAGGCACAACAGCAAACCAAACACGCAACGAAAGTCACCATTATGAAAAATAAAACATTGGTCATCACCCTCCTTTCCATCGCCGCTTTTGCCGTGGGATGCAAGAAGGAGCAAACCACCTCTCAACAGATCGAGAATGTCAAAACCGAAACCAAACAAGCTGCGCAGGATATGAAGGATTTTACCTTCGCGCAAAAGGCTGAATTCGTTAAAACCATGCAGGGCCAGTTGGACGCTCTTAACAAGGATTTGGACGAACTCTCTGCCAAAATCGACAGCTCCAGCGACGCGGTCAAGGCCGAAGCCAAACCCAAACTCCAGGCATTGCGAGACCAGGCGGCCCAGTTGAACAAGCAGCTTGACGAGGCCAGGAACGCCACCGAGTCCACCTGGGACAGCGTCAAAACCGGCTTCCAGACGGCCTACGAAGCGACGAAGGACGGTTTCAACCAGGCGCGCCAGTGGGTGAGCGACAAAATCGCGCCTTGAAGTGAGAAGGACAATTTTATGAATAGAACCAAACGTTTGGGCGGCAAACTCGGCATCGTGCTGTGCGGTGCGCTCTTCGGTGCGCTGACAGGATACACAACCTACGGACAACCGTCGGTATCGGTCGGGGTGAGTGTGCCGCTGCCATCGGTGGAGATTCGCGCCGAAAGCGACTTTTATGAGCCGCTTACCCCGCTCGGAGAATGGGTCGTCGTCGGCTCCTACGGACGTTGCTGGAGACCAGCCCGAGTCGAAGCTGGTTGGCAACCCTACTGTAACGGCAACTGGCAGAGAACCGACGCCGGCTGGTATTGGGTCAGCGATGAGCCGTGGGCTTGGGCCACGTATCACTATGGTCGCTGGAATTTCACCGACCAATATGGCTGGTATTGGGTGCCACAGACGCAATGGGCTCCGGCCTGGGTTTCCTGGCACGAAGGGGGCGGCTACATTGGCTGGGCGCCGTTGTACCCGTCCGACGTGAGAGGCATCTCGCCACGAGCGTATGTCTTTGTCGAAGAACGGCATTTCATGGAGCCCGTTAGCCGTTCCACAGTGGTCGTCAATAGCACCACCATCATCAACAAGACTGTGATCAACGAAGGTCCGGCCACCGCGGCCATCGAAAAGGCAAGCGGGCGAAAGGTCCAGACGGTCCCGGTTCAGGAACTGCGCCACAAGGAGGAAGCCGCGGTCGTCGCGAAGCAAAGGACACCGCCAGCGACCAGTGAGAAAACGGTTGCGGCGCACGAGTCGCCGCAGGTTGAGAAACCAGCCGCCGCCACGCATGAGTCGGCCGCGCCCGCTCCTGCCGTTGCGGAATTCAAACCTGAGGCCAAGCCTGAAGGTAATCATCCCCCGGCGATTAAGGAACCAACCGAGTCGCAGGCCGACAAACACATTGAAAAACAGGAAAAGTCTGCCCAGCCGTCGGACAAGAAAGAGCAGCAGCCGGCCAAGGAAAAGCCGGCCGCAAACGAACAAAACGGACCGAACCCGGCGGACAAAGACCACGAGGACAAAGTTAAAGAATAGTTGCATGGAGGTTGGTAATCGGCCTCTTGCAGCAAACAAATAAACAGCAAAAACGAAAAATAGAGCGGAGCAATTCGCCCTGTTCCATCAATGCAGCCGACAATCGCAACCTAAACACAAATATGACCACATCATTCAAACGTATCGTCGTTCTGCACTGCATCACCACGCTTCTGGCCATCGTCGGCATGGGCTGCAACACGGCCAACGGCTTCGGCAAGGACGTCTCAAACGCCGGCGAAGGAATTCAGAACGGCACGAAGTAATCACTGCGCGCCATGCCTCCAGAATTTATTATTGACTGGAATTGTTCGGCGGGTTTTGCCCAGGCGAGGCTTGTGGATTCTGGGCGGAAGCGCCCTTTTGACTTTGCGCCGGGTGGCGGGCTGCTTGCTCCTCGGTTATCGGCGTGATCTCCATGCTGGGCAATGAAAGAAAATTGGCGGCCTCCAGATAGGCGGTCTTGTCTTCAATGTTCTCCGTGCTGTCGGCGGCGGCTTTCAGGGACGGAATGGCATCCGCGCTGCCGAACTGTTTGGTGGCTTCAATCGCGGCCTCACGGATCTCTTTATCCGGGCTGGTCAGGTCGGCCACAATGTGGTTCAGGGATTCGGCGTCGTCATTCATGGACCAATCCTGCAGGCGGTCAATCTCATCCGCGCGTTCTTTAGCCGAAAGCACCACATTGGTGATAGCCGGCACCGTGGCTCGCACGGCGGCGGGCGTTGACGGTGCAGCATTCGCCACAATATTTGAAACCGCTGGAGGAGCAGCTGGCGCGACTTCCGGGCTGGCAGGGGGAATGGGCGTGTTTCCCAACTGCCGTTTCAAAAGCAGGGCCGCACCCAGAACCAGGAATGCAGCAGGCCCAGCGTGATGATAAATTTTGGGCTCAAACTTGTTTGTCAAACAAAATAATTATGCCCGACAGTCAACTCAATTTGAGAATATTTGCTGCATCCCGCTTGGCCCGTGACCGGACTCATCTTTTCGAAATTTACCGCCAGCCGGATCAGTTTTTCGGGAAGCGCCA
>Ga0181536_10008176_pt1 | contig 10123 bp, 9 predicted proteins | sample PEATcosm2014_Bin_41_FD_121105 | JGI IMG/M metagenome (GOLD analysis project Ga0181536, IMG submission 121105) | Peatland microbial communities from MTU Mesocosm Facility, Houghton, MI, USA - PEATcosm2014_Bin17_60_metaG | ecosystem: Environmental > Terrestrial > Soil > Wetlands > Peat | place...
CCAGCGCATCCGCCTTGCGACGCAAATCGGATCGAAACTGCGCGGCGTTCTCTACGTTCTGGACGAACCATCCATCGGCCTGCACCATCGCGACAACGGGCGTCTTCTTGCCGCGCTCGAAAACCTGCGCGACCTCGGCAACACCGTGCTCGTCGTCGAGCACGATGAAGAAACCATCCGCCGCGCCGACTATGTCATCGACCTCGGCCCCGGCGCTGGCCGTCATGGCGGCGAGTTGGTCGCCAGCGGAACGCCTGCCGAGATCATGAACTCGCCTGCCTCGCTCACCGGCGCCTACATCTCCGGACGCCAGCAGATTGCCATGCTTTCCGAGCGCCGAAGCCCGAATGGCAAAGCCATCGCCATCCTTGGCGCGCGCGAGAACAACCTCAAGAATCTCGACGTGGTGTTTCCGCTCGGCGTGATGACGGTTGTCACCGGTGTTTCCGGCTCCGGCAAATCAACCCTGGTCAATGACATCCTGTATCGCGCGCTCGCCCGGCAGCTCTATCGTTCCCGCGAGGAACCCGGCACGCACAAAGCCATCACCGGGGCGGAGCTGATCGACAAGGTCATTCGCATCGACCAGTCTCCCATCGGACGCACGCCGCGCTCCAATCCCGCAACTTATACCGGAATCTTCGCGGCGGTTCGCGATCTCTACGCCATGCTGCCCGAATCGCGCGAACGCGGATACAAACCCGGACGCTTCTCCTTCAACGTTTCGGGCGGACGCTGCGAAGCTTGCCTGGGCGAAGGCCAGCGCCGCATCGAAATGAACTTCCTGCCCGACGTTTACGTGCAGTGCGAAGTCTGCGGCGGACGCCGCTATAACCACGAGACCTTGACGGTTCACTACAACGGTTCTTCCATTGCCGACCTGCTGGAAACGCCGGTGTCGGACGTGCTCCAGATTCTGGAAAACATCCCGCAGGTTAAGCAAAAGCTGCAAACGCTGGTCGACGTTGGCCTCGGATACATTCACCTTGGTCAATCTGCCGTCACCCTCTCCGGCGGCGAAGCCCAGCGCATCAAGCTTGCCCGCGAACTCGGCAAGCGCCAGACCGGAAAAACTCTTTATCTGCTGGACGAGCCGACCACGGGATTGCACTTCGACGATGTACGCAAGTTGCTGGACGTGCTGCACCGTCTCACCGATCTCGGAAACACGGTCATCATCATCGAACACAACCTGGACGTCATACGCAACGCCGACTGGATCGTCGATCTCGGCCCCGAAGGCGGAGAAGAAGGCGGCCGCATCGTCGCCCAGGGCACGCCCGAACAAGTCGCGCGCGTGAAAAAGTCCTACACGGGCCAGGCGCTAAGCGCGTATTTCACTGGGTCAGAAAAAAATGGGTCGGCAAAAAATGGGTCGGCGAAAAGCGTGCTCGCGCCCACGGGCACCGGGGAACTGGCGTGAACTTTTCTCCCGACGATCTCCCGGAGAGTCCAACGCCAGCGCCGCCGGCCACGGATGCGGCCCAAGTTTCCGCCGGCGGTCTCATTTCCGGAGGCGTCCCTCCTGACGTCCAACCGGGGGAACTCGTCCCCGCCGCGCCGCTCGATCCGGCGTGGAACGGCCTGGATGTTTTCCGTCTGATGATCATGGCGATCGTCGCCATGGTCGCCTGCGGTCTTGGCATGCTCGCGGTTGTGCCCGGAGCAACCGCCAAAGCGCGAGTTCTCCGCCTCAGTGCGCTTCCTGAACTTTTCATCGTCGCCCAGATGCTGGCCTACCTGTTACTGCTCGGCTACATGTACATCCTGGTTACGAAGGAGAGGGGCAGCCCGCGCTTCTGGAAAGCCCTGCACTGGAATTGGCCCGCGAACATCTGGCCGTTCCTGGCGGTGGGGCTCGCAATGCAAATCGCTTTTCTGTTCCTGGCACACTTTCTTCCGTTTCCCAAAGAGACTCCTTTTGATGAGCTCCTGCAGCGCCACACGACGATTGTTCTCGTTGCGGTTTTTGCCGTGACTCTTGGACCGCTCATGGAAGAATTGTTTTTCCGGGGATTCCTCTACCCTGTTCTGGCGCGCCGCTTCGGAATGGGCACAGGAATTTCCGTGACCGCCTTGGGATTCGGCCTGATGCACGCCGCTCAGTACGGATACTCGTGGGCATCGGTGCTCCTAATCTTCCTGGTGGGCGTGGTTCTCGGCGTGGTGCGGGCCAGAACAGATTCAGTCGCCGCAGGTTTCCTGGTGCACATGGCCTACAACGGAACCATCGCCGCAGCGATGTTCGCGGCCACCGACGGATTTCGGCATCTGGAAAGATTGAATCAGTAGCCGGCAGAGAACTTTTTCCCTCCGCCTGCGTATCATACTCAGGAGGAGGTGTCCCCATGATCGCCTTCCTGCTTTGGTGTCTTCTCTTCGTGCTGTGCTGGCCCGTGGCACTGCTGGCACTGATCCTCTATCCCATCGTGTGGTTGCTGTTGCTGCCCTTCCGCCTGGTCGGGATCGCCGTCCACGGGGCACTTGCCCTGGTCTGGGCCGCCGTGATGCTCCCGGCGCGCTTGCTTAGCGCACCGTTTCGTTTTTCGCGGATTTGAGAGTCCCGTTGCAATCATCATTGCGGCCAGCAACACGCCAGTTGCACGTTCCGCGGTCAATAAGTGAAATCGGGATTTTGCAACAATTGACAAAGAAACCGACTACCATTGCTTCATGGTAGAAGCCAAGCACTACCGTGCTCCCGAAAACAGGCCGCTCACGACTGACGAGCGAATGCTCTTGGAGTGGCTGATCGCAAACGGCTCCCCAAGTGCTGCGAAGTATGCACCGCAAATTCCTCGCGTCAGTGTAGTGAGTCGTTGCACCTGTGGTTGCCCCACGATAGATCTCGCCGTAGATGGCAAGCACATAGACGGCGGCTCTGAACTGGTTGCAGATTTCGTCGGTAAGTCGCCCGAAGGCATACAGGTTGGCGTCATTCTTCATTGCAGGGGTGGCCAGATTTCTGAGTTGGAAGTCTACGCAATTGATGAAGTTAAAGGTGTATTCGGGCTACCGCGCCCTGACGCGCTCGTGGCATTAGGCGACGTCGAACCCTGAGTGACTGTCGCAACCAGGCGACTTCACCAATTGAGCTGCGACAATGTCATTAAGCCCCAAGGTATTTCTGCAGAAATTGCAGGCTCCTTAGACCTGCGTCGCGCCAGATGGTCTGGTCCTCGAAGCCGTGGCCAGCGCCGGGATAAATTTTGATTTCGTAGGGAATGCCTTTTTTTTCCAGTAACTTCTGCAACTGGTAGGCCTCTTCGACGGGGACGGTCGAGTCGGCCTCGCCGTGGAGGATCAGCACCGGGCAGAGGCGTCTCATGAAAAGGTTCATTTCTTTGGGCATGCCTCCGAAGAATTCGACGACGGCTCTTACGCGATGGTCGATGGCGGAATTGGCGAGCGCGAGGTAAGCTCCGAGCGAAAAACCCAGGAGAGCGATGCGCTTGCCATCGACTGGCGGCTGCGTTTCGACAAAACTGGTTGCATCCCAGAGAGTTTTCATCCACAGCGGAAAGTTGCGCATGATGGTCGGCTTGTCGGCAGATTCAATGCCGGTGCGGTCAAAATAATGAAGCAGGTAAACCGCGAACCCCTGGGCCGCGAGCATACCAGCGTAGCGCTCCATGCCGGACACGCTGCCCCCGGCACCGTAGAGCGCAATGACCGCAGGAACGGGGCCGTCAGTTGCCGTCGGCAAGTAGGCGTCGAGGCGGATCGGCTTGCCGCCGCTCTGGAAAACTGTCGACGATTGTGCGATGGGAGGCATTTGCGAATTCGCTACGCGTTCGGCGATTTGGTCGCGCTCTCAAAGACGCGGCAATCCGTTATTCCACCACCCGCTTCTTTCGCGCCCACAGCCAATTCAGCAAAGCCGCTCCGACCGTCGCCGCCAGGATCAGCGACTTACTGAAATCCGTCTGGGTCGCCAGCACCACGGCTATCCCCACCCCCAGCACGGCCAGCACCTGTCCCCCAGGCAGCCGGAAACCTGCGGCCAGCGGCTGCTTTCGCCGCAAAGCGATCACTGCGGCGCAAACCACGGCGTAGTAAAACAGCCGTGCGACCACCGACAGCGTCACATTCCAGGCAAAACTCCCCCCGAGCGCCAACCCCCAGACTGCGACCGCATAGAACAGGATCGAAAACCAGGGCGTGTGAAATCTGGGGCTGACTGCGGCAAACACCTGTGGCAGATCGCCACCTTCGGCGAGCGCGAAGGTGAGGCGCGGCATTCCCAGCAGCTTGGCGCTCAAATAACCGTATACCGAAACCAGCGCGCCGATCGCAACCAACGCCGCGCCGCGATTGCCCATGGTGATGCGCGCCACCTCGGCCAGCGGACGATCCGTAGTCGCCCCGGGCCCCAACACTCCGACCACCACCCATTGCACCAGGGCATAGATCACGGTGCAGGCGATCAGCGCGACAAACAGCGCGAAACCGGCGTCCCGCCCCGGATCCTTGGCTTCGCTCATGGGCGCCAGCGCCGATTCAAATCCACCGTAAGCGAAGATCAGCAGAATCATTGCCTTCATCCACGCGCTTGCCGGCATCGGAGCCGCCGCACCCCATGGCGCCGGATGGATGATCGTGACCGCGGCTCCCGCCGACACCACCATCAGCAAGGGTAGAATCTTCGCCACTGTGAACACGTTGCTCACCGCCGTGCCCTGCCGGGCACCGCGAACGTTTACAAGCGCCAGCACTCCCGCCAGTAACGTCAGGGTCACAAAACGCGGCCAGGGTTCTTTAGCCGCCGGCCAGAATTCCGCCAGATAAATGACAAACAAATTAGCATTCGCCGCCGGAGCCGCCGTCTGCGCCAGGTAGAGCATCCAGCCGACCAGAATTCCCGTCAGACGCCCGAAGGCAGTGCGCGCATACAGGTAAGGTCCGCCCGCCTCGGAAAACTGCGAGGCCACCTCGGCAAAGCAGGCCATAATCACGCCCATGGCAGCCCCCGCAAGCAACACGGCGATTACGCTGCGTTTGCCGAGAAGCCCAGCCACCGTGGCCGGCAACCCAAAAATGCCACTCCCGATAATCGAATTCACCGCCAGTGCGGCCAGGCTCCAACGGCCAATGGCCCGCACCAGGCCAGTTCGCGGTGATGTCATCGCGAACGTTTGTATCACACCCAGCCCCTTCCTTGGATTAAACTTCTTCACGGGCTGGATCCCGTGTAGTGACCCGCAGGACCTCCGGGATGACCGCGGGAAGATGACCGCCTGAAACGGCCTGTCCGGAGCGGCTTCCGACCCAAAGTAACTTCAATTACCGAAGCTCATGCACACGGGGAATCTTTTCGCTCCTGCTCCGGGATGCGATCTTGAGTAGAACGCATTGCTCAGGAAAGCTTGGTCAGGACGGAAAGGACCTCATGGACCGCGAGAACCGGGAAAGCATGGAAGAGATTCATCTCCGCATTTTGCGCGTTACGGAAGACCTGCGCATGATTCAGCGCGAACTCAACTGCGCCGCCATGCAGGCCCCCACCGACCCCGAACTCATGGAAGCCCTCGCCGATCCGCCCGAGATGGAATCCATCCAGGTCCTCAAGTCCGCTCTCGACCAGATGCGCCACTTCCTCTGGTTCTACATGCAGGTCGTGGCCAGCGACTCCGAAATGGGCGAGAAATTCCGCCAGACGCTGCGCCAGGACGCTCCCACGCGAGCCCCCGCAATGGAGCAGCAGTTTCAGAGCGCCACGGACTCCATCATGCTCCGCTATATAGCCGACAGTAAGTTCCGCAAGCCCAACTAAGTAGTGTGGGGACGGGGCCTGCCCCGTCCAAGCCGAGCGCAGTTCGGCGTCGCCGTGACGCCAAATCCCGGAGTGCGGCTGGCGGCGCGTACGAGTTTTTCAGCAACCTATCAACCACAAAAAAACGGGCGCGCCGAAGCGCGCCCAAGTCACAGGAGGAAACAACTTCACAAGCAACAAAGTTCAGCAGGACAAACTCAATCTCCGCGCCAATCTCAGCGCCCAAAACCCGCCGATTGCATCGCCTGCCGCGAGATGTCCGAAGTCGACGCAATACCCTGCATCCGCAGCTTGAACTCATCCGCGTTCGAGGCGCTCTCCAGGGCCGTCTCGTAATTCACCAGCCCCGCCTGGAACAAATCCCAGAGCGACTGGTCGAAGGTCTGCATCCCGTACTGCGAGGTGCCGGCGGAAATCGCTTCGCGGATGGCGCGCGTCTTCTCGGGCACCAGAATGCATTCCCGGATGTAAGCCGTCGTCACCATCACTTCGACCGCGGGCACGCGGCCTTCGGCGTCTGACCGGCGCACCAGGCGCTGGCTGACAATGGCGCGCAACACCGCCGCCAGCTGCAGCCGGATCTGTTTCTGCTCCGGCGGCGGAAAAATCGCAATGATGCGGTTGATGCTTTCCACCGCATCCAGTGTGTGCAGCGTGGAGAAAACCATGTGACCGGTTTCGGCCGCGTGCAGCGCCGTCGCGATCGTTTCCAGATCGCGCATTTCGCCGACCAGAATCACGTCCGGATCCTGGCGCAGAGAAGCGCGCAGCGCCGCCGAAAACGATGGCGTATCGACTTCGACCTCGCGCTGGTTCACGTAGCCTTTTTTGTCGCGGTGCAGAAATTCGATGGGGTCCTCGATGGTGATGATGTGCTCGGCGCGAGTCGAGTTAATGCGGTCGACCATGGCCGCCAGCGTCGTCGATTTGCCCGACCCCGTTACCCCGGTAACCAGCACCAGACCGCGCGGCATGTCGCAAATCTGCTCTACCACTTTCGGCAGGAACAGTTCGTCGAGCGCGCGGATCTTCGTCGGAATCACGCGCAGCACCAGCCCTACGTTGCCGCGCTGCTGAAACACGTTCACACGGAAGCGTCCCAGGCCCGCAACGCCGTACGCCATATCGATTTCCGTGGTCTCTTTGAATTTCTGCTTTTGCCGCGCCGACATCATGCTGAAAGACATGTTCAACATGTCTTCGGCAGACACCCGCGGCTGGTCGGTCAGCGGCACCAGATCGCCATCAATGCGCAGGTGAGGATAGTTCCCGACCTTCAAATGCAAGTCGGAAGCGCGGCGCTCCATGGCGATGCGGAGCAAGTCGTCGATATTCATGCAGGCAGGGCTCCAGCTACCGTGCCTATCATGACTCGTTCCGCCGCTGCGCACGAGATGACGGAAGTAACAGCACCATTAGGTCGGGCTGCCGTCGTCGGTCTGGTTGGGGCAGGGACGGGTGCCTCCGCCGCAAGGGACACCCCTGACCGAGCCGGTGCTCAGCCCTAAAGGGAGTTGGTTTCGAGATGTGTTCGGCATCGCTGAAGCGATGCCCTGATACGAACCGGATATCGAGTTTTTCCCATGCCGGTTAAACGCCGACCGGTTGCTTCGCTCCCACCGGAACCGGCGTGAGCCAATCATAGCGGTCCGCCTTTTCGCCGCGTACGATGCCGTAAAACTCCGCTTGGAGAGATTTGGTTATGGGGCCGAGCTTGCCCTTGCCCACCGTAATTTTGTCGACGGAGCGAATGGGCGTGATTTCAGCGGCGGTGCCGGTAAAGAAAACTTCGTCGGCAATGTACAGCGACTCGCGCGGAATCTGCTGTTCCACGATCTTGATGCCGAGGTCGCGCGCGATCTGCAACACCGAGTCGCGCGTGATACCCGGAAGCACGGAGTTGCCGAGCGGAGCCGTGTGCAGCACGCCGTTGCGGACGACGAACAGATTCTCGCCCGAGCCTTCGCTGACGTAGCCGTTTACATCCAGCGCGATGCCTTCGGCGTAGCCGTTGACGATGGCTTCCATCTTGATGAGCTGCGAGTTCATGTAGTTCGCGCCAGCCTTGGCCATGGCGGGCAGAGTGTTGGGCGCGAGCCGCGTCCAGGAAGAAACACAAACATCCACGCCTTCGCTGGCATCCGCCCCCAAATACTTCCCCCAGGGATAATTTGCGATATAGATCTCGACAGGGGAGTTTAAAGGGTTGACGCCGGCTTCGCCGTATCCGCGGAGAACGATGGGGCGGATGTAGCAGGGCCACACGGCGTTGTGTCGCACCAGTTCGATCATGGCGCGTACGAGCTCATCCCGCGTGAAGGGGACGTCGGTGCGGTAAATGCGGGCGGAGTTGATGAGGCGCTGCATGTGTTCGGGGGCACGGAAAATAGCGGGTCCGCTGGGCAGCGCGTAGCAGCGAAGGCCTTCAAAGACCGAAGAGCCGTAGTGCACTACGTGCGACATCACGTGGAGCGTGGCGTCCTCCCAGGCAATGAACTTGCCGTTGTGCCAAATTTTGTCCGTCTTCTCAATCGCCATGCAGACTCCTTCGGTGCAAACATTCGCGGAAGCGGCCGGAAACTCCGACTTGTCGAAGAAAGTTCTTCCAGAATGGAATTATAACGTGGAAGCGGGCTTGCCCGACGAAATCGGGGTTCACAGCCCGGTTTCGTATCAGGGCACCGCTTTAGCGATGCCGCAAGTCCGAAATCAACCGCCCCTTTAGGGGTGGGCGGCAAAAAATCGGGCCGATTCGACAACATCGATTCGACCCGGCTGAAGGCACGCCTGATACGAATCCCACTGGCGACGCGGACGGTTAGCGAATCGCAAGGATGTTGTTGGCGACGAACCCACCTTCACCGGCGACGATCATTCGCATCGTAATGCGTTCTGCTTTGTAGTGGTGGCTGCGATGCAAGAGGTACACAACGCCAACTCCCGCACCAAAGCCCAACGCTGACCCGGCAGCTTCTCCGGCTGCACCACTGGTCACGAAGGGGCGCATGACCGGATTGACTTCGCGAAGACCCTGGTTCAGGCCGCGCTGAGTGGTGATGGCGTCGGCGGCGACCAATCCGGCTAAGATGCTGACGTTCACTTTGTTCTCGACCGTCCAGAACGGCTGTGGGCTGGGGGCATCGGGTAGCACTGAGCTGCTCGCCGTGAAACTCTGCGCCTGCATGGCGACACTCAGCAAAAGAAGCGGGAGGAGGTGTTTCATCTGGTCTCCGGCGTTTCCGGTAATTAGTGGTTAGGTAAGATGAGACTAAGTCAGAAGAGCACGGTAGTACATGGCTCATCTCGTGGGGGGTAGTGGCCTTTTGGTAAGAGTAACTGCACGCTCCCGGCAGGTTACTTACTCTCAGCCCCTGAAAAGGCAATCGGCAAGCCGACTTCACACTCTTTCCGCAGCTCACAAATTGATTCTGCGGCATTTATGGCATGAGTGAATGACGGAGTTGTGCGCGGCTTGTTAGTAACTATTACCTTAGTTCCTATGAGCCAGGCGGTTCTTCGTCACCGCGCGATTGGCCAGGCGAGTCCAGTAGAAATCGAGTCGCAGTGACAGCGCGCAGAGGGCAGGCAGGTATCTTTTCGAATCCGGAGTTGCTGTGACCAGGCATCCGCCAAGCTGCGCTCGGCTGGGACGGTCGAATGCTCTTAATAGAACGCAATGGGGTGGGCATGGATTTCGCGGATCGAAGCTAGGCTCAGGGCGCGGGGGGTGCCTCCTGAAGTAAGATTAAAAGGGATGGACACGGCTGTCGTACGTGCGGAACAACTCGAGAAAGCCCTGTTTCGAGGTGGTGGGCTCACGCTGCAGAATCGCGATTACGTGCGGGAGGTCCGCGCACTAACCGGTGCGCTTTTTCGGACCGATCTCGGGCCAAAGGATTTGACGCGAGAGGCACTTGGAATCAAGAGCGAGCCGGGTTCGGCGATCATAGTGGCGCGAGAGCCGGGCGTGGCCGCCGGAGTTGCGGAATTGGGGCTTTGGCTTGAGTCTTCCGGCGTTTCCGTGCGCGCCACGAAAAAAGATGGCGATCTTTTCGAGCGCGGGGACACGCTGCTGCGGCTGGAAGGGGAGCGGAACAATTTGCTAACGCTGGAGCGAGTGGGACTTAACATCGTGCAGCGAATGAGTGGAATCGCGACCCTGACCCGCTGCCTTGGAGAACGGGTTCGCGGCCGCTCGCCCTCGACTCGCGTGGTGGCCACGCGCAAGACCTTATGGGGGTTGCTCGACAAGCGCGCGGTGCATCTTGGGGGCGGCGGAACTCATCGAATCGGGTTGGGTGACGCGATTCTCATCAAGAACAATCATCTCGCGCTGCTGGCGAGCCGCGA
>Ga0181536_10008177_pt1 | contig 10123 bp, 11 predicted proteins | sample PEATcosm2014_Bin_41_FD_121105 | JGI IMG/M metagenome (GOLD analysis project Ga0181536, IMG submission 121105) | Peatland microbial communities from MTU Mesocosm Facility, Houghton, MI, USA - PEATcosm2014_Bin17_60_metaG | ecosystem: Environmental > Terrestrial > Soil > Wetlands > Peat | place...
AGCCGCCCCAACCCCTGCCCGCGCCGAAGGAGGTCTGGATCAACAAACCACAACCAACTCCAGAGAATAAAACTCAGTAAATTATGCTTCGAGGTGTCTCAAACACGTTGACACGCGCCGATCTTCGAACCGGCGTCGAATTCGTGATCCTGATCGATAGCGGTCTTGGGCCGTTGTGCGGCGGGAGCTTCCCATATGGGCTTGCCATCCACCAGAATCTGGAGATCGTCGGCCCAGCCTATTCCTGTACCCGAAACCCCAAAGCCGAAAAACAGCAGTCTTGCTTCAGGCTGAAGCGGCAGCCGGATCGAATACTCTTTCCAGTCGTTCGTAGCCCGCACCGCGCGACTCTGCATGTTGTCGAACGCCACCATGCCGAAGTCGGCGTCCTCACGCAGCCAAAATCCTGCGAAGCCGCTGACGTCCTCCGTTTTGAAAAAACCACGTAGCTCGATCTGGGTACCGGTGAAGTCGACCGGGACGCCGATAGTGATGGTCGAAAACTGATTCGCGCTGTCGCCTGGGGTTCGAGTCGCACAGACCGCCGGCCGCTGTGAACGATTTTTTCGTCAGTGAAAATCGTACCGGCAGGCCCGCCACCCCAGGGTTTGGGTGCGCCGCCCGTTTGCGCGCTTTCGAAATCGAGGATGTGGTTGGCGAGATCCGTTCGATTCAGGACCTGCGCACCGCATACCAGCGGCATAGCGGAAAACACCAGAACGGGCAGCCCGCATATCGTCAAGCGCACTGTCATATCGTAGCGGATTTCGAAAACGCGTTAAAACGGGACCACCGCGCCATGGTGGGCACTTAGACTCTCTCGATCGGGTTTTCAGAGGCTCACTCAGGCGAGCCTGCAGGGTCTGCACATAGAACTGGCCGCCGACCGGCTTCGCTGTTCTGGCTCTCCGTCAAGTGGCAGTCCGTGGCTCATAGCGTTCCACGCGAATCCTTTTCGCGCGGCTTCGGGCGCGGGCGATGTCCCAGGAATTCTGCATCCGCATCAGGATATCTATATCGACTCCGAACGCCTTCTCAAATCGCAGCGCCATGTCCCCGGAAAGATCGGCCCGGGCGTTCAGGAGACTGGAAAGGGTCGGGCGGGATACGCGAGGAATCTTCGCCGCACCCGTCACGGAAAGGTCGTGGGCCTCGATAATCTCGGTCCGCAGAAAACGGCCGGGGTGAACAGGATTCAACATCCGCATGGGTTGTTTCTCAGCGATAGTCAGGTCAGCTCAAGGCGAAGCTGGCGGCCGACGGCCACAGCGGCGCGCTGGAGAGTGTGCAGCGTGACGCCGGTATTCTTCGGATCGAGCAGGCGGTCGAGAGCGCGTCGGCTGGTCCGCATTCGTGCGGCCATGGCAGCCTTTGTGAGACGGTCCTTCTCCATTGCGGCTTTAATCTGATCGGCGAGGATTTGTTTGATGGCCTGTTCCTCACATTCACGAAGAATGCCTTGCTCGGCCAGGAAACCGTCGAATGACGAACCGATCTTTCCCTTTTTCTTGAGAGCCATTTTTAGTTCACCTCTTTCATGCGTTTCAGCGCAAGCCGCACATCCCGGGCGGGAGTCTGCTGCGTCTTTTTGATGAAGCCATGCAGGAGTACCATGTTCCCGGCAGTCACCGAAAAGATCACCCGCGCAATCTTGCCATCGATCAGATCGCTGCGCACTTCCCACAGACCGTTTCCGAGACTGCGGCAGTAGGGCATGCCCAGCGGCCAGCCAAACTCGACTTTCTGAATGTCGCGTCCGACCCGCTTCCGGTCTTCAGGAGAAAGCTCCAATATCCATTCCCGCACTGGCTGGTTGCCGGTGGAATTTTCATAGAAGAAGGCCCGGAGCTTTTTGGAGCGGTCAATCAAGCGCTAGTGTGTCATTTTTGGCACATATTTGCAAGTACATTGGCCCGCGAGGGCCTGATGCGCGAAGTGCTGGCGAAGATATCGCCGATATTTGAGTGCCCGGCCCGCCAAGCGTTTATAATCGGAGTTCTCTCAGTTCCACAGGAAGGCCGTTTGAAAAACCTGCTCCTTGCCGTGATTCTGCTGCTGGCCGCCCACGCCCGCGCCCGTGCTGACGCGTACTTCGTCACCGTCGCCGGCCTCGGCGGCGAACCCGATTACCAAACTCGCTTCGATGGCGAAGCCGCCGATCTCGACAAGATTTTCAAAGCCTCGGGCGCGGGCGTTCACGTCTATACGCTGTCGGGCGCGGATGCCACGCGCGCCAAGCTAACGGCCACGCTGCAACAGGTCGCGGCCGCCGCCAAAGCGCAGGACGATTTCGTTCTGGTGCTGATTGGACACGGCGCTTACGACGGCGTCGAATACAAGTTCGACCTCCTCGGCCCCGACATCAGCGCCGAACAACTGGCCGAGGCCTGCAACAAAATCCCCGCGCGACGCCAGTTGATCGTGAATACCAGCAGCGCCAGCGGCGGTTCAGTGGCGGCGCTGCAGCGGCCTGGACGCGCCGTCATCGCGGCTACCAAGAGCGGCACCGAAAAGAACGCCACCGTCTTTGCTCGTTATTGGGTCGAAGCGCTGCAGGACCCCGCCGCCGACCTGGACAAGAACGAAACCGTCACCGCCCTGGAGGCCTTCAACTACGCCGATCGCAAAACCACCGAATTTTACACTTCCCAGAAGCGCCTGGCCACCGAGCACGCCACCTTCGAAGATCTCGGCAAAGGCGATGCGGTTCGCACGGCGTCCACCGAGAATGGCGAAGGAGCTATGCTCCGCGGGTTCACGTTGATTCGCTTCGGCAGCAGCAAGACCGCTGCGCTCGATCCGGCGAAGCAGGGTCTGCTTGCTAAGAAGGAAGACCTGGAGCGGCAGATCGATATTCTGGAATATCAAAAAGCGGCGATCGCGCCGGCCGACTACAGGAAGCAGTTGACCGCGCTCTTAGTGGACCTCGCGAAGGTGCAAGCCCAGCTGGACGGAGACGCGGCTAAGTGAGCAAGAGTCAGCATCGTCCGCTCCCTCACGGTCGCGTTTCGGAAAAAACAAGTCGATAGCTCCTCATGCTGCAGCGCTTTCTCGAACCCTCCGTCCTCGCCAGCATCTCGGGCCTTGAGCTGGTCGCCAAGACCGTGGTCGATGGCTTTGTCGCCGGCCTCCACCGCTCGCCCGATTTCGGTTTCAGCCAGGAGTTCGCCGAATATCAAGCCTATACGCCGGGCGACGATCTCCGCCACATCGACTGGAACGTCTACGCCCGAAGCGAGAAGTTATATCTGAAGCGCTTTCGCGGCGAGACCAACAGCATGCTGACGATTCTGCTCGATGCCAGCAACTCGATGCAGTTCGGCTCGCACAGCGTCAACAAGATGGATTACGCCCGTTACCTCACGGCGTCGCTGTTATATCTGGCCATCCACGGCCAGCGCGATGCCGCCGGGCTGATTACCTTTGACGACGAGATCCGCAACTATATCCGCCCCTCGACTCGCCAGGGACAGTTACATCGTCTGATGGCTGCGCTCGACCAGGCCGAAGCGCGCGCCCGCACCGATTTCGCCAAGCCCATGGGCTACTTCAAGGAGTTTCTCAAGCGGCGCGGCATGGTGCTGATCGTCTCCGATTTCTGGGAATCGCCCGAGAGCATTGTCCGCACCATCGAACCGCTGCGCTACTACGGCAACGAAGTCGTCCTGTTCCACGTCCTCGATCCTGAGGATGTGCGTCCCAAATTGAGCGGCCCGACCATCGTGGTGGACATGGAGACCAAAAGCGAACTTGAGGTGACGCCCGATTATTCCAGGAAGGAGTATCGCGAAAAAATCGAAGCACATCTCGCCGACCTGCGCACTCGCACGCAAGCTGCTGGTATGGGCTACTGCCTGCTCATGACGGACCGTCCGCTCGACTCTGCCTTGTTCGAATACCTCACGCTGCGCGGAGGCCGCAAGTAGATGGGACTCTTCGCGCCCTGGTTCCTTGCCGCCCTGGCGGGGCTCGCGCTTCCGCTCTACCTGCATTTGCTGAAGCGGCAAACCAGCACGCCCAAGCAGGTGAGTTCGCTCATGTTCTTCGAGTCGCGCACACAAGCCTCGACCCGCCATCGCCGGCTCAACTATCTCTTATTACTTTCGCTGCGGCTGCTCTTGCTGGCGCTGTTGATTCTCGCCTTCGCCAATCCTTTCATCAATCGCAACGCAGCGGCCGTTGCCAGTAACCGGCTGGTGCTGCTGGTGGTCGACAACTCTTTCAGCATGCGCGCCGGAACGCGTCTGGCCGATGCCAAAGACGAAGCCATGCGAGTGCTGGCGGGGAAGGGAGCCGCGCGCGCCCAGGTCGCCGCGTTTGGATCGCAGCTTAGGCTTATGACCCAGCCCATCGAGGATCAGGCGGCGCTGCGAGCCGCTGTGCAGGCGATTCAGCCCGGCGATGGCCACGGCAATTTCGGCGAACTGTCGCGCGCTGTCCGTGCCATGGCCGAATCGGTCCGTACTCCCATCGAGCTTCATGTGTTCAGCGATATGCAGCGCGGCAACCTGGCCGCCACCTTCTCCGACATGGCGCTGCCCGCCAACGTCAAGCTGGTGACGCATGCCGTGGTCACCAAAGCCCAGCCCAACTGGACGGTCGAATCGGTAGACGCGCCCGGACAAGTCTGGGGCAAGGACGCCAAGCCGGTTCACGCACAAGCTGTGATTGCAGGCTACGGCACTCCCGCCGCCCAGCGCATCGTGTCGCTGGTCGTGAACGGTAAAACTACCGCGACGAAGAACGTGACAGTCCCCGCCAATGGACGCGCCACCGTCGACTTCCCCGCGCTCGAAGTGCCCTACGGCTTCAGCCGCTGCGAGATCAGGATCGACGCGGCCGACGGCTTCCCGGCCGACGACCTCCGCCGCTTCGCCGTCCAGCGTTCCGATCCGCAAAAAGCCCTGCTGATCCATAACTACGGCGACAACCGTTCGCCGCTCTACATCGGCGCCGCGCTTTCGGCTGCCGCGCAATCGGCATTTATCCTCGAATCGATCAACGTCAACGAAGCCGCCGATCGCAAGCCGTCCAATTACGCATTCATCATTCTTTCCGATCTCAGTACGCTGCCTTCGCTGCTGGAAAATTCGCTCACGCAGTATGTGCGCTCCGGCGGCAGCCTGCTCATTACAGCCGGCACCTCCGCCGGCGGCCGCACGCAGATTCCGATTTTCGGCGCGCACATCAAAGAGACCCGCGATTACAGCCGCGTGCCCGATCGTTTCATGGCGGTCGGCTCCAGCGACTCGTCCTACCCCGCCGTGGCGAAGGCCGAAGGCTGGCCGGGCGTGAAGTTTTTCTACGCGCTCGATGTCGATCCCGGTGTGGGTCCGGATGCCGCGCGCGTGATCGTCCGGCTGGGCGACCAGACGCCTCTGTTACTCGAGAAACGCATCGGCGAAGGCCGCGTCGTGCTGCTCACCTCCGGGCTCGACAACCTCACGAACGATTTCCCGCTGCATCCCGCCTTCGTGCCTTTCATCGAACAAACTGCGCGCTATCTTGCGGGCAGCGAACGACAGGGCGGCGCGCGCACGGTAGACGCCTACCTCGATCTCCGCAACGCGAAGGAAAAAGGTCAGGGCGTCGAGGTCACCGACCCCGAAGGGAAGCGCCCGCTCACGCTGGGCGAGGCCGCCTCCGCGCAGTCGTTCCAGCTCACGGAGGCTGGCTATTACCAGCTTCGTCTGGCCGACGGACGTCAGGACGAAGTCGGCGTCAACCCCGATCCGAAGGAATCGAATCTCGACGTGATCCCCGACGATGTGCTGGCCTTGTGGCAGGGCAAAGGCGGCGAGACCTCACAGAACGCCTCGGCGGGTGGGGTGCAGGCAAAGCCGCAGAAGGTGCCGCAAAGCTTCTGGTGGTACGTGATGCTGTTCGTGCTCGCGTCGGCCGTTGCTGAATCGGTCCTGGCCAGCAGGTACCTCGGCACGCAACGCGAAGAATCGTAAGGACTGTCGCAATCGTGTATTGGGACGTGGTCGAAGTCAAGCCGGAGCCTGGTTATCGCCTATTCGTGCGTTTTCAGGACGGACTGAGTGGGCACATAGGTTTGAAGAAGGAAGAATTGACTGGCGTTCTTGCCCCACTGAACGATCCCGGTTTCTTCAATCAGGTTTTCATCGACCAGGGCGTGATCGCGTGGCCCGGAGAAATTGACCTTGCGCCCGACGCGATGCACTCGGAAGTCTCTCGTCAGCGCCGCGATGAATCGGCGGACGTGCTTCAGGGCCAACGCTGGCCAGGCGTCCTTCGATGACAAGGCGATATTGATTTGCGGGTCCCGATGCAGCGCGGAGCCATGTTGCCCTGGCGCCGGGAGACGCAACCTGAATTGGAAAGCTTCGGTGAGGAGCGGGCGGCATCATGGGACCAACGCGGAGGCCAGGACAGTTGGCGACTCGCGCCAGTGAAGAGTTCGACAACCTTTCGGATTTTATCTGGAAGGCGCCGAGGTTAGTCGAATCTGAGAGAACGCTGGAACTTGCAAAGCTGGAGCGGTACTTCCCTGATGACGTCGAGAGTCGCGAAGTTAGATGGAGGGCGGAGTCGCTTAAGCTTGATCATGTCTTCCCTTACCTTGTTGCCATAGGAAATCTATTCGCGCTGCTTTCGTTGTTCGAGTCTTATATGCTTGCCTTGTGCGTCGAGCTTCAGTCACGGACGGCCGTCGAACTCAACAGTATAGGCGGCACCGGAATCCGCCGTTTGCTCAAATTTCTGAGGAAGGTGGGCATCGCACCTGACGACTTGTATTTGCATCAACAAGTTCAGGTAGCAATCAAGATTCGGAACTGTCTCATTCACGCGAGTGGTGTGCTTTCGTGGTCGCACGACAATGACGACCTTCGCGAACTACAAAGAACCGGTGCATACCTTAGCCCGGAGCATCAAAGCGTGCGAACGAAACAAGGCGGTGAATACGTTTACCTCCAACCTTCGGCGCTCGGCGACCGCCTTATGGTCCGTAACGAATATTGCCACGTTCTCTGCTCCTGCTTGCGGACCTACTTCGTCGCGCTTTGCGATAAGGCCGATCGAGTGGCTATGCCAGTCCCACGCGCATAATGTCGTTACAGCCGTCGGGCTGGACATGCCGACTGAAACCACATACACCAACCTGCGTCAAAACCTGGCCAGCGTTCTGGATCAAGTCGTGGATCAACAGGAAACAGTCATCGTTCGCCGCAGAGGATCGCGAGATGTTGCTCTCATACCGGCTGGGGAACTCGCCGGGTTGATGGAGACCGCTCACCTGCTGCGGTCGCCGCGAAACGCGCGACGGTTGCTGACCGCGCTGTCTCGATCCGGGCGGGGCAGTACAAAGCCCTCCAGCGCGGCGAAATTGCGGCGCGAGACCCTCGGTGGAACGGGCAGGTAAGCGAGTCGCGGTTTTTCAGCCCGAGTTCAGGGAGGACCTGCGATATTGGGTCAAGTCCGACCGAAGTACGGCAATCCGAGTGCCGGACCTGGTTGAAGCCGTGTTGCGAGATCCGTTCCAGGGCCCCGGCAAGCCCGAGCCGCTCCGATATCTGCTCGCCGGTTGTTGGTCAAGACGAATCACGCAGGAGCACCGATTGGTTTACCGCGTCGGCGACGAACGCATCGATTTTCTTCAGGCTCGTTATCATTACTGACCCACAGACTTGCTTTACATTCGCGCATCTCAGTTTGGAGTTCAGTGCTATTCTGACCACGTGCAGCAGTTCCAGCGGATCACGACGAACCCCGAAGTCATGGGTGGCAAGCCCTGCATCAGAGGCATGCGAGTGACCGTTGGCATGATTGTCGAGGCGCTCGCCGCCGGTCGGTCCGTCGAAAACCTGCTTGCCGATTTCCCCTATCTCGAAGAGCCGGATATCCGTGAGGCGCTCGCGTATGCCGCGAACCTGGCGCAGGGGCGAGAGTTTCCTCTCGCCAGTTAATGCGTCTGCTGGTCGACATGAACCTCACTCCGAGGCGTTGAGTGAATCCGGTCATGAAGTGCTCCATTGGTCGGCAGCGGGCCAGCCGACAGCGTCTGACAGCGAGATTTGTGCTTACGCGCGAGAGAACGCCTATGTCGTGCTCACCAACGATCTGGATTTCCCGCAGATTCTCGCGCACACCAGGGAGTCCGGGCCAAGCGTAATTCTCCTCAGAGGTGAGCCCTTAATCCCAGAGGCGAGAGCATCGGCGCTGCTACAGGCGCTTCGCGATTGTGAACTGCAACTCGGTCAGGGGGCTATCGTGAGCCTGGATTGGTCCGGGCAAACCGCGCGCTCGGATACTCCCCTTGACCTGATGAATTTGCAGCACAATCAGGCGCGCGTATATTTATTGAACCAGTCGATCGTGCGCTGCCAGGCCAGATCGGCTGCGGCTTTGTTATAGCGTTCCGGCGTCGCGTCGCAATTGAAGCCGTGAACGGCGTTCGGGTAGATATAGCCTTCATGCGGGACGTTCGCCGCCGTCAGGGCCTTGTCATAAGCCGGCCACGTTCCCGCCAGCCGCGTGTCGAGTGCGCCGTGATGGACCATAATCGCCGCCTTGATCTTCGGAATATCGGCGTCCATGGGAACAGCGCCGTAGAATGGCGCCGAAGCCGCGATATCGGCCCCCAGCCGAACGGCCAGCGTATTGGCGATGCCGCCTCCGTAGCAGAAACCGGTGGCTGCGATCTTGCCCGTGCAGTCGGGGCGCGATTTCAGCCACATCGCCGCGGCCACGAAATCCTCGGCCATCTTTTTGCCGTCGACCTTGCCGAACAACACGCCGCCCTGGTAGTCGTCGCCCGGAAAGCCGCCGACAGAACTGAGCCCGTCGGGCGCAAATGCCATGAAGTTCTGCATGGCGAACCGGCGCGCGACGTCCTCGATATGCGGATTCAGCCCGCGATTTTCGTGAACGACGATAACGCCGGGCAGCTTCGACGGCATCGCGTTCCGTGTATCGGCGCTGATGGGCCGCACGAGATAGCCTCTGATGTACCCGTTGCCCTGCGGCGACGGGACGGTCTCGTAGGTCGCCTTGATCCGGTCATCGTTCTTTGCCACCTGCTGGCCCAAAGCGTAGTTCGGCATCAGTGCTTCGACGAGCGTTGCCACTGCAAGGCCGCCTACGGCGAATCGCTGCAAGCCATCCATGAAGGCGCGGCGACTGATTTCGCCGTGGATGAAGAGGTTATAGAGCTGTACGGCTTCGGTCGGTAGTTTGGGTCTCGTTGGTTCCATTGGCTGACTCCTTTCGGGAAGAATATCACGTCTTCCGGGTCCCCGGCTATGGCAGCCCATTGCCGCCTTCGATTGCGTTATCCTTCTTGTATCAACATCGGCGATGCCGCTGGAGGCCCCATGAGTTTCCGTGAGCAAGTTCACGAGTACATCGCGCAGCTGGAATATCGTCTGCGCTGGACCACCGTGCTGCGCGGTGTGGCGATCCTCACGGGCGGCGCTCTGGTTGCGACCGTGGTGCTGGTCGCGATTGCCAATGCCCTCGCCTTTTCTCATGGAAGCGTGACCGCTGCCCGCTTCGCCCTGATCCTTGTCCTGTGCATTGCCGCTGCCGCCGGGCTGGCGCTTCCCCTGCGCCGGCTGACCCGCCGCCGCGCCGTCGAAACCGCCGAAGCCGCCTTCCCGCAGTTCCAGCAGCGCCTCACCACTTTCAATGAGCGCGACGGGCAGGATCCTTTTATTGAACTTCTGGCCGGCGATACCCTCGACGTTGCCCGGTCCGCCGAGCCCGCGCAAATGATCAGCGACCGCCGTCTCAGGATCGAGCTGGCCACCGGTATCGGCGCCTTTGCCGCTCTGATCTGGATGATCGCCGCAGGCCCCGGTTTTCTTGGTTATGGCGCTTCGCTGCTCTGGACCGGCACGCACACCGACAAGCCTGCACTCTACGACCTGCGCGTGACTCCCGGCGACGCCGTCGTGCGCCGCCACGCCGACCAGTTGATTTCGGCGCTCCCCACCGGCCTGCGGTCGCCCAGGGTCAAGTTGTATGCCCGCTTTCAGAGTTCCTCCCAGTGGGAAGAGATTGCGATGCAGCCCAAAGCGGTTGGCAGTTTCGCTGGCGGCTATCAGTTTCTGTTTGCCGGTTTGCCCGAGAACGTCGAATACTATGTCACCGCCGGAGC
>Ga0181536_10008180_pt1 | contig 10118 bp, 5 predicted proteins | sample PEATcosm2014_Bin_41_FD_121105 | JGI IMG/M metagenome (GOLD analysis project Ga0181536, IMG submission 121105) | Peatland microbial communities from MTU Mesocosm Facility, Houghton, MI, USA - PEATcosm2014_Bin17_60_metaG | ecosystem: Environmental > Terrestrial > Soil > Wetlands > Peat | place...
ATTCACCGCTACGAAGACGTGGAACTCATCGAAGTCCACTCCGAGTATCTGGAGTGCCGCTTCTTGGTCGCCAAAGACGAATGGGAGACAGGCAAGACACTGCTAACCATTTTCAGCCCGCTCGACGGCAATGTGCTTGGCTTCCCGCACTATCGCCTTCACCGCGACAACATCTCCGCCGCCGGACCCAAGTTGCCCGACGGCACAACCGCCCAGCCCGGTATGGCCGAAGCCCTCAAGATACAGCTTCAAGTTGAAAACAGGCTTACCTGGTGTACTATGGATGTAAATTCGGCATAGGGACGTCCTGGTTATGAAGATGCCTTCTTCTTGCTCCCACCCGCTATGCGCGGTCCTCCGCGCAGCTTTGTGGTGTATTTGTGTAATGTCAGTCGCATCGGCACTGCTAGTGTCTCAGCCGTCTGACAGGCCGTCCGAGGCCGAACGGAAGATCATCGAAAGAAACTTTGATCTTCTGCCATTAAAGTTCGAGCCCAATCAGGGACAATCCAGTTCCGATGCGAAGTTCCTTGCCCAGGGACGGGGATTCTCCGCGCTATTCAAAGAGAACGAGGCGGATTTTCTGTTCGCCGGCCATACTGCGATGAGTGGTCTTCTGCGCGTTTCTCTCCTCAATGCCTCTAGGAATGCAACAGTTTTAGGGGAGAAGCGCTTACCGGGAACCGTGAATTATTTCATCGGAAACGATCGTGAAAAATGGCATACCAAGCTGCCAACCTTTGAGTGCTTACGTTATACAAGTGTTTACCCTGGAACGGACCTGATTTATTACGGCAATAAAGGAAGCCTGGAGTTCGATTATCAACTGTCTCCGGGAGTCGTTCCGAGTCAGATTCGAATGCGCTTTGAGGGGGCGCGAAGTCTCAGAATTGACGGCAAGGGCGATCTGATCGTGAAAGCAAATGACGGACACATCAGCTTTCAAAAGCCAGTGATCTATCAGCCAGCCAAAGGCGGCCGGAAGAATCTCGTCGCCGGTAAATTCAGGATTCTTAAAAAGGACACGGTTGGTTTCGCTGTAGCGAGATACGACCGTACCAGGCCGCTGGTTATTGATCCCATCCTCAATTACTCAACCTATATAGGCGGGTACGCCGATGCTACGTCAATTGCGGTGGATCAGAACGGAGAGGCTTATATTGCAGGATGGACATTCTTGAATTTTCCCACTACGCCGGACAGCTATCAACCGGGATCTCTCCAATGTTCGGTCTACTATCCCTGCCCATTCGTGGCAAAATTCAACAATACAGGAACAGCCCTGCTGTACTTCACAATTCTGACCGGGAGTGGGGTCAATACTGCAAACGGGATTGCATTAGACGCCAACGGAGATGCTTTCGTTGTGGGCAGCACGAGTTCAACGGATTTCCCGATCACGGCCGGCGCATTCCAAACAACTTTTCCGATCATTGCCGGCACAATGCCAGCAGGTGATAACCACGTACAGACAACTGGCTTCGTTACGGAGCTGAACAGCACCGGCAGCTCCCTCCTTTATTCGACCTATCTTGGAGGCAGCACGTTGACCTCTATCAATCAAATTGCAATCGATACGTCAGGGAATGCCTATTTGACGGGAAACACCTTTGACACTGATTTTCCCACGACGTCGGGAGCTTACAGGACAACCGCAGTTACCAAGGCGATTGCCGGTGCGAGTTCCGCTTTTATTGCCAAGCTAAACCCGGCCGGAACGGCACTGGTTTATTCCACTTACATGGACGGGAGCGGGGATGATGCTGGATATGCTATTGCGGTGGACAGCGCTGGAGAGGCCTTTGTTGGCGGGAACACCGATTCGATTGATTTTCCAGTCACTCCAGGAGCCTTCCAGACCAGTCTCGGCGCCCCTGGGATATGGGCAGGATTCGTTACCAAGTTGAATGTATCGGGGTCAGCTCCGGTGTACTCGACCTACCTTGGCGGGAACGCCGGCGACAGCCTCACCGCCATAGCAGTGGATTCGAATGGAAATGCCTATGCCACCGGCGGCACAGCTTCGCCGAACTTTCCTATCACCGTCGGGGCTTTTCAGTCCAACATTGGAATGTCCTATTTTAATTACCCGCAAGAGAATGCTTTTGTCAGCGAGTTGAACAGCACCGGTACGGCACTGGTATATTCCACGTTTCTGGGAGGGGGTATCAGTCTTGGCGCTTCTGCCGACTGCGGCGATGGGGCCAATGGAATTGCAGTAGACGGACAAGGCATGGTATACGTGACCGGAATAGCCTGTACCGGTGATTTTCCAACTACAGCAGGAGCGTTCGAGCCCCAAAATCTGGACGGTGAGATCGATGGCGAATGTACGGCTTTCCTTACCAAGATGAACCCGGCGCCCAACACGCCACTTGTTTACTCCACCTTTTTGGGTGGAACAGGCAACGGGGACGCCGGCGATTACTACTGGGGAGACGTAGCAAATGGCATAGCAATCGACCCCTTGAGCAATGTCTATCTGGCCGGCTATACGCTCTCGATCGATTTCCCAACTACGGCGGGCGTGGTCGAAACTGCATTCACCGGCGCGACGGAAAAGGCATTTGTTACGGAATTCAATGGCAGTGAGATGACGGCGCTGCCTATCCCGACGTTCACACTGACATCCAATACCAGCTCGGTGGTCTTTGGTCAGCCTGTAACATTCACGGCAACCGTGCAGCCCGCCTCCGGTAACAACACGCCTACCGGATATGTCGGTTTTAACTTTTTTCAGCAGGAGGCGAGCGATGATGAAGGGTTAGGAGGAGGCTTCGGCCCGTGGACTACGGTCGCGCTGAATGGGTCCGGAGCAGCTACCTTCACCACTTCGTCCCTGCAGGGGCTTCAAACCCAGGTGAATGCGTTCTACCTGGGAGATGCAAACAACGCGCCGGCTATGGGTATTATGACCCAAACGGTCGCGTATTTTCCAACAGTGACGACCGTGACGTCAAGCGCAAACAATGTTCCATACGGCACTCCTGTTGTATTCACAGCTACCGTGCTGGACAACACCGGCAAGCCGGCGGTGGGTTTGGTTTTCTTTCTGCTGGGTAATACTTCTTACGCAGAACTAATCCTTGGCAGCGCCGGACAAGCGACGTGGACAAACGGCACCGGCGGTCCACCCCTGCCTTTGGGGACAGATACCGTCGAAGTAGAATTCTTTCCGAACTCCGGATACCAGAAAAGCAGCGGAACGCTGGCTGAAACGTTTACCGCTCTGGGGACAACACCAGATCCCACCATTAACCCGCCCGCGGGAACTTACGCCACTGGCCAATATATTATCTTGAGCGACTCGAACTCCGCAGCCCTCATCTATTACACGACCGATGGAAGCACGCCGGTGCCGGGTGTTTCACCGCAGTACGTTGCTGGACAAACTTTCGAGGACGATGTGAGCGAAACGATCAGTGTGATCGCCGAGGCTCCAGGCTATTATCCCAGTAATGTAGTTTCTGCCGTTTACACGATCCCGCCGGGCTTTACGTCTGATCCCGGCACAACCACATCGATGACGGTAACGCGCGGCTCGACCACTGGAAATACTGGAATAGTTAGCATGGTCGGAACGAACGGGTTCAGCGGAACAGTGAACCTGACGTGCAGTGTGACTACGACGATGACGGGTGTCAATGACATGCCTACTTGCAGTTTGAATCCGGTTTCAGTCTCCCTCAGTGTTATTGGTGTCCAATCCTCGACGCTGACGGTCACTACCACCGGGACGTCCAGCGCGGAGAATCGAACAGGGATTTTATTCTGGTTATCGCCAGGAGGGACCGTACTGGCATTGGCGTTGTTCTTCGGCGGGTTCAGGCGGCGGCGCGCGGGGTGGGCCATCCTTGGGCTGTTCGTGCTTTTTGTAGGCGCGGGCATGTCGGCCTGTGGAGGCAGCAGTGCCAACTCCGGCACAACGCTCGGAACCTACACAATCACCGTAACAGGCGCTTCAGCCAGGATCAGTTCTACCGTCGGAACGGTGGCGTTAACGGTTCAATAGGGATGTTCGAACGCATCCCGAAGCTGGTCTGGCACTCTGCCAATGAGACCTTGACGTCAGCTGAGAGCAAGAAACATAGTTAAGCATGTCCCGTCTGGTAACAGAGGCAGGCGTCTGCACTAGGGCCTCTGATCCGTACCGAAATGTCCCTTTTCGCAAGGCTTTCGTGAGGGCTGAGCATTGTTCCGGGCGTATGACGGTCAACATGACGAAAATCATGCGGAGCCGAGTATGTATTATATCAGTAATGTAATATACTGGCGAGTACCCTCACTTTGGGCGAGGTGGAAATGCCACAAGTTCGGCCAATTCAGCAGTCCCTGTTCCCGGAGCTGTCCGGCGCCTTCCGGGAATCCGAATCCACCGCTACACTGAACCAGGAGGCACGACATGACTCCCAACGACACATCCAGCACCATCCCCTCCGACCCCGACTACATTTCGGGGTTGATGCAGCTCCCGGCCTTCCAGAACCTGCTCGCCAAGGTGGAGACGAACTTTTACCGGAACCGTCCCAAGGAAGCGGCTCAACTGGAATTGGAAGGGACGATACGCTTCACCCTCCAGGAGCAGGCAGCCCAGGCTTGGGAGATACTCAAGGAAGCCCGCTCGTCGGGCCTTCCGATGGACCAGGCCCAGGAGCTGATCTCCGAACTGGTCTACCCACCGCTGGAGTCGGACGACAACTGATACTCGAAGGCGATGCCAAAGCCCCTCTGTTGGACTTTGGCATCGCGCCAGACGATCAAGCCGAGCCAGCAACACCCCGGCCGATTCTCCCTCCCGATCCACTCCGCAACAGCCGCAATTTCCGCCTCAACGACGATGTGGCCTCGCATATCGCCGAGGGCGGCTCAAAGGCGCGCATACAGCACAACCTCGACATCCTTGAACTGCTCAAGTCCATCCAGGCCGAGCAACGCACCGCGACCACCGACGAACAGAATCGTATCGCGCAGTACATCGACTTCGGCGGATTGCGCGAGTTGTGGGACCAAGGCTATCGCTACTATGAGGAGCGCAACCGCCTTGCCGATATCCTCACGGAGGACGAGATTGATGCGGTCAAGGAGACATCCCTCAACACCCACTACACCGTCATTGAGGTCGTGGACCAGATGTGGGCGGCGGCAAGTCGTCTCGGGTTCGCCGGCGGACGCATCCTCGAACCGGGCATGGGAGTTGGCAACTTCTTTGCCCGCATTCCCGACCAGCTTCTTCATGAGTCCGAACTCTTCGGGGTCGAAAAGAACCCACTCAGCGGGGCACTCGCTTCCATGCTCTATCCGGACGCCAAAATTCTCGTTCAGCCCTTTGAAGACACCCGGTTGCCGAACAACTCGTTTGATCTCATCATTGGTAATCCCCCTTTCGCCGACATCAAGATTGCCGATCCCGATAGTCATGATCGACAGTTGAAGTTCTACAGCTTCCCAGCTATCAAATGGAGCCCTACGTTGACTGGAATGCCTCAGCAGCGATAAATGCAAGAGTTGCTTGACTATACGCGGCTAGATGTATACTGGCCAGCAGCCTGGAAATGAAAATCTAAATCCTGGTCAAGGGGCTTGCCGAAGGGGATGGCCCGCATCCCCTTCGAACCGCTGAGTCGAGTTAACATGAATTCGTAGAATGAGCGTGACAATTCTGACCCTTCGGAATATAGATGTAAACCCGCTCGATTCGAGAAAGGTGCAAGATGCCACAAGATAACGCGATCGTTTTTGCAGATCTTAAGGGTAGTACTGTTTCCGAACTCAGTTTTATCTCTGACATTCTGAAAACAGTCGATACTCTACCAGCCGCCATTGACCAAAATACATGGGGGGATGCTTACTTCGCTGCCTTCGGTTCATCAGTAGATGCGGTGAGACACGCGCTGAAAGTGAGAGATGCGCTCCGATATTGCGACTGGAGGGCAATCGGCCTAGATTCGCAACCAAAACTCCGAACAGCGATAGCAATAGGACCTGTAAGCTGGAAACAAGACGCTATTGATAACCTTAGGGAGAGGCTAACAGGCCAAGTCTTCGTTGAAGCGGCTAGGATCGAACCAATCGTCGCAGCAGGTGAAGTGTGGGTGACCAGCGCGGTTAAAGATACTGCAAATAACATGAAAAGCCCCGAATTCTATTTCGAGGAATTAGGCAATATCACACTGCCAAAGCACTTCGGAGCACTCCCTGCATTCAGAGCACAATGGAGCAAAGATCGTTCCTGGCTGGAGAAAGGCATCCGATTGCCGTTGGATGACGAACAGTACCGGGGGCGAGCAAATGCGCTTCGCCGGTTTGCTCTGCTATGGCTGTTGCTGGATCAACTCCCAATCGGCAGTTGGGGCCGCTCCACTACAAACTGGATGAATGCCGTCTGGCAAGATATTCCCAGCATTCCGCCAAATCCAATTATGGAAGACGAAGGCGGGTTTGAATCGACAATTCTGAACCTCCAACTCCTTTTTGAGCTTTTTTCGAACATCCCGGACATATTTCGATCCTCAAATGTATGCAAGGCCGCGTACCACTATTTAGAACATCGATACAATACTCAGGGCTTTGGAACGTTGGGCATGGAACGCCAAGGAGCGGAGATTGAGCCGCGGCCTCGCCACACGGCGCTCGCGGCCTGGCTGTTCGGCACTGTAGCCAAGACTCATAGTCTGGGGGAAGCGAAAACAAAAGAGCTTTTCAAATCGGCATGTTTGGCATTGTTTGCCGGCGATCCAGATAGAACAGAAAAGCAGTTCTTGAACGACCGGCATCCTCTCATGCTCTTTCTGGCAGCGGGTCATGTCGTGCGCCAACTTGACTCGATTGATTGGAAGGAGCTTCTAACAGACGACGAGATGAAGCGAGTAAAGGCGACATGGGCACACTGTGAAGGGAGACTCCTTCTCAAAGCAGTAGAATCTGATTATCAGACAGACGCGTCAGGGCCACGTCATCTCATTGAGCAAAGAGGGTATCCATCTCCAATTCCAGTGCCGTATGGTGGATTTGTTCGGATGGAGATATATTCCCTCTTGTCGGCATCCCTCTTATGCGACGCCGAAACTGCCTCCGATGTGAAGCGTGCGATTGCGCGATCGATCAATGAGATTGCCCGTCAATATTTAATTTCATTTGGTTCTCCTGAAAGCAGGTATTCCCGCGATCCCCTTCGTCCCTTCTCTTCCGATAATAAAGGCTTGCCAATATATCGGGGAATCCCTCCCCATCTTGCCGGGGAAGTGAGTCCAGATCTCGGATGTACAGCACTTCTATATCGCGCATTGCGCAACCCCGCTTTGCGGGATGCCGTGCATTCGGAATGGCGAAACATAGTGGGAATTGACCAGACGCGATTCTTTCTTGAAGAAGACCTCATTCACGAGTTTGACAGGTACTTGGTCGCCCCTCAGTTGTTTAGCTTGTCCCATGCGGGTATGCTGGCTGCGCTTCTCAGCGGCGATCATCCTTCTCTTGTCAAATCTGTCGGCAAAGGCCTCGATGTCTACTTGAATGACTCCCGAACCGCGCTTGATCTTAGTGAAAGAACGCTCAAAGCGGTTCCTTCGGAAAAGTTTCTTGTTGAAACAGTCGAGAATCTGGTATGCACCGATCCAAGAATCGATCCACCGACTCTACAGCTTTCTACGATATCTTTAGTGCGATTGCTTGTGGACAGAGTGCGTCCAGGCCGTTATTCGCGAGAAAGAAACCTTTCGCGATCTGCCATACAGGTAATATGTCGTGACACGGCGAATGTATACAGCGACGAAGCCTTCTTAAGAAAGTATGACTATACTTGGAGCAATGCCGTCGATGAATCCATACTAAGGCCGTTTCTTGCGATGCTTCAGCCAAAATCGACAATCCTCGATTTAGGGTGCGGTCCCGGTCATTATGCTAAAGAGTTTCAAAATGCCGGTCATGTGGTAGACCTTTTAGATTGCTCGCAACCGGCGCTGGATATTGCACAAAAAAAGCTCGACCCACTTGGTTGCCCCCGCAATGTTTTTCTGGGCGATATTACCCAGGCTAGCTTCAGAGGTCGAGTACCGATTGGGGCACGGTACGACGGGATTTGGTGCTCCGGTGTCATGGTACATATTCCGTCAACGGCGTGGCCAGAAATTCTCTTGTGGATCAGGAGCTTGCTCGCGCCGGCTGGCGCGCTCTTCGTGAATGTGATGATCGACAACCCTTGCCTTTTCGCCCGCGACGGACGCTATTTTACATATCTACGATCCGCAACTGAGTTTGAGCAGACTCTTGTTAAGGCCGGCTTTGACGTGAGTCACTATTTGAGCAAGAATATAGCTCGGAACACATATGGTGAGCCGCTCATACAGCGATCTTGGGCAAATTTTTATGCTAAGCCATCAGGTGCCAGTGATTCAGATTTTGGTTCTGTGGCAGCAACCATGACCGGGCTAGCATACGAGCGGTCGTTTAAGGCTTTTGCGTCGTGCCATCTCGGACAAGATAGACAGAGGTTTATCGAGGCTGAGCTTGCTGTTTTATTGGAATATCTCAAAAATCCAGTTGGCCGAAGGATTCTCGATCTCGGATGCGGAACAGGGGACTTTCTGAAAGCATTGGCGAATGAAGGCTACACTGCGGTGGGGGTGGATATATCGGAACAAATGATTGGCTTATCCAAGTCGCAAACTGCCGATGTTAGGACTGGCTCTGTGACTCTTGAACTGTGCGACATGTGCGAACTTCCTAGGAATTGGACTTCAACGTTTGATGCCGCTCTTTGCATTACTGCACTTCAACACCAACCAATTATTGGAGGCCGTTTCGACAAGGCCCTCTCAGAGCTATACCGAGTACTTAAGCCTGGTGGCATTGCGCGAATTGATTCGAGAATTGGACTGGATAGCGGATTTGATCCGGACCTGCGTTACATTCAGGCGTTTTCGAATAAGCAAGAAGTGATCGAACATATACATCGGGCTGGATTTGAACTTGCGACTATACCTGAACCGCACAGCTGGACGCTTCCTGCAAGGCAGAACTCATTCAGGCGTGATATTGATTTATCGTTTGTAGAGTTTTGGTTGCGAAAACGAACCCGCGACTAATGTCAGAGGGGAACAAGAGTACAGCCGCGTCTTTGATCCGTGCCTAATTTGTCGCCTGGTGCACCGGTCTTTATTTTCAAGTATCGGTTTTCTTGCAGTTCCCGCCGCTAATGGCAGGTGGTGTTTGCAGATAATTACCTGACGTTGGCGCACACTGGAAGGAAGAGCAAATAGGGCGAGCAGCCCTCGGAGAAGCCATGCGCAACATCACCGTAACCATCCCTGACGATGTCTACACCCGTGCCCGAGTCTGGGCCGCCGAGCGCGACATGTCCGTCTCAGCGGTCGTCAAGTATCTGCTCGAAACCATGCCTGGAATCAAACGTTCCAACCAAGCCTTTCCCGCTCGTAACTCTAACACCATCAACACATCCGCCCCATTCACCACCCCGCAAACACATTAATTCTCCGGCGTATTTTGCCTGTGAAACAGTGAGCCATCGCCTAACCTACCCATTATCAAATAAATACAAACACCTTCTTCACGGTAACACGCAAACTGTTAACCGGTGAAACGGTGGACCATCCCATAACCAACACAAAATAAATTGGTTACTCCGCACAGTTTCACAGCACACATATACTGTGAAACTGGGAAACTGTACCTGCTCACGGCGACCCTCGACAGCACAACGCAACTCACCGTCAACGGCCTCGACATTCCTCTCGCGGTCAGCGACGCCCTCATCAAGGATGAACTCGGCGCCATCACGGACATCACGGCCGTCCGCGACAACCTGCCGGCGAGTGGTTCGATGTGCCGCGCCCGGAAGCCCACATGGGGTTGCCTTCAGCCCAATCCCTACTCACTTCCGTTCTGCGCCGAGGCAGCGACCTTCCAACGAAGATCCTCGAAACGGAAGCCACCATTCAGGGAAACGAGGCAACTCTGGCCTGCCTGCACACCGCCTTGGACTATGAAAGCCCCTACGAAGCGAAGCTCAAAGAGTACGAGCAGCGTCTGGCCGTGATCGACAAGGAACTGCTTGGCAAGACAGAAGAGGTCGAAGAGCTTGTCGATGCCGAGACGGAAGA
>Ga0181536_10008183_pt1 | contig 10117 bp, 6 predicted proteins | sample PEATcosm2014_Bin_41_FD_121105 | JGI IMG/M metagenome (GOLD analysis project Ga0181536, IMG submission 121105) | Peatland microbial communities from MTU Mesocosm Facility, Houghton, MI, USA - PEATcosm2014_Bin17_60_metaG | ecosystem: Environmental > Terrestrial > Soil > Wetlands > Peat | place...
CTGCCGCCGGGATCGGCGAGTTGGCGCCGACGGCGACGTGCCGCGCTCCCGCGATGAGCCGGCGCACGACCTCGATCAGCACCTCCTCGGGCCGGATGTCGTGCTCAGGCGGCACGGCCGGTGTGGACGTATTGATCGAGATAGCGGCGGAAGCCCTCTTCGCTCGCGGCGAGCGCGAGATACTCGCGGAGATGGGCGGTATCCTCTTCGTAATCGCTGCCGAGCCGCATCGGCCAGGCGCCGCGCGGCGCGAGCGCGACCGCCGCGATGTAGAAGGCCGGGATGGTTGCCGCGGCGAGGGTTTCGTCGAGCAGCAGATTGCCGTCATAAAGCCGCTCGACCGTGGCGACGCTCTTGGCCGAAGCATGCGCGAGCGTGAAAAGGTCGCGCCGCCGCCCGACCCAGACATTACCAAGGCGGTCGGCCATCGGCGCGTGGAAAAGCGCAACATTCGGCCGGATCGCCGGCAGCGCCACGATCGGATCATGCGGCGGGAAGGGGTTGTCGATCACCTTCCAGTCCGGGCGCTGCGTCAGCAGATCCGAGCCGATGATGCCGCGCAGGACGGCGAAGGGATTGCCCATCTCGCTCGCCCGGAGCGCGGCATGGATCGCCGGGCAGGTCGCGTCCTTGATCGCGACCGTGCCGGCGCGCACCGCGTCTGAAAAGCGCGGCGCCGCGCCCAGCTCGCCGAATCCAACCGCCGAGGTCTCGATCACCGCCACCGCGCTTGCGCCGATGAGGAGATCGGCCTGCAAACTCGCGGCCGGCACGGTCAGGAGATGCAGGCCGCGCACGCCGCGGCTGATGAGCGCGCGCGTCGCTGCCATGGCGACGCCCGCGTAGTCCGCGGGAATCGCCAGCATTGCGCCGTCCTCGATGAAGGCGAGCGCCTGCTCCAGCTCCAGGAGCCTGGCGTCGCCCGTACCGCTCATGCCGAGCCTGCGCGCTCGAAGATGCAAGCGATGCCCTGGCCGACGCCGATGCACATGGTGACCAGCGCATAGCGCCCGCCGCCGCGATGAAGCTGGCGGATCGCCGTGAGCGCGAGCCGCGCGCCCGAGGCGCCCAAGGGGTGGCCGATGGCGATGGCTCCGCCATTGGGATTGATCCGCTTATCGTCGAAAGCGATGCCCAAAAGCTTGAGGCAGCCCAGCACTTGGCTCGCGAAGGCCTCGTTGAGCTCGATCACATCCATATCCCCAAGCGCGAGGCCGGCGCGCGCGAGCGCCTTCTGCGAAGCCGGCACCGGGCCCAAGCCCATGACGCGCGGCGGCACGCCCGCCACCGCTGCCGCGACAACGCGGGCCAAGGGCTTGGCGCCCGCCCTCTCGCCGGCCTTGCGCGTGCCCACGACGAGCCCCGCCGCGCCGTCATTGATGCCCGACGCATTGCCCGCGGTGACGACGCCATTGGCCGCGAGCGGCTTCAATTCCATGAGCCGCTCCAGGGTCGTGTTGGGCCGGGGGTGCTCGTCCTGATCGACGGTCGCGCTCGCGCCTTTCTTGCCACCTGGCACGGTCACGGGCAGAAGTTCGGCCGCATAGAAGCCGTCCGCTTTGGCACGGGCGTATTTCTCTTGCGAGGCGAGGGCGAAGCGGTCGGATTCCTCGCGGCTGATGCCGTGCTCGCGCGCGACATTGTCCGCCGTCTCCGCCATGGTGTCCTGGCCGAATTCCTTGGCGACGCGCGGATTGGGAAAGCGCGCGCCGATGGTCGAATCGAAGATTTTGGCGTCACGGCTATAGGCGCTTTCCGCCTTGGCCATGACGAAGGGCGCGCGGCTCATGCTCTCGACGCCGCCGACCATGAAGAGATCGCCCTGGCCGCAGCTCGCGGCGCGGCTGGCGTCCATGAGCGCGGCGAGGCCGCTGCCGCAGAGACGGTTGACGGTGACGCCGGCGGTCTCGATCGGCAGACCGCCGAGCAGAGCCGCGTGACGCGCGACATTGCGCGCATCCTCGCCCGCCTGGTTGGTGCAGCCGATGATCGCGTCTTCATAGTCCGCGGGCTTGAACGGATTGCGCTTCACGAGCTCGCGGATCACGCCGGCCAGAAGATCGTCCGGCCGCACCGGCGCGAGCGCGCCGGCATGCCGTCCGATCGGTGTGCGCAGTCCGTCATAGACGAAGGCGTCCATCATGACAGGGTCCCTTCGGCCTTGTTTTTCCTGGCTTGACAGGCAAATTAGGCGGTGCGGCGGCGCGCGACAAGTGATTTAGGCGCAAGGGCCCCGCGCGTTGAGGGGTCGGATTATGCGCGATTTCCAGCTGCCCGGCCGTTCGGCGGCGATTGCCGGCGAAGCCATGGCGGCGAGCTCGCATCCGCTCGCGGTGCTCGCCGCCATCGAAGTGCTGCGCGGCGGCGGCAACGCGGTCGATGCGGCCGTCGCCGCCGGCGGCGTGCTCGCCGTCGCCGAGCCGCACATGACCGGCATCGGCGGCGATTGCTTCGTGCTCTATTCGCGCCGGGGCGGACCGCCCCTGGCGCTCAACGGCTCCGGCCGCGCGCCGATGCAAGCGAGCGTCGATTGGTACGTCGCTCAGGGCATGCGGACGATCGATATCGAATCGCCGCACGCCGTCACCATTCCCGGCGCGGTCGATGCTTGGCTGACGCTGCTTGCCGACCACGGCACCAGGGAGATCGGCGCGCTGCTTCAGCCGGCGATCCGGCTTGCCGAAGAAGGCTGTCTGGTGACGCCGCGCGTCGCCTTCGACTTCGCCTTTTTCCAGGCCAAGGTGGCGCGCGATCCGGTGGCGTCGCGCATCTTCGCGCCCGAAGGGCAGATGCTCGGCGCCGGCGACCGCATACGCAATCCGGCGCTGGCCGAGACCTTGCGCCGCATCGCGCGCGAGGGCCGCAAGGGCTTCTACGAGGGTCCGGTCGCATCCGACATCGTCGCGCGCCTCAAGGCCCTGGGTGGCCTGCATACGCTCGAGGATTTCGCGCAGCAGCGCGCCGAATACGTCGAGCCGATCTCGGCGCCCTATCGCGACTACCAGGTCTTCGAGTGCCCGCCCAACGGCCAGGGCCTTGCCGCGCTGATGATCCTGCGTACGCTCGCGGGCTACGATTTGGCGTCGGAGCGTTACGACGCCGCCGACCGCATCCATCTCCTGGCCGAGGCGACGAAGGCCGCCTACCGCGAGCGCGACGCCTTTTTCGGCGATCCCAAATTTGCTTCCGTGCCGGTCGCGCGCTTTTTGTCGGAAGCCTATGCGCAAGAGGTGCGCGCGAAGATCCGTCTCGAGCGGGCGTCCGAAGCGGTCGATTGGGACGAGCCGGAGCACAAGGATACGATCTATCTCTGCATCGTCGATCGCGACGGCAACGCCATCTCCTTCATCAACTCGCTGTTCCACGATTTCGGCAGCGGCATCATGGCGCCGCAAAGCGGCGTTCTGCTGCACAGCCGCGGCACGATGTTCCGCCTCAGCCCCGGCCATCCCAACGCGATCGCGCCGGGCAAGCGGCCGCTGCACACGATCATCCCGGGCATGTTGATGAAGGACGGCCGCACCGTGATGCCCTTCGGCGTCATGGGCGGCAATTACCAGGCGGTCGGCCACGCTCATCTCTTGACGCAGATTCTCGACCGCGGTCTCGATCCGCAACAAGCGATAGAGACACCCCGCAGCTTTGCCTTCGAAGGCGCCCTCCAGCTCGAGCAGACAATCGGCAAATCCGTCGGCAACGAACTCGCCCGGCGCGGCCACGTGCTGGCTTGGGCCGAGAAGCCCTTGGGCGGTGGGCAGGCGATCTGGATCGACCATGCCCGCGGCGTGCTGATCGGCGGCTCCGATCCGCGCAAGGACGGCAGCGCGCTCGGCTATTGAGAAGCGGCCGAATACTTCTTAGATATCGCCGGCCAGGCGGAGACCAGACGAGCATGACGGAACTGGCGTTGAAGCACGGTCTCGCCTTCGCGGATCTCTATCGCCGCGACGGGCTGATTGCGCTCGACCGCGCCTTCATCGCGCATCTGGCGGCGAGCGATGTGACGCTGCACGACCGCCTGGTCGCGGCCCGCCGCGCGCCCGAAGCGCTCGAGGCGAAGGCCGAATCCGATCTGCTCGTCGATCTCGCACCCCATGTCGAGGATTTCATCGGCGAGTTGTTCGGCATCGCCGGCGAAATCCGCGCCTTGCAGGCGCGGCACGACGCGCTCGCGCTGCTCTATACGGTGAAGCGGCTCTTCGTGCAGCGGCGCGCGGTCAAGGGCGTCTCGCATGCCGAGGCGGCCGCGATCGACGGCGCCGCCGCCGCGCGCGATCTCGAGGCGCTGATGGCCGCGCCGCTGACCGAGGCAAGCTTCGCCGAGCAAGTGGCGCGCTGGCTGGCGAGCGAGGCGCAGCACGCAAGCGAGCTCGATGTAGCGGCGCGGTATGCCGCTTGGGCCACGCTTTCGCCGGAAGGGCGGAAGCGGCATCGCCGCGGCATCCTCTTCAAGGTGCCGCACCGGCTCGACATGCACCATCTGGTACCGGTCGAGACCGAAATCGTGAACTGCGTGACCATGCTGCGCCTGCCGCCGCAGCACCGCCGCCGGCGCGAAGGCTTCAAGCTGACCGATGCCGGCATGGATCTGACCGGCGCGCTCGACCAGGCGAATTACTGCATCTGGTGCCACAACCAGGGCAAGGACAGCTGCTCGCACGGCTTCAAGGACAAGAAGACTGGCGCTTTCCAAAAGAGCGTCTTTGGCGTGACCCTCGCCGGCTGTCCGCTCGAGGAAAAAATCTCCGAGATGAATCTGGTGAAATCGCGGGGATATTCGGTGGGCGCGCTGGCCATCGTTGCGATCGACAATCCGATCGCCGCCGGCACCGGCCACCGCATCTGCAACGATTGCATGAAGGCCTGCATCTTCCAGAAGCAGGAGCCGGTCGACATTCCGCAGGTCGAGACGCGCACGCTCAAGGACGTGCTGTCGCTGCCCTGGGGCTTCGAAATCTACGGGCTGCTGACGCGCTGGAATCCGCTCGATTTGCGCCGGCCGCTCCCCAAGCCCGCGACGGGCTACAAGGTGCTGGTGGTCGGGCTCGGCCCTGCCGGATTCACCGTCGCGCATCACCTGATGAATGACGGCCACGCCGTCATCGCAATCGACGGCCTCAAGATCGAGCCGCTGCCCGAGGCGATCGCGGGCGTCGGCGCGCGTGGCGAGCGCACGCCCTTCCAACCCATCCGCGATGTCTCCGAGCTGTACGAGACGCTCGACGAGCGCATCATGGCCGGCTTCGGCGGCGTCGCCGAATACGGCATCACCGTCCGCTGGGACAAGAATTTCCTGAAGCTCATCCGCCTGCTGATCGAGCGGCGCAGCGAGTTCACCATGTTCGGCGGAGTCCGTTTCGGCGGCACCCTCACCATCGACAGCGCTTTTGCCCTGGGCTTCGACCATATCGCGCTTTGCGCCGGGGCGGGGCGTCCGACCATCGTGCCGATGCGGAACGGGTTGGCGCCGGGCGTGCGCCAGGCCTCGGACTTCCTGATGGCGCTGCAATTGACCGGCGCCGCCAAGAGGGAGAGCATCGCCAATCTGAACGTGCGGCTCCCGGTCGTGGTGATCGGCGGCGGTCTCACCGCGATCGATACCGCGACGGAATCGCTCGCCTATTATCCGGTTCAGGTCGAGAAGTTTCTTGCCCGCTACGAGCAGTTGTCGGTGGAACGCGGCGAGGCTGCGGTGCGTGCCGGCTGGAGCGCGGTCGAGATCACTGCCGCCGACGAGTTCATCGCCCATGCGCGGGCACTGCGCGCCGAGCGGGCGGCGGCGGCGCCCGACATCGTCGGCCTGCTGGTGTCCTGGGGCGGCGTCACCATCGCCTATCGCCGGCGCCTGGTCGATGCGCCGAGCTACACGCTCAACCACGAGGAAGTGGCGAAGGCGATGGAGGAGGGCATTCGCTTCGCCGAAGGGCTGACGCCGGAGGCGGTCGAAATCGACGAATGGGGCCGCGCCGCCGCCGTCACCTTGCTGCGTCACAATCCCGACAAGAACGCGAGCGAGCAGGTCAGACTGCCGGCGCGCACCATTCTCGTCGCCGCGGGCACGCAGCCCAACACCGTCTTGGGCCGCGAGGACCCGAACGTCGTGATCGACGGCCGCTATTTCCAGGCGCTCGACGAGGACGGCCATCCGGCGACGCCCGAGCCCGTGGCGAAGCCGGCGGCGGTGCGCGTGCTCATGGCGCTCCATCCCGACGGCCGCGCCGTCAGCTTCTTCGGCGATCTCCATCCCTCCTTCTCGGGCAATGTCGTGAAGGCCATGGGTGGCGCGAAGCAGGGCTATCCCGTGGTGAGCCGAGTGCTCGCGCGCCGCGCGCCGCAGGCGCCGTCGCCTGCGGAACTCGTCGCCAAGCTCAACGACGAGCTGCGCGCGAGCGTGCACGAGGTGGTGCGGCTGACCCCCAACATCGTCGAGGTCGTGGTGCGGGCGCCGCGGGCGGCGCGCGCGTTTCGGCCCGGCCAGTTCTACCGTCTGCAGAATTACGAGACGCGCGCGACGCGGGTTCCCGGCACGACGCTCGCCATGGAAGGCCTGGCCCTGACCGGCGCTTCGGTCGATCGCGAGCGCGGATTGCTATCGACCATCGTCCTGGAAATGGGCGGCTCGTCCGATTTGTGCACGCTGCTGCAGCCGGGCGAGCCGGTGATCCTGATGGGGCCGACGGGAACGCCGACCGCGATCCCGTCGGGCGAGACCGTGGCGCTCGCGGGCGGCGGCCTCGGCAACGCGGTGCTGTTCTCGATCGGCCAGGCGCTGCGCGCCGCCGGCTCGCAGGTGCTCTATTTCGCCGGCTACAAGAAGCTGATCGACCGCTACAAGACCGCGGAGATCGAGAAGGCCGCCGATGTCGTGGTCTGGTGCTGCGACGAGGCGCCGGGCTTTGCGCCGGCGCGGCCGCAGGATCGCGCCTTCACCGGCAACATCGTCGAGGCCATGGCGGCCTATGGCGCCGGCCGGGTCGCACCCTCGGGCATCGCGCTTGGCGAGGTCGACCGGCTCGTCGTCATCGGCTCGGACGCGATGATGGCGGCGGTGGCGGCAGCGCGGCATGGCGTGCTCGCGCCCTATCTCAAGCCCGGGCACCGCGCCATCGCCTCGATCAACTCGCCGATGCAATGCATGATGAAGGAGATCTGCGCCCAGTGCCTGCAGATCCACAAGGACGCCGCGACCGGCGCCGAAACCGTGGTGTTCTCCTGCTTCAACCAGGATCAGGAACTCGATTTCGTCGACTTCCGCTCGCTGCACGAGCGACTGACGCAAAACGGCGTGCAGGAGAAGCTGACCAAGCAGTGGATCGACCGCTGCCTGCGTCAATTGGGCCGGCGCGCCGCGGCGGCGGCCGAGTAGCCGGCGAGGCTCGCTCTCATCCGATGATCCGGCGCCAACCTCCGGGCTCGAGCGCTTCGAGCGGATGGAAGCGCTCCTTGTAGGCCATTTTCGCGCTCTCGGCGATCCAGTAGCCGAGATAGACATAGGGCAGCCGCCGGCGCCGCGCCTCGTCGACCAGGGCCAGGACGAGCATCGTGCCGAGGCTGCGCTTGCCGCGCTCGGGATCATAGAAGCTGTAGACGGCGGAAAGGCCGTCGTCGAGGACATCGAGCAGGCAGGCGCCGAGGAGGATGTCCGCCCCTTCGCGCAGCTCGATGAGCCGGGTCGCGACCGGACTCTCCTCGATCATCGCGCGATAATCGCCGAAGGTCATCGCCGCCATGTCGCTGTCGGCGTGGCGCGAGCGCTGGTAGCGCACGAAGAGCCGGTACTGATCGAGCGTCGCTTGCGCGGCGGCAGCGCGCGCCTGCAAGTCGCGATTGACTTGCCGGATGCGCTTCAAGGAGCGCGTCTCGGCGAATTCCTCGACCACGATGCGCACGGGCAGACAGGCGGAGCAGCCGAGGCAGGCCGGACGATAGGCGAGATTGTGACTGCGGCGGAACCCGGCGCGCGACAGCAGGTTATAGAATGCCAGGGCATCCCGCCCGGCGAGTTCGGTGACGAGCTTGCGCTCGACACGGCCCCGGATGTAAGGGCAGGGGAGCGTTGCAGTGCGGTAGAAATGCTGCGGTGGGACGGCCAGCGCATTCGCCGCCGCAGGCGCCGACGGCGCCAAGCGCTGCAATTCCCGGCTGTGACCTTCCGGCATCCTCGACTCGCTCGAACCGGCGATTTCCGCCGTTGATTATGGACGAGCGCCGGAGGGCAGCGCAATGCTTGTGGACGAAAGGCACCGCCGATCAGGCAAGCGCGGTCGAGGTCGGCGTACCGTCAGATCCCGAGCTGAAGATCCGTCGGCGGATCGGGCGGCAGCATATCGCCGAGGATGCCGACGACCTTTTCCGGCTCCTCGGTGAAGCGCAGACCGACCTTGTTCTTGTCGTGGATGCGCCACACCACTTCCGCGACGAGCGTGCCCAAACGCTCGACCGCGAGCGCCACAATTTGCTTCGGCGCGACCGGCGCGGCGAGATAAAGCATCGCGCCGCCCTTGGAGATGTTGAGGACGTTGCAGGCGAAGGCACCGCATGCGGTGTCGAGCCGGGCATTCCACAGGCCGGTCTTGCGCCGATGCTTGCGTCGCTCCAACCCCGTCGCCGCGGAGCGCGCCGGGTGGATCTCGGATGACGCGGTATTCTGCATGGCCTGGCCTGCCGAAATGCGGTCATCGCCGCAAGCCTAAGCCGGAAGCTTAGGCGCAAGAACATTGATCGAAGGTTATAGACCACGCCAATTCGTCGCGCATTTGCGGCAAATGCCCGAGGTTGCGGCGCGGCTCTAAGGGCGAAAGCGCATGGTTACGGCGGAACGAGCGCCAGAATGCCGCCGCTCGAATCATCGTTGAAGCCGAGATAGGCGCCGTCACGCCAGGGCCGCATCAGATCGCCCCAATGCGGCGACAGCGGATTGCCGGACTGCCCCGGCGTGATCATAAAGCGCGCGGCGGCGGAATCGGCGAGATCGACGATCATGCGCAAGGTCGGGCCATGGCGGGCGATGAACGGACGCCGCGGATCGCTGATCGCCATCGCGCCGGCATTAACCGTGTCGTTGCTGCCGTCAACGGGGATCGAGAGGTCGAGCCAGTCGCCGATGATCGGCACCCGCGACCACAAGGCGCTCTCGAACACCGCGGGATGCGCCGCTCCCCAGCGCCAGCCCGCCATATCCTCGCCATAGCGCCGTCTCAATGCGTCGAGAGCGCGGTCGAGCGCTGTTGCGAGCGCATCGGCGCAAGTCTCGCCGCGCGGTGTGCCGCCGTCGGCGCACCAGTCCTGGTGTTGGCGCAGCACAAGCTCGACCAAATCCGGGCGCAGGCTCCAATAGGCAGCGAAATCGGCGCCGAGCTTGTCGGCGAGCAGGCCGCGAAGCAGTTCCCTGAGCCAGGCGATGAAAATCAGCGGCTCGCTCTTGTCGCGATCCATGCGTCCGTCCCACGCCGCGAGGCGCTGGAGCGCCGGCGCTCGGCCCGGCGCGCTCGGCGTCAACGAGAGCATGAGCGGCAGCAGCCGGCGCGCGCTCAGCGAGACATCGTCGGCCTGGATCGCGGCTGTGCTCGCGGGCGATTGGCGCGGCGTGCGGTCGACCAGCTCGGTGATGCGCTCGGCGCGCTCCGGCAGCTCCCAGTCGCGCGTCAGCAGATAAGGATAGCTGTCCGGCACGATCTTGTTGTTGGCGCTCACGATGCGTCCGCTCGGCGGATTGTAGGCGCTGGGCAGGGCGTCGAAGGGAATGTATCCCTTCCAATCGTACTCGCCCGTCCAGCCCGGCGCCGGCAGCCAGCCGTCGCCCTTGCCGCGGATCGGCACGCGCGAAGGCGCGATGAAGCCGATGTTGCCGTCGACATCGGCGTAGACGAAATTGGAGCCGGGCCCGGCGAAGCGCGCCAGGGCGGCGGTGAACTCCTGCCAGTTGCCGGCGCGGTTGATGTCGAGGATGGGGTATTGCACCAGGCCTGGCTCGGCCACCACCCAGCGCAGGGCCAGGCGTTCCTTGCCTTCGGTCAAAAACAGCGGGCCGTGGCGGGTCACCCAAACGTCCATCTCCACCGGCTCGCGGCCCTTGACCCGGATGATCTCGCGTTCCCGCCGGGCCTGCTCCACCTGC
>Ga0181536_10008186_pt1 | contig 10115 bp, 8 predicted proteins | sample PEATcosm2014_Bin_41_FD_121105 | JGI IMG/M metagenome (GOLD analysis project Ga0181536, IMG submission 121105) | Peatland microbial communities from MTU Mesocosm Facility, Houghton, MI, USA - PEATcosm2014_Bin17_60_metaG | ecosystem: Environmental > Terrestrial > Soil > Wetlands > Peat | place...
CGCAGCTTAAAGAGGCTTACGTTCTCGCGGGCCAGAGGGCGTTTGAGCGGAACACGCCTGTCACCGGGAACGACCTGCTGGAGGGGATACGTGTCCTCCGAGGGGGCATGGCTCTCGTGTCGGGCCACAAGCGGAAAGTGGGATTCGTTGAATCATCGTTGCGGGAATCGGAGATACACACAATCGCAATGGAAAGGATATAGGCACCGATGACGACAATCGATAACAACCAGCGGCTGACACTTCTTGTGGAAAATCCTCCGAGCACCACGCTTCATCTCATTGTCGGCAGCAACGAAAGAGGAATGTTGTTCTTTGCCTGCGAGCAGGCGCCACTATTGACGTTCAAGAGCCACGGCCTGCCCGCTCGCTGCCCAATTTGCTGTACGCAGAATCCACTCCAAGCCAAAACAGGATGATTATCTTCAAAAACGACAAGGCCATCTGCGGGAATGTTCAAGGGGATAGGAAGAGCGACAGGTCAAGAGATTGTCGAAATCGCGCCCGTTGATGAATGGCCTCGCGCCCTAGCTATTTCGGAGAAGACCGAACCCTAGTTCATTTTGCTCGTGACATCCTCGCGTCCATTAATCACTTTGGTATGCCCCTCAACTGTGGCAGCACCCGATCGCTTCACGCACGCATGCGCTGCTGAATTGTGATTGGATGGTGCAGTCCTGAGCATTCCAAACAAAATGGGAAGCGCGGCTGAAATGGCTAATCGGCCCTCGGGGTGGCGATTTTCGCGGTCATGCGGCGGAGGTCAGCCTCCTTCCTGGCGATTATATCCCGGAAGTTTTTTATAATTTGCTGAGCCATTGCCTCACCAGGTTTGCCCAGGGTTTCCTTCACGGCTTGGTCGTAATAACTTAGAAGTTCATCAAAAACGAACTGAAACTTTGGACCGTCAAAGTTCAGCACATCGCGCTTTGTGAGCGGATCGACTTTCTCGACTGCCCCGGCTAAAGCGCGCAAAGCCTTGACCCGTGCTGCGCCTTCCTTGAGCACAGTAGCAGCGTCCGAATTGTCCTTGCGATCGCCCATCCCGCGAGTGACCAGGGCGATTTCTACGGCGATGAGACGATGTACCTCGATCGCCTGAAAATCAGAAGAGCTGAGTTTTTCGATGATCTCGAGCATTTTCGAGTCTCCGCTTTGCGGAGATTGGGTACCTTTCATCGTTAGTGAGCCATCGGCACCCACGACAACTTTCTTCTCGCTCAACGGAAGAGAGGAACTGTCCTGGGGATCGAGTTCCGAATTTCCGTTATTGTGTTCTGTTTTTTCGCTCCTGGTGTACCTCAATGCGCTCACAATTGGCTGCGCCATGCGCTTGGGATGAGCTCCGGCGTACGCCACGCAAGGAGAAGTCGAGAAAGGTGCGCAAGACCAGCGAATTCATATAGACGTCTACCAGATTATGACTTAGGTGACGTGGATGGACTCCGCGGAAAACCATGGGTGTTGCGTCTGACGAAACAGTGCAGCGGCCGGGTCTGAGAACGCAAGCCGTAAGGAACTCGTGCCGGTTTGAGCTCTACAAACCCAGCTTCAGGGGGTCGGTACACCGGGCGCTGGCTAGCAGCGGGATAAGCGAGCAAGGTCACCATTGCTACGTTAGCGGATCGTTTTGCTCCCGGCAATCAATCGAATAGTCGAGAAAGCCTCTCGGGATCTGGCCTTCCGGCCGTCGATGCCATCCGAGGTCCCTTCAGTGTAGGGATTCCATCGTGCGTCTTTTTCTCGAGGATTAGGAAGTTCGTGGAACCAGGGGAAGGCCATCCCAGGAAGAGGCCGGCTCGTCTACTAGGGGGTTCGTGCACCACCTATGGCAGTCCTCTCGGGCCTTGTTGCCCGATCTCCAGAAGGTTCCAATTGCAGGTATCATCTTCGTTGCATGCCGAAAAGAGAGTCTGCTCGATTGCGCAAGTTCTTTTATGCTTCGAGTTGTATAACCTAGTACATTAGAAAAATGGGGATCTTCCCCGGAAGCAAGCACCGTCTGGCATCGCTTTTCTGGAGGTCATTCGATGGCGCGGCTAAATAACAGGCCGACAAATGGACTGATTCCGACAACCGGTGAAGCTTTTCCGAACGGGGTGCTTCTCGATCTAATCCGAGATGAAGAGACCAAGGAAATTGGCCTCCTCGCGTGGGACAAAGGCGAGACGCGCATCGGGGGACAGCTCGAATATGCCGGTAAAACCTACGTTCCCGCGGCTGTGGACCCTACAGTCTTGAGCGCGCTGCAACTCCCCACACGCTCCTCGCCTTCTGGAACAACGACCAGCGACCTATTCTGTAGCATTTATACTGAGCTGGCTCGCCTCACGGGTCTTCCCGATCCGATTCTCGCCCAGGTAATCTGTTTTATTTTTACAACCTGGTTGGTGGATCGCTTGCCGATCGCTCCTTTTCTCTGGATCGTGGCGCCGGAGTCGGCCGATGGGGAAGCGCTTCTGCAACTCCTGGCGCTGTTCTGCAGGCGCTCGCTTTTGCTGACTGCGGACAGTATCGCTGGCTTGTGGACGTTGCCGATGAATTTGCGGCCAACTCTCTTGCTAGACGCCGCCGAGCTGACCGCCCCGATGCAAAAGTTTCTGCACGCATCCAATCACAAAGGTATCTATTTTGCCCGCAGAGGTCAGACGCTAAACTTTTGTTGTGCCAAGGCAGTTAGCTCGCTGGAGTCGCTCCGCGACCCCGGGCTTGCAAATCTCGCGCTGCAAGTCACCTTGCCTCCCAATCGACCGCAACGTTCGGTCTTAACTCAAGAAGAAAGCCAAAAGATCGCAGAGAGATATCAAGCCGATCTCCTTTGGTATCGACTCAGGAATTATGGCCAGATTCGCATACTGGATAGCGATCTTGAAGGACTCCCGGCTGCAAAGCAGAGTCTGGCACGGAGTTTTGTGGCCTGCATCTTGGACAACGAGAAACTGCGGTCGGTGGTCCTTCCCCTTCTTTGTGAGCAGGATCGGGAAGGCGAGGTCGAGCTCTCCTCGGGGTTGGAAGCAGTAATTCTCCGAGCCTTACTCTCCTGCTGTCACGAGGGGGATCGCTCTACCCTGCGGGTGGCTGAGTTGGCTGAAATCACAAATGCCATGCTTAGGCGACGAGGCGAGCGTGTGCAAATCTCGCCCGAGACGGTGGGATGGAAACTCCGGTCCCTTCGGCTTCGCACCGAGTCGGTTGCGAACGGAGGGAAGGGTCTGTGGATGCTGAATGACGTCCGGGGCAGGATTCATAGATTGGCTCTCGAGTACAGGGTGCCGTCAGATCCTCAAGGCGCGCAACAAGGTTGCCCCTTCTGTCCGCCCGTGGTTGCGGCTAAGTCGACGGGGGGAGAAGGAGATGACGACTCCGAGCTTCTATGCGTGCTTTAGCAGGCTGCTGAAAAACCTCGAAGATGCGGCGTTGTTCTTGGCTTTGGCATGATCCGAGCTGTTTTTTTGAACATATTCTGCGGCTCTGGTTATTCTGATTGTGTTGCTTGTGCTGAGCAACGACATTTCTCCCAACGCCTTCGTATGCGCCAGCAGATTTGTTGCCCACATCATGTTCTACGCCGCCGCGGTTCTCGAAGAACTTATCGCTATGGGAGTCCTTGAGCAAGAAGAGTTCGCAGGAAGAAGTACTTGCTACAAACTGAAAAGAATTGTTGAAGCAAACCTGCAGCTCTCTCCTTAGAGTGTGCGATGGGAGCACAAATTCCTGTGGTCGCCCGCTGCGCCGATTGGCAGCACGGTAAATGGACTCTCGCTGCTGAATGGGACCAACACCAAGGCCTAGCGATCGAAGATGGGCTGCCGCTTGACGATCAGGGTGCATCCGACGATTGTCCACAATGCGCCAGACTCGAAGAGGAGGCCAGATCCTAGGATGCTCAACCCGTCGTGGGCCTAGATATAGCCGGCCCGTTGAGGGATCTTCAGGTATTGGACGTTTTTTTGCGGCCTATGAGAGTATCTGCTTGCCCCAAAGAATCTCTGGACCGTCCTGTCCAAGCTAAGGTGGGGGTGCGGCTTTCTTTCGGCGTACCGCGCGCTGGCGGATAGTCAAGGCGCGATGAAAGGTTGTCCGCACTGTTCGAATCCCCTGGGCGATGCCTGGTTAGGGCTGACAGAAGGAGTATCGAGTTCCAAGGGCCTATCAAACGTTTAGAGGTAGTGAAGGTTCTCTAGGTTCTTGAGGTTTTTTTCATTGTGGGATAGACCTCCCCGGGGAAGGGCTCAGCGGTACAGCCAAGTGGGATCTAGACACCGGCGAACCGGATGGATGAGGCCCCCAACTCTTCTCAGGGTGGCCTAGGACCGGCAAGAGTTCAGCCTGCGAGGGACTGGCCGCCGACAAACTTTCCAACCGGCCAGCAGATAACAGACTATGGAACGAACCCAATTGCTGGACAGTCGAGAGAACCAGATGACGGCAGAGAGGCCCCCTCTTTCGTACCTCGAAAGAGTTTGCTAGCGGATTGCGTATCGCTACCAGCAAATCTTCTACACGCAGAGTGGCAGAGTGCCCGGATACAAATTCCGGAACGAACCCAACTTCCACCCTTAGCAGCGCAGAGGAGGACTTTTCGCAATCGATGCCGGGATGAGCTGATTTCCGGAAAACGGACTCGCAGTTATCCGAGCGCTAGCGGGGCGCGGCGTGGACGGAATGGATGTTCACGTCTGCGGCTGCGGTGTACAGCCGGGTGCGCGCAAGAAACCTGCTGCAGCAAGCGGGATGGGAGGAGTCATCTGGCTTCGGCCGAGAAGCGCGAGCATGTGAAACAAGAGGAACCTTAGAAATCCGGAAATGCCAGTTAGGACTACCTCAAGGACGTACCATCCCTGTTTTTTCCGATTTTCAGCAGCCTTGCTCGGCAACCGACGGCGCTTGGCTCGAGACTTGCTCGAGACATGGCGGTGGGACAGGGCATCTGCTTCCCCATTGGACCTTGAGGACAACCGCAAATTGGAAAGCACTTGCTGGCCGCCCCAACGTGCAGGATAATCCCGTGGATGGCCCTGACGCGGCCAGCCCTCAACTATGAAATGCCCCTCGTGCGGTGTGGAAAATCCCGCTCTCGCTCAACGCTGCTCGAGCTGCGGCATGGCATTTCCTCATCCCGAAGATAACCAAACGCTTCAGAATCTTGACCGCGAAGCATTTTCCAAAGAGGGCGAGTCCTCGAAAGAGACTAGAGCCTCGCGGACAAACGTCGGCGGGGGAGCCGAACCAGCGGCACCTGGTGCAGGGGGTGCCGGGGCCACGCGACCGCAAGCCGAAAACTGGAAAGATTCCCAGGTCATTAGTAAGACGCCATCCGGCTTCGGAGCAAACGACCCCGGATCGGGAGAGCAGGCAGAGGACGGGACCATTTTCGGTGAAGAACCCTCCCCGGCCAGGGCGCTCGTGTCGCCATCAGCTTATGGCGGACGGTCGACCGCAAGCTACAGTTTTTCCGGGAACCTGGAACCGGGAATGGACTTTGGACCGAGATTTCGGATTGAAAAGCTTCTTGGCGAAGGGGGTATGGGAAAAGTCTATAAGGCCTTCGATAAGGAGCTGGGACGTACAATTGCTCTCAAGACTCTGCAGCCAGAATTGACAAAGGATCCCAGCGTTATCCTGCGCTTCAAGCAAGAGCTCTTACTCGCGAGCAAGATTTCCCATAAACACATCCTGCGCATCCACGACCTGAGCGAGTGGGAAGGCGTGAAGTTCATCACTATGGCCTTCATCGAAGGCCAAGATTTGAATCAGCTGCTGATGGTAGAGCGCCCCTTCCCCGTCGATCGATCGTTGAAGATCGCCCGCCAACTGTGCGAGGCGCTTGATGCGGCACATTCTGAAGGCGTCGTGCACCGAGACTTCAAGCCACACAACGTTTTGGTCGCAAAAAACGACCACGTGTATGTCTCCGACTTCGGCCTGGCGACTTCCTTCGAAACCGCCAAGTTAGGAATGACGCGCACCGGGGCATTTGTGGGAACTCCGCGCTACATGTCGCCCGAACAAGTGGAAGGTAAGCAAATCGACTCCCGGAGCGACCTCTATTCCTTCGGCTTGGTCTTCTATGAAATGACTGCGGGAGAGGTGCCCTTTGCTGGTGAATCGACCTGGCAGGTGATGTATCAAAGGGTGAAAGACCCGCCGAAAGACATAAAGCTGGTGAATCCGACGATTCCTGACAACGTCGCTCGGATCATCATGCATTGTCTCGAAAAGGAGCCCGCTGACCGGTATCAGACCGCAAAAGAGATTATTGCGGACATTGATGCAGGACGCTCACCGGAGATGTCGGTGACTTCGATGTACCGAGCCGCCTCGCTGATGGGGCGATCTGTGCAGATCACGCTTCCAACCCGTCCCGCGCGGTGGATGTATGTCGCGGCCGGAGGAGTTGTTTTCGTGGCCACCTTCTTTGCCGTTCCGAAGACGAGACATTTAGTGTTCAAGCCGACGGCGGCTATTACCGCTGTGGCTGTGGGCGCGAACGGCCTGCCCTCCCTCGCGCAAGGCAAGTTCGTTGCCGTGCTTCCGTTTCGCGTCTTGGGAGATCCCGCAAACTTTGGCTTTCTGGCCGATGGGCTGGGGGATGCATTATCCGGGAAATTGTCTCAACTGGATGGTGTCCGTGTAACCTCGCGAGAAGCTGCGCAGAAGGCCGACCAAAGGCAGCCGCTCCTAAAACTCGCGCAGACCCTCGGGGCCAATCTCTTGGTACAAGGCATGCTGCAAGGCACCGGAGATAAGGTGCGCATCAGCATAAACCTGGAAGACGTCGTCAATGGCAGGCGCCTCTGGAGTAAGGAATATGAGGGCGTGACGGGCGATCTTTTCACTTTAGAAGATGAAATCTACACGCAGCTCGTCGCGGCTCTGGAATTGAACTTGACGCAGGAAGAGCAAGTCAAGACCGCAGCCCGCCCCACCGATAATATTGCTGCCTATAATCTGTACCTCCGCGGACAGAATGCCTTCCGAGGTCAAGACAAGAAGGGAATACAACTGTCAATCGATTATTTTAATCAGGCCTTGAAACAGGACCGGCGATTCGCGCTAGCCTATGCCGGGATAGCGGACGCCAGCCTGAGCATGTATGATCTGGAGGGTGGCAGTTCCTGGATGCAAAAGGCGCTCGCTGCAGCGCAGCAAGCGGAACTGCTAAACGACAATCTTCCGGAAGTGCATACCGCCCTTGGAGCCGTCTACGGCAAGTTAGGCAAGACAGCCGAGGCCGTCGCCGAACTCCAGCGGGCCACCGCGCTGGCTCCTAATTCAGATCTGGCATTCCGGCGACTCGCTACTGCTTACCTGGGTATTGGCCAGAGTAAGCAAGCGATTGAGGCTTTTCAAAAAGCTATCCAACTGAACCCGTACTATTGGGGGAGCCAAAATCAACTTGGCAGTGCCTATTACAATCTGGGCGATTATCCCAAGGCGTTGGAAGCATTTAAGCAGGTCACCCTTCTAGCGCCGGACAACCAGATGGGGTACCAAAATATGGGGAATGTCTATCTCCAGGAGGGGAAGTATCAAGAGGCGATCCCTTATTTTCAAAAGGCAATCCAAATCGAGCCCAATATGGCGAACTACACAAACTTGGGTTCTGCTTATTTCTTCCTGAAACAATACGCAAATTCTGTGGAGGCTTTCGAAAAAGCAGTCGCATTCAATCCCAATGACGCAACACTAGTCGTAAACCTCGCGGACGGTTACCGCGCCGCGGGTCAACAGGACAAGGCGCGCGCAGCTTATGAAAAAGCGATTTCCGTCGGTTTCAAGCAACTGCAAACAAACCCCCAAGACGCCGCCGTGGTCGACCAGATCGCGCTCGCCTTCGCAAAGACCGGCAAGGCGCAAGAAGCCGAAAACTTCTCACGGCGGGCGCGCGCAATCGACAAGAACAATGTAAGCTATGTTTACGATCAGGCCAGGATTCAAGCAGTATTGGGCCAAACGAGTCCAGCTCTACAGACTTTGCAGAAGGCTTTGGACCAACAGTTCCCGTGCGAGTACGCTCAGGGAGACCCGGATTTGGAGAGCCTGCGGAACACACCCGAATTCCAGGCCATGATGAAGAAATGTTCCGTAGCGAAGCGCTAGGCGAGAATTGCTTGCCTCTTCTTGAGACCAAAAGCAGACAATAGGGCTAGTCCAACAAAGAGAAGGAGCACCGTGCCGGGCTCCGGGACCGAAATGCCAATGTCCTCGTTCACTGTGAAGGGCCCATAAAACACAAACTCATAACCGTCCGTGTTGCTGCCCATAGTCTGTACAAAAAAGCAGCTCGTCGTAGTCGGAGGATCAGAAGCACATTGCCACTGCTCTGTATTAAAATAGTTCAGATTCTCCCCCGGATACGCGACCACTTCAACGAATAGTTCGCCATTGGCAGCAATCACTGGGTTCTGCAGAATCCAATCTGTGACGCCAGATCCGTCAAGGACCACAAGCGGGTCCGATTGTGCCTCTCCCGTTTCGGTATCTGTGGAACCGTGGCCTGGCTGCACAACGATCGTGGGGTCAGGAGGAGCGCCGTCTGCCCAAGCTGGTGCGGACAAGAATGCCAGAGCCAGTGCAAGCATCAGTACCTTTAGAATCCTCATAATAAGTAGTCCTTCCCCCTGATCCGGAGAAACCCGTCACTTGCGGTTTGGCAATCGTCATGCCAAAGCGCATCGTTTTCCACAGACCTAAGCCCTTTCCTGTCAGTACATTGAGATTGAGCACAAATCGCCCATGTCATTTTGTGGACAAACTGGGGATGAATTATCCAAAACTTTGCACACTTCATGAAGATTCTGTTTTTCGCCCATGCTGGTGAACCCATGATACTTGCGCGTGGCGCCCTTTGGCGTCGGTTATAATGCTCACTTCCGAATCAGAAGCCAGCCGTCAGGCCGAAACAGCCGGAAGCACTCGCGGAAATAGAAGGTCACCTCGCATAACGCAAACGGCAAGTTGGCCATGGCTCACAAATCACCATAGGAGTTCAGCACAAGCCCTGAAAAGGAGCGTCAACCGTGCGCATCAGAAAGGCGGTCATCACTGCAGCGGGAGGAAATCAGCGGGCGCTCCCGCTCCAGACTCTCATCCACAACGGAGCGGAAAAATCCGTTCTGAGCATCCTCGTCGAACAGGCCCTCACCGCGAATATTGGCGAGATCTGCGTCGTGGTCTGGCCCGGCGACGAGACTCGCTACGCCCAAGCCGCCGGCAACCTCGCTGGCGCCGTGCGATTCGTCCCCCAGCAGCAGCCGCGAGGATACGGCCACGCCATTTACTGTGCGCGCGAATTCGTGGCCGATGAGCCCTTCCTGCACATGGTGGGAGATCACCTCTACGTGACCGCAACGAAACCCGGCGTCCAGCGCCTGGTGGAGTTGGCGGAACTCGAGTCGTGCTCCGCTTCCGGGGTCCAGCCCACCCACGAAAGGCTGCTTTCCCGGTTTGGGGCCGTGGCGGGACGTCGCATGTCCGGCCGGCCCGGCGTGTATCGCGTGGAAACGGTACTCGAAAAGCCCACGCCCACGGAAGCCGAACAGCGTCTCATGGTGCCGGGAATCCGCGCGGGCTACTACCTCTGTTTCTTTGGTATTCACGTTTTCACTCCCACCGTGATGGAGTTGCTGGGACGGAGGCTGGCGAGTGAGCCAGGCACCGCCCTTTCGCTTTCGGCTGCTCTCGCCGAACTTGCCCGGCAAGAGCAGTACCTGGCGCTGGAAGACACGGGACGGCGTTATGATCTCGGTGCTCGCTACGGATTGCTCACCGCGCAATTGGCCCTGGCGCTGAACAGTCGCGACCGCGACGAAGTGCTCACGCACTTCCTGGAATTACTGGCGGAGCGTGAGTTGACTACCCCATCTGCGGGGGGCGAGCGGTGAGCCTGCTTATCGATGTCATAACCGCGCGCGATACGGAGACTCGCAATCGCCCGCTGGACTCCTTGTGCCGGGCTGCGACACTGGAAGAACTGCTGCTCGAATGCGAGGCGCTCGACCGTTTCCGGCGCAGCAGCGACAATCTCTACGAGCGTGTGCGGGCACTTTTTTTCCTCTATGCCATCCATCGCTTTCACATTTCCACGCGCAAGTTAGCGGCTTCCCACGCGC
>Ga0181536_10008191_pt1 | contig 10111 bp, 3 predicted proteins | sample PEATcosm2014_Bin_41_FD_121105 | JGI IMG/M metagenome (GOLD analysis project Ga0181536, IMG submission 121105) | Peatland microbial communities from MTU Mesocosm Facility, Houghton, MI, USA - PEATcosm2014_Bin17_60_metaG | ecosystem: Environmental > Terrestrial > Soil > Wetlands > Peat | place...
ATGCGGCCGGAGGCGACCGACCCGCCGATTGCCGGGCGCAAGGATTTGATCGTAAACGTGGAGGAACAAAACACCGGCAACTTCATGCTCGGCGCGGGCTTCAGTTCGGTGGACGCGCTGGTCGGTTACGCCGAAATCTCGCAGGGTAATTTTGACCTGTTCCACCCGCCCACGTTCACCGGCGGCGGCCAGAAACTCCGCCTCTTTGTCCAGCTCGGCACCAAGCGCCAGGATTACGAGCTTTCCTACGTCTATCCTTGGTTTCTAAATCGCAAATTGACATTGGGCGTGGACCTTTACCGGCATCAATTGAACTTCGAGAGTCCGAACGATATTTACGACGAAACCCGGACCGGCATGCGCCTGAGCCTGACCCGCGCGTTGTGGAGCGACTTTTTAATCGGCAGCGTCAGCTATACGCTCGAAGACGTGGGCATTGACCTGGTCAGCCCTTATCATGGATGGAAAGCGGGCCCCCCCCCATTGCCTCCGATCACCCCAAACACACCGCAAGCCATCCTCGAGCAAACCGGGGATCATGTGTACAGCCGTTTCGGGGTCACTCTTGCCTACGACACGCGCAACAGCACGCAACTGCCCAATCACGGCCAGCGAACGGAAATTGACCCGGAATTAAGCGTTGGCGACACCTCGTATTACAAACTGGAAGTCAGAACCGCCTGGTATTTCCCCGGCCTTTTTGCCGGCCACGTGCTGGAGGCGGTCGGACGCGCCGGGGTCGCGGACAGCCTGAACAGCAGCGACGTGCCGTTTTACGACCGTTATTATCTTGGCGGCCTTTATTCGCTGCGCGGTTTTAAATTCCGCAACATCGCACCGCGTGATCCAAATTATTACCCCGGCAATCCCGCCGGCATGCCGAGTGAACCGATCGGCGGCGACACTTTCTGGTTCGGCTCGCTGGAATACACCCTCCCCATTTTTGAAAAGGACAACGGTCCCGGCGTGCGCTTCGCGATGTTCTACGATGTCGGCGCCGTCTATGAGAATTCCTATTCAACTTCCGGAGATAATTGGGATGACGACTGGGGCTTGGGTTTGCACATCAATATTCCCAAACTCGGCCCGTTACGGCTTGAATATGGCATCCCCATCCATCACGATCAGTACAACGGTGCCTCCGGCCGGTTCCAATTCGGCGTTGGCTTTTCCCGTCCATTTTAAAATGATTCGTTTTGCAAAAATTATTCTGTCGGCGGGGCTCAACGGGCTTGCCTTGGGTCTGCTGGCGCTGCCGGCCCCGGCGGCACAACCCGTCGCCGTGCCGGCCAGCCTGCCGCTTTACTTTGAAGCCAACCAGGGCCAGGCCAACCTTCCGGCGCAGTTCGTTGCCCGCGGCCATGATTACCAATTTCTGGTTTCGGCGGCCGGAGCTCAAATTGCACTTCGCAAAACTGACGCCGAGTCCGAGGCCGTGCGGATGCAGTTTGTTGGCGCCAACCCGCAGGCGCAAATTCACGGTGACGCCGAATTGCCCGGCAAAGTCAATTACCTCAACGGGAACGACCCCGCGCAATGGCGCACGGGCGTGGGCATGTTCGCCAAGGTCCGCATCGGGGAGCTTTATCCCGGCGTCAACCTGGTTTACTACGGCAACCAGCGGCGACTGGAATACGATTTTGACATCGCGCCGGGCATGGACCCCGAGGTCATTACGATCCATTTCGACGGCGCGGATAAAATATCAGTCAACCCGCAGGGCGAACTGATTCTGGGTTTGGCCGGCGGTGAAATTCGCCAGGCCAAGCCGGTGATTTATCAAACAATCGGCGGCATGCGGAAGGAAATTGCCGGCGGTTATCGGTTGGTGGACACACACACGGTGGCCTTCGTCGTCGGCCAATACGATCGCAGTCAGACGCTGATCATTGACCCGGTTTTGGGGTTTTCGACCTACTTCGGCGGCACGGCGGGCGACACGGCTTGGGCCGTGGCCTTGGACACCAATGGTCTCATTTATGTCGCGGGGGAAACATTTTCCCCACAGTTTTATACAAACGGTTGGTCACTTGGGCCGGCTTTTTCCACTTATGGAGCTTTTCAAACAAATTACAACGGCGGCAAATATTCCGGTGATGCGTTTGTGGCAAAACTCGGCAATGCTGGAACCACAGTCTATTACCTGACTTATCTGGGCGGCAACGGGGATAACGCAGCCTACAGCATTGCCGTGGACAACGCCGGAAATGCCTATGTGGCCGGCTATACGGACGCGACCAATTTCCCGACCAAGAATGCCATCCCCGGTCACACGAACATCAGCGGCGTATTCGACCCGAACGTCAATCTTTATCCGTCTGACGCCTTTGTGGCGGAACTGGATGCCAGCGGTTCCAACCTGGTTTATTCAACCTATCTGGGAGGTTCCGGTGCGGATGCCGCCTATGGCGTTGCCGTGGACTCGGCCGGCCATGCTTTTGTGACTGGTCTTACATATTCGACCAATTTCCCGACCACGACCGATGCCATGTTCAGACAATTGCAATGCACCAATTCTTTTTACTACAACGCCAATGCGTTCGTGACCGAGGTCGCCTCCAACGGCGGGGCGTTGGTCTATTCCACCTATTTCGGCGGCACCAATTACGATGTGGGCAAAGGCGTCGCCGTGGACACCAATGGATCTGTCTATGTGACCGGCTTCACCGCCTCGACCAATTTTCCAACCACCAATTACGTGTGGCAATCGATCAGCGGCAGAATGGTTGACGGTCATTTGCTGAACGGTTCGACGAACAAAAATATCGCGTTCGACGCTTTTGTCGCCAGATTCGATTCCATCGGCACCAATCTGGTGTTGGTGTATTCCACCCTCCTTGGCAGCACGAATAACGACGAGGCCAATGGCATCGCTGTTGACAACAACGGGGCCGCCTACGTGACGGGGTGGACCACTTCGACGAATTTCCCGAACACCGTTACGAACATAGCCGCGCTCCACTCGTTCGTGGCCACCAACACCTCGCGCAGTGTCCTGGCCACCAATGTTTTCCTGACCAAGATCACTTATGGCACTAATGCGGTTGTTGCCTGGTCCACAGTCTTCGGCGGCAAGGGCATGGACGTGGGCAACAGCGTGGCGGTGGACCCGGCCGGTAACGATGTGTTTGTGACGGGATCAGCTTCCTCGACCAATTTCCCGATTTATAATGTTCCAGGCCTCATGAGTAGGACCAATTCCGGCAAGAGCGGCTCCGGCAAGAGTGACGCGTTCGTCATTGCGTTTACCAACGACGCCAGCGCCCTGCTCTATTCAGGCTACCTTGGCGGCAAGGAAAACGATTTTGGTTACGGCATCGCGGTGGATACGAATGACAACGCCTATGTCGTCGGCCAGACGCTCTCGACCAACTTCCCGACGTTCAACGCCGTAACCACGGAAACCTCGCGTAACGGTACAAACGACGCCTTTTTGACCCAAATTATTTTGACTCCGGTGCCGCCGGCAATCACCACTCCACCGGGAGACCAAGCAGTAGAGGCGGGTTCGAGTGTGGCATTCAGCGTCTACGGAGACGTGACCGGGACGCCGCCTTTCTTTTATCAATGGCAGGACGGGACAAACCTGGTGACCGTGACTGTGACCAACGTGTTGGACGGGACAACAAACGTTGTGACCGTGACAAACCTGATGGATGGAATAAATATCAGCGGCGCAACCAACGTCACACTGACCATCACCAATGCGCAGACGACCAACAGCGGTTTCTACTACCAGGTCATCGTCACAAACTACGGGGGGGCGGTTACCAGCGCGCCGCCAGCCAATTTGATGGTGACGAATGTTTCGCCAGAGATCACGCTGCAACCGATAAGCCAAACGAACGGGGTGGGGACGACTGTGACCCTGGCTGTCACCGCAACCGGGACGGTGCCGTTGAGTTACCAGTGGCAGGTGGGCGGGATGAACCTGGTGAATGGTCACGCCAATGGCGCGACCATCAGCGGCGCGACCAGCAATGTGCTGACCATCAGCAATGTGCAGTTGACCAACAGCGCCACCAACTACACGGTCATCGTCACGAATCTTGGCGGATCGGTGACCAGTTCCAATGCCGCCCTGACGGTGTTGTCGTCGCCGGTGATCACCGTGCAACCAACCAACCAGGCGATAGCGGTGGGATCGACTGCGACCTTTGCCGTCACCGCAATCGGGACGATACCGTTAAAGTACCAGTGGTGGGACGGGACGAACCTGGTGAAGAATGGAACTGTTACTAATGGCCCGACCATCAGTGGCGCGACCACCAACGTGTTGATCATCAGCAATGCGCAGACGACCAACAGCGGCAACTATACGATTATCGTTACGAACATTTCCGGATCGGTGACCAGTGCTGTCGCCGCCCTGACGGTGACGAATATCCCGCCGGCGATCAAAATGCAACCGACCAGCCAGACGAACGGGGTGGGAACAACTGTGACCTTCGCTGTGACTGCGACCGGGACGGTGCCGTTGAGTTACCAATGGTGGGTGAACGAGACGAACCTGGTGGTGAATGGAGGCGGCATCAGTGGCGCAACCAGCAATGTGCTGACCATCAGCACTGTGCAACTGACCAACAGCGGCAACTACACGGTTATCATCACCAATTTTGGGGGTTCGGTGACCAGTTCCGTTGCCATGCTGACGGTGCAATCGTCGCCGGTGATTGTATTGCAACCTGCAACCAACCAGTCGATCGCGGTGGGATTGACTGTAAACTTTACCGTCAACGCCATCGGCACGGTGCCGTTGAGTTACCAATGGTGGGTGGACGGGACGAGGCTGGTGAACGGGACAAACCTGGTGAATGGAAGTCAAATCCGTGGCGCCACCACCACCAACCTGACGATCATCAAGGCGCAGACGACCAATAGCGGCACCTACACGGTCATCGTTACGAACATTGCCGGATCGGTGACCAGTTCCAATGCCGTCCTGACGGTGACAAACATTCCGCCGGCGATTACGACACAACCGACAAACCAGACAGTGGTAGGGGGGGCGAAAGTGGAATTTGCGGTCACTGCGACCGGAACAATGCCGTTGAGTTACCAGTGGCAGATTAACGGGACGAATCTGGTGAATGGAACGAATTTGGTGAATGGGGCACAGGTGATCACCAGTGGCGCAACCGCCACCAACCTGTTCCTCAGCAATGTGCAGACGAACAACAGCGGAAACTACACGATTATCGTCACCAATTTTGGTGGCTCGGTGATCAGTTCCAATGCCGTCCTGACAGTGGTATCGTCGCCGGTGATTCTGGTGCAACCAATGAATCAGGTGGTGACGGTGGGAACATCTGTGACCAATGCAGTCACAGCCATCGGGACGGCGCCGTTGCATTACCAGTGGCAGGTAAACGGAACGAACCTGGTGAATGGAAGTCAAATCAGTGGCGCGACCACCAATAAGCTGATCATCATCAACGCGCAGACGACCAACAGCGGCAGCTACACGGTCATTGTCACGAACACTGCCGGGTCGGCGACCAGTTCCAATGCCATCCTGACGGTGGCATCGTCGCCGGTGATCATAATGCAACCAACCCCAAGCAACCAGGTGATAGCGTCGGGAGATTCCGCGACCTTTACTGTAGCCGCAATCGGAATAGGGCCGTTGAGTTACCAGTGGCAGATTAACGGGACGAACCTGGTGGATGGGACGAACTTGGTAAATGGGGATATTACCAGCGGCTCAACCACCACCAACCTGACCATCAGCAATGCGCAGACAAACAACAGTGGCACCTATACGGTCGTCATCACGAACATCGCCGGTTCGGTGACCAGTTCCAATGCGGTCCTGACGGTGGTGCGGTTAATGGTTGTCGTGTGGGGGGACAATGATTATGGCCAGACCAAGGTGCCCGTAGATGCGACCAATGTGATGGCGATTGCCGGCGGCGGCTATCACAATCTGGCGCTGCAGACCAACGGCACGGTGGTAGCCTGGGGAGACAATACCTACGGCCAGACCAATGTGCCCGCAGATTTAACCAATGTGGTGGCAATTGCCGCAGGTTATGTGCACAGTCTGGCGCTCCAGGCCAACGGTACGGTGGTAGGTTGGGGGGCAGGTACCAACAATACCGGTTCGTATCCTGAGTACGGACAGACCATGGTACCCACTCATTTGACCAATGTGGTGGCCATTGCCGGAGCTTTCTTCCACAATCTGGCGCTCCAGGCCGACGGCACGGTGGTAGCCTGGGGAGACAATACCTACGGCCAGACCAATGTGCCTCCTGACCTGACGAACGTGGTGGCGGTTGCTGGAAGTGGTTATGACAGTCTGGCGCTCCAGGCCAACGGCACGGTGGTGGTTTGGGGAGACAATACCTACGGCCAGACCAATATGCCTCCGGACCTGACGAATGTAATGGCGATTGCTGGAGGTGGCTTTCACAGTCTGGCGCTACGGGCCAACGGCACGGTGGTGGCTTGGGGGGACGATGACTACGGCCAGACCAATGTGCCCGCAGATTTGACCAATGTGGTGGCGATTGCTGGAGGGGGCTATCACAGTCTGGCGATCCAGGCCAACGGCACAGTGGTGGCTTGGGGGGACGATGACTACGGCCAGACCAATGTGCCCGCAGATTTGACCAATGTGGTGGCAGTCGCCGGAGGTTACTCGTACAGTATGGCACTTGAGAATGACGGTTCCCCGTTCATTGTCAGGCAGCCGGCAAACCAATCGACTTCAACCAATACAACGGTTACCTTCACCGTGATCGCTCTGGGCGCGCCAGCACTGAGTTATCAGTGGCAGAAAAACGGTTCCAATCTCATTGACGGCGGCAACGTGTCCGGCTCGACCAGTGCTACCCTGACCCTGACCGATGTGCAGGCTGCCGATGCGGCTGGCTACACCGTCGTCATTACAAACGCCATCGGCAGCGTGACCAGTTCCAATGCCGTCCTGACGGTGACGAATATACCGCTGGGTTTCATACCGCCGAGTTTCGGGAACATCATTGCCACGGGTGGCGGCAGTTTCATATTGAGCGGCACGGGCGGCGTGAGCAACGGCACCTATTATGTGCTGATTTCGTCCAATCTTCTGACGCCGCTGACCAACTGGACGTATATCGCAACCAATCAATTTGACAGCGAGGGTAATTTCATCTTCACCAACACCGCGCAAACCAACGCGCCGCAGGAATTCTATTTGTTGCAACTGCCCTGACCCCGCGACGCCAGTTTTCAGTTGGCGTCATCCGTGGAATTTGCTTTTATATTCACATGAAATTATTACGCACAACAATTTTGACCATTTCGTTGCTGGCTTTCTTGAGCGTTCCCGCGCTGGCGCAAACTAAAATCGGCACCGTGGACTTGCGCAAGCTGTTCGACGGCTATTGGAAAACCAAACAGGCGCAGATCGCGCTCAATGATCGCAAGGCGCAACTCGACACTGACGATAAAAACATGCGTGACGACTTGAAGAAAGGCAGCGATGAATATCAGAAACTTCTGGAACAGTCGAATGACCAAGTCCTCTCCACCGACCAACGCGACAAACGCAAACAGGCCGCCGCTGACAAACTGAAGCAATTACAGGATTCCAAGACCGCCATTGACCAGTTTGAGCGTCAGGCGCAGATCACACTGTCCGAACAAGGCCAGCGGATGCGCGACAACATTCTCAGCGAAATCAAAGCTGCCGTGACCGCCCAGGCCAAGGTCGCCGGCTACTCACTGGTCATAGACGCCGCGGCGGAAACCGCCAATGCCACAACTGCGGTGATCTACAGCAACGGCGAAAACGATTTGACCGACGCCGTTCTCAAACGACTCAACGCCGGGCGCACCGATAGCGCCATCCCCGCTCCGGGTTTGACCTCACCGTCGTCGTTGTTGGGCACCAACACGCCGGGTCTCAACTTGCGCTGAGCCGCTGCACCGGTTTCTCAAAAAGCATCCGGTGCGATTCCTCCAAGATTCCGGGAATCCGGTTGGCAAACGGACTGTTCCGCAGCGCGGCCTGCAGGTCCGGTTCGCGGACCTTGGCCGCGTTTTCGCCGGGAAACCAGTGCTCGGCCTGTCCGAGTAAATTGTAACGCATCTTGCCCCATGCCACGAGGTCGAGCGACTTCGAGTAAGTCCACAGCCGCATGATTTCCGACACGTTGACCCGCCCCGGCACGTCCACGTAATTCGGCAGACCCTCGAACCACCGCGCGCACCAATCCGCGCCCAGCACGCGTTCCATTTCCGCGCGCAGCCGCTTTTCCACCGGCGCAATCGTCTCCGCAATGTGGTCGTAAAATTTCAGCGCGGCAACGTGCTCGTCAAAATCCCCGGGCTTGTTGGCGCCACAACTGAGCGTGTGGACTTCCTTTCGCCCGAGGCAATAAAGGTCGTTGAACACCATCGGCGACAGCGGCGCGCAGAGTTCCACCATTTTTTTCGGCGGCTCGTAAAGTTTCCCGCCCTTGTCGTTCGGGCTGATGATGAAGACGCCCAGGTCGAGCCGGTGCGCGGCTTCAATCGCGGCCCAATTCAGGTCGTTCACGAAATACCAGTGGACGTTCAAGTAATCGAACTCGCCGCTGTTCACCGCTTTGAGAATGATGTCGGTCGTCGCGTGCGTGGAAAAACCGACGAACCGTGTGCGACCCTCCTGTTGCAACCGGCGCGCGGCGGCGAGGCAACCGTTTTTCTTCAGTGACCAGTCCAGCAGCTCCTGGTTGTTGATGCCGTGCAATGCCAGCAAATCCACATGGTCAAGCTTCAGGTATTTCATCGAGGTCTCGAATATTTTGAGAAATTCCTTCGCGGTTGCCTGGGGTGCGACCTTGGTCTGGACGATGATTTTGTCACGCGGCAGTTTTGGCAGCACGTTGCCCAGTTGCATTTCGGAAGTGCCGTAGCCGCGCGCGGTTTCGATGTGATTGATGCCGAGTTCAAGGGCGCGATGAATGCAGGCTTCAAGATTTTCCTGGTCTTTGCGCGGGATTTCCTTCGGGTCCACGTCCTGCCACTTGAATTGATAACGCATCCCGCCGCAGGAAATCACCGGCATCACCAGCTCCGTCCGCCCAAAACGACGATATTTCATTGGAGCGAAATTAAGTGATGCGACCGCCAATGGCAAGCGGCCGGACGCCCGCTGCCAATAATTCCCAATTTCCACTTGCGTCGGGTTCGTTCGTTGCTAAAGTCGTTTTGAAATTTCATCCGCCGACAGCGGCGATTTTTCCGTTTCAACCAGAACAATCATTATCTCGTGAAAATTTTCAGCGGCACAGCGAATGTTCCTTTGGCCCGGGCCATTTGCAAATCCATCGGCTGCCAGCTCGGCAAATGCTCCGTCCAGCCGTTTCCCGACGGCGAGACATTTGTGAAAATTGAGGAAAATGTGCGCGGCGAAGACGTGTTTATCGTCCAGCCGACGTCGCCGCCGACGAATCACAATCTGATGGAGCTGTTCATCATGATTGACGCCGTGCGGCGGGCGAGCGCCACGCGCATCACCGCCGTGCTGCCGTTTTACGGTTACGCACGCCAGGATCGCAAGGACCAGCCGCGCGTGCCCATCACGGCCAAGCTCGTGGCGAACCTGTTGGTGGCTGCCGGCGCGAATCGTATTCTCACGATGGATTTGCACGCGCAGCAGATTCAGGGCTTCTTCGACATTCCGGTGGATCATCTCTATGCCGCGCCGGTGATGTATGAGTACTTGAAGAAAAAAAACCTGACGGACCTGGTCGTCGTCAGTCCGGACGTGGGCGGGTTGAAGATGGCGCATGCGTATTCCCAGGTTCTGGAGGGTGGCCTGGCCATCGTGGCCAAACGGCGTAAAAGTGCGACGGAAGTCGAATCCATGGCGGTCATCGGCGAAATCCGGGGCAAAAACATTTTGTTGGTGGATGATTTGACGGAAACGGCGGGGACATTGACCCAAGCGGCGGCTTTGCTGAAAAAGAAGGGCGCCAGGAAGATTCTGGCTGTCGTGTCCCATGCCATCTTGAACGACGTGGGGGTCGAAAGATTGCGAAAATCGGTGATTGACGAATTAATTACGACTGATACAGTCCAATGCCCTGCGATTGACGGCGTGAAGATTACCACGTTGTCAGTGGCCGGACTTTTGGGC
>Ga0181536_10008194_pt1 | contig 10110 bp, 7 predicted proteins | sample PEATcosm2014_Bin_41_FD_121105 | JGI IMG/M metagenome (GOLD analysis project Ga0181536, IMG submission 121105) | Peatland microbial communities from MTU Mesocosm Facility, Houghton, MI, USA - PEATcosm2014_Bin17_60_metaG | ecosystem: Environmental > Terrestrial > Soil > Wetlands > Peat | place...
AGAACTTCTGGAGTCTCCTGAAGCGCGGGATCGGTGGAACCTATGTGTCGGTTGAGCCGTTTCCACCTGTTCCGCTACGTTGACGAGCAGGCTTTTCGCTACAACCATCGGAAGCATGTCAATGGCGACGTAAAGACAGACGCAGAGCGATTCGAGGTCGCCGTCTCTCAGATCGTTGGCAAACGATTGACCTATGCGGAACTCACCGGGCACGCCGATGATGAGCCGTTCTAGTTGTCGAAGGTGGGCGGTTCTGATATTTCGCTTTTCCGTTTCGGCCCGCGCCGATTCGGATTGGCGTCTACCCTCTTGCGCCATGCACGCTGACGCCTCAGGATAAGCGATTTCGGCACGGCGAGAATCGCGGACATGGTAGCTTCGAAACGCTCGTACGCTTCTGGCCCCTCGTGGCACTCGGGAAGCTGTAACTCTTTTTCCATGCAATTCCATCATAACTCTTACCGATACGGATTGATGAGTGGTTGCTATCGCAGCCAATGGCCGAGTAAAAGAAAATTGAGCAGGTTTCAGCCACGATCCAGGCTCGACAACAGCAAAACTTTCTTCGTCTAGGGCGTCCACCACACGAATTCGCAACTTGTATCTGAAGAGTTCATGAACGAAATCGGCATAGAATTCCAGTAATAAAAACCCATCGCTCCAAGAACCATATTGCGCGGGCTGTATGTTTGCGTGAACTCCTGGACGCGCAGGCACTGAATCACTGTAGCCGCCATATTGCGATGCCACAGCGTATTCTAGGTTTTCTGGCAGTGCTCCAATATCGGCTTCGCGCCAGTGATCCCCGTCTAAGTACGAGACATCCCACAGTTTGATCGCGGTTCCTGGGGGCGTGCGCGGAGTGAGCCTTATCTTCAGCAGCAACCAAGGGCGTTCCTGTCCGAATCCGGAAACGTTTTCCTCACTCTTTGGCTCTAAACCGGCGTATCCTTCGAGGACCTGAACCGAAAACTTATGCAGTAGCGGAGGTTCATACTCCTCTATTGCGCCCGCCGTGGTTATCCCCACCACGGCGCGATGATTCACCACAAACGTCAGACAGAAATAAAACAGCGTTGCGCATACAACACAAGCGACTGCTGGCAATAACGTGTCTGGCGGCAATCCGGTGACGCGCTGCCAAAAGACGATTACAGCGGCCACGGTACCACCCCCGAAAATAGCCCCGAGAATTTTGGCGGCGATCCAAAACTTGACGTTGCCGCTGATGTCCTTCCACTCTCGGGAAAACCACGAATCTTTCGCCATTCCGAGAGTCTATCACATAGTGGACTCAACAGAGATATTTGTGCCGATCGATTCGTGTGCGATCAACAATTCCGATAGGGCGAGTCCCACATCGCCCCCAAAGGACGCGGCGACGGAATCGAGAATTGGCTCCGCTTCGGGACTCAACTGGATTTGCCGTGTTGCCATACCCATCAGTTTAGCTCCAGCGCACCGGAGCGCAGTTCACATGAAACGGGTTGTGGGAGATCGCTCCCGCATCCGAAGAAGCCGGCACGCGTTGCCGGATTGCGTACCGCGCGCCCGCGTGTCCAGCCGGCGAGTGGCGTGAAGGCGGCGGCATTTTTTTTCGCAGATCCGAACCCTTTCACAATATCGAGCCTCTTCAAATGATGAAAGCGGTGAGGTGGCGACCTCAATACAGGAAGCGCAGTGGGTCCTCAGAGCACAGTGCGACGACCGCGAAGCTCTCGAATCCCTGCTGCGCGACGTACAACCACGGATCCATCGTTACTTGCGCAGTCTGGTCGGAGAGGATGACGCCGATGATGTGCTGCAGGATGTCCTGATTCTGATTTGCAGAAGCTTGGCGTCCCTGCATACGCCGGAACTGTTTCGGCCCTGGGGATATCGCATAGCGAGCCGCGAGGCTTTCAAGCATTTGAAAAGACAAAGGCGTCGTCCGGAGCGGGCACAGGATGAGCTGGTCCCGCTCGAAGAACTGTCGATATCGGCCGCTGATCCTTCTCCCGTTGCGCCTGCGACCGGGATACGGGAGAGCCTGCTCGATGCGGATACGGTGACACCGGCCAACTCCACCAGAAAGACGCTGAAAGCGATTGAGTTGCTGTCCAAACAGTGACCACACACCCACTGGTCGTTCGCTCACCTCGCTCGTGGCATGCGGTAATCCCAAGAGCCTGAATTGGCGCAATCGGACCAGGAGGCGATCGGTATACAGGGCAACGATTAGCGATTCGCTGTGGGGCGGGTTGAGGGAATTCCCGCGCATTTCCGCGGAATTTTCAGACGTGCTGAGATCGTGCCGCTGTTCAGAGATGCGGGGGGCCCGATAAACCGGCTGGCGGGGTTGCCAACCCTGCTGAGGTCCCCATAAAGGGGGCCTGTCAGCGCGCAGGATGCCATCCTGCCCCACCAAATCACCTATTCCAGGGTTATTACTATTTTTCCCCGAGCGTGTCCTTCTTCCAGATGCCTGATCGCCTCAGAGACTTCACTCAACCTATAACACTTGTCGATGACCGGCGTAACCTTTCCGGCCTCGATGAGGTCACGGATGACGGTGACGTCCTCTTTGCTGCCATTCCCCATAAACGGGACCACGTTCCGCACGAACCACGACAACACAAACGCCTTGATCAAACGGTCCAGAGGACGGAGCCAGCCACCGTGGGGAGCTCCGACCACGATGCAGATCCCGCGGGGACTCAAGACGCGCCTGCAGGCGAATAAGGAATGGTTCCCAACGCAGTCGATCAAGACGTCGTAACGCTGGTAATGTTGCCCGCTTTTAGTGAAATCTTCCTGGGTGTAATCAATGACGCGATCCGCGCCGAGGGATCGGACCATGTTCACATTCCCCGTACTGCATACGCCGGTGACATCCGCGCCGAACGACTTGGCGATCTGCACGGCGAACGTACCCACGCCACCGGCCGCACCGTTAATCAGGACCTTATGGCCCGGCTGAATCCGGCCCTTGTCGCGAAGCACCTGCAACGCAGTTAACGCCGCCACAGGTACGGCCGCCGCCTGCTCAAATGTCAAATTCCGCGGCTTTATGGCCAATACCGACAGGAATGCCGCCGACTCGGAACTACACGCATACTCGGCAAAGGCTCCTTTGCACATGCCGAACACCTCGTCACCCGGCTTGAAATGGGTTACGTTCCGGCCCACCGCTTCCACCTGGCCGGCTACATCGACGCCCAGGCGTGTGTCCTTTGGTTTGCGCAACCCGCCGATCACGCGAACGACGTAAGGCGTACCTCTCATCGCGGTCAGGTCGAGCGGATTGGCGGAAGCGGCGCGAACTTTTATCAGTACTTCATTGTCCCTGGGAACGGGCTTTTCAATCTCCCTGATCTGGATAACGTCCGGGGGGCCGTATCGGCTGCAGACGGCGGCTTTCATTGGCGTCCTGCCACAGCGCCGGCCCGCGACGTCGAATTTTCCACGCTCATAAGGACCGTCGGCATGAAGTCTTATACGAATCGGCGCTGGGGAAGTTCCAGCGAAAACCGATGACCGCGAACAGGCCGACGGGGGCGTCGGCCGCGGACCGGCGGGTCCGCCCCACAGCCGATATGATAATGTCACTCGCCATGCCGCTCAGAGTATACATCTGCATTCTTCTTTTCGCCTTCACCGCATCGGCCCAGGTAACGGACCAGAAGTGCACGGCCCTGCTTACCGCCCCCGGCATCACGTCGGCTGTATTGAAACCGCCCAGCGCCGCAGTTACGAGTCCCGGCGGTCCCGGACGCGGCAGCATCCCCGCCCTGCCCGCACACTGCGAGGTCCGCGGCAAAATGAACGAGCGCACCGGCGCCAACGGCCAGCACTACGCCATCAACTTTCATATGCGCCTCCCCGTCGACTGGAATGGCAGGTTCTTCTTCGAAGGCGGCGGCGGGTCGAACGGCAACATCGGAGATGCGCTGGGCAATCTGCAGGGACAGCAACCCACCAATGCGCTCGTGCTCGGGTATGCAGTGGTCTCACAGGATTCCGGCCACGACAACACCGTCAATAACGATCCGAAACTGAACGGCGCACAAACCTTCGGCTACGATGAACAGGCCCGCCTCGACTTCGGCTACAACTCTTACGATCAGGTTACGCAGGCGGCCAAAGCTCTTATCAGGGCTTATTACGGCAAACCGCCGGAGCGTTCCTACTACGTCGGCTGTTCCGAAGGCGGCCGCGAAGCCATGATGATGTCGCAGCGCTTCCCCGATTATTACGACGGAATCCTGGCCTGCTCGCCCGGGTTTAAACTCCCTAAAGCGGCCATCGCCGGGGCTTGGGACACGCAGGCGTTCGCCGAAATCGCCAAAGCCTCCGGCGTCAACGATCCCAACGGCGAGCCATTCCTCAACAAGACTTTCACCGACGACGATATGGCTCTGGTCGCCAGGACCATACTCGCCGCTTGCGACAAACTGGACGGCCTGGAGGACGGCATCATCGCCAACTTCCCCGCGTGTAAACCGAAACTGACGGGATTGACCTGCAAAGGAGCAAAGGAAGCGGGCTGCCTGACCGCTTCGCAGATCACCGCGCTGGAGAAAGTTTATGGCGGCGCAAAAAACTCCAAAGGCGAGGCACTCTACTCGAATTGGCCGTGGGATGCCGGGATCGGCAATCCGGGCTGGCGCATTTGGAAGTTGGGGATGTTCGCCGCGCCCGTCAATTCCAGCATCAACGCAACGCTCGGCAGTGGAGCTATCTCGGCGGTGTTCACCACGCCTCCAACGCCCGTGGCTTCAATCGGGGCCGCGCCCGTGGCTTACCTGCTTAACTTCAATTTCGACACCGATGCCGCGAAGATATTCGCCGAATCCGGCACTTATTCCAAGCCCGCATGGGATTTCATGATGGCCAGTTCCACCGACCTATCCGGTTTCCGGAAGCATGGCGGCAAGCTCCTCATCACGCACGGCGTGAGCGACCCCGTGTTTTCGGTCAACGACACGATCTCGTGGGTCAACGAGGTGAACAAACTGAACAAAGGCAAGGCATCCGATTTCGTCCGCTTCTTCGCCGTTCCGGGTATGAATCACTGCGGTGGAGGTCCGTCGACGGACCGCTACGACGCCTTCAACGCCCTCGTGGCGTGGGTCGAAACGAAAACCGCCCCCGAACGAATCATCGCGACCGCCGGTCCTGGGACTCCGTGGCCCGGGCGTACGCGCCCGCTGTGCCTGTACCCCGCCTTCGCGCATTACAAAGGAACGGGCAGCATCGAGGACGCCGCGAACTTCGTCTGTAAATAGCTTTTGTGGCGCGGGGATTCGGCGTTCACGCCTGGAAGTCGATCAAACAGGAAGAACAAAGCTATGCCGAAAACGCCTGAAAAGACACCGGCTGCCGATGAGATCGCGGAGATGGCGTCTCGTGGCGAAGACATTTCCCGGTACTTCACGAACAAGTTCACAGTGGTCCGGCCGGTACGTCGAGTGAATGTCGATCTGACTCAGGGTATGCCGGGATTCTACTTGCCGCAGCCCTGACGGGCTTCTTCGATCTGATCGAACAGGCGAGCCGCGCCGCTTCCCTGCAGCGTGCCGAGCACGTGACTTTCGCCTTTTTCAATCGTGAAGCGGACGGTGAATCCCTTCGCGCGGAACTGCGTGGCCTGTTCGTTCATCTCCAGCAACAAGCCGGGGTCGAATTCTCCCACGTGCATGTCGATGCACATTTTCGCGAGCGCATTCATGCGGGCGGGAGTGGCATCGGGAAGATAGCCGGGAAACCCGGTCACCGACCAGAAGTATTGCGGATAAGCGGCCGCGACATAGAAGGCGCTGATGCCTCCGTTGGACATCCCGGCGACGTGGAACTTGTTGTCGCGGATTTTGTACTCGGCGAGCATCTTGTCCAGGAATTCCGGAAAGACGCGTGCGCCTTCTTCGAAAAACAGTTGCCCGTTGGGCGCGGCCGGTATAAACACGATGTATCCGCGCCGCTCCGCCTCGGGCTGCCAATTCCGCACGAGCGTGGTCATAACCATGTCGGCGCCCTGGCCTCCGGGAGGAAATGCCAACACCGCCGGGTAAGCTTTGGCGGCATCGTAATCCTTCGGCAGAACTACTTTGTAATGGAGGGTGACGCCGGCAATATCGATGCTTTTATCGAACGCTTTGGCGTGCAGGCCCGCGGCAATCCCGAGGAATGCCGCCGCCAAAGCCATCGCTTTCACAAACCGCCGCTGCCGCATGGCTTTTATTATGCCCTGCGCGCGACATGCTTGTGAAAGGAGCGGAAATTCTGCGCACTCTGCCCATATTCAGCGAGGGCGTTCACTGGTCATCCGCCATACAGCCAGGCCAATACGCCGCGTTTCTGCGGGATCGGGATACGTCCGTGCCGCTGAGCGCCGACGGGCAGTTCGCGGCGCATAATTCCGTCGCGATTTTCGACAGCCTGTCCGAGGCGCGCGCATGGGGAGAGGATATCTGCGCGCGCCACTCGAAAGTGCGCTGCGATATTTACGACTCCGAAGGCCTGGCCAACGATGCGGTGGAATCGATTTACAACGCCGCGGTCCGGGGAAACTACGAGGGCCCGAAACCGGCTCGGAGACGCTTGTACCGAGGGCTCGCGGCAGTATGTGCGGGAATCGTCCTGATCGCGGGGGACGTTCACCGGGATCTCCTGTTTATGTGGGGCTATATCCTTGGCGTCAAAATGGTGCTCATCGGGGGAGCGGTGGCGATCCAGGGAGCCTTGATGCTGCGGGATTTGCGCTAGTCCGGCTTTCCGCCTTTTCGGCGCGCCAGCGTTTCTTGCATCGAGCCTGGGCATATGAGAGATTAGGGAGCGTTATGAAACGGACCCTCGATGTTGCGATTTGTGCGATGGCAGTGTGCGCCGCAGCCGGCGGCGTTCTCAGCCTGGTAAGCGGCGTGCGGGCGCAGGCGCCTGTCGCGCCGGCCCAGGGTAGAGGCGGCGCCCCCAGAGTGATCGGCATGGAAAACGGTCTCACTTATTTCCAGACGCGGTGCATGAGCTGCCATCGTGAGAACGATTCCTCAAAAGCGCCGAGCGCGCGCCGTATCCGCCAGATGACGCCGGAGCAGATCTACGCGGTGGTTTCGAAGCCCAGCCGTCCGGAACACGATCAGGGCCTGACCGATCCGGAGAAGCGGCGCATGTCCGAATTCATGGGCGGCTACCGGCAGATCGGCAGCGTGGAAGCCGGCAATCCGAAAAACTTTGCCAACGCCTGCCCCTCGAATCCGCCGCTGAGCGATCCTTACGCGGGCGCGTTCTGGAGCGGTTGGGGCGCGGACATAGAGAATACGCGCTATCAAAGGACGGAAGCGGCGGGAATCACGAAGGCCGATGTGCCCAAGCTCAAGCTGAAATGGGCGTTCGGATTTCCGCTGGGCATCAGCGCGTATAGTCCGCCCGCGATTGCTTCGGGACGCGTATTCGTGGGCACGGATATCGGGTGGGTCTATTCGATCGACGCCAAAACAGGATGCGTCTACTGGGGCTACGAAACCGGCGTGACGGTTCGTCCGGCAATCAGCATCGGTCCGGTGACCGGGCAGGGAAACACGAAGTACGCGATCTTCTTCGGCGACGCCAAGGCCAACGTCTACGCACTCGATGCGCAGGACGGCAAGCTGCTCTGGAGGCGCAAGGTGGAGGATTTCTTTCTGGCGCGCATCACGGCGGCTCCGAAGCTCTACAACGGACGCTTGTACGTGCCCGTGTCCTCGTCGGAAGAATGGCAAAGCGGCAATCAGGATTATGAATGCTGCACTTCGCGCGGCAGCGTGGTGGCGCTCAATGCCAACAGCGGCGAGCAGGTCTGGAAAACCTACGTGATGGGCGACTCCAAGCCCACGCAGAAGAACGCGAACGGCGTGCAGTTATACGGCCCGGCCGGAGGCTCGGTGTGGAATTCGCCCACGGTCGATCCGGTGCGGCACGCGGTGTATTTCGGCACCGGCGATACGGAAACGGAACCCGCGCAGCCGCTGGGAGACGCTATCGTCGCCGTCGATATGGATTCGGGCAAGGTTCTGTGGTCTTACCAGGCTCAGCCCAACGATGCTTTCATGGGAGGCTGTAACGGCGCGAACAAGAGTAAGGCTTGTCCGGAGACGATGGGACCGGATGCCGACATCGGCAACTCGCCCATCCTGAGCACGCTGCCCGACGGCAGGCGGGTGCTGATCGCCGGCACCAAGAACGGCGATGTGTTCGCGCTCGATCCGGATAATCGCGGCGCGCTGATCTGGCGCGTGGCTGCCAACTCCGGCGGCGGACGCGGCGGCATCGTTTGGGGCGGCGCGTCCGATCAGGAAAACGTATATTACGGCATGGGCAGCGGAGGCATGGTGGCGCTCAAAATGGCCAACGGTCAGCGCGCCTGGTTCGCGCCGATCAATGCCGCCGGTGTGCGGACGAGTAATAACGCGGCCGCGACCATGATCCCCGGGGTAGTGTTCGTCGGAGGCGCGGACGGCAAGCTGCACGCTCTGTCCACGACCGACGGCAGCGCGCTGTGGGAATTCGATACGGCCAGGGACTTCGACACCGTCAACAAGGTTGCCGGGGCTCATGGCGGGGCGATTTCGTCGGTGGGTCCGGTGATCGTGGGCGGGATGATGTATATCGGCTCGGGCTACGGCGTCGGGGGCGGGCCTTTCGGAAACGTGCTGCTGGCGTTCGGGCCGGAGTAATGTTCCCAACCGCGCCACAAGGCTGACACACGGCGAAATTTTAAGGGCATTGCGCCGGAGTTTCCAGTTCGCGTCCGGCTTCTCCGCACGATCGATGACGATTGCCAGGATCGAAACCTTCGCGGTAGCGCTGTGAATATCGATGGGCGATCATCGGGCGAAGCCTCGGGCCTGGAATCGATCCGCTCCGGCATCCAATCCAGTTCAAGATCGAATCGATCCGTTAACCCGGTCTTGTCGACGACCACCTTGCCGATATCCCGATTGCGCGACAGATACCTGGCGAACTGTTCCATCGTCACGGAACGCGCGGTCACGTGCGCTTTGTTCGAGTGAACGTCCGAGCCTTCCTCACACTTCGCGCGGCTCGCGATGAACGGCCAGCTGAAAATCGGTCTTCGAGCAGACTCCGGATCATCCGCGGTACCTTAGCTCCTCCTGCTTGACGTATACCGTCGAGCCCTCGTGGAGTTACATTTTTTTCCCGCCTGGTTCGCTTGCGAAATCGAGACTGATTCTCCGAAGGTTTCTCGGCCCTGCAGTCGGCTAAATTAGAGCAGAGGAATTAAGGTTCATGAGAGCTTACTGTCTATTGCTCGTTGTTTCGTGCGCAGCTTGGGCTCAGACGGCCAACGTGGTCAGGTATCACGCAACCATTAACGACGTGAAATATGTGTACGGCGCGGCGGCGCCGGTGGCGCATGTGAAGCCGGGGGACGTCATCGAGACGAACACGCTCGACGCATTCGGCAACGTTCTGAAGAAGCCCGGCGACAAGCTGAGCGCGGTCAGGGGAGATAACCCGCTGACCGGACCGTTTTACATCGATGGCGCGCAGCCGGGCGACACACTGGCGGTGAAGATCCTCGATTTGCAGGTGGATGGAAGTCAGGGCGTGGGGGCGCTGGCGCCGGGCTTCGGGGCATTGAACGAAACGGGCTATACGCCCATGCTTCATCCTCCGCTGCCGGAAAAGATCTGGTTTTATCCGATCGACAAGGCGAGCAACACGGCGACGTTCCAGGCTCTCGATTCGAAGTTCTCGGTGAAGATTCCGCTGCATCCTTTCTTCGGATGTATCGGGGTCGCGCCGGCCGGAGGAGAAGCGCGCAGCTCGATTGTACCGGCGGAGTTCGGCGGCAATATGGACGCCCCCGAAGTCAGCGTGGGTAATACTCTGTATCTTCCGGTGAATGTGCCCGGCGCGCTGCTTTATATGGGCGACGGGCACGCCGCGATGGGCGATGGAGAAGTGGCGGGGACGGCGATTGAAGTGGCGCTGCTCGCGCGCGTGCAGGTTAGCATCATCAAGGGGAAGAAGATCAACTGGCCGCGCTTCGAGAACAACGAGTCGATCATGGCAGTGGGCGCCTACAGGCCGCTGGACGATGCGCTGCGAATCGCCTTCGCCGAACTGGTC
>Ga0181536_10008197_pt1 | contig 10106 bp, 7 predicted proteins | sample PEATcosm2014_Bin_41_FD_121105 | JGI IMG/M metagenome (GOLD analysis project Ga0181536, IMG submission 121105) | Peatland microbial communities from MTU Mesocosm Facility, Houghton, MI, USA - PEATcosm2014_Bin17_60_metaG | ecosystem: Environmental > Terrestrial > Soil > Wetlands > Peat | place...
ATCCAACCGGTCTCGCTCCGCTTGGTTCATCAGTAGCTGTCCTTCGTCCACCCCTCAGGCTGGACTCTGTCAATAGGACATTTCTACTTTGCCCAAATAGGACATTCTCACTTTGCTGCGACATGGCCGTGATCACCCGCTGACTCGGGTGATTCGATGTGATATCGTTGCCTACGATGAGTACCCTACATTCCTTCTCTCGCCGCTCGTTTCTCGCACTGACCGCCGCTGCACCCGCGTTACCGGCCTTGGCTCAGAGCAAGCGCATTCCGATCGGTTTGGAACTGTACTCCGTGCGCGATCAGTTGAAGCAGGATCTCGCCGGCACGGTGCGCGCCGTGGCCAAGCTGGGCTATGAAGACGTTGAGTTCTACGCACCCTACTTCCAGTGGACCGACGCGCAAGCTAAGGATGTGAGAAAGCTGTTGGACGATCTCGGCATTCGCTGCCTCTCCACACACAACGGGCCGCAGTCTTTCGAGGCGGCAGGCATTTCGAAGGCGATCGAGCTCAACCAGATTATCGGCAGCAAATTTATTGTGCTGGCCAGCGCGGGAAGAGTAAACGGCCTCGATGGCTGGAAAGCGGTGGCCGAGCGTCTCAACCAAGCGTCCGATAAATTGCTGCCGCTGGGACTGCGCACCGGCTACCACAACCATCAGGCGGAGTTCAAACCAATCGATGGCAAGCGGCCAATCGAAATCCTCGCCGCCAACACCAATAAGGATGTCATGCTGCAGCTCGACGTCGGCACGTGCATTGAAGCCGGTTCCGATCCTGTGGCCTGGATCAATCAGAACCCCGGACGCATTCGTTCCGTCCATTGCAAGGACTGGTCGCCGGATGCCGGGAAAGGTTACAAAGTTCTGTTCGCCGAGGGCGTGGCGCCATGGAAGCAGATCTTCGAGGCTGCCGAAAAAACCGGCGGCGTTGAGTATTACCTCATCGAGCAGGAAGGCAGCGCGTATCCGCCGCTTGAAACGGCGGAGCGTTGCCTGGCGACGTTCCGGAAGATGCAGGGCTGATAGATCGCGCCGAATGGCGCCTGTCCAGGCAACGGACACACCGGGAACGCCTGCTATAGATTTTGTTAACAGGAGATCAGACTGGTGAGAATTTCGCTCGCTTTCTTTCTACTTACTCTCGCACCGACCGCTTGCGTTTTTGCATTCGAAGAGAATCCACCCACCCTCGCAACGGGAGCTTCTGCCCCGGATTTCGCTCTCCCCGGCGTTGACGGGAAAACGTACCACTTGGCCGACTTTGCCGGCAGCAAGATTCTGGCCATCGCCTTTACGTGCGATCACTGCCCTACGGCTCAACTCTATGAAGATCGCATCAAGAAACTCGCGGCGGATTATCATGATCGCGGCGTCGCCGTGGTGGCCATCCAGCCGAATGATCCGAAATCCGTTCGTCTCGACGAAATGGGGTACACGGATCTTTCCGATTCCTTCGAAGAAATGAAGATCCGCGCCAAGCAGAGCCACTTCAACTTTCCTTATTTATACGACGGCGAGACACAGGCCACGGCCCGCAAGTATGGTCCCACCGCGACGCCTCACGTCTTCGTTTTCGACGCCCAGCGCAAGCTGCAATACCAGGGTCGCGTAGACGATAGCTCGCGAGAGCCACTGGTCAAACGGCACGATGCACGAGCCGCGATCGATGCGCTGCTGGCCGGCAAAACTGTGGCGGAACAGAAAGCGCCGACGTTCGGCTGCTCCATCAAATGGGCATCGAAGGAAGAAGGCCGCGAGGCCGAGATGGCGGAGATCGAACGCGAGCCCGTAAAAGTCGGCCTCGTGGACGCCGCCGGACTCAAGGCGCTGCGCAAGGGCGCCTCAGGCAAGGTCCTGCTGGTGGATTTCTGGGCTACATGGTGCGGCCCGTGCGTGAAGCAGTTCGGGGAGTTTGAAACCATGTTCCGCATGTACCGCCATCGCCCGTTTGAGCTAGTCACCGTGGCCACCAACTATCCGGATGAGAAGAAGGGCGTCATGGCGGAGCTCGAGCGGCAACATGCATCGAGCAAGAATCTCCTTTTCGCCACCACGGACAATTACGGCTTGATGGCTGCATTCGATCCCACGTGGAACGCCGGCGTCCCGTACACGGTGCTCTTCCGTCCGGATGGCACAGTGGCGTTTCAGCATCAGGGACCCGTCGACCCCATAGAGTTACGCCGTCTGATCCTGGCCAATTTGCCCGACGACGACTACATCGGGATCAAGGCCCACTGGAGCAAGCCGTAGCGGTTCGAGCTTATGACATCTCAGCCGCACCTTTTCTCGCCGCTGACCATTCGTGGCATTACGTTCCGCGATCGTATCGCCGTTTCTCCCATGTGCCAGTATTCGAGCGATGACGGCTTCGCGAACGATTGGCACCTGGTACACCTTGGCAGCCGTGCCGCCGGCGGTGCAGCGCTCGTCATCACCGAAGCCAGCGCGGTCGAGGCGCGCGGTCGTATCAGTCCGAAGGACCTGGGCATTTGGAAGGATGAGCACATTGAGAATCTCGCCCGCATCGCTCGGTTCGTGAAGGCGCAAGGTGCGGTTCCGGGAATTCAGATCGCTCACTCCGGCCGTAAGGGTAGTACCCGCGTGCCTTGGGAAGGTGACGCGCCGGTTTCTCGCGAGCAAGGTGGCTGGCAGACGGTGGCCCCCAGTCCCGTTCCGTTCCGCCCTGGCGAACCGGTGCCCGCGGAGTTGAGCGGGGCGGACATTCGCGCGATCGTGGGAACTTTCGCCGCCGCAGCCCGGCGCGCGCAAGAAGCAGGCTTCGAGGTGGTCGAGATCCACGGCGCCCACGGTTATCTGATCAACGAGTTTCTCTCGCCGCTGTCGAACCACCGAACCGACGAGTACGGTGGGCCGTTTGAGAACCGGGCGCGCTTTGCTTTAGAAACCGTCACAGCCGTGCGTGCGGCGTGGCCCGAGAACTTGCCGCTGTTCCTGCGCATATCAGCGAGTGAGTGGGTAGACGGTGGGTGGAATGTGGACGATTCCGTGGCGCTTGCCACGAAGGTTCGCCGCCTCGGAGTGGATCTGGTGGATTGTTCCTCTGGCGGCAATTCGCCAGATGCCAGAATCCAGCTTGGCCCCGGTTACCAGGTGCCGTTCGCCGAACGAATCCGCCGAGAAGCGGGAGTGCTCACCGGCGCGGTCGGAATGATTACCGATGCTCGCCAGGCTGACGAAATCATCCGCGCCGGCCAGGCGGACCTGGTTCTGATGGCGCGCGAATTCCTGCGCGATCCCTATTGGCCCTTGCACGCAGCCCCGGTTCTCCAGGCGAAAGCCGCGGTTCCCGTGCAGTATCTCCGCGCGTTTCCAAAGCCGTGAAGTCGGCCAGCGTATTTGGCAGGGTTACAATTGGTGCGGAGCAGCCTAATGACCACCAGACGTAGTTTTCTATTTGCCGCGGCTTTGGCGCCGTTGGCGAAATCCGCCGCTAAGGTTACTTCGAAGGAACGTGTCGACCGTGCGCTGAATGGTGACAAGCCGCTTGACCGGCCGCCGTTCAGTTTTTGGCATCACTTCGGCCTGCAAAACCAGCCGCCGGAAAATCACGCCCGAGCCACTCTAGCCTTCCATCGCGAGTTTCACACGGACCTTGTCAAGGTCATGAGCGACTTCCCGTATCCGAAGCCGAGCGGGAAATGGTATGAGCTCACGGTGCAGGCGAGTCCGTTCCCCGCTGAACTGCGCGCGTTGGAACTGATTCGCGACGGGCTCGGCGGCGCGGCCTACTTTGTCGAGACGATCTTCAACCCCTGGAACGTGGCGGAGAAACTCTCGTCACCGGCTGAAGTGCAACAGTTGAAGCGGGAGAATCCCAAGGTGCTCGCCGATGCCCTGGAGGTGATCGCTAACTCCGAGGCAAATCATGCTCGCAAAGCCACTGCCACCGGAGCCGCGGGAATCTTCCTTGCGATTGCCAACGCGCAGTCGGAGTTCCTAAGCCGGGAGGAATACGCGAAGTGGAGTGAGCCTTACGATCGCATAGTCCTGGATGCCGTGAAGGACGCGCACCTCAACATCCTCCATCTGCATGGAGATCACGTTTACTTGAATCACTTCACCAAACCGTGGCCGGCACGGGCCATCAACTACTCGGTCCACGGCACGGGCGTGCCCTTTCAGGATTTCCGGAAGAGCTATCAGGGAACGCTGATGGGCGGCCTAGACGAGAAAAACTTCCGCTCGCTCGATGAGAAAGAGCTGAAATCCGAATGGCTGCGCGCCGAGGAGCAAGCCGGCCCGCGCTTCATCCTCGCCCCCGGCTGCTCGGTGCCGAACGATTCCACCGACGCCGAGCTGAACCGATTGGTGACCGTAATCGGCGCGTGAACCTATTCCGTGCGCAGCGCCTGCATCGGCTCGATTCCGGCAGCGCGACGGGCGGGTACCAATCCAGCGATCAAAGCGCACGCGGCGAGCAGCACGACCGCGCCACCAAGCACCACCGGATCGTGGCTCTTCACGCCGTAGAGCTGACTCGCCATTAAGTGGGTCACCGCCAGCTCAAGCGGAATGCCAATTGCCAATCCGATAGCGATCAGCATGAGGGCACTGCGCAGCACCATGGCCACCACCTGGCCGCGCGCGGCGCCCAGTGCGATGCGGATGCCGATTTCGCCGGTCCGCCGGGCAACCGAATACGCCGTGACGCCGTATAGGCCAATGCAAGCAAGCAGCAGCGACAAAACGCCGAAGGCAGACGTTAGTCGTGCGATCAGCCGCTCCTGGTTGAAGTTGAGACTGACGAGTTCATCGAACGGGAGAATTTCGATCACCGTAAGATTGGGCTCAATCTCCGCGATGGCCTTCCGCACCATAGGTGCGAGGGCTGCCAGGTTCCCGACGGCGTGCAATTCGATGGCGCCGATGTAGTTCGAGCGCGCCTCGTCCGGCCACTCCTGGGCCGACACTTGCATTAACGGCAGGAAAAACATAGGCCCCGCCGGCTCGTAAGGTTCCCGCCACTTTGCGTCTTGGACGACCCCGACAATCTCGTAATCCAGGCTGCGTTTGACGCTTCCCAGACCGAAATGCCCTCCAAGCGGGTTTTCATTCTTGAAGTATTTCCGTGCAAAGGTCTCGCTAATGACCGCGACGCGACGGGAAGCCGGCGTGTCACGCTCATCGATTAGGCGTCCTCGCATCAGCCGCTCGCCGATGGTTTCAAAGTAGCGCGGACTCACGCTAACCCAGGACGAAGAATCCCTGTCTTCCTGCCGGGCAGGGAACGGGCGGCCCTCGAAAGCGATCGCCCCTCCCCAGTTGTCTCCACTCATCGGGGCATACACGGAAAGGCTCGCGCTCCGTACCCCGGGAATCTGCTCCAGCCGCTCGCGAAGCTGGCGGTAAATGGCAGCGATTCTCTCTTGCCCGTACCCCGTGAAAGCCGGGCTCACCTTCACAACCAGCCGGTCCTTCGTTTCAAAACCGAAGCGCTGATGCTCGAGGTTCCGCAGATTCTGTAATGACAATCCCGCGCCACACAGAAGAACCAGAGACAACGCGGCTTGCAGCACGACCAGAGACTTCTGCGGAAACGTGGCGTGCGCTCCAGTGGCCCGGTTGCCACCGCGCAGGGCCTCGACCGGGTCGGCGCGGGACGAGGTCCACGCCGGTAGAGTACCGAACGCAACGCCGGCCATCAGCGAAAGCAGAAAGGCGAAGCCGAGTACGGGCAACGAGGGCGTCGCTTCAATCGGCACATACTTGGCGCCGTGAAACGCAAGCAGTAGGATCGCGCGCGTTCCCGCGAACGCCACAGCCAGTCCAGCCAGTCCGCCAACTACCGCCAGCAGGACGCTTTCGGTGAGGCTTTGATAAATGAGCCGCCTGCGCGGCGCACCGAGAGCCACGCGCACTGCGTTCTGAACGCGGCTGGCTGCCCTGCGAGCGAGCAGCATGGTGGCGAGATTCGCGCAAGCGATGAGCAGCACCAAGCCGGAAGCCACCAGGAGCAGCTTGAGGTTGTCAGCCGCATCCCGTCGCATGCGGGCGATGCCTGCGCCGCCAAGCGTCAAACGAATACGCTGCCGGGCGATGGCTTTCGTGTCTTCGGCGCTGGGTTGCGAGCCGGCCTGCGCCGTCAACCATTGCTTCAGTCCCACATTGAGTTCGGATTCCACCGTCGCAGGACGCGCGCCGGGCTTCAGCCGGCCGATGATATAGAGCCAGTGGTCGCCCGCACTCTTCAACAGCGAGTCTTGGCCCCGCATGAGCGGCTCGACGGCCAGCGGGATCCAGAAATCCGGCGGATCCTCGCGCAGCGTATCCCCGAAGAATCCCGGCGGCGCGACCCCCACCACTGTGATCGGTTTGCCATCGATCACAAAGACAGAGCCGATGACGGCTGGATCCAAAGCGTGGTGCAACTGCCCTGCGCGATAGCTCATGACGGCAACCGGCGGCGCTCCCGGCTTATCGTCCGCGGGTGTGATCGCGCGGCCCGCATAGGCTGCAACGCCGAACATCGTGAAATAGTTTCCGGAAACGAATTGGCCCACGAAAGGTTGAGCAACCGCAGAGACAGCGCCCTGGCGAACGCTCATCGTGTCAGGGCTCGCCTGGAACGCTGCCATCTCGGCGAATTCGGGCGTGTGATCCCGGAGGTGTTGGTACAAGGAGTAAGAGAAGATGCTGTGGTCATTCTGATAGCCGCCGATGACGCAGCAGTTCTCGCCATCACCCACGCTATACAGCGTCTTCGGATCGCTCACCGGCAGCGACTTCAACATCACCGCGTGCACCAGCGTGAAAACCGCCGTGTTCGCGCCAATCCCCAGCGCCAGCGTCAGAACGCAGACCAGCGTGAATGCCTTGTTCTTGCGCAACTGCCGCGAGGCATAGCGCACATCCTGCCAAAGATGGTCCAGCCACATCCATCGGCCAGCTTCGTAGAAACACTCTTCGATGCTCATGATGTTCCCGACGTTGCGGTGCGCCATCGTGCGTGCCTCTTCGTCGCTGAATCCCAGCTCGCGCAGCCGGTCGGCTTCCAGTTCCAGATGCGCACGAAGTTCTTCCGAAAACTCCGCGTCGTTTCTGTGGCGGCGCCAGAACATTGCTAGCCCTCCATGGTTTCCGGCCCCAACACGCGTCCGATGGCCGCGGCCAGTTTGCGCCACTGGCTGGTCTCGTGCGCCAGTTGCTTGCGTCCGTCTTTAGTCAGCGAGTAAAACCTCGCCTTGCGATTATTCGAGGAAATCCCCCACTTCGCCGAGATCCACCCCTTGGTCTCCAGGCGCTGCAAGGCTGGGTAAAGTGCCCCGTGATCCACCAGCAGCACGTCCTCAGACTGTTCCTGGATGGCCCGCGCAATGCCCTGCCCGTGCTGCGGCCCAAAAACCAGCGTGCGCAGAATGAGCAGGTCTAGTGTGCCCTGGAGCAGCGCGATGCGGTCTTTCTCTTCTCGGGTTACCATTCAACCCGAGCATGCGCGTCTTCGGGTTACCTGTCAACCCATAGAAATCTATTACTAGCGGCCGATCTGGAACTTCACCACCGCCCGCCCAAGCTGAATCTCGTCTCCCGGCTCGAGCTTCACGCCACGTGCGTTGCGGTGTACTTCCTGGCTGAGCCCGTCTCGGATGATCCACAGCCCGCAATCGCCCGTCTCTTTGCCGCCGTGCTGATACCAGCGGTCGTTATACAGCCTGTACTCCCCCGTCTTCTTCGAATACACAATATGCGCATGCTCGCGCGAAACCGTGCTGTTGTCTTCCGTGAACGCCAGATCGTTGCGCCGCGACGGTCCCTTCTCGCGATAAACCTCCACCGTCCGCCCAATGTTGGTCCGTTCCTTATTTAATAGGATTTCCGGCGCGTCAGCCGTCCCCCTCACCACCACCAGCCGCGCCGCCCGCCGAGCCGGACCGCTCGCCGCTTCTTTTTTCGGACGCGATTCCGTCTCCACCCTCAACCACTCGTCCGGCGTGCCCGGCAATTCCGCCGTCGCCTCGAACGCCACTTCCAGATCCTCGGGGAACCGGTAGTTCACGCGCGCCAGACGCTCACGAATCTCCTGCTCGAAATATCCTTTCAGAAAATCGCTCTTGAGAAACGCCGCCTCTTCCTCACTCACCCCGCGCACGAAAATGCGCACAAGGTTAAACGGGAACACCATTCTCCCGCCCACGCGCTGGCCCTTCTTCACGATCTCCTCCAGCACCGCCAGGCGAATCTCCGCCAGCTCCGGCGCGTCCGTCGGCGCGAGCGCCGCGTCAAACGGTGCTTCGAAAATCGTCTTCCCCAGTCTCTCGATCAGGTCGGTAAGGCTCATGGCTCCCTCTGCGGCGGCCCTGGCGTTGGAATGATGCCCAAATCCGCCGCTGCCTCCGCGATCTCCCTCGCGATCGGCGCCGCTAGCGATCCGCCGTACCCCCCGTGCTCCACCATCACCACGAACGCGATGCGTTTCGCCGCGCCTCCATCGTACGGTGCAAATCCCGCAAACCAGGAGTGCGGCTGCCCCTCGCCCAGTTGCGCCGTGCCGGTCTTCCCCGCAATGCTCACCCGCGATCCCTTCATCGCCCTCCGTGCCGTGCCGTCCGTAACCACGCTCCGCATCGAATCGGCCAGGAATCCCGCCACATCCGGCGGTACCACGGTCACCGGCGCGCCCGCTTGATCTGCCATCCACCGCCCCGCAGGCGCAACGCCGCCATTGGCGATTGCCGCGCTGACCCGCGCCATCTTGAACGGCGTGGCCAGAATCGGCCCTTGCCCATACGCCGCGAACGGCAGCATCGCCTGCAATTCCGCGGGGTCTGCATCCGGCAGTCCCAGCAACCCGAGCGTGCTCCGCAGAGCCGCTGCACCCACACTAAACACGCCGAGCTGCGCAAAGTAAGCATTGCAGGAAACCGTGATGGCCCGCCGCATGTCCAGTGTGCCGTGCGCCGCATCGCCCACGTCATCCTTAATGATGCGCCGCCATCCCGGAATCAGCGTGCCGCCACGCCCGCCCGCAACAGGTCTGCACGTAAATGTTTTGCTGGCCAGTTTCGGATCGATGCGCAGTGCCGCGATTGCGGTGACGAGCTTAAAAGTCGACCCCGGCGGATACTCCCCGTACCGCGCGCGATCTAGCAGCTCGTCGGCCGATGCGTGGCCGCCCGTCGCTGGCGCGGGAAGACTCACCAGCGCCAGCACGTCTCCCGACCGCGCGTCCATCACCACCAACGCGCCTTTCTCTCGTTTGGCGGCCTGCAAACGGCGCTCGAGAATCTCCGTCGCCCGCACTTGCAGCCGGATATCGATCGACGTCCGCACGTTCCTGTCCCGGCTGCGCAACCGCGCCACGTCTGCGTTCCACGGATGGTGCCGGTAGCGCACCAGCGGAACCAGCTCGCTATAGTCGCGATAGCCTTGCAGCTTCTCATTGGCATCGTGCTCCACAAGCGATGCGTTCGTCGCGTGAAAATTCTCTCCTGTGCGCCAGTCCCCTAGAAAATGCGCCGCCAGCTCGTGAAATGGATAATGCCGGTTGTCGAGCCGCGAACACACATCATCCAGCGAGACTCCCATCTGATCGTATTGGCCTCGATAGCGCTCCAATTCTGCCCAATCGTTTGTGGCCAGCAACACACCGTTGCGATCGTAAATGTTCCCCCGTGGAATCTCGCGCGCCATGGACGTAAGCCGCGGGTTGTGTTGGGCCCGCTTCACGCCGTCACTTGCAAAGATCCTGACGTCGCGCGCCAGAAAATCCTGATCGCGCACCACCTGGATATACCCCGCCCGCACCACCAGCACGAGTGCACACGCTCCAAGAGTCGCCGCTACTACACGCAACGGCCGCGCAAACGGCTCCGCGATTTCCGGCCGGCTGGGTTCATTTGAAATGGAAAGAATGACCGCGAACAGAAAAAAATTCGCGAGCATAGCCGTGTTGCCGTAGCTGAGGAATGGCGAGACCACCCCCGATAGCGGAATCGCTCCCAGCACGCCCCCCGAGATCAGCAGCATCTCCAACGCAAACAGACTGGCCAGACCCAGCACCAGAAACATCGCGTATTCCGATGCCGCCCGCCGCGCAATCTGAAACGATCGCCTCACCAGAAACGCAAACAGCAGCCCGATCAT
>Ga0181536_10008198_pt1 | contig 10106 bp, 10 predicted proteins | sample PEATcosm2014_Bin_41_FD_121105 | JGI IMG/M metagenome (GOLD analysis project Ga0181536, IMG submission 121105) | Peatland microbial communities from MTU Mesocosm Facility, Houghton, MI, USA - PEATcosm2014_Bin17_60_metaG | ecosystem: Environmental > Terrestrial > Soil > Wetlands > Peat | place...
ATTCGGCCATTGTTCGCGTCCCGTCGCTCGAGCGGGCCATCGAAATCGCCAACCGTTTCGCCCCCGAGCACCTCAACATTCCGGACGACCGCCTCCTCGCCCAGGTGCAGCACGCCGGCAGCGTATTCGTGGGCCCGTTCAGCCCCGAGGCAGCCGGAGATTACGCTTCCGGCCCCAACCACGTGCTCCCCACCGCCGGCGCCGCCCGCCAGCGCGGCGGCCTGGCCGTGACAGATTACTTGAAGGTGATCTCCGTACAGCAATTGACCTCCGCCGCTCTTCAGCGCTTAGCCCCCGCAATCACCACCCTTGCGCGTGCCGAAGGCCTGGAAGCCCACGCCCGCTCCGTCGAGGTCCGCTGTGGCGCAGGCACTCCTGCCTGCCGCGTCCCGACTCATCGGGACGCTTCCCGCGCGCGACAGGTGGCCCCATGAAACCTCCCAAGCTCCCCAAAGGCGCCACCAAGCCCCGCCCCGCCGTCCTCGCCATGGCCCCCTATTCTCCGCCCACCGCCGGCCGCTTGGACAAACTCCGCCTCGATTTCAACGAGAACACCGTGGGCTGCTCCCCCCACGTCATCAAAGCCCTGAAAGAGCGCCTCGACGCCGCCCGCCTGGCCGTCTATCCGGAGTACGGCCCCGCCAAACAGGCCATCGCCGCCTACTTCCGCGTACAGCCCGACCAGTTCACCTTCACCAATGGCACCGACGAGGCCATCCAGGTGTTCGTCAACACTTACGTGGACGACGGGCAGGAAGTGCTGTTACTCAAGCCTTCCTATGCCATGTACCGCTTCTACGCGCAGGTGGCGGGCGCGGTCATCACCGAGATTGCCTACCCGCCGCCGGCCATGGAGTTTCCCCTCCAGCACGTCCTGGATGCCATCACGCCGCGCACGCGCGCCATCCTCTTGGCCAATCCCAACAACCCCACCGGCACGGGCGTTTCCTTGCTGGCGATCGAGCGCATCCTGCGCCGCGCGCGCAAGGCCGTGGTCATGGTGGATGAGGCTTACTACGAGTTTTCGGGCGTCACCGCGCTCACCGAGATCGAGCGCGTGCCCAACCTGTTTGTGTGCCGCACGTTTTCGAAAGTCTTCGGCATGGCGGCGATGCGGCTCGGCTGCCTCTTCTCGCATGCAGCCAACATCGCGTTTCTGCGCAAGGCGCAATCCCCCTACAGTGTGAATTCGCTTGCGGTCGAGGCGGCGCAGGCGGCCGTCGAGGATACGGCGTACGTTCAGAACTACGTCGCCGAGGTCCTGGCGGCGCGCGAGCTGCTGTGTCTGGGCCTCGAGAAGCTCGGCATCCGCTACGTGCCCAGCTCCGCCAATTTCGTGCTCGGCGATTTCGGCAAGCGCGCCATCGAGGTGCGCGACGCGCTGCGCGAGATGGCCATCCTGGTGCGCGATCGCAGCTATGAAGCGCCCGGATGCGTGCGCATCACGGTGGGAACCCGCGCGCAAACGCGCCGCATGCTGGCGGCGCTCAACGAGGTCTGGAAAAAATGAGCCGGCCGATTCTGGTTTTCGACATGGACGGCGTGCTCGCCGATGTCACCGAATCCTACCGCGAGACCATCGCGCGCACGGTGGCGCACTTCACCGGCGTCGAAATCGCCCCCGAGCGCATCCAGGATTACAAGAACCGCGGCGGCTTCAACGACGACTGGAAGCTAACTGACCACATCATCGCCAGCGCCGGCCTGAACGTGCCCTTCGAGAAGGTCGTGGAGCATTTCCAGAATCTCTTTCTCGGCAATGGCGCCGACGGGCTGATCTTGCGGGAGCGATGGGTGGCGCGGCCAGGCATGTTGGAGAAGCTCAACCAGCGGTTCCGCTTCGCCATCTTCACCGGCCGCCCCAAGCCGGAGGTCGAGCTGACTTTGAATCGCTTTGCGCCGAAGCTGGTTTTCGATCCGATCATAGGCATGTACGACGTGGCAAACCACAAACCGGCGCCGGATGGCCTCCTCCAAATCCGCAACGCCAGCGCCGGTTCCAAGCTGTACTACATCGGCGACACGCCGGATGACGCGCGCTGCGCGCGGGCGGCGGAGGTCGCGTTCATCGGCGTTGCGGCGCCTTCGAATCCGCGCTATCTCGACCTGGTGTTCCGGTTTCAGGCGGCGGGCGCGTTCGCTATCGTGGACGACATCAATTGCCTGGAAGAGGTGTTTTCATTATGAGGAGCGCTACCGTTCGGCGCGATACCAGGGAGACGCGGATTTCGGGCGCGCTCAAGATCGAAGGGCGCGGCAAGTACCAGATCTCCACCGGCATCCGCTTCTTCGACCACATGCTCGAGTTATTCGCCAGGCACGGCGGTTTCGACCTGACACTGCGCGCCGAGGGCGATTTGGACGTGGATCAGCACCACACGGTGGAAGACGTGGGCATCGTGCTCGGGCAGTTGTTCTCCAAGGCCCTGGGCGATCGCAAGGGCATCAACCGCGCGGGCTATTTCGCCATGCCCATGGATGAAACGCTGGCGGTGGTCGCGCTCGATCTCGGTGGGCGGCCGGCGCTGGTCTACCGGGACCTGGTGAAGGTGCGCCTGGTGGGCGACTTGCAGGCCGAGCTGATCGAGGATTTCTTCGGCGGCTTTGTCAACCACGCGGGCGCGAATCTGCACGTCCGCGTGCTCTACGGGCGTTCCAGCCACCACAAAGTCGAAGCTGTTTTCAAGTGCTTCGCGCGGGCCATGAAGTATGCCTGCTCCCAGGATGCGCGCTTGAAGGGCCAGCTTCCCTCCACCAAGGGGCTGCTGTGATCGCGGTCTTCGATTACGGCGCCGGCAACTTGCGCTCGGTCGAAAATACGCTCGCCGAGCTGGGCTCCCAGTATACCCTCGTCCGCGATTCCGAAGGCTTGCGCGCGGCCTCCAAGATCATTCTGCCCGGCGTGGGCCATTTCGGGCAGATGATGCGCGCCCTCGATGCTCTGGCCGTGCGGCACACGTTTCTGGAGCGCATCGCCGCCGGCGTGCCGTTCCTCGGCATCTGCCTCGGGTTGCAGGCCCTGTTCGAGGCCAGCGAGGAGGCCCCGGAGGCCCGCGGCTTGGGTCTTTACGAAGGTGTGGTACGGCGTTTCCCGCTGGACGCGCGCGTTCCCCACATGGGTTGGAACTCTCTCGACGTGCGCCGCAAATCGCGCCTGCTGCGCGGCCTGCCTTCACACCCGTTCGTGTATTTCGCGCACAGCTACTATGTGCCTGAGAATGCCCGCGCCGCCGCGACGTGTACTTACGGCCTTCCCTACACCGCGGTGTTGGAGGCCGGCAACGTCTTCGGCGTGCAATTCCATCCCGAGAAATCCGGCCCCGTGGGCTTGAAGATTGTACGCAACTTTGTGGAGCTGCCGTGTTAGCCAAGCGCATCATTCCCTGTTTGGATGTGACCGCCGGGCGCGTCGTCAAGGGCGTCCACTTCGTCAATTTGCGCGATGCCGGCGATCCGGTCGAACTGGCGGACCGCTATAACCGCGACGGTGCCGATGAGTTGGTGTTCCTGGACATTACGGCTTCGAGCGATGCCCGCGAAATCATGGCGGATGTCGTGGCGCGAACCGCTCGCAAGGTTTTCATCCCGCTGGCGGTGGGCGGCGGCATCCGCGCGGTGGCGGACGCCCGCCGCATCTTGATGTCGGGCGCGGACAAGGTATCGGTGAACACGGCGGCCGTGCGCCGGCCGGAGCTGATTACGGAGTTGAGCCGGGAGTTCGGCGCGCAGGCCGTGGTGCTGGCCATCGACGCGCGGCGGCACGCGCCGGGGAACTGGCACGTCTTCACTCGCGGCGGACGCGACGATGAAGGCATCGACGCCGTCGAGTGGGCCGCCCGCGGCGAATCGCTCGGCGCCGGCGAGATCCTGCTCACCTCCATGGATACCGACGGCGTGCAGGACGGCTTCGATTGCACCCTGACTCGGACGGTGTCGCGGGCCACGCACATTCCCATCATTGCCAGCGGCGGCGCGGGAACGCCGGAGCATTTCGTCCGCGTCCTGACCGACGGCTGCGCCGACGCCGCCTTGGCCGCCTCCATCTTTCACTACGGAACCTACACCGTGACTCAGTTGAAAGAAGCCTTGGCCGCCCGCGGCATCCCCGTGAGGCCGCCCACATGATCCTCCCCTGCATCGACCTGATGGATGGCAAAGTAGTGCAGTTGGTCCAGGGCCGCGAGAAGGCTCTCGAAGGCGGCTCCCCCGAAGAGATGTTGCACCGCTTCGCGGCCTTCCCGCAAATCCAGGTGATCGATCTCGACGCCGCCATGGGCCGCGGCTCGAACGACGATATCGTTCGCATGCTGGCATCGAAAGCCGTCGCACGCGTAGGTGGCGGCGTGCGCACCGTCGGCCGCGCGCAAGCCCTGATCGGCCAGGGCGCGCACCGCGTAATCGTGGGAACGTCCGCATTCACCAAGGCTGGCGTCGATGCGCCATTCCTGGCGGCGCTCGGTGCCGCCGTGGGCCGCGAGCGGCTCATCGTCGCGGTGGATTCCAAGAACGGCCACATCGTGGTGAAGGGATGGCGGGAGGCCACCGAGTTCACGGCGGAAGACGTGCTGCGTTCGCTCGAACCCTATTGTTCCGGCTTTCTGTGCACCTATGTAGACAAGGAAGGCATGCTCCAAGGCACGGACCTCGATTGGTTCCGCCGCCTGCGCGCGGCAACCGCTCTGGAGCTGACCGCCGCCGGCGGAATCACCACCATGGACGAAGTGCGCTCGCTGCTAGCGATGGACATCCACGTGGCGTTAGGGATGGCGATTTATACCGGCCGTTTGCGCCTGGAGGATCTGGCGGCGCTGCGCTGATCGTCAGCAAATCCGCGGCAACTGGTCGCCCGACAGCATGTCCACAATGCGGCTGGGACCGAGCAGCGTGCGCATCGTCACCATGCCCGGATGCTCCTCCGTAACGCTGCCGATCGCGCACGCATCGCGCCCCAGCGGGTGCCCGCGCATGGCGGCCAGCACCGTGGCGGCGGCGGCGGCGTCCACCATGGCGATCAGCTTGCCTTCGTTGGCCACGTAGAGCGGGTCCAGGCCCAGCAGCTCGCAGGCGCCGCGCACCGCCTCACTCACCGGAATCGCGCTTTCCTCGATCTCGATTCCCACGCCGGATTGCTTCGCGATTTCGTTCAATGAACTGGAGACGCCGCCGCGCGTGGGGTCGCGCAGGGTGTGAATCCGGCCGTCGGCCGCAAGCATGGCGGCCACCAGCGTGTGCAGCGCGGCGGAGTCGCTCTGGAGCGCGGTTTCGAACTCCAGGCCTTCGCGCTCGGAGAGAATGGCCATGCCGTGTTCGCCGACGGACCCGCTCAGGATCACGCGGTCGCCGGGCCGCGCGGCGCTGGCGGATAGCTCGACGCCCTCGGGCACCAGGCCAATGCCGGTGGTATTGATGAAGATGCCGTCGCCGCTGCCCTTTTCCACCACCTTGGTGTCGCCGGTGATGATCTGGACGCCGGCCGCGCGCGCCGCCACAGCGAGCGAATCCACCACGCGGCGCAAGGTTTCCATGGGCAACCCTTCTTCCAGAATGAAGGCCACCGTGAGGTAGAGCGGCTGCGCTCCGCCCATGGCCAGGTCGTTGACCGTGCCGTGGACCGCGAGCGAGCCGATATTGCCGCCGCGAAAGAACAGCGGCTTGACCACGAACGAGTCCGTGGTGACGGCCAGCTTCGCGCCGTTTATGGTCACCACGCCCTGGTCGTCCAGCCGCGCCAGCACGGGGTTCTGAAACGCGGGAAGAAAAATGCTCTCGATCAGCTCGGCGCTCAGTTTGCCGCCGCTGCCGTGACCGAGCAGGATCTTGTCCGTGGTAACCAGGGGCGCCGGGCACATCATGACGTTCTCACGGTATCACGCCGGTATTGATAATACGCAGCGCAGGCGCCTTCCGCCGAAACCATGGGCGCTCCCAGCGGCTTCTCGGGCGTGCAGCGAACGCCGAAAGCGGGGCAGTCCACGGGCTTTTTGAGGCCTTGCAGCACTTGCGCGCTGATGCACTCGGCAGGCTCTTCCACCACGGTGTCCGCCAGGCCGAAGATTCTCTCGGCGTCGTATTCCGCGAACTCGGGGCGCAGGCGGAGGCCGCTTTGCGGGATGGCCCCGATGCCGCGCCACTTGCGATCGACCACCTCGAAAACCTCCAGCAGAACTTTCTGGGCGATGCGGTTGCCTTCCAGCGTGACCGAACGGACGTACTGGTTCTCGGCCTCGGCGCGGCCTTCTTCGAGCTGCGCCACCAGCATCCCGATGGCCTCGATCAAATCCACCGGCTCAAATCCGCCGACCACGATGGGGACCCCGTATTGCCGGCTGAGCGCCTCGTATTCCCAATAGCCCATCACCGCGCACACGTGGCCCGGGGCGATGAATCCCTGCACGCGATTGGCGGGCGATTCGAGCAGCAGGCGGATGGCGGGCGGCACCAGAACATGCGAGACCAGCATGGAAAAGTTCCGCAGCCCCTGCCGTTTGGCCTCGAGGACCGCCATGGCGTTGGCTGGGGCCGTGGTCTCGAAACCGATTCCGAAAAAGACCACGCGCCGCTCCGGGTTGGCGCGCGCGATTTTGACGGCTTCCATGGGCGAATAGGCGATGCGCACGTCGCCGCCCGTGGCTTTGACCCGCAGCAGGTCGGTAGCCGAGCCCGGCACGCGCAGCATGTCGCCGTAGGAAACGAAGATCACATCCGGTTGCGAGGCGATTTGAATGGCCTTCTCCACCACTTCGAGCGGCGTCACGCAAACCGGGCAACCGGGGCCGTGGACCAGCTCGATCTGGGGCGGGATCAAGGTGTCGATGCCGTATCGCATCAGGGTGTGGGTCTGCCCGCCGCAGATTTCCATGAGGACCCACGGCCGCGTCACTTTGCGTTCCAGCGCGGCGAGGAGGGCGCGCGCAATTTTGGCGTCGCGATACTCGTCGATGTGCTTCATGGGCCCTCTTCCAGCTTACCGCGCGCTACGCTGTGAATATGACCAGACGGACGGTAGTAGGACTTCTAGGAGGCGCGATTTCCGCGTTCGCCGCCCCACAACCGCAGCAACCGGAGATTCCGATAGCGCCAGGACCGTTCAAAGCCTCGCGTCAATCGTTGATGGAGTACCAGATCCCCGACTGGTATCGCGATGCCAAGTTCGGCATCTGGGCGCACTGGGGGCCGCAATCGGCGCCCGAGATGGGCGACTGGTACGCACGCCAGATGTACATACAGGGGCACCGCCAGTATGACTATCACGTGAAGACCTACGGTCACCCGTCGAAGTTCGGTTACAAAGATGTGATCCCGACCTGGAAGGCCGAGAACTTCGACCCGAACTACCTCTTGGGCCTTTACAAGAAAGCAGGGGCGAGGTTCTTCGTCAGCATGGGCGTGCATCACGATAATTTCGACCTGTGGAACTCCAAGCATCAGCCGCGTTGGAACGCAGTGACCACGGGGCCCAGGAAGAACATTGCCCAGATGTTCAAGGATGCAACCTTGAAGCAAGGCCTGCGCTTCGGCGTCAGCCAGCACCTGCACGCCAGCTACGAGTGGATGGCCACCTGCTTCGGGAGCGACAAGACAGGGCCCTTGGCGGGCGTGCCGTACGACGGCAACGACCCCCGGTACGCGGATCTCTACCACGAGAAGCACGTGCCGGCGGCGCAGCCTGGGGACGTGAGCCACGTGCCGGAGTCGTGGAAGCGGCAGTACCTGCTGCGGCTTCAGGACCTCATCGACCAACTCGAGCCGGACCTCATGTACCACGATGGCGTGATTCGCTTCGAACGCTATGGGCTGAGCCTGGTGGCGCATCTGTACAACCAGAGCGCCCGCTGGCACGGCGGCAAAGTGGAAGCCGTATACACCAGCAAGGGCATGGAAGACTGCCAGACCGGGACTTGCGTTCTGGATTTCGAGCGCGGAATTGCGCAGGGCATCTGGCCCAACCCTTTCCAGACGGACACCTGCATCGGAGGCTGGCACTACGATCGGGACATCGTGTACAAGACGCCCAAGCAATGTATCGACATGCTGGTCAACGTGGTGAGCCGCAACGGTACCCTTTTGTTGAACTTCCCGCTGAAATCGGATGGAACGCTTGATGCCAGAGAAATGTCGATTCTCTCCGAAATCACGGCGTGGATGGCCGTCAACAGCGAAGGGATTTATGGCACGCGCGCCTGGAAGGTCTGCGGCGAGGGCCCCAGCGTCGAGGGAACGGTGAGGGATACCAGCGTCTATAAGCCGCTGCCTCCCATCTCCGATTCGTCCCCCGGCGCTACGCGATCGGCCGGCGGACGCGACAGCGGCAAGCCGTTCACCGCGCAGGATGTCCGTTTCACCGCCAAGGGCAACACGCTCTATGCCTTCGTGATGGGTTGGCCGGATCGGGAGACAGTCATCAAGTCTCTGGCGTCGGCGGGCAAGGTTGCCAACGTAGAATTGCTGGGGTTCAAGGGGAAGCTGCAATGGTCGCAGGATGAATCCGGTTTGAAGATCGCAATGCCGGCCGAAAAACCCTGCGAACACGCGATTGTGCTGAAGATCGCGGTGGCATGAGGAGGGCGACTGCCTGCCTGGGCACGCCGCTGGAAATTACTTTAAATCTCCAATAATTTGGTTTATAATGTATTTTGCTTTTCACCGAATGAGGTCTTCCGCATGAAACGAGCGATCCTTGTGTTGGCGATTGTGGCCGTGGCCGCGGCGGCCTGGTGGTTCGAGCGTCCGCGTCCGCAGACGCTCGTGCTCACCGGCACCGTGGATGGCAACGAAGTGGTGGTGGGCAGCAAGATCACTGGCCGCATCGTGAGCCTGGCGGTCGACGACGGGCAATGGGTTAAGGCCGGCGACTTGATTGCCGTGCTCGACCAGGACGAGTTGCGCGCCGACCAGGGCGCCGCCGGCGACGCCATCGCGCAAGCCAGCGCCAGCGCGCGGCAGTCGGTGGCCCAGACTGAGCTGCTGGAACATACGCTGCCCACTAAAGTCCGCCAGGCGGAGGCGCAGGTGGAGCAAGCCCAAGCCCAGTTGCAGCAGGCGCGGGCGCAAGTGGCGCAAACCCAAGCCCAACTGCGGCAGGCGCAGGCGCAAGTGGCGCAAACCCAGGCGGCGGCGGCCAAGGCCCAGGACAACTTCAACCGCATACGGCCGCTGGTCGAGAGGGACATCAACCCGCCGCAAGACCTGGTCGCGGCGCAAACCGATCTCGATTCCGCCAAGGCCAACGAACAGGCGGCCGAAGCCGGGGTCGAGGCCACGCGGCGCGTCGTGGCGGCGGCCCAAGCCGGGGTTGAGGCTTTCGAGCGCGCCGTGGCGGCGGCGCAGGCCGCGCTGGCGGACGCCCAGCAGCAGGAAAGGCAAGTCCCCGTGCAACAGTGGCAGACCGACGCGCTACGCGCCGCCCAGGCGCAGGCCGAGGCCAATGCCGCCGCCGCCGCGGCGCGCTTCGGCCAGACCCGGATTTTCGCGCCGGCCAGCGGCATTGTGACCCTGCGCGCGGCGCGGCAAGGCGAGGTCGTCAACCCTGGCAGTCCGATCGTCACGCTCTTCGACTTGAGCTCGACCTGGGTGGATGCCGACGTCGAGGAAACCTACGCCGATCTCATCGCCATGGGAGAGACTCTGCGGGTGCGCCTGCCCTCGGGCACCGAGGTCTCCGGCCCGGTGATCTACAAAGCGGTGGAAGCCGATTTTGCCACGCAGCGCGACGTCAGCCGCACCAAGCGCGACATCAAGACGGTGGCCATACGCGTGCGCGTATCCAATCCCCAGGGCAAGCTCGCGCTGGGCATGACCGCCTGGGTGATGCTGCCGGTACCGGTCATGCCGCCTGCGCCGGTCGCGAGCGTGAAGGACTAGCCGTTATGGAAGCGCCCAGCCAATCCCCAAACGGCGTCGCGATTGAGGTCGATGGCATCAGCAAGCGTTTTGGCGCGCTGCTAGCGGTGGATAACGTCAGCTTCACGGTGGAGAGCGGCCAGATCTTCGGCCTGCTGGGACCGAACGGCGCGGGCAAGAGCACGCTCATCCGCATGTTGACGACGCTGGTGCCGCCCACCAGCGGCACGGCGGTGGTGGCCGGGCACGATATCATTCGCGACCCC
>Ga0181536_10008203_pt1 | contig 10100 bp, 6 predicted proteins | sample PEATcosm2014_Bin_41_FD_121105 | JGI IMG/M metagenome (GOLD analysis project Ga0181536, IMG submission 121105) | Peatland microbial communities from MTU Mesocosm Facility, Houghton, MI, USA - PEATcosm2014_Bin17_60_metaG | ecosystem: Environmental > Terrestrial > Soil > Wetlands > Peat | place...
ATTTCTGCTGAGCCCGCCCAAGGCTTCGTTCCCGGGTGGCGTTCTGCCGGCGCCGCTCGTCGGCGGTCCCAAAAATTCCTACGTAGCGGGCGACAGCCTCACGCTTGCCCAACAATCCGAAAATGGGTTACCCGCAAATTACTATCAATACTTGGTCTCAGGAGGCACCGGCCTGACCAGTTACACGCCGGACACGCGAATTGCGGGCGTCGAGGCCACGGGCACTACTACCTTGAAGCCCGGTCCGTTTCAGTTGACGAACGGTACGACTTTCGTTTACAACTCCTACGCCGCGAGCCCCGTCCATCGTTTTTATCAGATGTGGCAGCAGTTGGATTGCAACGCGACTCACATCACGTATAAGAATCCTTCCGGCTGCGATGCCGGTTTGTTCCCGTGGGTGGAAGTCACCGTGGGCGCGGGCGACAATGGCGCCCTGCCACCGGCCGGCTTCAGTACCGAATTTTCGCCCACCACGCCGATTACAACCGGGGAAGGCGCGACGTCCATGGGCTTCTACAACGTCCAGAACGGCGACGTTCCTTACTTCAAGAGCCTGGCCGACAACTACGCGATGAGCGATAACTTCCACCAGTCCGTCAACGGCGGCACCGGCGCGAACCACATCATGCTGGGCCACGGCGATGCGATCTGGTTCAGCGATGCGAACGGTAATCCTGCCGTGCCACCGAGCAACGTAAAGGTGTTTACCGCCCCCTATAATGGAGGCGCCAATCCAGACGCGGGGACCGTCAATGAAATTGAAAACCCCAATCCGGCCCCCGGCACCAACAACTGGTACACCCAAGACGGTTATGGCAATAGCTACAACGCCGGCTATCCGCCGCCCTATTCGGCCTCACCGGTTTCCGGCGGCGGGTCCTACACGAACTGCGCGGACACAACTCAACCTGGAGTTGCCCCGATTGTGAGTTATCTTCAGTCCCTTCCGCGGCCCATCGATCCCCGCTGTGAACAGGGCCACTACTATCTGCTAAATAACTACAACCCGGGCTGGTTCGGCAACGGCAACAATGCCTACGTTGACCAGAATCCGGCCAACACACCGTTTACAATCCCGCCTTCCTCGACGCGCAGCATTGGCGACTCACTCCTCGCCGCGAACGTCTCGTGGAAGTATTACGGCGACCAGTGGAACAATTACGTGCCGGATCCCTACCAGCTCAATTGGGGAGCGATCGGCGCGAACACCGACGAGTACTGCAACATCTGCAACCCGTTCCAGTACGACACCTCCATCATGGCCAACGCGGCCATTCGCACGGCGCACATCCAGGACACGGCCAATCTCTATGCCGATATCGCGAACGGAACCTTGCCCGCCGTTTCCTTCGTGAAGCCCAGCGGACTGGTCGATGGCCATCCATCGTCCTCCAAACTCGATCTTTTCGAAGGCTTCACGCAGAAGATTGTCGATGCGGTGAAGGCCAACCCGTCTCTGTGGCGGGATACGGCGATCTTCATCACCTTCGATGAAGGCGGCGGCTACTATGACTCCGGTTATGTTCAGCCGCTCGACTACTTCGGCGATGGCACACGTATCCCGTTCATCGTCGTGTCTCCCTACGTCGATCCGGGCTACGTCTCGCACGACTACGCGGACCACGTCTCCATTCTCAAATTCATCGAGAAGAATTGGCGTCTGGCTCCCGTCACGAACCGCAGCCGGGATAATTTCCCCAACCCGATCGTCGACCAGGGCAATCCCTACGCGCCGATCAACAGCCCGGCGATTACCGACCTGTTCGGCATGTTCGACTTCGGTCCGAGCTGGACTTTCGGATTCGGTAACTAGTACGTCAAGCGGCGTTGATTGAACAACGCCATTCTTAGGATGTTCGATGAGCGAGGCGAAGCCATTCACGCGGTTTCGCCTCGTTTTGTTATATCGCGCGCTTTCAATGGCCTGACGAGTGCGACGGGATTATGGGCCGGCGTCTCCAAACAAACTGTCAATGCGAACCAGCCGGCGTCGCACTAACGAACGCAGCGCCGCGATGATGGCCGGCTCGTCTACACGGAGATCGCGAAAGATCCTGATCAATTCCGGCACAGGGATGCGCTCCTCGATTCGATTCACGATCTCGCGCTCGACCGGATCGAGAAGATGGTCAATCGTCAAAGCTCGTCCCAGTACAGTTGCCTTGGCCGTTGCGGGTATGTTGCTGCCCAGCATTCGTGCGTCGAGAAGGGCGATGGGTCCGGCGCGGCACACCCAACTGTGTGTGATGCCGTGCTGCCAATCCGGGTGGCGCGTCAGGCGTTCCGCAAGAAAAGCGGCATCGATCTCCGGACCCGCGGCGCGATGCGGCGGACGCGATTCTTCGACGCGCTCCCAAGGAGCCCCGAACGCCGCGTCACTCCACTGGAAGGAAATGACCACGGAGACCACCCGCCTATAGCCTTGTGCTCGCAGATTGCTTGCCCACTCTTGGATTGATTCCAGACGACCCTGGTAGTCGTCGCCTTCGGAATGTCCGATGGCGTACTTCATGGCGGTGTGTTCGCTCAGGCGGAGGATATGGATGTCCATCGGGGCGCCGTTGAGCCATTCGCGCAATCGAAGGACGAGCGGTTCATCGTCACGCTCGCCGAGTTCCGTGACGACCTGCGCAATGCCGCCCGGCGCGAGGTGATGCGGCAGGCCGGCGATAATCCGCTTTTGGATATCTTCTCCCGACGGGCCGCCGTCTCGAAACAGGAGCGCGTCCACAGGCGACGGCACAAACGGGGGATTCGCTGTGATCAGGTCGAAACGTTCGCCGCGCACGGCTTCAAAGAGATCGCCGATCACAACGTCCACATTGGCCGCGCCCGAGATTTGGGCGTTGAAGCGCGTGCAACGAGCTGCGCGCGGATTGATATCGACGGCGAGTACTTGCCGTGCGTGGGTGGAAGCAAGGAGCGCATGAATGCCCGAACCTGTGCAGAGGTCGAGGGCGGCGCGAAATGGCCGCCGTACGGTACAGCGCGCCAGATGGCGGCTATCGAGGCCGATCTTCATGACCTGATCGGACGGAATAACGGCATACCCCGGATGCGGAAGTTCGGGCCAGGCGTGATCTGAAAAGATCAGGCGATCCTCCACGGGAAACAACGACGCACGAGCCCGGGCCCAGCCCATTTCATCGATTGCGAGAAGCCCGGCTCGGATAAGCACGGCGCGTTCAGAAGCAACGAACAATCGATCGAGCTCCTCCGCCGGAAGAGCCCCTTGCAACAGAAACAGATCGATCGCCAGGGCGAGCGGATCGCGGCTGGACAAACGCTCCGCACGACATATCGGCGCGGAATGCCACTGGAGGCCGGCAAGATCCTCCAAACCGAGACGGTCTCTTACCAAACTCTCTGAGTATCCGACACCAGCGATCTTTGAAACGGCGTCGCGAAGGCTGGGAACATCGGCAGGGGCTACGAAGAAGCTAGCACGCTCCGTCATGGGTGGAAGCAACCTCAATCTTATGACAACCGGCTCCCGCCGTTCGGAGGATTTTCATGATACCGTTATGGGAATCCGCCTCCCCCTTAAAAACTGTGGATCGGTTCGTCCTATGAAATCTCCATTTGGGACTATCGCGAGCGTCACGGCGATCGCCGCCGTCGGAACTTTGCTATTCGCGCAGACTCCACAATCCGCCACGGCGGAGACCTTGCGCCAGCTTCAGGAAACCGTCAAGCGCCTGCAGGCCGAAATCAGCACGCTTCAGGTTACGATCAAGCAACTTTCCAAGGAGCTGAAGAAGAAGGGACCCGAACGAGCTTCGACTCAGCCTGAGGCGGTCGTGGTTCCGGCAAGTACGTCTGCCGCAACAACGGACTTGCAGCGTGCCCTCGCCGCCTATAATCAGGGGCGTCATCTTGAGGATGAGAAGTTGTGCGGGCCGGCCATCCAGTCGTTTTCCGAGGCTATCCAACTGGACGCGCGCAACGAATTGGTATTTCTGCATCGGGGCTATTGCTACGATCGGCTGGGGGATCATCAGGCGGCAATCGCGGATTTCGACCGCTCCCTGGCCGTGCAACCCGACAACTCACGGGCGTACCTGGCGCGCGCGGTCGCCCACGCGGCAATTGGACAGAACGCCCAGGCGATGGGGGATGTGAATGAGGCCATCCGCCGGGACTCAAAGAATCCGGATAGTTTCTTGCTGCGCGGCCGCCTCTACCAGGAGCAGGGCGACAGCCAGCGCGCAACCGCCGACTTCACGGCGGTTCTTTTGCTGGTTCCGAATTCCGAGAAAGCCTACTTGGGGAGAGCAACGACGTTTCTACACGACCGGTTGCCCGATCGGGCGTTGACGGATTGCCAAGGCGCCCTGCGCGCCAATCCGAACTCATTCGCGGCTTATTTGTGCGAGGCTGAGGCGTACGTTCAGGTGGGTTTGCCAGACAAGGCGGTTGAGGCGATCAGCCGGGCGACCCAGACCGCCCAGGCCCTCGATGAGCCGCTCGCGTTTTTGAACGACACGTGGAAACTCATGCAGGCGAAGAGTGAAAGGCCGACCAGCGTTCCCGCACCCGCGGCTCCCGCACCCGTGCAACCCGCACCGGCGCAGCCCGCGATTCAGCCAACGGTCCCGGTCCAAGCCGCCGCTGTGGTGGCTGTCCCCCCGGCACCGCAGTTGCCTGGGCCTGTCCAAGCCCAGCCTGCACCCGTCCAAGCCCAGCCGGCACCGTCCATCATGCCGGCGGATAGCGCGGGTTACTACGACAAGCTCGGCCGGACTCAGGCCGACCGGGAAAATTTCCAAGATGCGCTCAAGATTTTAAATCGAGCGGTTGAACTCGACCCACGGCGCGCCAGCACATACAATGCCCGCGGCTACGTGAACCTGCGGCTGAAGGACTTCGGTCACGCAGTTGCGGATTTCTCACAGGCGATCGAGTTGAATAGCGGTTATCTGAACGCGTATCACAACCGAGCGGTAGCACGGCGGCATAGCGGCGATCGCGCAGGCGCCGCGGCCGACGATCGTAAAGCCGCCGAGCTAGCGTCCAGCACACGATCGGGGGCCGCTTCGGTCACCGCCCGCCGTTAGGAAAACTGGGGGCAGCCCCCATGTTTCGGGGCGTAGCGTTGCAATCCACCAACGTTCCAGGACGCTATCGGACCTGGCGTCTTCCGTACCCCCGCCATACGAAGTCGAAACCGATTCTCGCTTCGCCTGAAGAATCGTCTTCCTCGAACTGGTACAACATTAATCAGTATCAGTCAGGTCATGGAGCTGCCGTTCCGAGGCCGATCGCCACTTATTCCATGGCTTCTAGAGATGGCGGCCGGCGGGGAGGCTTGCGGGCCCATGAACTCCAGGACATTGATAACCGCGTTCTGCGCGGCACTGTGTAACTTGCCGGCTGTCGCCGCGCCACCCGCCGCGACGCTTAAGGCTTTCGATCGCTACGCTGCTGTTGTGGAGAATCGTATCCACGCGGACTCCCCGACGGCGAACTTTCTTCGTATTTTGCCGGATGAGTCCAAGCGGGCACGAGTGCGCAAGGGCGAGGTTCTTGTGGAGAGTGCGCAGGCCTTAGGGGTCAGGCCTGACATTGCCATTCCCCACGGTCAGATTCAGCATTGGGTGGGCGCGGCCTTTCTACAAGATGCGACGCTTGACGGCGTCCTGCCGCGCTTGCGCAACTATAACAACCGCAGCCGGTATATGATGCCGGAGATCATCGCGTCGCAGTTGACGGACCGTCAGGGGGACGTCTTTCAGGTATACCTGCGGCTGGTCGAGAAGGCGATTGTCTCCGGTGTTTTCGACCTGAATCTTCGAGTGGTCTATGAAACCGAGGGAACTGACCGTCTCGCGATCGAATCCAGAAGCGTGAGTGTGGTTGCGGTATCGGACGCTTCCGCACCAGTAGGCTCGGCTGGTAGGGACCAAGGCCTGTTATGGGCGCTGAATCATTACTGGCGCATCCTGCAAATGGACGGTGGTCTCTACATCGAATGTGAAGCGCTGGTCTTATCGCGCCCCACGCCGTTCATGTTCGGCTGGATTGCTCGTCCCGTCATTGCCAGAGCAGCGCGCGAGAGCCTGATCAGGACGATTCACGGCACCATTCGCATCATGAATTCCCCCGATGCCGCGAATTGAGTTTCCTGATTCATCTGGCAGATAGGGAATGAATTGCAGCGCAGCTCACTTGTGTTCGATCATCGCCCGAACCTGAGCGAACGGAATCGCGATTTCGCCGGCCAGCTCGAACGTCAGATGTCCGGCGCCCGAATCGCCAAATGCCGCGGATCCGATTTTCGCGACGGCAGCGATGCTGTCCGGCAGCGCTGCGCGGAGGTTCGCGCCTTTGTCGAGCGCCGCCAGAATCGACGCGCGGACCTTTTCTTGCAGCGCCTCGCCAAACGATCCCGAGCGCAACACTTCGCCGAGCGACCCGTCCGCCTGGATCTCGCCGATTTCACCCGTCAGTTTCACCTGGCGATTTTCGTTCACCACCGGCGTGAGCTTCACCGGAATCACGGCGTTTCCGTCCACAATTCGCTTGGTGATCTGCTTGCCGAGCGCCTTCACGCACGCCCACTTCTCGTAATGCACCCACGCGGTCAGCGCCGCCGAGGGCGCGGCCGGCTGAATCGCGGCGCGCTCCAGCGAAAGCCGCTCGCCGCACCGATCGGATCGATTCAGCTGGGCGCGCAACAAATCGGCGATGTGGTCTTGAAAATCGGAAAGATCGGCGGACAATTTCAGCCTCACGGCTTGCTGATGGGCGGTGACGATTCCGCTGGCGACGATTGCGACCGCTTGATTGCCGGCATCAATGGACGTTTTTACGGGAGGAATAGAAAACGTAAGATCCTGTGAAAACGCCGCAACGCTAAGCGAAAAAAGAAGGGCAAGACGGGTCACGAACTTCTAGATGCGCGCGGGCCAGCCCGCGGTTTCATTCCGCGCGGATCGTTTGCAGCGGTTCAATCGCCGGGGCGGGCGGGACTCAGTCTGAGACAGCCCCGCCTCACGAAGACACAAAATGGACGGCAATCTCGGTTTCCACTTCCACGGGTACGCCGTTCAGCAAAGTTGGCTTGTAGACCCATTGCTTGACCGCCTCTTCCGCGGCCGCGATCAGCAGCGGTTGGCCACTAATCAGAGTCAGGTCCTTCACTTTACCGTCGCGGCCAATGACCGCCTTCAACCGCACTGTTCCCACGATGTGTGCCTGCGAGGCGAGTTTGGGATACAAAGGCTCCACTTCGTGCAGAAGAAGCCCGGCCTGGACATTGCCGCCGACCTGAATTCGCGACGGCTGCGCGGGCTCGGACGGCGCCGCGGCTATGGGCGGAGGGGGAGGCGCCACGGACGGGATCGAGTGAAGAATACCACCGAGGGCTCCGCCGGGAACTCCACCGAGCACTCCGCCGGGGATGCCACCCGGTACGCCACCGGGAACGCCGGCAATCTCCGAACCTTGCGGCAATGTAGGCGCTGTCTCGTTCAGAATCGGGACCTGCTTGGGAATCGTGATGGGAGACGTCAGCTTAGTCGGGTCAAACTTTTTGGCCACGATCTTCGGACGCACGAGCCGGGCCGCGGCGGGCGGAGGCGGGGGTGGTGGAGGCGGAGGGGGCGCGAGCAGCATCATCCGGCTCACCAACTCAGGGGTAGGCAACACCTGAACGTACATCAAAGGTATGGCGACGACGATTGCAATGACGAATAACTCACCCAGCATTGCAAGTGGTACAGTCCATCGCCAACGGGTCTCTCCGGGAATGAAGCTTTGGTCGAACATATATTCCTCCTCGCCCGAAAAATACAGTTCAAACTCTTTTCTCTAACGTGCACGCGTAATGCCAGGCGGTAGCTTCGAAATGTGTAGACGATTCATGGGTATGGCGGCCGGGCCACACGGGTTGCGGTGGTTGATTTTAAGCCGGGATGGTTGTTTTGACGCATACCACCGTGCAACCGCACGATTCCACCTGACGTCCTGGCCCGGCGGGAGCTAATGTCGTCAATAAGATAGGCTTCCGATGATGCCCAATATCGGAAGTCCAAGCCTCTTATCCGCAGACATGCGGCACGAACCTGCTTACGTTGGTGGTGATTGGAATATCCGATTCGCGAATCCCGATGCCGGCCGCGGAGTTACCTTTTTCATGGCCGATGACCCAGCTTCCAATGACCGGATACATCCCGTCGAAACTTTTCAAGGGTGCCACATCCTGATAGACAAAATCCTGCTTGCCGTAATCACCACCGGTCTCGATTTCGCGCCCCGCTTGATGGAGGGTGACATTCGCGCCCTCGCGCCCGAACAAAGGCTTCCTCACCCAGTCCGCGCCAGCCGATGGCCGTTCGAAGCTCGCCGCGAGCAGAAACGGATGGTTCGGATATAATTCCCACAACACCGGAAGGATTCCCTTATTTGACAGCAGCATCTTCCAGGGCGGCTCCACCCAGACGGTGTCCGCCGTGGCGAGATGTTTCCCAAACTCTTCTTGCACCATCCACTCCCAGGGATAGAGCTTAAAGACCGTGGTGAGCGGTTGATCGTCCGGCCCCACGAATCGCGTGCCATCCCAGCCGATTTCCTCCATCTTGAAGATGGACGACACAAGTCCCGCTTGGCGAGCCGTGTCCTCCAGATACGTGGTGGTGGCCCAATCTTCGGCGTCGTCCATGGAACAGAAATCGATCCGGCGGCCTGGGATGTGCTGAGTCAAATCCTTCCACCGTGCGATCAAGCGCTCATGGATGGAATTGAACTGGTCGCTTGCGGGGTGAGTTTCCTCGAGCCAGTACCACTGCGCCACAGCGGCCTCCAGCAGCGAGGTGGGCGTGTCCGCGTTGTACTCAAGCAGCTTCGGCAGATGGCAACCGTCATACATGAGATCGAAGCGCCCGTAAAGCGACGGCGGTTCGGCCCGCCAGGAGCGCTCGATCAGCGGCACGGCGAACTCGGGAATACCCATCTTCGAGTACAGCCGGTTGTCGATCAGATGCCGCGCCGCGTTACGCGTCATTTCTTCGAGCTCATTTGTCGCGGATTCGAGGAGATCGACTTCCTCTGCCGTGAATTCGTAGAATGCCGACTCGTTCCAGTAAGCGTGATGCTCGCCGGTGTGCCATGTCACGCCGGCCGCCTCCACTTTCTTCCGCCAATCGGGCCGCGGAGGCGATGCGATCCGCTGCATCACCCGCCGGCGTGATGCAAAACCCCGTTGCTACCGAACCCGCCGCGCCTGGTTCCGCAGTTTTGGGGTTTTGAGGGATTGCCGGAACCTCCCGAGGAAGTTCCCGTGGAAACACAGTTCCGCGGGGGAGGGTTTGACGCCGGGGGCTGTTGCCCCTGCGCGGAGATGGCCGCCGCGGCGACCAGCGTCAGCGTGACACTTGTCGATTTCCTCACGCCACAACATATAGCACTGATCTTCACGCGAAGAAAGCACCTGACGCCGCATTGGGGCCCAGGTTGCCGGCTTGCCGGACAAACGTCAGGGCATTTCAGTCTCGATCCTCACCATTCTTCACGTCATCTCCGTGCCCGACGATTGCGATGATTTTGGGAACCCGCGCGGAACGTCTAATGCAGAAAGTTGACTGGCAAACCCCGCCTCGTCTTCCAGGCAACGGAGATCGAAGATCAGCGCGCCGTCCTGGATGCGGCCAATCACCGGGATAGGCAATGTGCGGAATGCTCGCGCAATGCGGTCCACTGCCGAGCCGGCGGCGCGTTTTTCACCCGCAGGCCGGATGGCAAAACCGGCGCTCGGGATAGTTCGGGTAGGCAGAGCGCCACTTCCGATTTGGCTATCGCAGAGGATCGTTTCGACCGAAGCGATTCCATCGAGCCTGGACGCGAGCGGTTCGCGCAGACGGCCGGCCATTCCGCGAATATCTTCCACGCGACGCGTGAGCAGCCGCAGCACAGGCAGCCGATCCGCGAGACGTTCGGGATTTGAGTAAAGACGCAAGACGGCGGAGAGCGCCGCGATCGTCATCTTGCCGACGCGCAAAGCTCGCTTGAGCGGATTGCGTTTGATCGCCTTGATGAGATCGGCGCGTCCCACGATCATTCCCGCCTGCGGCCCGCCGAGAAGCTTGTCTCCGCTGAAG
>Ga0181536_10008204_pt1 | contig 10099 bp, 6 predicted proteins | sample PEATcosm2014_Bin_41_FD_121105 | JGI IMG/M metagenome (GOLD analysis project Ga0181536, IMG submission 121105) | Peatland microbial communities from MTU Mesocosm Facility, Houghton, MI, USA - PEATcosm2014_Bin17_60_metaG | ecosystem: Environmental > Terrestrial > Soil > Wetlands > Peat | place...
CTGCGTCCAACCTCCTTCACCAAGGCGGCAGCCCCTTCGCCCTCAAATCCAGCCAGTTCAACCCACCCACCCGGCTCATCCCTCCGAGGTGGTTTGGCGATGTGGCTATTCCTCGGTGCTGGACGCCAAACCTTAAACTTGCGGAAGGGCCGCGCAATAAGTTTAATTGATCCGAATGCGAATTTTATCCGGCATCCAGCCATCGGGCGCCCTGCACCTGGGGAATTATTTTGGGATGATGAAGCCCGCCATTGAATTGCAGGAGCAGGGCGAGGCCTTTTACTTCATTGCCAACTACCATTCCATGACCAGCTTGTTTGACGCCGCCGAACGGCGCCGGAACACGCTGGAGGTGGCGCTGGATTTCCTGGCCTGCGGGCTGGACCCGGCCAAGGCGCTGCTGTTTCGGCAATCCGATGTGCCGGAAGTCACGGAGTTGTGCTGGATCTTGAGCACGGTGACGCCGATGGGATTGCTGGAACGATGCCACAGTTACAAGGACAAACTGGCGCGCGGGGTTTCCCCCTATCACGGCTTGTTCGCCTATCCCGTATTGATGGCGGCGGATATTTTGATTTATGATTCCAATCTTGTGCCCGTGGGTCGCGACCAGAAGCAGCACGTGGAAGTGACGCGCGATATTGCCATCAAATTCAACGAGGCCTACGGCCAGACATTTGTGGTGCCAGAACCGGGCATCCGCAATGAGACGGCTGCGGTGCCGGGCTGCGACGGGCAGAAGATGAGCAAGAGTTACGGCAATACCATCGAGATTTTTGGGGAGGAAAAGGCCCAGCGCAAAAAGATCATGAGCCTGGTCATGGACAGCCGTTCCCCCCAGGAACCCAAGCCGGACGCCGACAAAAATCTGGCTGTGCAACTGCTTAAACTGGTGGCTCCGCCCGCCGTGTCGGCCGACCACGAAGAGCGCCTGCGGGCCGGCGGCCTGGGGTATGGCGATCTGAAAAAGGCGCTGTTTGAACATTACTGGAATTATTTCGCGGCGGCGCGGGCCAAGAGGGCGGAGCTTGCGGCCAACCCGGATTATGTCGAAAAAGTGCTGCGCGACAGCGCCAACCAGGCCGGCGCCGTCGGCAGAAAAGTCCTGGGCCGGGCGCGCGCCGCGTGCGGCCTGGATTGACAGTCAAATATAACTTCACTTCTTGGGCCGGAATCCAGGCGGCAGTCCGGGCTTGGGCGGACCCTCCGGCGGCGTCTCCGGAGCGGTTTCCGGCGGCGGCAACGGGGCTTCCTGCTCCGTGGAAGCGATGGCTTCATCGAGATCGAAAACAGGTCCCTGCTCATCGGTTTGTTCGCCGGCTGTCTGAGCCTCGTCCTGGGCGGGGGCGGCCGCCTCCTCCGGTTCGGGCAGGCCGAGGTTGCGGCGGGCTTTCTTGGCCGCGCCCGTGCGGGGATAATTTCGGGCGATTTTTTGCAGCAGCGCCCCGACCTTTTCCTGCTGGCCCAATTTGGAGTAGATATTGCAAAGGTGAATGGCGGCCCATCCCCAGCGCTCGTCGGGGAGCCTCTTTTTGAGGATCTCTTCGTATTCCAGCGAGGCCGCCACGTAGTTGCGGAGGTCCTTCTCGTAGATCTCGGCAATGCGCAGGGCCACAAATTGCTCGCGGGGGTGCTTTTTCAGGTACTCGCGCATCATCTCCACCGCTTCCAGGTGCCTGCCATCGGCCCAGGCGGCTTCCGCGCGCTCGTATTCGGGATCGCGCATCAATTCGCCTTTGTCGTTGAAGAGAAGATCCGCCGCGCGCGATGCAATGATTTGGGTCGTGTCATACGCGATCAACAAACCCAACCCAACGACCGAGAGGACAAACGCCGCCAAGTCAACCACCAAATTGCCGCCCTTGATCTCCCGGTGCGGCCCGCGGGCGCCCGGGGAAGGAGGTGTGGTGGCCGCGGAATTGTCGGCCGGGGAAGCGTTGGTCGGGGCCGGTTCCGGAGTGAGCGCTTGCCGCACACTGATGGAGACGGCGGCGTCGTTGGTCGCGGCCAAAGTATTGGTGGCCGGCTCGGTCATGTTTGTCTGCGCCGCCGCCAGGGCAGTCTGGTTGGTGCCCGCGGGTTTGAGGACGGCGGCATTTGTGGAAGCGGCATTGCGGCCCGACTGGGGGACCAGGGAGTAGTCCTTGTAGAATCTCCAGCCAAACCAGAGCGACAGCCCAACCAGGATGAAGTAGGAGACTGTTTTCAGCTTCACGTTCATTTCGTGCGGCCTTTCATCTGCCTGGCGCGCCGCACTGCCGGCGCGGATATTGATTCGATGGCTCCAAGATATTTGACAGATATGCTACACCATCTTGACAATGGACGCGAGCAAATGATCGCCCTGGCCGGGCGGACCGGCGCGGGCAGATCCATCCTGGTGAAATTGCTTCCGGCCTTCTGCCAGGCCGCTCCCGCGGGACCACGCAGGATCGTCAAACCAGGCCGCGGCGCCCTTGCACAGGGTTGCCCGAAAAAGAATTCGCCCTGACTGGCGTTCTGGGGTATCAACAACGGCAAGCACCTATGCCACTTTACTCTTGCAAAGCCAGCGCCCGCGCTGTGCTGTGGAAACTGTCCGTCCTCCTGGCTCAAATTGCGGCGCTCGAGGCTCTGGCCGCGACTCCCATGCTCGAAGACCAAATCACGCGGCCTCTGCGCTACACCCCCGACGGCGCGGATTTTGTCATCACCAACGGCGCCGAATTCTTTAACCGCCCGCTCTACGGGCGCAATTCCTCTTTTCGCGTGGATGCGGGGGACAAACCCGAGTTCTCGCTCTATCTGCCCGGTCGCGGCGGCAATCTTCGCCTCGGCCTCAAGACCGGCGCCGGCGCCAAATGGCTCTCCGACGCCGAACAGGTGGTGACCCGCTACCGGCAAGGCTCGATGATTTACGAAATACATGATCCCCTGCTCAACGGCGCGACCCTGCGAATCGAGGCGCTGCCTTTGGACAAGGCGGATGGATTGGCTCTGCGCGCGGCATTGCAGGGCACGGCCGCGGGCGTTCAACTCGTGTGGGCGTACGGCGGCCTCAACGGCCAGCGCGGCTCGCGGGATGGGGACATCGGCACGGAACGCCAGCCCGTCTCCGAGTATTTCCAATTGCAACCGGCCTTCTGCCGGAGCAACGAATTCCAGATCAACGGCGATGAATTCACGCTGCGCTCCAGGCTGGCCAACATGGCCGGCCTGATGCCGCCCGGTTCCAAACTCGAAGTGGCCAATGCGACCCAATGGGCGTCCATAGACGGGCTTCTGGAGTCCGCCGGCCAGCCCGGCTCGACGCCTGTGGTGGTCGGTCAAGTTGGGTTGCAGAACGGGCAGCCGCTGTATCTGGCGTTGCAGAGGATCCCCGGAGGCGCGGGAACTCAGGCCGATCTGGCCACCTATCAGGAAGTCGCCAGGCCGCGCCCCGGTCAAACCAACCCGCCGCCGGAGGAGCGGTTTTCCTCCGCGCCAAAAATCCAGGACTTGCCCGGCATCTTCGCCGCGGCGACAGAACACCGCCGCGAATTGTCGGAAAAAATTGTGGTCCAAACCCCCGACCCCTTCGTCAACGCCGCCGCGGCCGCCTTGTGCCTGGCCGCCGATGGGGTGTGGGATGAGCGGCAGGGCGCCGTGATGCATGGGGCGGTGGCCTGGCGCACCAAGCTGCTGGGCTGGCGAGGAGACTATCTCAACGACGCCCTAGGCTGGCATGACCGCGCCCGGCGCGATTTCACGTATTGGGCCGGGCAACAGGACACGGGTGCGATTCCCGCCGCGATCCTGCCCGCCGACCCGGCCTCCAACCTCTCCCGCAACGAGCCTTCGCTGCACAGCAACGGCGACATGTCCAATTCGCACTACGACATGAACCTGGTCTATATTGACGCCCTGTTCCGGCACTTCCTGTGGACTGGCGACCTGGATTTCGCGCGCAAGGTCTGGCCGGTCATTGAGCGGCATCTGGCCTGGGAACGCCGCCTCTTCCGCCGCCCCTTCGGCCCCGACGGGCTTCCGCTCTACGAGGCCTACGCCGCCATCTGGGCCAGCGACGACCTGGAATACGAGGGGGGTGGCGCGGCGCACGCCAGCGCCTACAATTATTATCACAATAAAATGGCCGCCCGGATGGCCAATCTCCTCGGCAAAGACCCCGGCCCTTATGAGCGGGAGGCGGGGCTGATCTTGACCGCAATGCGGCGCGAATTGTGGCAGCCCGGCCTGGGTTGGTGCGCCGAATGGAAGGACTGGCTTGGCCTGCAGCTGGCCCATCCGAACCCCGCCTTGTGGACCATTTATCACACGCTGGATTCGGAAGTGCCCACCCCCTTCGAGGGATGGGAGATGACCCGCTACGTGGACACGCAAATCGCGCACATCCCCGTCCGCGGCCCGGGTGTGCCGGAAGGCTTCTACACCCTGCCGACCACCAGTTGGATGCCTTACTCCTGGTCGCTCAACAACGTCGTCATGGCCGAGGTGCAGCACACGGCCCTGGCCTTCTGGCAGGTGGGCCGCGGCGGCGAGGCCTACCGCATGTTCAAAGGAAGCATCCTGGACAGCATGTACCTGGGCCTTTGCCCCGGCAACGTGGGGATGTGCACCTGGTATGACGCCAACCGGCGCGAGTCGCAGCGCGATTTCGCCGATGGCATCGGCATGACCTCGCGCGCGCTAATCGAGGGATTGTTTGGCGTCGCGCCCGACGCGCTGGGCGGCGAACTGCGCCTCCGCCCCGGTTTCCCGGCGGACTGGGATTTTGCCCGCCTGCGCCATCCGGATTTCAACTTCGCTTTCCAGCGTGACGGACTGGCGGAGACTTTCACAGTCGAGCCGTCGTTTCCCAAGCCGATGGCGTTGCGGCTCAAGGTGGTTGCCTTGCGCGACACCATCGCCAGCGTGACCGTCAACGGCGCCGCCGCGCCATGGCGGGTGCTGGAGGACTCGGTCGGTTCTCCGCGGGTGGAAATCCTGAGCGCCGCCGCGCCCCGCCACCAAGTGGTTATCAGATGGAAGGGCGAAAAGCCCGCGGTGGCGGCCACCCCGGCCATCGCCGCGCGCAACGGGGAAATTGAGGCGCAGTTTGGCGCGGCCCAATTGCGGGGCATCGCCGACCCGCAGGGCGCTTTGAGCCAGCCGGCCCAAGGTTCCAACTCATTCCGCGCCGTGGCGACAGGAATACCCGGCCACCGCACGGTCTTTGCCAAAGTGCAACAAGGCGCGCTGACCTGGTGGCTGCCGGCGCCATTTGAGATTCGGCCCGCCTATGAAATTCTTCCCGCGGAGAGGCAAGACGCCACCACGCTTCGTTTCCGCCTGCGCAACAACACTCCCCAAGCCATTGATCGCCAGGTTGCCGTCCGCTTGGGCGGACACGCCGTCAACACCATGCTGCGCGCGCCCGCCTACGGCGATTCGGACGAGATTGTGCTGGCGGCAGCCGGGTTGTTGCCCGGCTCCAACCCCGTCGTCCTTGAGCTTGCCGGCGGCCAATCCGTCGAGGGTGTGGTCCCCAACTGGAAGCTGGCGGCGGACGGGGCGGCCGCCCGGTGGGACCCGGTGGACCTCAAACCGTTTTTCAACGACCAGGTCGCGCAGATTTTCCGCAACCAATATCTCTCGCCGCGGTCGCCCTTCTGTTCGCTGGCGATTCCCAAGCAGGGCATCGGCAGCTGGTGCAGCTTCACGGCCGGCTTTGAGGTGGATGACACGGGGCTGCGGGAGCTGTCCGGCAAAAATGGCGGCCGTTTGCCCACTCCGATGGGCGTCCCCTTTCAGACTCCCGGCCCGGGCGGAGAGGAGAACATCGCCTTCACCTCGCAATGGAACAATTACCCGCGCGAAATCTCCGTGCCGCTGGCCGGCAAATCATCGCGGGCGTGCCTGCTCATGGCCGGCTCCTCCAATCCGATGCAGAGCCGCTTCGACAATGGCGAGGTGATTGTGACCTACGCCGACGGCTCCACCGCGCGGCTGGCGCTGCGCAACCCCGCCAACTGGTGGCCGATTGACCAGGACTATTTTATTGACGACTTCGCCTTCCGCCGTCCCGATCCCATCCCGCCGCGGGTGAGCTTGCGCACCGGGGAGGTCCGCCTGCTGGAGGCGGCCACGTTCAAAGGCCGCGGCGGCAGAGTGCCCGGCGGAGCGGCGACCGTCCTGGACCTGCCGCTGGATCCGGACAAGGAATTAAAGTCCCTGACCGTCCGCACCCTCGCCAACGAAGTCGTCATCGGCCTGATGGCCGTGACGCTGGCGCGGGAGTAGGAAAATTCTTAGATCGCCGGTCAGCCCCCGACGGCCGCGCCGGTGACGGGATCGAAGAACCGGGCGTGATCCATGTTAAACCGCAGCGCCACAGATGCGCCGGCCTTGGCAGCCCCCTCTGCCGGCCGGCGCGCGACGAACGAGTGATTGCCAGTGGAAAAATAGAAAAGGCTCTCCGCCCCGGCCGGCTCCACGCGTTCCAACACCGCTTGCACGCGCCCCGATCCCTGGCCCTCCGCCGCGGTGAGGATGTGCTCCGGGCGCAGACCCAGAGTCATCGCCCGCCCGGCGTGTTGGCGCCAGGCGCCGGTGTTTGTCAATACTACGGAAAAGGCCGGTCCCGCGCCGGCCCGCTCTTGAAAGACCAGCGCGCCGTTTGTTTCCGCCAGCGCGCCTTCAAAGAAATTCATGGGCGGCGAGCCGATGAACCCGGCCACAAAACGGCTGGCGGGACGCTGGTAAAGCTCCAGCGGCCGCGCCACCTGCTGCGCCGCCCCGTCCCGCATCACCGCCACCCAGTCCGCCAGCGCCAGGGCTTCGGCCTGGTCGTGCGTGACAAAGATCATCGTGGCCCCCAGCCGCCGCCGCAAGCGGGCGATCTCCCCGCGCAACTGCAAGCGCAGCGGGGCATCCAGATTGGAGAGCGGCTCGTCGAGGAGAAACACCCGGGGGCGCCGCACCAGCGCCCGGCCCAGCGCCGCCCGCTGGCATTCCCCGCCGGATAATTCGGGGGGCCGCCGTTCCAGCATTCCTGTCAAGCCGAGCATTTCCGCCGCGCCTTTGACCCGCTCCTGGATCTGGGCCCGCGGAAACTGCCGCAGCCGCAACCCCAAAGCCAGATTCTCCCAGACGGTCAAGTGTGGAAAGAGGGCGTGATGCTGGAAAACCATCGCCACATCGCGGTCCTTGGGCGCGACCCCCGCCAGGGATTTGCCGTCCAGGAAAATGTTCCCGGCATCCGGCGTTTCCAATCCGGCGATCAGCCGCAAGGTGGTCGTCTTGCCGCATCCCGAAGGCCCAACAATGGCCAGCAACTCCCCGTCTTCCACCGTCAGGTCCAGACCCCGGACGGCGCCGATCTTTTCCCGGCGCGCGCCGGAAAAATATTTTGCCACCTTCTCCAGAACCAGTCGAGCCATGCCTGATTTTCGATTCCCACCCCCAAGATGTCCAGCGCAGAGGTTCCAGGGCTTCCACGCCATGCCGTCCCGCCCAGGCCGCCGGCTTGCCGGCAACCGCTCCGCGCGCGGCGAAACGCCGCGGGGCGGGGATGGATTGCGGATGGGAACAGATTGCGGAAAATCTGGAACGGGGTAGGATTTTGCCAGATTCGCTGGCGCATGCCAGTTCTCTTGTCCAAGAACACCAAACCAAACCATCGCCGCAAGAGCGCCCCGGGGCGGATGGCCGGGCGCGGAGGGCGGACGGAAGCCTGGCTGGGGGTCGAATGCGGCGGCACGCGCACCGTGGTTCTGCTGGTTCCAACCACGGGCGGGCCGTATGGGCGCGCCGAATTGGGGCCGGCCAACTTGCGGCTGCTCGATGACGCGGGGCTTGTCCGGCATTTGAAGGCGATCAAGGGGCTGGCCGCCGCGGCCCTGGCCGGCATCGGCATCGGCATGGCGGGGGCGCGGACGGAACGCGACCGGCATCGGATTCTGGCGGCGGCGGGGAAGGTCTGGCCCGGGACGCGGTGTTACGCGACCCACGATTTGGAAACGGCGCTGATGGCCGCGGAGCCGGCGGCGGGTTGGCGCGGCGCGACGAAGGTGTTGATTCTCAGCGGCACCGGTTCGTGCTGTTTTGGCCGGAGGCCGGATGGAAAAACGGTCCGCGTCGGAGGCTGGGGGCATATCCTGGGGGACAGAGGCAGCGGCCACGAAATCGGATTGCGCGCTTTGCAGGCCGTGGTCGGGCATCTGGACCGATGCGGCAAATGGCCGGCCTTGGGCGTGGATATTTTGCACGCATTGCAATGGAATGAGCCGGAGGATTTGATTGATTGGGTGAAGAACGCGGAAAAGGCGGAGGTTGCGGCGCTGGCGATGCCGGTGTTCGCGGCGGCCGGCAGGGGGAACCGGATGGCGCGGGAAATTTTGGACGCAGCGGCGGCGGCGCTGGCCGGCGCTGGGGCCGATTGCGCCAGGCGCCTAGCCAGGCCTGGCGCGGCGGTGGAGTTTGTTTTGGCGGGGAGCATTTTGTTGAAGCATCGCGGCATGGCGCGCAAGGTGGGCGCGGAGTTGCGGCGGCGCTGGCCGGGCGCGCGGATCACGACGTTGCCGCGCGAAAGCGCCTGGGGCGCCATCGAACTGGCCAAAGAGCACTTTGGGGGCGTCCAGCCGGGGAGGGGCGCAACGCCCGGGGCAGGCGCGGAAAAGCCGCGCGACCACAGCGGACTGGTTTCTTCGCCATTGCCTCCCACCGAATCGCCCAATCCCCGTTCGCGGAATTTGGACCGGCTGCCGCTGGCCGAGGCGGTCGAGCTGATGATCGGGGAGGAAGCGGAAGTTGGCGCGGCGGTTTACAAGGAGCGGGGAAAGATCGAACGGGCGATTGAAACGATCAGCGATTGTCTGGGGCGCGGCGGGCGGCTGTTTTATGTGGGCGCGGGAACCAGCGGGCGGCTGGGAGTATTGGACGCGGCGGAATGCCCGCCCACTTTCCGGCTGCCGCCGGGGCAGGTGCAGGGGATTATCGCGGGGGGACGAACCGCGCTTTGGAGATCGGTGGAGGGCGCGGAGGATGACGCGGCGGCGGGGGCGAGGGCGATCACGCATCGGGGCGTCCGGCGGCGCGATGTGGTGGTGGGGATCGCGGCGAGCGGACGGACGCCGTTTGTGTGGGGCGCGCTGGAGGCGGCGAAGGAACGGGGCGCGCGCACGATTCTGGTCTGCTTCAATCCGCATCTGAAAATTGCCGCGGCCCTCCAGCCCGGCCTGGTGATCGCGCCGGACACGGGGCCGGAATTGTTGACAGGTTCGACGCGCCTGAAAGCGGGGACGGCCACGAAGGTGATTCTGAATATGTTCACGACGCTGGCGATGGCGCGTCTGGGCAAGGTGAAGGGCAATCTGATGGTGGATGTGAACCCGTCGAACGAGAAATTGCGGCAGCGGGCCGTCCGGATTGTGCAGACGCTCACGGGCGCGGAGGCCGCGGCGGCCCGCGAGGCGCTGGAAAAGGCAAAATGGAACGTCAGAGCCTGCCTGAAAACTTAAAGGGATCCTTTCCATTGTCAGAGAGTCATTCAAAAACTTTCTTTCCTTTGGCCGGGAAGGGTGGTTTACTGGCGGGGATGAACCCCGGTGAGAGCATTTGGGACAAGCTCACGCGCCTGGTCCTGAGCCTGGTGGTGGCGGCGGCGTTACTGGGCATCGCGCTGTGGTACCGTCCGGTGATCCAGGAGAACCAGCGGATGCGCGAGCAGAAGCTGGAGTTGGATCGGAAAATTGCGGTGGAAACGGAGACGGCCCGGAAACTGGACGCCTCGCTGCATGCCTTGCAAGACCCCAAAACGGTGGAACGGCTGGCCCGGGAACGGCTCAGTTACGCCAAACCGGGGGAAGATGTGATCCACTTTGACCCGCCCGCGCAAACGAATGCTCCGGCGGCGCCGTGAGGAGGCAGGGGAAAGGGTTGAGGGTGAAGGATAAAGGTTGAAGCCGCGCTCCGCGCGCATTGTTCCAATTTTGGCTTTTCGCCGCGCAATTTTCCTTTGGAGGGTGTGTGACCGGAAAGTAACCTGAATTCAAAAAGACCGTTTGGCCGGTGTTTTTTGCTTGCATTGTTGTATCTATAGGGATACAACTAGCCCATGCCAAATGCCATTGATCAACTCGCC
>Ga0181536_10008207_pt1 | contig 10096 bp, 5 predicted proteins | sample PEATcosm2014_Bin_41_FD_121105 | JGI IMG/M metagenome (GOLD analysis project Ga0181536, IMG submission 121105) | Peatland microbial communities from MTU Mesocosm Facility, Houghton, MI, USA - PEATcosm2014_Bin17_60_metaG | ecosystem: Environmental > Terrestrial > Soil > Wetlands > Peat | place...
GAGAATGCTGATATTCATTACGATATAGAGACTCACGACCGCCAAAATGGATAGCAACAGCGCTCGTGGAATATTTCTCCCCGGGTCTTTGACTTCGTCCCCAAGAAAACAGACGTTGTAGTAGCCGCCAATGTCATAAGAGGCGATCAGCATCGCCCCGCCCAGTCCGTGGAAAAAGTCTCGCGAAAGAGAAAACGCGCCTGGTGGTAAATCGAATGCCTGATGCGCATTGAAATGGGTTAGGCCGGTAATGATGATCCATCCAATCGTTGCCATGACCCCGGTCCAGAGCACTTTGGTGAGGCGCGAGATGGCAGTGATTCTGCGGTAGAGCAGAAACGCCGTGAGTGCACAAACGCCGATTGCGAGCAGCGTGGCGGGCATCACGATCCAGCTAAGTTGCAGCGGTCCGATCAGCGGAAGATTCAGGCCCCACATACGCGCTGACCAGACGGTCTCGAGTCTTGGCCAGAAAAAAGCCGCGTATTGCGAGAGGCCGATGGCGCCCGAGGCGATGGAGAGCGGAGCGCTGAACGACAATTGCCAGATAAACAGAAAGGAAACGAGCCGGCCCAAAGTTTGCGGCCCGTAAATCTCTTTCAGATAACGGTAGGACCCGCCCGACCCCGGCAACGCCGCGCCCAGTTCGGCCCACACCAGCCCGTCGCAGACAGCCAGTAGCGCGCCGAGAATCCATCCCAACATCGCCTGCGGACCGCCCATCGCGGTGACGATCAGCGGAATCGTAATAAACGGTCCCACACCGATCATGTCGATCATGTTCAGCGCGGTAGCGGAACCGAGGCCAATGCCGCGGACGAGAGGAGTTCCGGCGGACGCGGTGTGTTCGGAACTGTCGGTAGTGTGCATGGATGATTGCGCCACTCGCTGTTCGCTATTCGTCGTTCGCAACTAGTCACCCAACGACCGATGACCATGCCGACAACGAACAGTGAATCGCGAACGACGAAGAGCGAACGACGTGGTCCCAACTACTCGTGGCTCAGCAAATTCACAAACAACCGCGCCGCTCCCGGCACTCCCGCCGGCAACTGGCGGAAGAATGCATATCCGGTGTAGATATAAGTCCCCTTGCCGTAGTGCGCCAACAGCAGTCCGCCCTTCTGTTCGCCTTCGCCCGGATCATGAGATTCGAGCAGCGGCGTAAAGTTGCTGTCCCACTGGGTCATGAAGTAGAGCCCACGTTCCTGCACCCAGCCCTCAAAATCCTTCTGTGTAATTTCGTTTGGAGAATGAAAGATTGCATTCCCTGGATCGAGAATCGCGACCGGCGCTTCTTCCACCGAAACCCGCGCCCGGCCGAGCGTTGCCGGATAAGGCGTGAAGTTGCCCTTATTGAAATCTCCCGACGCGGCGTTAAGGGTGTTGTACTGCACCACCAGCCGCCCACCGGCCTCCACAAAGTCGAGCAGCCGCTTGTTATTCGCGATCACGTCTTTCTGCGTGTCGTAAGCGCGAATCCCCAGCACGATGGTCTGATAACGGCTCAAATCTTCAGAGCTAAGTTTCTCCGCCGGAATCAGCGTCACATTCATCCCGATCTGTTCGAGCACAGTAGGAATCTCATCTCCTGCGCCCATGATGTAGCAGAGCTTCAAGTCCTTCGGCACCTTCACATCCACAACGCTGACGCGCTGCATCGCCGGCTGATAGTAGTAGGCTGCGCCAAGGTCTTCGCGTGTGACTAGCGTGTAACCCTCGCTGTATTTCTTGCCGCCCACTTCGAGAAGCGCGCGAATCTCGGTCCTTTCTTCTTTTAAATTGGAGGGAAAAAGCTTGAACAACAAATCCTGCTTGTCGCCGCGTTTCGACAAATTTATTGTCAACTCGCGCGGCTCGGAGGTCCATCCTTCCGGAAGCTTCAGTCGCAGTATTCCATTCGGGGCCCCGGTCAGATTAGAACTCACGCCGATTTTGACAGTGATCTCCTTTGCATCCGCGACGGGAAGAACCTGTTCGCCGGGTTCGAGATTCAGGGAGAATGCGGGTGCGACCGCGAGAGGAGTTTTTCGCGTCTTGCCCTCTTCGTCCACAAACGGGACCATCACGGTGGCAGAAATCTCTCCCGTGGGAGTGGTCTTGGCTCCGCGATTCCTGATTACATCTGGTAACGGCGAGTGTCTCCCGTTCCGTTCAACGGTCTCGTACCGCAGATTGACCCGCAGCGGCGGTGGCGGTAGAGCGAGGGTTAGGTATCTCTCTTCATCAATGGTGTTGAGGGCCTCGGTTTCGGCATCGTCTCGATGCCAATACGGGCGAGTAGCCGGAGCGTCCGCTGGAACCCTCAGCGCGAAGTTGGCATAGTAATCTTGGCCGGGAGCGATCGTCATTTCACCAGCATCGGACTGCTTGACCCAGTCCCCAGACTCCCCCAGATCGGCATGATCCACGATCAGCCAATACCTCGACCCATTGTGCAGCTTGGCGATCACTTGGAAATTTTGCGTAGGAGAAACAACGGTAAGAGCATCCTTGATTGCCGGCACTGTCTTTCCGGGATCCGTGAGCGAAGCCACGCTCGCTCTTAAGGACACATCTAACGCCAAGTTGACTGCAGTCTGTGCCTCCTCCCGTTTTTCCCGAAGAATCAAGAGCAAATTTTCTTTCGCAGCGTCCGCCACTCCGCTTTCGCTTAGACGAGCCGTTACTGAATCCAGATCTTGTAGTGCTTGCGAGAGTGGATCGGCCGCGCTATTTGGATCCGACTCGTCTTTGTCGGCGGCATGCTTTACTTCGGCAGCAATCGATTCCAGTTCGCCCCGCAACCACGGCACCTTCTTTTCTTCCCCGCCCAGCCGCGCAGCCAACGCCGACAGCGTCGTGTCGATCCCGTCAAAGAAACTTTGTTCGTGTCCGTCCTTGTCCTTCGGCGACTCCACCACCGAGTCCACCAGCCGGTAGAACGTAAATCGGTCGCCCGGTTCGACCGTCCAGTTGGCCGCTCCCTGGGACTGCTGATGCCGCAATCCCTGCAGTGCAAACTGTATGTACGACGCTCCCAGCACCGGATCAACGACTCCCGTATTGAGCCGGACCGTGTAGTTCGCCGCATCGCATGTCATCGCGCCAAAGCCGCACACATTGCCGATGTACAACTTCTTCGGCTGCCACGGTGCGAGTCCCTCCGCGATTTGTTCTGGAAATCGCTTCGGATCCGCCGCCGCGCGGAACGCCTCTTTCGTCAATATCGCCGACGCCTGATGATGGCCGTGGCCATCGCGATCCGTCCCTGAAAAGCGCGCCACCAGTACATCCGGACGAAAGGTTCGAATCACCCGAACCATATCGCCGAGCGCGATGTCGTGCCCTTGCCACTTCTGAAATGTTTCTTCGGCAGTCTTCGAATATCCGAAGTCAGCCACGCGCGAAAAGCGCTGCTCGACGCCGTAGTAGCGATCCGACGCCAGCAACTCCAGCGTGCGCAGAACGCCCAGAGCGTCGAACAGATTACTGCCGAGCTTGTTCTGTCCACCTTCACCGCGGTTCAGCGTCATCAGCAGTGTCGAGACGCCTCTGCCGCGCGCTTCCAGCGTCAACATGCCGCCGTCTTCGTCATCGGGATGCGCTGTGGTCTGCATCAGCCGCGCTGTCGTCTGCAGACGTCGCAGCATCAGCTTCAGCCCCGCTACACCCGTTTCTTGCGGAAGAGGTTCGTAATAATGATCCGCTTTGTCTTTATCGATGCCATGATCAGCGGTCCCTTCCGCCGTCTGCGCACGGGCGAATACCGCGACCGAAGCTGCCAGCAAAACCAGCAGGGTCGCCGCCGTAAACCGGTTGCGCATCAATCCACACCCAACCTTCTTTGACATTGCAAACATGCCCATCTGATGGATTTTCCTAAAGATAAGGAGCAAATATATTCGAACTCAACGGTTCAATTTTCTAAATCTCGTCATCCCTCGCGAAGCGAGGGAACTGCATCCTGGGCGGACTGCAGATTCCTCGGTTCGCTCGACTCATATAAGGTCACCGTTGCGCCAACTTAGCAAACTCCTGTCCAGTCGCCGCTTGCCCAGTCTTACCGGCTCATCCCCTGCGCCGTCGCAAATTTCTGCTGGCATTCCGTTGCCGCTTGCACAATCTGCCGGAACTCCGCATCCCTGCGCACGCCCGCCAGCAACGGATCCGATTGCAATGCCTGGCGGGCGCAATAATTCCCGGCCACGGCCTGGCGTAGAAATACCATTGCAATCTGCTTCTCGCCGCAAGCTGCCAGCTCCGCGCCCTGCGAATACTTCAGCTCCGGATCTTGCTCCAGCAATAACTGGTTCTCCGCCACCTCCGCCAGTCGGTGGATTTCAGTTTCCGGCGCCTTGTTCAGACAAGCCTGCAGCAGTGGCCCCATCAGGGTCGGATTCTCCGTCATCTTCTGTGCTGCCTGCTGCGCTTCCGTCGTCTTCCCTTGCCGCATCAGCACCGAAACTCGCGTTGCGTTCGACCACTCCGAGCCTTCGTCAAGGTCCAGATACTCCATTGCCCGCGTCAACTTCCCCTGCTCAAAAAAAGCAACCGAGCACGAACGCCAGTTGAAATTCTTCGAATCGATCAACAAAGCCTTGTCGCACTCGCTTTGCGCCTCGTCGAGCAGCCCGGCATAACGTGACACATACGCCAGCGAATAATGCGCGAAGGCATTATCCGGTCGCCTCTGCACCAGCGTCCGCGCGTCACTGTAGGCTTTGTCCAGGTTTCCCGCCTCGACTTCGTTTGTCGCCAGAAATCCAGCCGCATCAACTCGTCCTGGTTCCAACGAAAGTGCCCGCTGGTACGCCGCATTCGAGCGCTGATATCCCGCCGTCCCGCCGCCCGAATAAATCGCGTCGAAATAGTACCGCCGCCCCAGCGCTTCCCATGCGGGTGCGTAATTCGGATCGAGCGTTACCGACCGCTCCAGCATCGCGATCGCTTCTTTGTTCGCTTCCCCATCGTGCGATAGCGCTTTGCTGCGCAGATACGCGTCATACGCTTCGCGATTTGTCGGCGTGCTGCTGGTTTCGACCGCCCCGCGCGCGATGCCCAGCGCCGGAACCAGTTCTTGCCGCACTTTTTTTGCCATCTGGTTCTGCAGCGCGATCAGATTATCCGCCGGCGAGCTGAGCGTGCCGGTCCAGATCAGCCGGTTGTCTTTCACCTCGACTGCTTCCAGCGTTACCTGCACCGTGTTGTCTTGACGCAGAAAGTGTCCCGCCACCACCGTGCCCACACCCAACTCACGCCCGGCTTTTGCTGGGTCCGGTTCTCCGTTGGCGTATTTCTGGGTCGCCGTCGATGGCCGGACTTCCAGCGAATGCGCATAAGTCAGCGCGTTTGCAATCTCATCCGCCAACGCAAAGCGGAGAAACTCGCTTTCCGCATCGTTATTAATATTCTGCAGCGGCAGAACTGCTATCGTTCGGCTACCAGCCACCGCCTGCACCCGGTGTTTGAGGAACCACGCCCCCACCGACGCCACGACCGTGAGCAATGCCGCCGCTAATCCAGCTACGATCCAGTTCAGCTTCGAACTCCGCTTCTGGAACGTGTGGGTCGCCACGTGCAGCCCCGTCGCCTGACGAAACCCGCTCCGCAGTGCCGGATCCGTTCCTTTTTTCAGCTTTACCAGGTCGGCTTTCATCTCCGTGGCGTTTTTGTAGCGGAGGTTGCGATCCTTCTCCATCGCTTTCCCGATGATGGCTTCGAGCTCCGCCGGCACCGCGGGATTGATCGACCGCGGCGACGCCGGTTTCGAGTTGATCACCGCATGTAGCGTCATCACCACGTTCGTTCCCGTGAACGGTTTCTTGCCTGTGGCCATCTCGAACAGCACCACGCCAAACGAAAATATGTCGCTGCGCACGTCCAGGTCTTCCGAGCGCGCCTGCTCTGGCGACATATACACCGCCGTCCCTGGAATCACTCCCACCTGCGTCAACGATTCCTCCAGAGAGGAGTCCGTGGTCATGCCCAGAGTTTGATCCTTAGCCAGCTTCGCCAGTCCAAAATCCAGAATCTTCACTTGCCCATTCGGAGTCAGAAAAATATTCGCCGGCTTGATATCGCGGTGCACAATCCCCTTGGCATGCGACGCCGCCAGCGCATCGGCCACCTGCACCGCAATGTCCAGCAGATCCTCAAGGTCCAGGGGTTGACCGTGGATGCGCTGTTTCAGGCTCTCGCCTTCCAGCTTCTCCATGACGATGAACGGGTGCCCGTTGTTGTCCTCAATGTCGTGGATGGTGCAGATGTTGGGCTGGTTGAGCTGCGACGCAGCCCGCGCCTCCCGCGTAAACCGTTCCAGAGAGCGGGGATCCCGCGCCAGGTGTTCGGGAATGAATTTCAGAGCGACATGCCGGCCCAGGCGGAGATCCTCCGCTTCGTAAACAATTCCCATTCCGCCGCCGCCCAGCTTCGACAGTACGCGGTAATGGGACACCGTTTGCCCAACAATTTCCATAGAAGTATTGCCTGGGCACACTCGCCCGTGAAGGCGTAATGGTAGGCGGTCATCGCGGTCGGGTCAACCGAGTTTGGGATGTCACTTGGGGTGGACAAGCTAACATCGGTGATTTAACGTGCAGGGCATGGGTTCGGCTGGCGTTCCACCATCGCATTCGATTCTCCTTCTACTTGCTTTTGCGATGCTGTTAACAGATCTGACCGCGGAATCAACGCGTCAGACGGTGGATGAAGTGGCGCACGGCACCTTGCGGGTGACGACTTCCGCGGGGACTGGGTTGCTGCCGATTTATGTGTCGAGCGACTGGAGCAAGCCGCAGCCTCGAATAACCCGCGCCATCGTTATTTTCCACGGTGTCAAGCGGAATGCAGGGAGCTACTTCCGATCGGCGAACGAAGCGGTGGAATCGGCCGGAAAGGCGGGACAAGGAACGATTGTGATTGCGCCACAGTTCCTCAGAGAGGAGGACGCGGCAGGGTTGCATCTCGATTCTGGCATCCTGCGATGGCACCACGAACGCTGGGAAAGTGGAGCGAATGCAATCGGGCCGGCGCCCCTCAGTTCGTTCGATGCCATCGATGCCGTGCTCGCACAGCTTGCGGACCGGTCGCGGTTTCCGGATCTCTTGCAGGTTGTGCTTGCCGGACATTCCGGTGGTGCACAGGTGGTGCAACGGTATGCCGCTGTCGGACGCGGTGAAGGCGCGCTGACCGAGATTGGAGTTCGAGTACGTTACGTGATTGCCAACCCTTCTTCTTATGTTTACTTTTCAGAGGATCGTCCGCTGAGCAATACCAGCTTTGCCCGATATTCCGGATCATGCAAGGGCTTCAACCGTTGGAAATACGGTGTGGAAGACACACCCCCCTACGTGGGTCAAAACTCATTCGTAAGCATGGAAGAGAGTTACGGCCGTCGCGATGTGATTTACTTGCTGGGGACGGCCGACACCGACCCGCATCACCCCGACCTTGATGTATCGTGCGAAGGCGAGGCGGAAGGCCCGAACCGCTTCGCGCGCGGCACTGCATATTTCACGTATATCAAGGCGCGGCATCCGGAGAATTTTTCGCAGCGCTTGTGGGAGGTTCCAGGCGTTGCGCACGACGAGCGCGAAATGTTCCATTCGTCGTGTGGGATGGAAGCATTGTTCGATCTACCCGGCTGCGCGTCCGCAAAACAACATTGACCGCGCACCAGCGCCGTCGACGATCTTACCCACGCCATCAGCAGAGAGTGCAGCCTTGCCTCAATTTCACTCTTCGGACGGGCGCATGCGTCCAGTGCGCACGTAACGGTCATGCCAGCTCAGGCTCTCGTGGAGCAAGTGAGGAGTATGTTTGCCGAAGGAGAGGCGTTCCGCACGGTCCTCGTAATCGCGTAGCAGAGAACGATAGTCCGGGTGCGCACATTTTTCGATAATGACCTTGGCTCTTTGCCGCGGCGACAGGCCCCTCAGATCGGCAAGCCCCTGCTCGGTTACGACCACATCGACATCGTGTTCGGTATGGTCCACGTGCGAGACCATGGGCACGATCGTGGTAATGGCACCTTTCTGCGCCGTAGACGGAGCCATAAAGATCGCCAAGTAGCCGTTGCGCGCAAAATCGCCCGAACCCCCAATGCCGTTCTGAATTCGCGACCCCATGATGTGGGTGGAATTCACGTTGCCGTAGATATCGGCTTCAATCATTCCATTCATGCCAATCACGCCCAGCCGGCGGATAATTTCCGGATGGTTGGAGATTTCCTGCGGGCGAAGAACAATGCGCTCGCGATAATTTCCCATCTCGGCGTTAACCTTCTCCATCACTTCCGGACTAAGAGAAAACGCGGTTGCCGAGGCACAGGTGAGCTTGCCACTACGCAAGAGCTCGATCATGCCGTCCTGAATGACCTCGGTGTACGAGGTCAAATTTTCAAACTGCGCTTCCAGCAGGCCGAACAGGACGGCGTTGGCGATGTTCCCCACGCCCGATTGGAGCGGCAGCAGCGAGGGGGGAATGCGACCTTTCTGTACCTCCCACCCGAGGAACTCCAGGATGTGGCCCGCAATCAGGCGTGAGGTAATGTCCGGCGCTTTGAATGAGCTGTTGCGGTCGGGAGAATCGGTGAGCACCACCCCGGCGACTTTTTCCAGCGGAACGTGAAGATAAGGAGTGCCAATCCTTTGCCCCGAATGCACCAGCGGAATCGGCTGGCGGTTTGGCGGCGGTTCGAGCCCGTAATAGATGTCGTGCATGCCCTCCAGTTCAGCCGGTTGCCGGGCATTCACTTCGACAATCACCTTCTCTGCCTGTTCGATCCAAGTCCGGTTGTTGCCCACCGAGGAACTGGGAACCAGCCGCCCGTCTTCGAGAATCGCGGTGACCTCAATAAGCGCCCAGTCCATCTTGCCCAGGAATCCATATTCCACGTATTGGGCGACGTGGCCGAGGTGGATGTCCATGTAATCCATTTCCCCGGCGTTGATCCTTTTGCGCGTCTCCGGATCCGACTGATAGGGCAGCCGGAGCTGGATTCCGCCGGCCATCGCTAGCGCGCCGTCCAACTCGGGCCCGGTGGAAGCGCCAGTGAAGATGCTGACCTGCGCTTTCTGACCACGCAGGTTTGCATCCGAGATGCGGCGAGCCAGTGCCATCGGCACGGCCTTCGGATAACCGGAGCCAGTGAATCCGCTCATGCCGATGCGAGTGCCGAATCCGATCAGCGCCGCCGCCTCGTCGGCGCTCATGATGCGGGCTTCCAGGTCGGCATTTAAGACTCGAGAAGTAACAGAGGGAAGAGTGGACATAAGCTTAAAAATAAGGTCCGGTGCCACGACGCACTGTGACGCTGATCACACCAGTAGGTGACCAGTTGGCGCTCGTGTAGGGCGGACACTCTTGTCCGCCGTCTTTGCTTTTGATTCTAGGCGGGGGTTCCTCTCATCACGCGTTCCGTGCGAATGAGTGGTTGCCGGCGACGACCTGTGTTTCCTCCGGATCGCTACCGGGTGAGTTTCGCGTGAATCTGGTCAACGGTGAGACCCGGGGGGGAAGCCAACTCATCCAGAATTATCGACGGCCCGGCTCGTCGATCATGTGGATACTTAGTAAAGTAGTTTGTGATGGCCTCGACGTAGACGTGTTGATAAGGCTCCGTAAACTCAGGGAGACTGTTCACACAACTGCCTGCCGGCAGGTAAGGGCCCGTAGACGAAGCTTCTTTCTCTTCATGCCAATAACACGCGACCCTCTTGCCCCGCTCGAACCCGTCTAGATAGCCGTGGACGTAACGCATTTTGGCTTCTGGACTCCAAGAAAGCCATTCCTCCCCCGGAGTCTCCGGCACTTTTTCCGCCTGTATTCCGAACGTGAGCAGCGCAAATGCAACGACGAGCAACGAAATCCCGACATTTTGCCGATCTTTCATGAATTTGCCTCCCACTAACCACTAACCAGCGCCGCCGACGACCCAACCCATTTCATATTCTTGTTGTGATCCACGCCCATCATCAGCCCGCGCCCCATGCGCACGATCGTCAGCACCGGAACCAATTTATCGAGCCACACATACATGATCCGAAGTTCAACTTTAGTGAGTCCGTAAGGCGTCTCTACCACCGGCGTGAAGTTCAACCGTTCCTGCAAAATA
>Ga0181536_10008209_pt1 | contig 10096 bp, 9 predicted proteins | sample PEATcosm2014_Bin_41_FD_121105 | JGI IMG/M metagenome (GOLD analysis project Ga0181536, IMG submission 121105) | Peatland microbial communities from MTU Mesocosm Facility, Houghton, MI, USA - PEATcosm2014_Bin17_60_metaG | ecosystem: Environmental > Terrestrial > Soil > Wetlands > Peat | place...
AAGGCAACTTCAGCAAACTTCCCTTTCCGACTGGAAAACCTATTTGACGTGGCAAGTGCTGTTGACGGCCGCTCCCTCCCTTTCCACACCTTTCGTCCAGGAAGATTTCGCTTTCAACCAGCAGTACTTGCAAGGCACCAAAGAAATTAAACCGCGCTGGAAGCGCTGCGTGGAATTCACCGATGCGGATTTGGGCGAGGCCTTGGGGAAGAGGTACGTCGAAAAAACATTTTCTCCGGAAGCCAAGGCGCGCATGCAAGAGATGGTCAAGAACATTCTGCTGGCGCTGCATGACGACATCTTGACGCTCACGTGGATGAGCAACGAAACCAAGCAGAAGGCCCTGGAAAAACTTTCCACGTTTAACCCCAAAGTCGGTTACCCGGACAAATGGAAGGATTACAGCAGCGTGGAAATCACTCGGGAATCTTATTGGAACGACGTGGTTGAGGCGCGGCGGTTTGCCGTCCGCGATGACGCACAACTGATCGGCAAGCCGGTGGACCGCCTCAGGTGGGTCATGACCACGCCGACTTCCAACGCTTATTACAATCCGCAACTGAATGAGATCGTATTCCCCGCGGGAATTTTGCTGCCACCGATGTTCGATGTGAATGCCACGGATGCAGCCAATTACGGCGGCATTGGACCGGTGATCGGACACGAAATATCGCACGGGTTTGACGATCAAGGCGCCAAGTATGACGCCACGGGCGAACTGAAGGATTGGTGGACTCCCGCAGACTACAAGGAATTCCAGAGCCGTGGACAGTGTGTGGTCGACCAGTTTTCCGCCTACACCGTGGCTGGCGGTTTGCACGAAAACGGCAAATTGGTACTTGGCGAGAGCATCGGCGACCTTGGTGGCGTAAAGCTTGCCTATCTCGCGTTCCAGAAATCGATGCAAGGCAAGCCTCGCCCGCTCAACCAGGATGGCTTCACGCCGGAACAACAGTTTTTTATCTCCTGGGGACAAGCGCGCGGAGACGAGATTCGTCCCGATGCGCAACGCCAGTTTGTGCTCACGAATCCGCATCCGGTCAGCAAATATCGCGTCATTGGTCCACTTTGTAATCTGCCTGAATTCCAGAAGGCGTTTGGTTGCAAGGCCGGTGATTCCATGGTGCGTCCGGCTGAACAGCGATGCGCGGTCTGGTGAACCGTTTCCGCCACAAGATTCATAGAATCCAATCATCTCCTGCAAACTTATCTTTTCGGATGGTGAGTCGGCAGTAGTCTGTTACTGATGGCTGTGTCGAGTCGATTTTCTTTGCGACACCATTAAAGCCACGCTTGGGGTCGCGCAGAAAGTTAACTGTTAAAAAGCCCTCTTGTTATCAGTGATCGTCCTGGGCAGCGGCCGCTAACTCCCGATAAGTCCCAGTTAATCGGAAACTGCGCCACGCGTCCTTGGAAGGCAAGATTTGCGGGGATTTGTTATTCTTGTTGGATAATTTTATGACCACCCAGGCTCCCGCATTGACCCGGAAAGAACTCTTCCTGCGAGCTGTGCGTTGCGAACCGGTGCCGCGTCTTCCGGTGTGGATGATGAGGCAGGCCGGGCGTTACCTGCCGGAATACCGCGAAATCCGGGCGAAACATTCGTTTCTGGAGGTCTGCAAGACGCCGGACCTGGCCGTGGAGGTGTCCCTGCAACCGTTTCGTCGCCTCGGCGTGGACGCGATCATTATTTTTTCGGACATTCTTATCCCTGCGGAAGCGATGGGCTTGCCTCTGGAACTGGGCGATGCCGGGCCGAACTTGCCGGAACCAGTGCGCACAGCCGCGGACGTCAAGAGGCTGCACATCTTTGACCCGGAAGTGGAAACCGGGTTCCTGATGGAGGCGCTGCGGCGCACGGTGAAGCAGGCCGGGCCGGATGTGCCGGTGCTGGGCTTCGCGGCTTCTCCTTGGACGCTGGCTTGCTACATGGTGGAAGGGCGGACAAAGGAAGGCTTCGCGAGGGTGAAGGAATTCCTCTACCGCGAGCCGAAGGTTTTTCGGGAACTGCTGAGCAAGCTCGCCCAGGCGACCATCCTTTACCTGAAGGGCCAAATTGCCGCGGGAGTTTCCGCGGTGCAGTTGTTCGATACCTGGTGCGGCGAACTGGATTTGCAGGATTACACGGAATTTGTGTTGCCGGCCGTACAAGAGATTATTGCCGGGCTGGGCAGGGCAGTGCCGGTGATTTACTACACGAAGGCCTCGCACCACCTGCTCCCGGCGATTGTGCGCGCGGACGCGAATGTTTTGAGTGTGGATTGGCGTATTCCGCTCGCGAAAGTTCGAGAACTGGCTGGGCCGCGCGTCGCGGTGCAGGGTAATCTCGATCCAGCGGTCCTGTTTGCACCGCCAGAAAAAATCCGGCAGGCCACGCTGGAAATCGCCGCTGAGCTTGGCGGACGCGGCCACATTCTGAATTTAGGGCATGGCATTCTGCCGCACACGCCCGTCGAACACGCACAACTGTTCATACACTCCGGGCAACAGGCAGCTTTTGCGGAAGCGCGGCCAGCCGGGAAGTCGCGCTCATATTTGCGAGGGAAGGAGGCGCCGTGACACTGATGAATCCAAGCTTGCGAGAGATGCGCGATGAACTCTCCGTGGGCGAAGAGTTCGTGAACCGCTACAACAAGCCCGGGCCGCGCTACACCAGCTATCCGACGGCGCCGGTGTGGACTGCCGCCTTCGGGCCAAAACAATACGAAGCAGCGCTGGCCGCCGCCGAGGATAAGCGCAGCCCCGTTTCGCTCTACATGCATCTTCCCTTCTGCGAAAGCCTGTGCCTGTTCTGTGCATGCAACGTCATCATCCAAAAGGACAAAAGAGTCGCGCCGCCGTATCTGGACATTTTGAAAAAAGAGACCGGCCACATCAGCCATAGCATTTCGCGCGAGCGCCAGGTGGTGCAGTTTCACTGGGGCGGAGGAACGCCGACGTATCTTTCCTCGGAGCAGATCGAGGACCTGTTCACCTACACGCGGGAGCGCTTCACGTTCGCGCCGGATGCGGAGATCGGGATCGAGGTGGATCCGCGCGTGACCACGGGCTCGCACCTGGAGACGGTGCGCAAGGTGGGCTTTAACCGGCTGAGCATGGGCATTCAGGACTTCAAGGCCGACGTGCAGAAAGCAGTGCACCGGATTCAGCCGTACGAACAGACGCGCGACCTCATCGCCAACGCGCGCGAACTGGGATTCGACAGCATCAATGTGGACCTGATTTACGGTTTGCCCTACCAGACCGCCGAAAGTTTCAAGCACACTGTGGAGCAGATCGTAGGGCTCTCCCCGGACCGCATCGCCATGTTCAGCTACGCGCATGTGCCGTGGCTGAAAAAGCAGCAGGGCTCGTTTGTGGCGCACCTGCCCGAGGGCATGAAGAAGTTTGAGATTTTCCGCAGCGGCTTGCTGGCGTTTGTGGAAGCCGGATACCTGTACATCGGCATGGACCACTTCGCGAAGGACAACGACGAGTTGGCGGTTTCGCAGCGCAACCGCACGTTGCACCGCAATTTCCAGGGCTACACCACGAAGGCTGGCGCCGATCTCTACGGCATGGGCATTACCGCCATCAGCGGGATTCAGGATTGCTACGCGCAAAATTTCCGCGACATCCCCTCGTGGGAACGGGCCGTGAACGAACGCGGCATCGCCACCATGCGCGGCTATCGCTTGTCTCAGGACGATATTTTGCGCCGCGAGGTGATCAGCCGGCTGCTGTGCCACACTGTGATTGTGAAGAACGAGATTTCGCAAAAATTTGGAATTGATTTTGACGAATACTTCGCTCCCGAACTGGAACGCCTGAAGTTGCCTCAGGAAGATGGTCTGGTGGTGATCAACGACAAGGAGATTCGTACCGCGTGGCTGGGGCGTATCTTCATCCGCAACCTGGCCATGGTGTTTGATCCGTACCTGGAAAAGCAACAACTGGCGTCCCGTCCGCTATTCTCGAAAACTCTGTGAGACTTCTGTCAGACTGACGTATGCGGCCGCTCCCCTCGCGAGGGATGGCCGCTATTTTGCCGAGGCGCAAACTTCATGTCCACGCAGGTTCAGGCCCTTGTGGTTGGCGCAGGCATCTCCGGTCTTGCTACCGCGTACGCGTTGCAGAAAGCACACGTCTCCACGCTGATTGTGGAGGCGGCCGCGCGGCCGGGGGGCGTGATCCGGTCGCTGCAGCGGGAGGGCTATTTACTTGAGTGCGGCCCGCAAAGCTTCAGCGGGAATAGCGCTATCACCGCGATTTGCAGCGACCTCGATCTTCTAGATGAACGCGTCCTTGCCGATCCCAAAGCTCCGCGGTTTGTGCTGATCAATGGAGCGCTGCAAGCGGTTCCCATGAATCCCCTGGGGCTGCTGACGTCGCCGCTGCTCGGCGGCGGCACGAAGCGGGCCATCCTGTGCGATCTTCTGGGCAAGAGCGAGGCCCCTGAGCCGGACGAATCGGTTGCGAATTTCACTCGGCGGAAATTTTCGGAGAGATTGCTCGACAGGCTGGTGGGCCCGTTTGTTTCCGGGATCTACGCGGGCGATCCGGAAAAGCTGAGCTTGCGCGCGGCATTTCCGATTTTGCACGAGGCGGAGAAGGCTTCCGGGAGCCTTCTTCGCGGCATCTTCCCCGCGATCAAGGCGCGAGCGGCTAAACGGCCGAAGGGGCCGAAAGGCCCGCGCGAGCGGCCGACGTTGCAGACGTTTAGCGAAGGCAATGAAATGCTGGTCAAAGCGCTGGCGTTGAATCTGGGCGAGCGCTTGCAGTGCGGTGTGGAGGCTACGGGGATGGAGCACCTCGATCCGGGCCATGATGCCCAAGCGCCACGATTCCGCGTTGCAGTGCGAACTCCGCAAGGCGAGGAAGCCGTGGAGACAGAGCGCCTGGTACTGGCCGTGCCGACGAATGTCGCCGGGAAGTTGCTGAGCGCGCTGGATGGGGAGTTTGAAAAGCAGTTGGGTGGCATCGAGTATGCGGGGGTGGCAGTGGTTTCGCTGGGCTACCGCAAAAAAGATGTGAGCCATTCGCTGGAGGGATTCGGCTTCCTTGTGCCGCGGTCTTCGGGATTGAACGATCTCGGCACGGTGTGGAACTCTTCGCTGTTTCCGGGGCGCGCGCCGGAGGGCGAAGCGCTGCTGACGAGTTTTGTGGGAGGCGCAACGAATCCGGATGCGTTGCAGCAATCGGAAGCAGCCCTTGCGGAAACGATCCACAAGGAGATTACGCCGCTTCTGGGAATTCGCCAGGAGCCGGTCTTCTCCCATGTGACGATCTGGCCGCGCGCGTTGCCACAGTACAACCTGGGCCACACCGCGCGGCTCGCAGCCCTGGAACAGTTACGCGGGCAATTTCCGGGACTCCATTTTGTGGGGAATTACCTGAATGGCCCAGCGATCGGCACCTGCGTCGAGCAGGCGTTTAAGATAGCAGACGAGATTCGTGTGAGTTTCGCGAACTGACATTCTCTGAATCCTGCGCGGCCCTGCATGTTCATTGGAACGCGACACGCCGCTTTGAATAACTGGGGCACGGGCCATAACAAGGTACAATTTCGTTTGGAGGAGAGTCCAGACTGGGGCGCTGTTTGAGGTTGTGATGAGCGACGATCCGAAGTTTCCCGACCCGAAGCAAACGTGGGGCAAGGTTCTCGAGCGGGTGTACCACGAGGACCATATTCTCTATGCGCGCATGAACAATTTCTCGACCGTGCAGGCGTTTCTCGCCACGGCTCTCGCGTTCACAACGTCCGCCACAACGACAGCCCGCAACATCAGCCTGATCGTGTCTCTATTTGGCTTGGCGCTTTCGCTTTTCTACATATCGCTCGGCTTCCGCGGCGTCCGCGTGATTCAATTCTGGCGCGCTTACTTGCGGCTATTGGAGTCCATCCCCGGCGTGACTTCCATCGACTCGCACCTGTTCGAGTTCTACAGGCTGGGCCACCGGCGCGGCCCGGAGGAAACGGAGTTGCCCCTTGCGGAGGGTCTGGCCATAAAAATCGACACTGCCTGGTGGGCGCGCAGGTCCGTGCACGACCAGTTTCCCTGGTATCTCCCGGGTTTCTCGGGGACCATGTTCATCGCGGTCGGAATCCCGGTGCTCACCACTTCCTTTTGGGTGCTCGTGCTCTACGCCTTGTATTATCCGCACACAGACATGAGATGGTTCGTGCTCGAATTTGCCGGCGGTCTCATGGCCGTGTTTCTGCTCCATCTTCTTGCGGGACGCCTCATTCCCGCTCCGATTCACGAAGGGCAAACACACCCCACCCCTGCTGGCGATTCGCAATCGGATAGCAATCGCGGCTAACAGGTATTTTCCCCCAGGTACAGTCCTGCCATTGTTCAGGTCTAGCAATACATTGTCATCCTGAGGCGATCCGACGAGGATCGCCGAAGGACCTCAATCCCAAGATTGTGCAAGGTGCCTCAGCTGAGATCCTTCGAGCCGCAAACGACGCGCCTCTCAAGATGACAACGTGCCGCGTTGTTTGAAGGATGGACACAGTTGGAGTTGAGGAGACGGTGCATGGGAGCGGGTTCTTTGCTACACGGAAGCAAACTAGTGTTTTTTGGCGTGGCGGTGGGCCAGGCGAATTTCGCGGCGCTTGGCGGCTCCGCGCCAGCGATGACGTTCCGCCGCAGTGCGCAGGATGAGGGGTGGAACGCGCTTGGGCTGGCGCGTGTGCTCATCAATGGCCACGAAGGTCACGTAGGCGGTAGTGGTCTGCTTGCGTTCTCCGGTGAGAATGTCCTCGGAATAAACCTCCACGCCAACTTCGAGTGAAGTGTGGAAAACGCGGTTGACGTGCGACTTCAAGATGACGATTTCGCCCAGATTCACGGGATTCTGAAAATCGATGTAGTCCACCGAAGCAGTGACCATGTAACTGTTGGCGTGGCGGCAGGCGGCCATGGCCGCAACGATATCAACCAAGTGCATCACGTGGCCGCCGAGTAGTTTACCCAGCGCGTTGGTTTGCGCGGGCAGCACCACCTCCGCCATTTCAGAGGCCGAGGCGCTCACCGGCTTCCCCTGCATCTGCACACCCTCATTGACGATTATTCTCGCATCGCGTGTTCGCTTCATGATTGTCCTCGTCGGTGTCGGCCACACCTCTCCGTATCATACGGGACGCTGCCACGACCGTCCAAAAGAAAACCTGTTGGTAGAAATGTAACCGATCCCCGGCCACAAATCGCGGCGACTCCTTCTCTTCCTCCAACGCTGCGCCCCCACGTCCCTGATCCAGGGTAACTCTGACGCGGCTGAACTCCATGTTAGAATTTCCGCCGAGGTTTTCGCATGACGGAAGGCACTCTTCCCGCCACCCAATTTGAGCCTTCAGAAAGCATGCGCATGGCGTGGATTCTCGGCGCATTCGCATTTCTTCTTCAAATGGCCACGAACGGCCGTTATGGCTATTTTCGCGACGAACTCTACTATCTCGCGTGCAGCAACCATCTGGCTTTCGGGTATGTCGATTTTGCGCCTCTCATCGCCTGGCTCGCTCGCGGCAGCCGTTTTATCTTTGGCGATTCGCTCCATGCCATTCGATTGCTGCCAGCTCTGGCGTTCGGCGCGGAGGTCGCGCTGACGGGATTCCTCACGCGCGAATTGGGAGGCCGGAAGTGGGCCATCTTTATGGCGTGCGTTTGCGTTTTACTCGCGCCCACTATTCTCGGCAACGGCAATCGTCTGGCCATGAATGCGCTGGAGCCGCTGTTTTGGATGGGCTGCCTCTTCGTTCTTTTGGCCGCACTGAATCGCCAACAGCCGCCTCTTCTTCTCTATTGTGGCGCGCTTCTGGGGTTCGGCCTGCTGAACAAACATTCCACCGTATTTTTTCTCGCCGCACTCGTTGTTGGCTTGGCGCTCACTCCGGAACGCCGCCTTTTCGCCTCCAAATGGTTTTGGGCGGCGGCCGCCATCGCCATCTTGATCGCCCTCCCAAACGTGATCTGGCAAAACGCGCACCACTTCCCGACACTCCAAGATTTGCAGAATGTCAAAGCCACTCACAAAAACATCGAACTCCCGCCGCTTCCCTTTCTCAAGCAACAAATCATGATGCTCAATCCCATCTCCGGTCTCGTTTGGATTGCCGGCCTCGCCTATCTTCTCTTTCACCGGAATGCCAGACGTTTTCGTTTTGCCGGCTTCACCTACCTCGCTTTTCTTGGGGTCATGATGGCGTTGAAGGGGAAAGACTACTACCTCGCACCGATATACCCCATGCTCTTCGCCGCAGGTGCCGTATTCTGGGAAACGCTAGCGGCCAATCGCCCGCGACTTCGTTGGTTACGCCTAGCGTTACCCGCCGTGGTCATCGCCGTCTGTCTTGTTTCTGTCCCACTCGCGCTTCCGGTTCTTCCTCCGGACAAAATCGTGCCGTACATGCAAGCGCTAGGCCTGGGTGTGACCCGCACGGAAACGTCCATGAAAGGCATTCTTCCTCAGCACTTCGCGGATGAGTTCGGATGGGAAGAGATGGTCGCGGAGGTCGCCCAGGTTTACAACGCGCTTCCCGCGGAGGAACGCGCCAAGACCGCGATCCTTGCGGGAAACTACGGCGGAGCGGGCGCGATCGACTTCTTCGGTGCACGCTACGGTTTGCCCAAATCCATTTCAGCTCATCAAAACTATTACTATTGGGGTCCGCGCGATTACACGGGCGAGCGGTTCATTCTGCTGGAGTGGAACATGAGGGATGCGCAGTATTGGTGCGGCAGTGTGGAAAAAGGACCGCGGGTTGCACCCTATTACGGCATGGGTTGGGAGCACTATGACATCCTGGTCTGCCATAACTTCAAGGTCCCACTTTCCCAAGCCTGGCCAAAACTCAAGACATGGGATTGATATTTGTTCGGATGGCTCAACCGGGAGGGCCCAGAGCAGGCGCCCAGGCAGCAGGCGGAGTTTGGACCAGCCGCACCTCCACGTATAATACGGGACGTCGCCATGACCGACCAAAAGAAAAGCCGCCGACAGAAGCTGGAAGAATTCGTCGCACAAAATCCTAAGGATGTGTTTTCGCGGTACGGCCTGGCCCTGGAATGCCTGAAAGAGGGAGACAAAGCCGGGGCGGAGGCGCATTTCCGCGCGCTGATTGAGAATCACGTGGATTACGTGCCGGGGTTTCAGATGTACGCACAGATGCTGGCGCAGGATGAGCGGCGCGAGGAGGCCAAGCCCATTCTAACGGCCGGAATCGCCGCAGCGACGCGCGTGGGCAACACCCACGCGCGATCGGAGATGGAAGGACTGCTCGCGGAATTGGAGGCGGGATGAAATTCGCGAAGATTGTATTCTTGGTAGCTGGGATTTGGGGCGTGCTTGTATTTGCGCCGCTGTATTTCATATTTGACCTGATCGGGCAGAAAGATCCGCCGGCCATCACGCATCCGGGATTTTTCTACGGATTTGCGGCCGTGGGGCTGGCGTGGCAAATTGCGTTCCTCTTCATTGCCCGCGATCCAATCCGTTTCCGGCCCCTGATGATCCCCTCAATGGTGGAGAAATTCGGTTACGGAATCACGGTAGTGGTATTGGTGCTCCAGGCAAAGATGCACGCGTCCGACCTGGTTTTTGCGGCCACGGACTTACTGCTCGGCATTTTGTTTGTGGTGGCCTATTTGCGCACGCCCGCGCGTTCCACATAACCCCGCCGCGAGAGACTCGCCTTTCCGGCAGCGGGCAGCATTCCGCGGAACCTTCTGGTATCCTTTGGGCTGCGACCCATGCGGCCGGAACGCATTCCGCTCTTTCCACTGAACGTCGTCCTGTTCCCCTGCGAACAACTTCCTTTGCTCATCTTCGAGCCGCGCTACCGGCGCATGGTGCGCGAGTGTCTGGAGACCAAGTCGCCATTCGGGATGCTGCTGGCGTTGCCGAAGGGCGTGGTGCGCGTGGGCTGCACCGCGGAAATCGTGGACGTCGTAAAACGCTACGAGGACGGGCGCATGGACATCCTGACCGTGGGCAGAGAACCCTTCCGAATTCTTGAGTTGTTTACCGACGACCCGCTGCTCCACGGACACATCGATTACCTGGAAGACCATGATCCCCCGCTGGAGGCGCCCAGCCGACAGCGACTCATCGA
>Ga0181536_10008210_pt1 | contig 10096 bp, 8 predicted proteins | sample PEATcosm2014_Bin_41_FD_121105 | JGI IMG/M metagenome (GOLD analysis project Ga0181536, IMG submission 121105) | Peatland microbial communities from MTU Mesocosm Facility, Houghton, MI, USA - PEATcosm2014_Bin17_60_metaG | ecosystem: Environmental > Terrestrial > Soil > Wetlands > Peat | place...
CGCGGCGTCATGGGCTATGTCATGCGCTCGATCGATCGCGTCCGCGATGCTTACGGGTCCGCGGTCGCGCGCATCGTGCGCCTATCGATCATCGGGCTGGCCATGGTGGCGGTCGCCATGGCCGGCGTCGTCGGGCTGGCCAAATTCACGCCGACCGGATTTTTGCCCGAGGACGATCAGGGTGCGCTGTTCGTCGTCGTGCAATTGCCCGGCGGCGCCTCGGTGGCGCGCACCACCGATGTCATCGAACGCGCCGAGGCGATCCTGAAAGACGAACATGCCGTCGAAGACGTCACCTCGGTCATCGGCTTGAACTTCATCGACAACTATTCGCAGGCCAATGCCGGCTTCATGGTGGTCACGCTCAAGCCGTTCGAGGAGCGCAAGGACAAGTCGCTCAGCGTCAACGCCCTGATCGGACGGCTCAACGAGAAATTCCGCCAGATCCAGGGCGGCCAGGTGGTGCCGTTGGCGCCGCCGCCGATTCTAGGCCTCGGCACCGGCGGCGGTTTCGCCTATGTGCTGGAGGATTTGCGCGGCGGCGATGCCAAGGCCATGGCGCAGGCGCTGCGCGGCTTGACGGTCGCCGCCAACCAGAACCCGCAGCTAAGCCGGGTGTTCAGCACCTTCTCGGCGACCAATCCGTCGATCTATCTCGACATCGACCGCGACAAGGCGCAGATCACCGGCGTGCCGTTGAGCGCGGTGTTTCAGGCGCTGCAGGCTTCGCTTGGCGGTTACTTCGTCAACAACTTCAACCTGTTCGGCCGCACTTGGCAGGTCCAAGTGCAGGCCGAGGCCGCCGATCGCGCTCGCATCGACGACATCTACCGCATTAACGTGCGCAGCAACGAAGGCAAAATGATCCCGCTGCGCAGCCTCGCCGAGGTCCGCCTCGTCGTTGGCCCGCCGGCCTTGATCCGTTACAACAATCTGCGCGCCGTCACCGTGCAGGGCTCGCCGGTGCCGGGCATTTCGTCCGGTCAAGCCTTGAACGCGATGGAGTCCGTCGCCGCGAAGACCTTGCCGCAGGGCTATGCCGGCGAGTGGACCGACACCGCATTCCAGGAAAAGCGTGCCGAAGGCAAGACAACTATCATCCTCGGCTTTGCCGTGCTGTTCGCCTATTTGTTTCTGGTCGCGCTGTATGAAAGCTGGACCATTCCGGTGCCGGTGCTGTTGTCGGTGTCGGTCGGCATTTTGGGGTCGTTCGCGGCCATCCTGGTCGGCGGGCTGACGCTCGATCTTTATGCGCAGATCGGCATGGTTGTGCTGATCGGCTTGGCTGCCAAGAACGGCATTCTGATCGTCGAATTTGCCAAGGAACAAAGAGAAAAGGGCGTTCCACTGCTCAAAGCTGCGACCGAAGGCGCACGCCTGCGCTTTCGGCCGGTCATGATGACCTCATTTGCGTTCATACTCGGGCTGCTTCCGCTGGTGGTCGCCACGGGAGCCTCGCAGCTCGCCCGGCGCGACGTCGGCACGCCGGTCTTCGGCGGCATGATCCTGGCTTCATTTGTCGGAATTTTTGCGATACCGCCGCTTTACGTAATGTTCCAGGCAATCCGGGAAAGGCTCAGGCCATCAACGCGCCCAACCGAACCGGCACCGTACGCGGATGAAAGCAGCAGGCAAGCTGCTGATGCGGATACATCGCCTCAGGCCCATAAGGAGATCGCGGCCGAATAGTACAACATTCACCGCTCATCGGTTGATTATCATGCCGCACCAGAAAAACGACCACACAGCAAAGTTAAAACGTAAGGACTATGAAATAGAGCTGCGCAAGCTCCAGGTTGAGCTTTGCCGCTTGCAGGATTGGGTGAAGGCAACGGATGCCAAGATCATCATTGTGTTCGAGGGACGCGATGCCGCCGGCAAAGGCGGAACGATCAAGGCCATCACTGAACGGGTCAGTCCGCGTGTATTTCGCGTCGTGGCGCTCCCCGCCCCGACAGAGCGCGAGAAGGGCCAAATGTACATGCAGCGCTATATCACGCAATTTCCTGCCGCCGGCGAAGTCGTTATCTTTGATCGTAGCTGGTACAACCGCGCCGGCGTTGAATACGTCATGGATTTTGCGACCCGAGCACAACACAAGCGGTTTTTGGAACTTTGTCCGGAAGCTGAACGCTATATTGTCGACGGCGGTATCATATTGATCAAAATTTGGCTCGAAGTCGGAATGGAGGAACAGGAACGCCGTTTCTTGGCGCGCATCAATGATCCAGTGCGCCAATGGAAATTAAGTCCGATGGATTTGGAATCGTACAAAAATTGGTACGAATATTCAAAGGCGCGCGATCTCATGCTTGAGGCCACGGACAGCAAGCATGCCCCTTGGCATATCGTGCGAACCGACAACAAGCGACGCGGCCGGCTCAATTGCATTTCGCACATCCTGTCGCTCATCCCATACAAGAAGATTCCGCAGGCCAAGGTCAAACTGCCAAAGCGACGGAATAAGAACAAGTACGATGACTATGCTTCATTGAAGGGCCGAACTTTTGCAGCGGAAAAATATTGACATATTCGATCCGTGGACAAGGAAGTAACGACTCGTAGCCGCAAGAACACTTGTCGACTTCGGGCGTCTGTAATAGCTGCCAAAAAGTAGTAGCAGCGACAGCGCATAGCCCAAAATCGCCAGCCACCGGCGTTGTCTCCGTATAAACGGCGAGCGTCGAAGTCGTGATTATGAACACGCTGGCCATCTTGACCGCTGCCGGCATGCGACTACCACGATCTTTTTTTGATCGCCCGGTGGTGTGCGCGTTCGCCTCGATCGTGGTGCCTTACGCCCCTCCGCGCCGCCCTCGTGACGGCTATACAACATTGACGCGGAGCAACCCGTCGAGCGTCACGTCACGGCCGATCACTCCGACTTTGGCTTCGATGCCATCGGCGCGCAACAAATCGCGCACCGCGCCATGGGCTCCGACAATGCGTAGCGCAATGCCGCGGCCGGTAAGCTCGGCATGCAACTCGTGCAGCATGCGCGAGCCTGCGAGGTCGAGATACGGCGAAGCGGAAAGATCGCAGATCACCAAGCGGATTGCCGAGGCGGCGCCTTGCGCAAGGCGGCTCATTACCGCTTCCAGGACGGCGTCCGCATTGACATAGATCAGCGATGCCTCTGGGCGAAAGGCGATGACGCCGGGCAATAGCTCGTTCTCGGGGTGGCGCTCCAGGTCGGAATAATTATTGGTGCCGGGAATACGGCCGAGAAACGCCACGTGCGGGCGCGAAGTCCGCGCCAGCATCAACAATATGGATGCCAAGGCAGCGAGCAGGATGCCCTGAAGTATGCTGAGCAGTAGGACGGCTCCGAGTGCGATGGCCGCGGCGTAGAAGTCCAGCCGGCTGACCCGCCACATGCGCAGCAGTGCCGGAAAATCCAGGAGCCCGTACACTGCGGTCAACACAACGGCCGCCAGCACTGCCTTTGGCAGGTTCTCCAGCAGTCCGGTAAGAAACAGAAGGCACAACGCCAGCGTGATCGACGCAAAGACCAGGGCGAGCGGGGTGCGGGCACCAGCCTTGTCATTCACCGCCGATTGCGACAGACCTCCGGCGACGGGATAGCCATGCCCCATGGCCGCCGCGAGATTGGCAGCCCCGATGCCCAAAAACTCCTGCCGAGGATCCAGGCTATACCCGTGTTTGGCGGCGAAGGTACGGGCGGCGGATACCCCCTCGATATAAGCGAGCAGCAGGCAGCCGCCGGCCAAAGGAATGATCCCCTCGACATCGCGTAACCTGAGGGCCGGGCCGGCCAAGCTGGGCAAGCCCGCCGGAATCTCTCCGGTCGTGGGCACCCCGAGCGCCGGAAGCCCCAGCAGCGTTGCAGCGGCGATCGACAGTGCAACAACTCCCAGCGCGACCGGCTTCCCGGGCAGCAGGCGTTCGCCCAAAACCAGGAGCCCAATCGCGATGAGGCCGACGACGAGAACAATCGGTTTTGTCTGACCGACTTGTCGGGCGAACAGGAATACCCGTTCAAAAAAGTCATGGCCTCCGCCGGTCACGCCAAAGAGGCTTGGCAGCTGGGTCATGGCGATGGTCAACCCTGCGCCAGCCTTGAAGCCCACGAGAATGCTGTCGCTGATAAGCTTCACCAGCGCGCTCAGTCGCAATAGCCAGGCGAACAAGCAAAGCGCCGCTACCGTGAACGCCGTGAGGCTGGCAATTTGTGCGTAGCGTTGTGCGTCCCCCTCGGCCATTGCCGCCACCGTGCCGGCAATCATCAGCGAAATGGCGGAAGTTGGCCCGACGGCGAGCTGACGCGACGATCCGAGCAGGGCATAGCCCAGACCCCCGAGCAGATAGCCGTAGACGCCGACTTGCGGAGGCAAGCCGGCAAGTCCCGCATAGGCAAGGGAAACCGGAATTGCGTAGGCAGCCAGAGTCACCCCGGCAATGATATCGCCAGGGAGAAAGCCGACGCGGTATTTATGCAGCCAAAGGACCGGCGGGAACCACCGTTGCCACGTTAAACTTTTCCGCTGTGCTCCGGCATCAGACATGCGCTGTCCGGCCCCACCCCAATTGCTTTACTAAACGAACAAATGGCGCGCCACGATCGTGGCTATTCGCCGGGCCTGATGCTCGTTCCAGGCAGCGATGAGGCGCTCGGCAAATGCGGATCGAACACGGCGATATTCGCAGCACTTTATCTTCACCAAAACGCGGAAAATCGAGGCCCAAAATAACGCGCAAAATTGCTGTAGTAGTGTTTGCCCCGGGACGCCACACGTCGTCCTGTATGGTTTTGTGCCTTGCGTTTGGTAGGAACACCAAGTTTATGCATAGTCTGGACGGGCTTGGCCTCATCTCCGTTAGCTCGCGCCATGTTGGCCGCAGGCGTTGCTTCCGGCGTAGCGCTTGCAAGAGCCGACTGTAGGTCCGCCCGCGGTGAAGCCATAGTAGTTTCGGGTTTCATAACGTGACGCGATCGCTCAGTGGTAGGCGGCGATGCCAGCGAAAAGATAACAGTTGCGCTGCCAATGCCGCCGATGGCAATTGCGACAAACGTTGCAAGTGGACGGTGAAAAATTCTGGCCCGGACCAAGTCCGAATGAATCGGCCGCATCACGCTCTCCAGGCCGCCGCGCCTAGCGCTGGCTAAGCACACGCGCACAATGAAACCCTAACAGTAACAGATACCTCCTGCTGGTAAATTTTGATACTCCCATGTTGACGAACGGCACTTGATCTAAGTCAAAGATGACCAAATCGGAATTGGTGTTGTCGTTTCCCAAGACCGACCGAGAGTTGCGATTTTTCCCTGGCTTCAAGAGTACCCACCGCGCGCAGGGGTTCGACGAAAGTTATCAGCGAGAATACAAATACTCAGCAAAAAGACCCACAAGGGGAAGATAAAAAAACTCCAGCTGATATAGTAGCTGCCAAAAAGAAGCAGCAGCGCCAAGGCGTATCCAAAAATCGCCAACCACCGTGGTGCAATCGAGGTATAGAGAGCGATCGTTGACGTCGTAATCATAAAAACGGCGGCCATCTTGACCATGTAAACATTTATCATCGCATACACAGCAGCTCGGGCGAAGTGGAACGTCGTCGAGCCGATCAGCTCCTCCGGTTTGGCGGCAAAGGCTATCAGGAGTCCCCCCACGACCGCAGAGGCGAGAAACAACATAGCCAGAAACAGCAGACCGCTTCCTAAAAAAACAGTTGCAAAAAACCGATCTTCCAGCTGACCGAGACGGTCGCGCAAAACGCCGATAAACCACAGGAATGCGATTCCAGCAAAGGGAACCAGATTAATCGCCAATGCAACTGTATTCGCATTGGTTCGCAGCCATACACCCGTCTCCTGAGGGTCAGCCGGCACCGAAGTGCGAAGGAGCCAGAATGCGGCAATAAGCAGGAAGGAAAACAGAATCCCCGCGACGGCCGCCGCATTTGGCGTTCTCAACCGTGCCTGTGTGAGTGTCGGGTGCATCTTTGATCCTTGAATTATTGTGACCATAGAAGCCGTGCAGACAAGTTGACATAGATCAATGCGACTTTTCGAGCGACAAGAGAACGATTAACTTCGGCGTGGGCATCACTTGGCGTATCAAGGGAAGCAGCAAAAAAAAGCACCGCTGCCGCCCTATTGGCCAAACAGGTAGGCCATATGCATGATCAGCACCCTCGACAGCCCTTTCATCGTTTTCGCAGTTTCTCTCGTAGCCCAATGGCTCGCGGCGTATTGTGGAGATTTGTTTCGAAGGCGGGTGCACCGCCTCAACAAGGATGAGCACGCGGACTTCGAAACGATCCAAACGGCCACCTTGACACTTTTGGCCCTGATTATCGGGTTCACGTTCTCGATGGCCGTGACCCGCTATGACCAACGCAAGAATTATGAGGAAGCGGAGGCCAATGCCATCGGCACCGAATACGTCCGCGCCGATCTGCTGCCGGCAGAAGATGGCGCAAGCGTGCATGGACTGCTGAGAGACTATCTCGCTCAACGGATCGCTTATTACCTGACTAATGATCAGCGCCAGATCGGCGAATTGGACGCCGACACCACGAAGCTTCATGCCGAACTTTGGTCCGCAGTTTCGCGCACCGCTCAAAGTCAGCCGACGCCCGTCGTCGCCCTTACCGTGTCGGGGATGAACGACGTCTTGAACTCGCAGAGCTACACCCAGGCCGCTTGGTGGAACCGGATACCCGTTGCGGCGTGGGGAATGATGGGGCTGATCGCAATCTCGTGCAACATGCTGCTCGGCTACGGCGAGCGGCGGAGAGGTTTGCCCCTGCTTCTTATCTTGCCCATCGTCGTCTCGATTTCATTCTTCCTCATCGCCGATATTGACAGTCCACGCGGGGGCGTCATTCGCGTGCTTCCGCACAATTTGATCGCGTTGTCGCAATCGATGAAGGCGCCATAAGTTTGATGCCAAGAGCTGACGTCGCTTGCGAGAGGCAACCATCAGTAAGGGTGAATGAGCCTTTCGCGGTGCATCAATTGGTGGTGGCAAAGCGCCGCTGTGGGTCATCTTCTGCCGCGCCGGCCAGCGGCGGGCGCGGCGGGTTCACCCCAGTAAGCGGACGCGGATCGGCGATCAAGCCTTTTTCGGAATTTCTGAGGCAGCGGCGATGATGGGAAGGTCAATCCAGAATTTCTGGTCAAGGTAGGCGTCGGCCATCTTGCTGGCCAACTCCGCCATTGTGCCATCGTCAACATTCGCCACGTCATACCCGAGGCCTTCGAGATCGGCGCGATGAACACTGGTAATCGGAAAGTATTCGTCATTTAGTTTTTTCATGCGGATGGTGTCCTCGCGCCGCTGGCTCCTGCTCAGCGGTGGACGGCGCGAGGCTGATAGCTGCTAATGATTCCCTCTGAACGCACGCCCGATGACGGAATTGAACGGCGCTGGTCGGTCGGTGTCAGACATGTACTTCGTGCAGGTGCACGTGGGAATGAGGCACCGCCCGCGCAGGCGCTTCAGATGCATAACCCTGCAATTGCAGCCGCGAATCGAACACGGCGGAGCATTCCAGTTGTGATACGCGCCGCCGTGTTGGCAGTTCGCGCAGAAAGGCATTTTCATAAGCGAAGGGTCACTCCAAGTCGGCGTCCTCGCGATATATCTGCACCGCATGGTCAACTTGGTATCCCGTGTATGCGTCGGGATTTTCAATGGGCTGAATGTGGTCATTGTGGTCATCGAGACGCTGCTCGATTTTCACCTTCGCTTCGCGAGCACTTTCAGCCTCGGTGTCTACATAGAAGCCGTACCGCTCGGTGATAAACACGCGGAACACTTTTTGTCGGCCATATGGTCGTTCGGGAGCTGATAATGTTTGGATTTGCGGCGGTGCTTTCTTGAACAGGTGAAGTTTGAGGACATCCCGTGAATTACGTCTCGCCGCAGTCGTGTCGGGCATATTGGTTTTGTCAAAGAGCGAGAGAAATGAAGCGGCGTGTTGTATGCTTCGAGACGCGAAGCGCCGGAAAACTTTCATGCGTTCCGATTATTTGTGCAACCGCAATCTTTCTCTGCGGTCATTGTCTCACGCCATAAAATACCTGCAAGCAGGTTTTCCACATGTTAGCTGTGCGGCGTTGAATTGCGGTTTTTGTCAAGTCGCGGTCGGCCACCCGTTTTGCCGATTGCGCTCAACTGCTCCTTGGTGAGCTTCTTCGCGCGCGCCTTGCCGCCCATGCGCGCGAACTCGATAACGGTAAGCGGCCTTTTCATGCTCAACAATATACCACGTACCCGGCATACAAACCGCCAAGCGCCCGCCTCGCCCCGCGCCCTTTTCCTTCAAGGAAGCATTCTGCATTTCTCCGGCAGGGGAGAGCTGCACGATTATGGAATCGCTGCGATCGAGCGGAAGCAACACGAACCCGACACCGCGCTGTGGCGGTGTCGGGCAGCGGAGGTCAGTATTCCTCCGCCAGCATCACGGTGAGGACGCGCGTGGTCACGGCCTCGTCAGAGGGATCGGGCGAACCGAAGTTAAGGTCGCGATCGTAGCAATCGACCTTCCAGAAGATCGTCTTGCCGCCGTACTCGAAGCTGCCGAAATCGTGCTCGGCATAGGGATCATTGTCCGGCGAGAAGGCGGTGAAGCCGTGGACGCGTCGCATGATCTCCACCTGATAGTCCGGCGACATTGCCGCAATGCCTGCGGTGACGAAGATACGTCCTCGGCCGGCAAGCGCGGTCCGAAAGGCGTCGTTCAGCTCGCGAATTTTCGCTGTCGGGTCCATACGCATGAACGTGAAGGGTGAGTAATCTCGACCTGGCCCGGAGCGTCGCTCCGAAACCGCTCGCGGCAGGGCAGCCGGCAAAGCGCGCAGTCAAGGGGGAAAGCCTCCACGGATGGTGGCCGCAGCCACGAAAGCGATGCGGCCCTTGACGGCGTGCTGCGGCTGCCAAAATGAAAAGAGCGGCGGAGCGATAGGGAAGTGAGGGGGCTGGATTTCGAGCTTGGCAGGCCACGAGGGCACCGGCACCACCGGCGCGGCATCGTCCAGCCGTCAACGCATAACGCGACGCCCGAGGAGGACTATCGGACGGCTCTGCTGTCCGATAGCCCGGACGCTGGGTGTTCGTTATGCGGGTGCTCCGGCGAGGGGGAGCGACCCGGACGCGAAGCCGGTCTGCGGTACTCCGCGGGCCGGGCGCCACGCGGACGCGGTCGCTCCCTCCTTCGGTGCTTCAGGGTGCGGTCTTCGGGTTGAACCACGAACTCGAACGAGGGCCCGGCCGGCCAGCAGGACGGCGGGCCCGAGGCACTGACAAGTGACCTCGGTCCTCACGACTCGAAGTTCGCGAGCCTGTCGAGCGGACGCACCACAACCAAAACAGAAAACAACCCAACACCCACCAACCCCCAGCACAGCAAAACAATGCAATATGCATATTAGTCGCGACCGGAATCTGACAGAGCCGGAATTTTATCTCATTGAAAGATCGCCAGAATCCGCCTTGCGCCTGTCGTTACTGGGTGTCGATACAGTACGCAGGGGCGTAACGACACCCGTATGCACACCCGTAACGACAGGCTGGGAGCACGGAAAAGATGCCGCGGGGTGAGGCTCGTTCCACGCCTCGCCTCCTACACGCGGCAGCTGGGGGACATATGAAAAGAAAAGAGCCGTCGGAAACGCCCGGCGGCTCTGAGTCTGCCTCGCCTCTATGGCGGGGCGGCTACCGGCGTCGAGAGCCGGATTTGTTATCGCGATCGGTGCGCCCCTGCGGTTGCTGATCGTCGTCGCCTTTGGGCGGACGCAGCACGATCTTGCCGTCGATCGGCAGCGCTTGGAGGACGATGTTGTAGCCATCGCCGTCCTGGTGCTGGAAAGCAGCCCCGATGGCGAGCCAAAAATCATCTTGGCCTTCGCCACGTTTGATGACGGTGTATGCCCTATAGTTCGGTTGCTGAGCGGCCATCGCTGGCCTCCTTTCGGTTGGGTGGGGGGTCAGTACTCGTCGGCGCGCATGATGGTGAGCACGCGCGTCGTCTTCTCCGGGTCGGCGGGGTCTTCCGAACCGCCGTCCATGTCGAGGGCGTAGTAGTCGATCTTGAAGAAGTAGGTTTCGCCCTCGATTTCGAAGCTGCC
>Ga0181536_10008220_pt1 | contig 10087 bp, 5 predicted proteins | sample PEATcosm2014_Bin_41_FD_121105 | JGI IMG/M metagenome (GOLD analysis project Ga0181536, IMG submission 121105) | Peatland microbial communities from MTU Mesocosm Facility, Houghton, MI, USA - PEATcosm2014_Bin17_60_metaG | ecosystem: Environmental > Terrestrial > Soil > Wetlands > Peat | place...
ATGGGATGGTCGAGAAGATTGAGCAAAGACTACGAACTTCGCCCTACCTCCTCGGAAACCATGATCTGGATCAGCTTCACCCACACGCTGCTGAGAAGAACCTAGTTTGTGGACAGATTCTAATATTTGCAGTTATTTGCAGCGCAAAATGAAAGGTACGAGCTTCGGCGCGCACGTAAAGTAAAGAAAATAAATGGGTTTTAGCCACTGAGGAAAGGTTTGAAGCGCGACGCTGTTGTTGGAAAGTCGAGATGTTTAGCCGCAATCGTGTTGGCGGCTACCCCCGCAGTGGGCGCGGACGGAAAGCTCTCCCCGTCCGACCTGGACGAGATGCTGGCCAAGGCCGGCGATGCGCATAACCTGGACGTAGACCTGCTGGCCAGCCTGGTGAAGAGGCCCAGAAGCGGTGGACAAGTACCACGGCATCCCCCCTATCGCGAGACGCGGGCCTACGTGGCGCGAGTTATTCACGAGTTCAATCTCTTCCGGGTCTGATTCCCCGCCGCTTGTGGCGTAAAGTCAAATCGGGTTTTCAGGATACCTCGCCGCTTGCGGCGAGGTCGTTCAATCGCCGGGTGCTGGCCCGCGAGGCGCTGGCTTGCCAGACCGCGGCATCCGCCCCGCGGAACAAGGCCTCCCGATAACCCCAGCGGATTTTTGCCGTCAACCGGCCCTATCCTCGCCTTACACTGTTCCTTGAACTTTCTTCGTGATCTATCGCCTCTACAAACCGAATGACTTCGCGCAGCTTTATGCCATCGAGGAGTCCTGCTTTCAGCCGCCCTTTCGCTTTGGCCGCCGGTATATGCGGCAGCTTATCGGCAGCTCCCATGCGGCAACCTGGATTGCGGAAGAGGATGAGCGGATGGCGGGCTTTGCCATCGTCGAGTGGAACGAAGAGCAAGGCGAAGTCATCGCCTATATTCAAACCATTGAAGTGACGCAGGCGGAACGCGGCCGCGGCATTGGCGGCCAACTGCTCGCCCGCATCGAGGGATCGGCGCGCGTGGCGGGCGCTGCCTTAATCTGGCTTCATGTGGATGCGGAGAATACCGGCGCCATCGGCCTCTACCGGGCAAACAGTTACCTGCTCGAGGGCAGGGAAGAGAACTACTACGCGCCGGGCCGGGCCGCGCTGATTTTCGCAAAGCCTTTGGCCTGCCTATGAGCCGGCAGGCAAGCCAGAGAGGGTGAATGCGACCGAACCCCGGTTGCAGGACCGATTCGATAACTCCATTCGTTGGGTCGCGGCGCATGGTCATGTTGTACGCTCCTATATAGGGAGGCTTCTCGATGCTTGTCGAACAGCAGATCGCCGAACGGCGGGACAGGGCCAAGGCAACGCCGCTGAAGATTCTGAAACGGCCCGTGAGCAGCCTCTTCGGCGATTACACTATCAAGTCCGCTAGTGGAAAAACTTATCGCGTGGCGGTTCGCGGCTTGGATTTGTTTGAGAATTATTGCTCTTGCCCGGACTTCGCGGTCAATACGCTGGGAACCTGCAAGCATATCGAAGCCATGCTGATGCGCTTGCGGCAGCGCCACCAAAAGAAATTGGAGACGGCTGAGTACAAGCGCGCACGCGCTTCCATCTCCCTTAACTACGGGGATTCGATCGAGGCGCGGCTGCGTATGCCTGCTTCAACTTCGCCCGCCTTGCGAGCGATCGCGACGAAATACTTCGATGCCGCCGGACAGTTGCGCCGCGAGCATTACGGGCGATTCGCCGAAGTGCTGGAAGCGCTCCGAAAGGCTGACGGCCAAGCGGTTATCTATAGCGACGTTTTGGATTACATCGACCGGGAAAACGAGTTAGCCGACGGCCTGGAGTTGGAAGGCAAGCTATTGGCGAAGCTCAAACGAAGCCAGGATCCAACGGCCGGAATATTGAAAACCAAGCTGCTGCCGTACCAGGCGCGGGGCGCGGTCTTCGCGGCTTGCCGGGGCCGCGTGGTTCTGGCCGACGATATGGGACTGGGAAAAACCGTGCAAGCGCTAGCCGCTGCCGAACTGCTGCGCCGGCAAAAAGGAATCGAGAGAGTGCTGGTGATTGCGCCCGCCTCGGTAAAATACCAATGGAAGACGGAGATCGAGAAGTTTACCGATCGCTCGGCGCAAGTTATCGACGGGCTGTTGCCGCATCGGCGAACCTTGTACGCATCCCCCTCGTTTTTCAATCTCACCAGTTATGAGTTGGTCCTCAAAGACATCCGGTATATGCAAGAGTTGAGGCCGGACTTGATCGTCCTGGACGAGGCGCAGCGGATTCGCAACTGGACCACGGCCACCGCGCGCACCATCAAGCAATTGAAGAGCCGCTACGCCTTCGTTCTTACCGGAACGCCGCTCGAAAACAAGCTGGAGGAGCTGTTTTCGGTGGTGGAGTTCGTCGACGGACGCAGGTTGGGTCCTGCCTTTCGCTTCGTGCATGAACACCGCGTGATCGACGAAAAGGGCCGTCTGACAGGCTATCGCGGCCTGGACGAGATTCATCGGCAGTTGGCTCCGATTCTGCTCCGGCGCACTCGTCAAGAGGTTCTGAAGGAACTGCCGGAACGGACGGACCAGATCTTCCGCGTGCCCTTGACCAACGAGCAGGCGGAGCCTTATTACGAGCAAAGCGATATTCTGGCGGCGCTGGTGCGCAAGTGGGAGCGGCAAGGCTGGCTTTCGGAGATCGATCAGAAGCGGATTCTTTGCTGCATTCAAAACATGCGCATGTTATGCAACTCGACTTATCTTTTCGATAAGCAGACTCATCATTCTCCCAAACTCGATGAGTTCCGCGAGATACTGCGAGAACTCGCCATCGAGGAAAACCGCAAAGTGGTCGTCTTTAGCGAGTATGAGCGCATGACGTTTTTGGCGGGCGAGGAACTGCGCAAGCTGGGCATCGGATTCGTCTCGCTGCATGGCGGAGTTCCCAGCCGCAAGCGCGGGGCGCTGATCGAGAAGTTCCGCAACGATCCAGCCTGCAAGGTCTTTCTTTCGACCGATGCGGGCGGCGTGGGGCTCAACCTGCAAGCCGCTTCCGTGGTGGTGAACTTCGAGCCTCCGTGGAATCCGGCCCGGCTGGAGCAGCGCATCGGACGCGTTCACCGGCTGGGCCAGTCGCGCCCGGTGCATGTGATTCACATGCTGACCAGCGAGAGCATTGAGGAGCGCGTGTGGGAGACGCTGCAACTGAAAAAGTCGCTCTTCGCTGGAGTCTTCGATTCTCCCACCGGCGAGGTCAGCTTCGCCAAGCTGGGCCGTAAGACGATGCTCCAGTCCGTGAAGGAAATCTTTGCCAACCAGCCGGGCAGACCAAAGCCGGTCATTGACCACACTCCTGCCGCTCCAGTTGCGGCCATGCAAGCGCTCGCCAGCGTACAGGAATCCGCGCCTACCCTGGCGGGCGCGGCGGTTCCCGTGGCCATCGGCGGCCCGCCCGCGACCGGAGCTGCGTCAGAGGTCAGCGGCGTCGAGATGGCGGCAGCTTCGTTCATCGAGGCCGGACTAAGATTCATCGAGTCGATGGCATCGGATGGCGCCGCCGGAAGTTCCGATGGCGCGCCCGCCGGCCGGTTGGATCGGACGATTTCCGGATTGTTTACGCGGGACGCCCGAACGAACCGTCCGGTTTTGTCCATACCTTTACCCGAATCGGTGACCCAGGAACGGTTAGTGGGCGCGATATCCGCTCTGCTGAATACCTTCGGACGAGCCGCGGGAGCAACCGGCGATTCGTAGAAGTAGAATTGGCCGGCGCAAGCGCGGCAGGCGCGCAGTGGATTCTTCTTGCTCGCCTGCCTCCGCGGCCTCATCGCCAATCGTCTCCAACAGAATCGACAGGTATTTGGCTGGAATGCCAAAGGGACCAATCCTGCTAAATGCCTCATTTGCGATTAGTCCCGGCTTTCCACACCCTGCCGGCGCTCTCCGAGTGTGAATGCCATGCGACAATGGAGGCAACCGTGATGACACTTTCTTCTTCTGCATCCGTTCCCGATCCGGTTTCGGTAACCCCGGAACTGCTGGCCCAGCACAGCATCACCGCGGACGAGTACAGCCGCATTCAGGCCGCGCTGGGGCGTGTGCCCTCGCTCACCGAATTGGGCATTTACAGCGTCATGTGGAGCGAACACTGCTCCTACAAGTCCAGCCGCGTACACCTCAAGCGGCTGCCCACCAAGAGCGACCTCGTCGTTCAGGGGCCGGGGGAGAACGCCGGCATCATCGATGTGGGCGAAGGCTGGGCCTGCGCCTTCAAGATCGAGAGCCACAACCACCCCAGCTATATCGAGCCTTTTCAAGGCGCGGCCACCGGCGTGGGCGGCATTCTGCGCGACATTTTCACCATGGGCGCGCGGCCGCTGGCGGTTATGGATTCGCTGCGCTTCGGGCCAATTGAGCAGGACAGCGAGACCGAGCCGGAACTGGCGCGGAAGAACCACTCCATCGTCGAAGGCGTGGTCAGCGGCATCGCCGCCTATGGCAACTGCTTCGGTGTGCCCAACCTGGGCGGCGAGACTAAGTTCGAGACCTGTTACAGCGGCAATCCGCTGGTGAACGCCTTCGCTCTCGGCCTGGTCCGCAAGGACGAGATTTTTTACGGCAAGGCCAGCGGCGCGGGCAATCCCGTCATCTACGTCGGCGCCAAGACCGGACGCGACGGCATCCACGGCGCAACCATGGCCAGCGAAGAGTTCAGTGAAGGTTCGGAGGCGAAGCGGCCCAACGTGCAGGTGGGCGACCCCTTCATGGAGAAGCTGCTGCTGGAGGCCTGCCTGGAGGCCATGAAGACCGGCGCTATCGTCGGCATTCAGGATATGGGCGCGGCGGGGCTGACCTGCTCCACCTGCGAGATGGGCGCGCGCGGCGGCGTGGGCCTGGACGTGGAACTCGACCTCGTGCCGCAGCGCGAAACCGGCATGAGCGCCTATGAGATCATGCTCTCCGAGAGCCAGGAGCGGATGCTGCTGGTGGCCGCCAAGGGCCGCGAAGACGAAGTCCTCAAAGTCTTCTCCAAGTGGGGCCTGGACGCGGTCATCGTCGGCACGGTCCAGCCGGAGCCGCGTCTGCGCATTCGTCATCATGGAGTGCTGGTGGCTGATATTCCCAATCAGTCGCTCACCGACGATGCCCCGCTTTATCACCGTCCCGTCGGAGTTTGGAAGTCGCCCATCCCGCTGGAGCCATCTCATAAAATCCGCGTCGAGCTGGCAAAAGACCGCGACTTCACCGCCGACCTGAAGAAGCTGCTGGCCAGCGCCAACGTTTGCTCCAAGCGCTGGGTTCACGAGCAGTACGACAGCATGGTCCAGACCAACACGGTGATTGGACCGGGCGGCGAAGCTGGCGTGATGCGGATCAAGGGCACGGCAAAGCCGGACGGGCTTGAGGGACCGATGGGGGAGATCGGCCTGGCGATGGCTCTGGACGGCAACGGCCGCTGGGCTTATCTCGATCCCAAGCTGGGCGCGATGCACGCCGTGGCCGAGTGCGCGCGCAAGGTTGCCATGACCGGCGCAAAGCCGGTGGCCGCCACCAACTGCCTCAACTTCGGCAACCCCGAGAAGCCGGAGATCATGGCCCAGCTTTCAGCAGCCATCGACGGCATCGCCGAGGCTTGTACCGCCCTGGGCACGCCCATTACCGGCGGCAATGTCTCTCTCTACAATGAAACCCGCGGCGAAGGCATCTATCCCACTCCGGTTTTGGGGATTGTCGGGATTCTGGAGGATGTAAACAAAGCGGTTCCGGCGGATTTCCAGAAAGCCGGCGACGCCATTCTGCTGTTGTGGCCGATTCCCAGGGGCGAAGAGCCCGACCCGGAACTTGAAGTTCCCTTTACGCCATCGCCGATAAACCCCTACGTCATGCTTCCGATCACACTGCCTCCGCCTTTTCCCATTGCGTCTCCCATCCCTGACCCGGTTCCCGACGTTCTGGAAGACACAACGGAAACTCCTGACATGGAAGTTGCGGCATTCGGCAGCTCGGAATACGCCAAAGTGGTTCTCGGCGGCCTCTGGGGCACGCCACCCGCGCTCGATCTCGACGCCGAAGCCGGCCTGCATAAACTGCTGGCCGCGCTGGCCGAGGAGGGTCTGCTTCGTTCCGCGCGCGACATCTCCGACGGCGGCATCGCCGTTGCCCTGGCGCAGGCGGCATTCCCCAAGGGAATCGGGGCCGCCGTCGAGCAGGAGCAATCGCTCATGATCCATCCGCTCTTCGGCCTCTTCGCCGAACCGGCCTCGACAGTGCTCGTCGCCACTCACCCATCGAACGCCTCCACAATTGAAAAGCTGGCCGGCAAATACAACTTCCTCGCCGCCCGCATCGGAACCACCGGCGGAGCACGCCTGGAAATCTCCGTTGACGGCGAGCCTTTCATCTCGGCTCCGTTGGCCGATCTGCGCATTCCCTGGGCTAACTCGCTTGAAGCCACTCTCCACGGCGAGGTAACCGCATGATCCGGCGGCTCTTTCAAGGGGTTGAGAGCGAGATCGACGCAACCAATCAGATCGGCACTGGCTCGGTCGCGTCGTCCCTGATCCCTGATCCCTGTTCCCTGATCCCTGTCTTTGATAAGCTCCGCGAAGAGTGCGGCGTCATCGCCATTCATGGCCACCCGGACGCCGCCCGCCAGGCCTATCTCGGCCTCTACGCCCTCCAGCATCGCGGGCAGGAGTCGGCGGGCATCGCCACCGCCGACGGCCAGCACCTGGCCAACATCAAGGGCATGGGCCTGGTCTCGGAGATTTTTACCGACGACGTGCTGGCCAAGCTGCCCGGCCAGATGGCCATCGGCCACACCCGCTACTCCACCACCGGCGACTCGGCCCTGCTCAACGCCCAGCCCATCCGCGTCGACTCGACCAAGGGCCTGATCGCCATCGCCCACAACGGCAACCTGGTCAACCTGGGCAACGTGCGCTCCCGCCTGGAGCGGGACGGCGCCTACTTCCAGACCACTTCCGACTCCGAGATCATCGTCCAACTCATCGCCCACTCCCACGCCGGCACCCTGGTCGACGCCATCGCCGACTCGCTCGGCCAGATCGACGGCGCTTTTTCCATCGTGATGATGACCCGCGACCGCATCTTTGCCGCCCGCGATCCGCGCGGCTTCCGCCCGCTCTCCATGGGCCGCATGCGCAACGCCGCCGGTCCGGATACCATCGTCTTCGCTTCCGAAACCTGCGCCTTCGATCTGCTCCGCGCCGAGTATGAGCGCGACGTGCTTCCCGGCGAACTGGTCATGGTCACCGCAGACGGCGTCACCAGCCGCCAATACTCGACCGGCGTCGCGCAATCCAGTTGCATCTTCGAGCACGTCTACTTCGCCCGCCCCGACAGCCGCATCTTCGGCCGATGGGTGCAGGAGAGCCGCGACCAAATGGGCCGTCAGTTGGCCCGCGAATCCGGCGTCCCCGCCGACGTGGTCGTCCCCGTCCCCGACTCCGGCGTAACCGCGGCGCTGGGCTACGCGGAAGAGGCGGGCATTCCCTTCCGCCTCGGCCTCATCCGCAACCACTATGTAGGCCGCACCTTCATCGAGCCGGAGCAGCGCGTCCGCGACTTCGGCGTCCGCCTCAAGCTCAACCCGGTGCGCAACCTGCTCGAAGGCAAGCGCGTCGTCCTTATCGACGACTCCATCATCCGCGGGACCACCTGCCGCAAGATCGTGCGCATGGTTCGCGGCGCGGGGGCCAAAGAGGTCCACCTGCGCATCAGTTGCCCGCCCACCGTCTCCCCGTGTTTTTACGGCGTGGATACTCCCAGCAAGCGCGAGTTGATCGCCGCCAATAAGTCCATCGAAGAGATACGCCGATTCATCGAAGCCGACTCGCTGGCCTACTTGTCCCTCGACGGCCTGCTCCAGAGCTGCGACGGCGGCGAGCACAACGGCTATTGCACCGCCTGTTATACCGGCAACTACCCCACCGAGTGGGTCGACGTGGAAGACATCCTGTCGGCCACGGTAAGTCTTTAGCCATCCACCGGCTTTCGCCGACCCACGGGGGATAAAACCTCAGATTGCCAATGCCGCCGCTAACTCGCCAACTTGCCATGTCCGCGAAGCGGACCTTAACTTGCTGAATTGCTTCTCACAATCCACGCCGCGCCTGCCTGCGAATCGTTTAGATCCAGCCCGATAGCAATCTTGTTTCTTATCAGAAACGACCGAATGGAATGACAGCTTTGAAAGGGCACGACTTCAGTCGTGCCATAAGTGCAACAAAATCAACGCGGGCTTTAGCCCCTGAGGGATGTTTTCGGAGTTTTCTACTTTCACCGCAGGATGTTAGTAATACAGTTGTAGATGGAAGATTCCGGAGGGAGCAGGGGGCTTTACAGGCTGCGGAAAAAGCCTTCTGAACACCAAGAAGCGTCAGGGCACGACTTTAGTCGTGCCGCAAGTGCCGTAAAATGAGTGAGGCCTTCAGGCCCTGCGGGTTGCTTTTCGAGGTTTTCGACTTTCCTTCCTCCACTTTCCGCAGCCCGTTTCACCCCCTGGAAAGAGAGTCCCTGGAATGAGAGCAAATTTGCGGGGCCTTTACAGGCTGCGGAAAAACTCGATTCGGAGGGAGGCGGGGGTTTCAACCCCCGCACAATGCCAACAGAATCAACGCGGGCTTTAGCCCCGGAGGGATGTTTTTCGGTCTATTCGCTCAGCATTCCCTTTTTTTTCCGCAGCCTGTAAAGCCAAAATCTAAATTGGCCATTTGTGGCGCGAATCAACTCGTGCCCTGGCACAATCCATAACATGAAGGTAATTTTGCAATAGGCTCTTGGGGCGCCCAATCGTTTGGGGAGGTCAGACCTGGGCACCACACTCCATCTTTCAGCACCGGATGCGGGTGGGCGGCTACCCGGTCTCGTTTTCGGGGTGCAGCTTGGCCAGAACGCGGGCGAGATTGTCGGCAGCCATTTTGTAATTCGGAGCATGGTTTTCGGGCGTGATCACCTCGAGCGCCAGCCGGTAGGATGCGGCCGCTTCCTCCAATTTCCCCATTGACTCAAACGCCTCTCCGAGGTTGTTTTGCGTCGCGGCCCACATGAGCGGAACCTTATCCCGCGTCCGTTCCTTGAGCGCTTCGCGGTAGGCCGCAACCGCTTCTTGCAGGCGTTCCGTGCCGCTCTCGCGCTGGCCGAGCGACAGGAGCGCACTGCCGAGGTTGTTTTGAGTCGTGGCCCAATCGAGCGGAACCTTCTCCCGCGTCCATTCCTTGAGCGCTTCGCGGTAGGCCGCAACCGCTTCCAGCAGGCGTTCCGTGCCGCTCTCGCGTTCGCCGAGCGTCGAGAGCGCAGCACCGAGGTTGTTTTGCGTCGCGGCCCACTGGAGCGGACCCTTCTCCCGTGTCTGTTCCTTGAGCGCTTCGCGGTAGGCCGCAACCGCTTCCAGCAGGCGTTCCGTGCCGCTCTCGCGCTGGCCGAGCGTCCAGAGCGCATTGCCGAGGTTGTTTTGCGTCCCGGCCCACTGGAGCGGACCCTTCTCCCGTGTCTGTTCCTTGAGCGCTTCGCGGTAGGCCGCAACCGCTTCTAGCAGGCGTTCCGTGCCGCTCTCGCGCTGGCCGAGCGTCCAGAGCGCAGTGCCGAGGTTGTTTTGCGTCCCGGCCCAGTCGAGCGGAACCTTCTCCCGCGTCCGTTCCTTGAGCGCTTCGCGGTAGGCCGCAACCGCTTCTAGCAGGCGTTCCGTGCCGCTCTCGCGTTCGCCGAGCGACCGAAGCGCATTGCCGAGGTTGTTTTGCGTCATGGCCCAATCAAGCGGAACCTTCTCCCGCGTCCGTTCCTTGAGCGCTTCGCGGTAGGCCGCAACCGCGGCTTCCAAGCGTTCCGTGCCGCTCTCGCGTTCGCCGAGCGTCTGGAGCGCAGTGCCGAGGTTGTTTTGCGTCATGGCCCACTGGAGCGGAACCTTCTCCCGCGTCCATTCCTTGAGCGCCTCGCGGTAGGCCGCAACCGCGGCTTCCAAGCGTTCCGTGCCGCTCTCGCGTTCGCCGAGCGTCTGGAGCGCAGTGCCGAGGTTGTTTTGCGTCATGGCCCAGTCGAGCGGAACCTTCTCCCGCGTCCATTCCTTGAGCGCCTCGCGGTAGGCCGC
>Ga0181536_10008225_pt1 | contig 10081 bp, 8 predicted proteins | sample PEATcosm2014_Bin_41_FD_121105 | JGI IMG/M metagenome (GOLD analysis project Ga0181536, IMG submission 121105) | Peatland microbial communities from MTU Mesocosm Facility, Houghton, MI, USA - PEATcosm2014_Bin17_60_metaG | ecosystem: Environmental > Terrestrial > Soil > Wetlands > Peat | place...
TGGGGCCACCGCACTATCGGAAGGCCCAGGCCGAATGGCTGGAGCGCGCGCGCCGCGAACTGTAGTTGAAATCGCCGGGTGGGGAGCGCCTTGATGTTGTCGATGCTTCGTTGCCGCAGCCGTGCCCGCATTGCACTCGCGCTAATCGTGCTGGCCGGTTGCGCCAGTCAGATGGAGCCTGCACAACGATCGATCAGCGACATCGAGGCGATCGTGTCCGCCGCATCTTCCGAAGCGGCGAAATACGTTCCTGATCAATTGACCGACGTGCAGCGCAAGTTGGGAGAACTGAAGACCTCCTTCGATAAAAAGGATTATGCGGCCGTGGTCGCGCGGGCGCCGGCGGTGATGAGTGCGGCGCAAAGTCTGGCCGGTGCGGCAGCTGCCAGGAAAGACGAGCTGACGACGGCGCTCAATGAACAATGGTCGGATTTGGCCGCGGTGTTGCCGGGATCTATGACCGCTATCCAAAACCGCATTGATCTGCTCGGTAAAAAATCGAGCAAGAACTTGGCTGCGGGCATCGATCTCGATGCGGCGAGGGCCAGCCTCAGCAGTGCCGCGTCGCTATGGTCGAAAGCTCAGGCGGCGTTCGCTACGGGAAACTTGACCGAAGCCGTGGCCACGGCGAAGACGGTCAGTTCCAACCTCGAAGGACTCGCGAGCACCTTGAAAATGGATTTGACTGCGCCGGCTGCAGCGCCGACGGCCGCGTCACCGAGCAGGTAGCGTCGCTGCGGCGCGGTACACGTTCATAGGGCCAGCGTTCCCTCGCTGACGATCACTGCGCTGCCCCCGATGTGCACGGCGCGCAAGTCGCCGTGATCGAGTTCCAGTTTTACGCTTACCTCGCCGGGGCGATTCATTTGGCGACCCTGCCGGCCGACGAAGGTGGTCGAGTCGTTGCCGAACTGACCGAGAGTCCATAAGTACGCTGCGAGCATGGAATGCGCATTGCCGCTCACGGGGTCTTCCGGAATTCCAAGCGCTGGGCAAAACATCCGCGAATCCGTAGATAACCCATCCGCGCCTCGATTGACCGAAAACACGAAAAACCCGTCCACCTTGAGTTCGTTGCCCAGCGAGATCAACGTGTCGAAGTTCGGCGCCAGCGCATCCAACGCGTATACCTGCCCGACCGGCACCAGTAACCGTGTGCTTCCCTTGCGGGCAATGCGGGCAGGCATGGTGTCGTGCAACTGCGCGCCCGACAGGCGCAATGCTTCGGCAATTCGCAGCGTGGTCTTGAGGGGCAAGGGAGGGTCGAACTCAGGCACGGTTTGCCGAAATTCGACCGTCGTTCCGTTTCGTTCGCGGACGCTTACTTCGACGATGCCGGTGCCGCACAGTTGGCGGCACACGCCGAGTCCCCTTCGGCCGACCGCCAATAGCACCGCATGCGCGGCAACGGTTGCGTGTCCGACGAAGGGCGCTTCCTTGCGGGTGTTGAAGAACCTCAGACGCACATCGTGGTCGGGGGCGGTCGCGGCGGATACGAACGCCACTTCGGCGTGCGCGAATTCACGTGCAATCGCCGCCAGAGTGGCGTCATCGAGCCCATCAGCATCGAGGACGACGGTGGCCGGGTTGCCGGTGAAGCGGGTGCGAGTGAATGCGTCGACTTGAAATATGCGCAAGCGTATCTCCACGGTAGTGCGGCAGTTTTGCACGCATCCTAACGTCAGGCTACACTTCATGGAACCTTGGGGTGGTCTGGAGAGACCTGAGACGTGGGAAGTCGACTAATCGACTCACCTGCGAACCCGTTGAACCTGACCCGGGTAATGCCGGCGTAGGGAGCAGGTAACCCGCGATGCGCGCAGCCGTCGAAATTAGTATGTACCCGTTGACCGGCGACTACCGGCCACTGATTCAGGCCTTCATTGATCGCCTGAACCTGTATCCGGAAGTACATGTCCTCACGAACGCACTCAGTACGCAAATCTGGGGCCCGCTCGATCGTGTCATGGCAATTCTCGCCGATGAGATGCGCCGTGCCGCCGCCGGGCCGCAATTGGTATTCGTCATGAAAGTGCTCCCCGGGTTGGAGGATCCTGCAGAAGCGCGGCGTGCCGTGGGGCCGCCGGCCGCGGCGCCGCCGTGACGACGCCGCTCTCGGTCCAACTCGCGAGTGCTTGGAACTCGACGAGTTGGGTCGAGATTACCGCCGCCGGGCTTGCCGTGGCGTACCTGTTGCTTGCCATCAGGCAGCGGCTCAGCTGTTGGTTGGCCGCATTCGTGAGCTCCTGCCTCTATGTCTGGGTGCTGTTCGGTGCACGGTTGTACATGGAATCCGTGCTGAATGGTTTCTATGCGGCCATGGCCGTGTACGGCTACTGGCAGTGGACACGCGGCAAGGGCGATCAGCAACTTCAGGTATCACGGTGGTCTTGGCAGCGCAACGCGGCGGGACTGCTCGCGGTCATCGGCATGTCGATCGTCAGTTCCTATTTCCTGCGGCGCTTCACTCCGGCAGCATGGCCGTTCGTGGATTCGATGGTGACGTGGTCGAGCGTTCTTGCCACTTTCTTGGTCGCTCGCAAGGTCTACGAGAACTGGCATTGGTGGCTCGTCATCGACTCGGTCAGTCTTTGCCTGTGCTTCACCCGTCGTCTCTATCTCACCGTGCTGTTGTTCGGTCTTTATCTGTTGATGATAGTGATCGGTATGCGCGAATGGCGCCGTACCGCCGCTCATGTCGCGCAGGTCGCTTGAGGAGCTGGCTTTGCGGTGGGTGCCCGGCGAGGGCCCGGTGAGCATCCATGTGTCGGACTCGGGGCTCGTCAATGAGAGCTTCCGAGTCGCCCGGGCCGGGCGGCTGTATTCGTTGCGTGTGGCCACGACCGATTCGCAGGAACTCGGCCTCGATCGGGAGTGGGAGTGCAAGGTGTTGGCACGCGCAGCCGCTGCCGGTGTCGCACCGGCGATCCAGTGCTGCGAGCCGGCGGAGGGCGTTCTGGTGGCGGATTGGGTGCCGAGCCGCGCCTGGACCGCCGCGGAAATACGGCAGCCTGACAACATCCATGCAATGGCGCAGCTGCTGCGCCGGGTTCACGCCCTGCGCATTCCGCAGCCGGCCCGCGCCATGAGCCCTGCAGCCTGGATTGCCCACTATTCGGCGGCGTTCGCGGAGCGGCCATCCGCCGAGCTTCGCGCGGCGGCAGACGCTCGCCTGACGCTGCTGGCGGCGTCTACCATGCCGGCGGCCGTGCTCTGTCACAGCGATCTGCACCATCTCAACGTGGCCACGGGCGAACGCCTCCTATTGCTCGACTGGGAGTATGCGCACGTCTCGGATCCTTACTGGGACTTGGCGGGATGGATCGCGAACAATGATGGGAGTCCGCATTTTGCGGCGGATCTCTTGGCGAGCTACCTGCAACGGCCCGCGGTTTCGGATGAATCGGCGCGCCTGCGGCTGTTCGTCTGGCTCTACGACTATGTGTGTCTCCTGTGGAGCGAACTTTACGTAAAACAGCGGCCGGGCACGGTCTCCGATGGTGTGACGGCGCGCGCGGAGCAATTGGCCGATCGCCTGAAAAGCGCGTCCGGTAGTCGCGCCCCGTAAGTTCCGGCACACTAGCCGCCCTGACGACGATCCCCATGCGGGGAATATTTAACGGAGAGTTCAATGGCGCGGATGATCGTAGTGGACCGTGATGGCAAAGAGCACGAGATCGAGGCAAAACCCGGCTTGAAGATAATGGAGATTCTGCGCGAGCTCGATTACGGTGTCGCTGCGATTTGTGGGGGTCTGTGCTCGTGCGCGACTTGCCACGTTTACGTCGACGAGAAATGGGTCGATCGCTTACCGAAGCCGCAGAGCGACGAATTGGAGCTCCTCAGGGAATTGCCGGATTATCGGGATGCGACGTCCCGGCTGTCCTGCCAGGTGGATTTCACGGAAAGCCTGAGCGGCATCAAAGTCGCGATCGCGCCGGATACTTGAATATGGGCTTACGCCCCGAATCTACGGCGCCGATGCGACGCCGTCCGATAGGCCCGCTGCGCGGGCGCTGAAGGCGAACCTTACTTTTTGTCGGTCTGGCGGCGAACGGCTTCCTGGGCCGCCGCGAGAACGGCGGGGTCGCCCAGGAATCGGCGGCTGATGGGCTGGATCTGTTCGTCGAGCTCGTACAACATTGGAATGCCGGTCGGGATGTTGAATTCCACGATGTCGCGCTCCGACATCATGTCCAGCATCTTGACCAAAGCGCGCAGCGAGTTGCCGTGCGCCACGATCAGAACGTTCTTACCGGCGCGCAGTTCGGGGACTATTCGGGATTCCCAGAAAGGCAGGACGCGTGCCAGGGTGTCCTTCAGCGATTCTGTTGCCGGCAGCTGGGCAGGATCGAGATCGGCATACCGCGGGTCGAAGCGCGGATGGCGCGGGTCATCAAGGCTCAACGCCGGAGGCGGGATGTCGTAGCTGCGGCGCCAGATCTTGACCTGCGCTTCGCCGAACTGCTCGACGGTTTGCGCTTTATTGAGTCCCTGCAGCGCCCCGTAGTGGCGCTCGTTGAGCCGCCAGCTGCACTCGACCGGCATCCACATGCGATCCGTAACGTCGAGAATCAGCCACAGCGTTCGGATCGCGCGTTTCAGCACCGACGTGAAGGCAATATGGGGTTCGATCTTTTCCCCGAGCAATTCTGTGCCCGCCTGCGTGGCTTCTTGGCGTCCCAGGTCGCTCAGGTCCACATCGTGCCAGCCGGTGAACAGATTCTCGAGGTTCCAGATGCTTTGTCCATGACGAACCATGATCAATTTTCCGGTCACAGTGCAATCCTCCTGAAATTCATCTTTCCGCAGCCGCGAATACGCCTTCGAATTTGGCCGCCAGGGTCGGTCCTTGGCGAATGTCCACGATGAGCCGAATGCGCCCACGACCCGCACGCTGCAACATTTTCCTGAATTTCTCAATGTGCGCGGTCGTCGGAGGCACCAGGGTGGCCCTCAGGATGCCATGAACAGGGGCAAGATACCGGATGGTGGATTCCTGGATCACGGCATCGGCGGCGACCTGCGCCGCGTCAAGGTAGCGAGTAAGCCAGGCCCAACCGGTCAGCACGGCGACCGAGAAGAGGCTGCCGCCGAAAGCAGTCCCTTTGTAATTGGCGTTGGGAGCCAGCGGGGCCGAAAGCACGAGCCCAAAGTCATCGGCGCGTTCGACCACGACGCCGATGTGCCGCGCGAGCGCGAACTCGGAGGTGATTCGCTTCTGTAAATATTCCTTGCCGAACGGCGACTCAGCCCGCATGAACGCCATCCTGCACCAACCGTCTCACGGCTTGTAGGGCGACGGACAGCGTTGCGAAATCGGGGGCTGTACCGGTTCGCAAATCGACGACGATTCGCTTCAGGGATTCGACTGCCGCCGAATGGTCCTGGAGCCAACGATCCACTCGGGCGCCCGGCTCCTTGCCCTTGCACGTCAATACGGCGCCGGTGATTTTGCGCTGCAATTCATACAGGTTGTCGCTGAGAGTCCCGCGCGCCACGGCCTGCCAATGTCCCTCGGCCGGCAGGGTCTCGATCTGATCCTTGATCCAGGTGAGCCCGATGCGCTCGCCGATGTCGAAATAGGCCCTTGCGGCGATTCCGATCTCGAGGCGCGAGGCCATTGCGGCTTCGACCAAGTCCAGGGAGCAATGCAGCGATTCCAGGGATGCGATGCGAGTCGCAAGTTCTTCGGGCACGCGCTGCTCGATCAGACGCGACCGGAGCACGCGGAGGCGTGCCTGTTCGGTCGCGGAGAGCACATCGCCGAGGTTTCGGGACAATGCCGCCACGGGCGCTGCGTAGCGCCGTACCGCACGCTCAATGTCCAGGTCGTTGCGCCGGTTTTCGAGCAGCCAATAACTCGCGTGGCGCAGCAGCCGAGTCGTTTGGAACATGGCCGTGTACTGCACTGCCGCCGGACTCGAATTGTCGAGAGCCTCGATCTGCGTCCAGATGTCGCGAACCGCGAATACCTCGCGCGCGATGCTGTAGGCACGCGCGATGGCGGCGGGCTCGGCGCCGGTATCCTCCTGCGCCCGGACGGGGAAGACGGGTCCCATACGGTTGATCAGGCTGTTGGTGATCGACGTCGCGATGATTTCACGGCGCAGGCGGTGGCGTTTCAGGCGCGCCGCGAAGCGCTGTTTCACCGGAGCGGGGAAATAGCGTGCCAGCTCCGCGGACAAATAAGGATCTTCCGGAACGTCGGAGTGAATCAATGCCTTGTAGAGCCAGATTTTACCGTAGCTCAACGTGACGGCCAATTCGGGACGCGTGAGTCCTTCACCGGCTTTGCGGCGTTCGGCGATTTCCTCATCGGACGGCAAAAACTCGAGGGAGCGGTTCAGGTCTCCCGAGCGTTCCAACGCACGAATCACATACGCACTTTCGCTGAGGCGCTCCTTGGCCTGGAACTCGCCGGTGCTGATCGCCTGGCTCTGTAAGTAGTTATTGCGCAAGACCAGACTCGCCACTTCGCTCGTCATCTGCACGAGCAGCCGGTCGCGTGCTGCACGGGTAATCTCCTTCGCGCGCACCGCACCGTTCAACAAGATCTTCAAGTTCACTTCGACGTCGGAGCAATTCACGCCGGCCGAGTTGTCGATGAAGTCGGTGTTGAGCCGGCCGCCGCGCCGTGCGTATTCGATGCGGCCGAGTTGCGAGAAGCCCAGATTACCCCCCTCGCCGATGACCTTGCAGTTCAATTCGCGCGCGTCGATGCGCACCGAGTCGTTGCTGCGGTCGCCGACGTCGCTGTTGCTTTCGCTGCCGGCTTTGACGTAGGTGCCGATCCCGCCGTTCCACAGTAAATCGACGTGCGACTTCAAAATGGCCTTGACGACTTCGTTGGGGGTCGATTGTGCGGGAAGTTCCAGCAGGACTTGAGTCTCACGCGACAAGGTCAGGCTTTTTGCGCTGCGCGGGTAAATGCCGCCGCCCTTGGAGAGCGCGGACCTCGAATAATCCTCCCAAGAGGATCGCGGCAGCTTGAACAGACGCTCGCGCTCTTTGAACGAGCGCGCCGCGTCGGGCTGCGGATCGATGAAGATATGCTGATGATTGAACGCGGCGATGAGCCGGATGTGCCGCGACTGCAGCATGCCGTTGCCGAACACGTCGCCGGCCATGTCGCCGATACCCGCCGCCGAAAAATCCTGATTCTGGATGTCGATGCCGATCTCGCGGAAGTGGCGCTTTACGCATTCCCAGGCGCCGCGCGCGGTGATGGCCATTTTTTTATGGTCATAGCCGGCAGAACCGCCGGAGGCGAACGCATCACCCAGCCAGAATCCATATTCCGCTGAAATCGAATTGGCAATGTCCGAAAACGTCGCAGTGCCCTTGTCCGCTGCGACCACGAGATAGGCATCGTCACCATCGTGGCGCACGACATCGGCCGGGGCGACGATTTTATCGTCGACGATGTTATCGGTGATGTCCAGCAACCCTCTGATCAACGTCTGGTAGCACTCGATGACTTCTGCCTGCTGCGTCTCGCGGTCGCCTGTGAGGATGCGTTTGACCACGAAGCCGCCTTTGGCGCCTACCGGAACGATCACGGTATTCTTTACTTGTTGCGCCTTCATCAATCCGAGAATCTCGGTACGGAAATCCTCGCGCCGATCGGACCAGCGGATGCCGCCGCGAGCGACGTATCCCATCCTCAGGTGCACGCCTTCCATGCGCGTCGAGAATACGAACACTTCGAACAGCGGTTTGGGCAGCGGCAACTCGCGCAGTTTCTGGCTTTCCATCTTGAAAGACAGATAGTCCTTGAACTGGCCCGACTCGGTCGTCTGATACGCATTGGTGCGTACCGAGGCGGTCAGGGTATTCCAGATGGCTCGCAGGATGCGGTCCTCGTCCGAACCCGTCACCTCCTCCAGCCTTGCGCGAATGCGCTGGTCGAGCCGAGCGAGCGTGCTGCGCCGCCTCGCCGCGGACAGCCGCGGATCGAAGCGCGCCACGAAAAGATCCGCGAAGGCGCGCGCCAGAGTCGTGTTGTTGATCAACACCTGAGCGATGTAGCCCTGGCTGAAGGGCAGGCCCGCCTGCAGCAAGTAGCGGCAATAAGCGCGCAGCACGGTCACGATTCGCCACGGCACGCCGGTCGTCAGCGTCAGCTCGTTGAAGCTGTCGCTGTCCATGCGTCCGGTCCAGACGGCGGTGAACGCGCTCTTGAGTTCACGGTCCAGCTGGTCGAGCTTGATTGCCGTCGGAGCGCGCATCACGAGTTCCAGATCCTGGATCCAGGCGCGCCGGCCGCCGGCGAATTCCAGCGCGTAAGGCCGTTCTGCAATGACCTTGAGACCCATGTGTTCGAGCTTGGGCAAGAGGTCCGAAATCGGGATGGCATCCTGGCCGCGAAATATTTTGAGGAAGAACGTTTCCTTGCGCCGCGGTTCGGGCCGATAGATGTCCAAATGCAGCCGTTTGGGTTCCTTGTCGACGGCCTCGAGGAATGTCACGTCGAGCGCGGCGGCATCGCCCGAAAAGTCTTCGGTGTAAGCAGCGGGAAAGGCCTGCGCGTAGGCGGCATAGAGCTGCAGCGCATATGCTTCGTCGAAGCGCGCGAGCAGCGCGCTCTTGAACGAGTCCGCCCACGATCGAACTGCGGCTGCGATTCGCAATTCCAGTGCATCGATGTCGACGCGCTGGTGCTCCACCGGCAGCGTCCGCGCGACGATGTGGATTCGGGCAAGATTGGATTCGGCGATTTGCACTTGCGATTCCATGCTCAGGGCATTGAATGCTTCGCCTACGACACGCTCGATGCGCTGCCGTACCACCGTGTTGTATTTTTCGCGCGGCACGAACACCAGGCAAGAGTAGAACCGTCGGAACGCGTCGCGGCGCATTAAGAGGCGCACGCGGGGCCGCTCCTGCAAACCGAATATTCCGGTGACCACCTTGATGAGTTCCGGCACGCTTGCCTGGAACAGCTCATCCCGGGGAAAGGATTCCAGAATGTGCTGCAACGCCTTGCCATCGTGGCTGTCGGGCGCCAGGGCGAAATGCTGCACGACCTGAGCGACCTTGTGGCGCACCAGCGGGATGTCGCGCGGATTGGCGGTGTAAGCGGTCGATGTCCATAGACCTAAGAAGCGGCGCTCGCCGATCAACCGGCCGGTCGGGCCGAAATGCTTGATGCCGATATAGTCGATGTAGCCGGGGCGATGCACCGTGGAGTGAAAATTGGCCTTGGTGACCAACGCCAGCTCGCGCGACCGGCTCTGACGCCGGATGTCGCTGGCGAGTATCCGACCGGCGCTCGACGGGTGTTTGCGGCCGGGGCGCAGGAGTCCGAGCCCGCTTGCGTCCACGGGTTCGAGAGATTCGCGGCCGGTGGCGCCCCGCAGCCGATACTCTCGATAGCCCAGAAAGGTGAAATGCCGGTTCTGCATCCACGCCAGGAGCGCCTGGGATTCGCTCACGTCGCGTGGATCGAAACGCGCACTCAACGAATTCAAATCGTCGGCCGCGTGACGGGCCGCGGTCTGCATCTTTGCCCAATCGGCACAAGCCACGCGCACGTCGCTCATGCCCCGTTCGATCTCCATCTGCAGCGATCGCAGTACGTCCGAGTCGACGATGCGATCGATTTCTATGTGCTGAAACGACTCGAGCCGCGGCTTCTTGCCGTCGGCGCTCACGCCGCGTTCCTCGATCGATTGCAAGTCGCCGGCGCTGTCGCGGGTCACGGCAAAGATCGGGTGCGCCAGAAAGTGCAGCGCAAGTGCGCGTTGCGTCAGAGCCAGCCCGATGGAATCGACGAGGAAAGGCATGTCGTCATTGACCATTTCAATGACGGTATGTGCCGAAGTGTATCCATCCTCGCGCTGCGTGGGATTGAACACCCGAACCAGAGCGCGGCCGCGGCGGCGGCGCGCCAGGTTCAATTGGGACAAGGCGATGGTGGCAAGTTCCTTCGGATCGCGCCCGGCAAGGTCCTCGGTCTCGACGTTGGCGTAATACGCGCGCAGGAACGGCGGTAATTTCGGCCCGCGCAGCGCGATGGGCAAGGTGCTGCGTAGGGCCTTAGGCAACTTTGCCGCCGCCGCGACGAGCGCCGCGACCA
>Ga0181536_10008229_pt1 | contig 10078 bp, 8 predicted proteins | sample PEATcosm2014_Bin_41_FD_121105 | JGI IMG/M metagenome (GOLD analysis project Ga0181536, IMG submission 121105) | Peatland microbial communities from MTU Mesocosm Facility, Houghton, MI, USA - PEATcosm2014_Bin17_60_metaG | ecosystem: Environmental > Terrestrial > Soil > Wetlands > Peat | place...
CCGCGCTCAAGCGGCCTCCTAGTTTGCCTATAACTTGCAAGCGTAAATGAATTCAATTATTCAACGACAAAACTCAATGTTTCAAAACAGGGGGATTTGTGTCACTTAACCTTTCATTCTTCGGAATATCCCATTTCATGAATGGAAGGTATGTAAATGGGCCTAAAGCTTCCGATGAATTGTTGAGATCCAATGCAAACTTAATGCGCAAATACCAGTCTTCATCAACATAGTTTAGTGGAACACTGAAAAGGAGTTCCTCGCCCGGTTGCACTTTTGCAACACCAGAAACTTCAAATGAATCGCCTCTGGGTTTATGCTTTAAGTTTTCTCTTCGTAGTTTCTCTTGCCGCTTGGAATCCTTCAGTTCACGAGGCGAGTAGGAGAATAGCATAAGAGGTTCTTGCTCTACAACCTCATTCTCCAGTGAAACCCCTGGATATCCTGGAGGCGGACCTTGAGCACGAAATACTATCGGTATCCGACAATTGTTCACGACTTTAAGCCAGAGATAGTTTTCTTCCTTACTATCTGGATTCAGTTTTACCGGACCAATATGATCGAACTTCAGATATACATAGTTCTTGGAAGGGTCAAGGACGAAATTAGCCGGCTTCAATTCCTGAGAAAATGCACTCGTTCCGAAAAGCAGAATGAAGACAAAAGCTAAATTCTTCATTTTCGTCCTCCATTACTTGTGTCTTGATCCCACATTCATTATTAACGATTTGAAGCTTTCGGTTTGGGTTTGTGCTATCCCACCCTAGCCGCAAAAACAAGAACGCGGCGAGGGTGGGGCACCCAGTTTGTTGGATTAAAAGGTCAAGCTAAAAGCTGCTCTTACGCCGGATAATCCAGGGCTTCGGGAATCATGACCTTGCTTACTGTCTCCGCGGCGCGGTCCTTGGCCAGGCGCGAGCCGCTCAGGCAGGCGGTGAGTTTGCTTTGCAGGCGCAGGAACTCGCTCGACCCGGCGCAGCCCGCGCAGGGGCCGGCCTTCTGCGGATGGCTGCCGTCAGCCCCCAGCACGTCGATTGCAAAGGCGGAGATTCCCGGCATGGATTCTTCATACTCCTCAAGTTCGCCGGCCAGGAAGCAACTGCGATGCTCTTCTTCGTCCCAGGAGGGGTGGCAGTTATAGCCGAAGACCAACTCGGCGCAGATGCGCGAGACCTCGCCCGCCGCCGCTGCTGCCTGCGTGTGGCAAAGGTCGCTGAGGAACTGCACTGTTCCGGCCAGTCCCTCGGCGGCCACGGGATCGCTGGGGCCGCGCGCCTCCAGTTCGAGCACGTCGAGAATCTGATAGCGCGAGGCCACCAGCCAGCAGAGCGCGTCGGCCAGCGGGAAGGTTACGCCCTGGCGCTGCCCGTGATAGAGCTTGTTATTGGCGGGGTCAGTGGCCTTCTGCAGATAACTCAGCGTCCACAGCCAAAGGTTCATCGCCGAAGCCAGCGTACAGGCGCCGGTGCCGGGCCGCTCCGAGGCGATGCGCCGCATCTCTCTGGTCCACGAGCGCAACTGGGCCAGAAAGACTTCCGAGGTCATGGTCACCGTCAACTGGCGGCGCTGCACGGCCTCCGGGCCTTCGTAAGTGGCTTCCAGTTGCGCGTCCATCCACTTCTGGGGCAGGAAGCCGGGGCAGTCCTCGGTGATGCCGTAGCCGCCCATCAGGCTCACGGCCTCGCGCAGCAGGTTGGCGCCGTGGCCGGTATTCCAGAGCTTGGTGGCCGGACAGATGACGTTGGTTTCGGCGTCCATCAGCACGAACTGGACCAGCGGATCGGCCTCCAGTTCGGCGCAGCGCGGGTCGTCCGCAGGGAGCGAAAGCAGCTCGATGGCCCGCTCCTCGCTCTCCTTGAGCGCCTTCATCTGCGCCCGCGCGCCGACGATGCCGCGCTCTTTCAGAATTGCCGCCTTCCGCTTCTCGACCGGCTCCAACGCATCGAAGAGCCGCGCCGTGGCAAAGCCCAGAGAGGTTGCGGCCTCGCCGGTGGCCCACACATCCACCAGCCGGTGCAGCGCGTCTTCGCGTTGCTGAATGCCCTGCTCGTAGCGCAGCGATCCGGGCTTGGCGCCCTCGGCTCCGCGAAAGCGTTGGCGCTGGTAGCGGATCACCGGCTCGATGGCCGAGAGCAGCTTGGCCGAAGTCATCAGACCCACGGCCACGCGGGTGCGTTTGAAAACAGCTTCGAGCACATCGCCGTGGTTGTGGTTGGGGACGATCACGCCGTCCTTCACCGTGTATCCGCCGATGATGCGGCTGGCGGGAACCTTCATGTTGAAGATCGGATCGCCGGTCGAGGAGAGCTGATGAACCAGCTTCTTGGTTGGGGTTCCATGGTCGAAGGTGCCCTCGTCGGTCTCTTCCAAGATCACCATGCAACTACCCTTGATGCGCGGATCGTCGGAGATTACGGCGGCGGTGACGAAGTTGGCGAAGGCGATATTGGTGATGAAGCGGCCGCGCTTATCCACCTGCAGCCAGGGTTCCTCGTCGTCCTTCCATTCCGCCACGCGCAGCCTGCCGCTCAACATTCCGGTATCCACACCTACGTAGGGAATGGGTTCGGTCAGCACGAAGGCTCCGCGCCAGGGCTTGCGATCCTCGCCGGGTTGGGGCGGCGCGGAGAGGCTCTTGTAGCGGGTGATCTGTTCCTGGGTGCCGCGCTCGTGGATGGGCGCGAGGGCAAGAAAGCCGGCCAGGCTGGCCGTGGCCGCGCCGCCGTCTACCCAGGCCAACTCGAAGGCCGCCAGCGAGAGGGCCAGATTTTTAGGCCCGGAGATGAATCCGCCCTCTTCCGGCTCCATAAAGGCGGCGGTGATGCCGGCGCGGTCGAAGGCTTCCAGCATCTCGTTCTTGGCGGGGGTCCACTCGTGCGTATTGCGCTCCCCGGCAGCCACCAGGCGCGCCACGGTTCCTCGCGCAACCCCGCGCGCCGACTGCACCAGCATCTGTAGATCGAAACGGTCGGCAAACCGCCATTGAATCTGGCGGACCGCATCTCCGGGGAGGGTAAGCATGGTTCCGGTTTCCGAAACAGCAAGTGTGGCCATTAAAAATCCTCAAGTATCGCCTCTATTCTCAAGGATCGGGCTTTGCATGGCAAGTGATCCGTATCACTCTGACGTGCCGATCACGGCTTTCTGGCCTGTATTAAAGAGAGGGTTGGAGATGAGTTCACGATGCGGATGCGGAATCTGGGGAGGTCTATCATGGGCAGTGTCGCGAGGATGCTTTCGATGCGTGGGGAACACTGCTCCATGATCTCTGCTTGAGCGAATGCGGCAGACACGAAGCAGACAGACTCTGCCGCAGCGAATGCCTCCAATCCGTTCGCCGGACCGACCGAATGAAAAGCCCGCTCAGACCCGCCAGTAGTCGGCGCGCCAGTTCTTGATGCGCTCCTTGATCTGCTTGCGGTTCAGCTTTTCTTCGAGCGCCAACTTGGCCAGCACCACCACCTCGTCGTCGGCGGCAAAGCGCAGGCCGATCAACTGGTCCTCGGTCAGGCGATAGATTTGCGCGTGCCACTCGACCGGAGCCAGCGCCTGCAAGCGCAGCCGTTCTTCGAGGCGAATGACGCGGTCCTGCACCTTGAGCGCATACATGCGCACCTTGAAGTAGAGAATGAAGATCGCGATCGAGAGCACCACCAGCCATGCGGAGTAGAAGTTGAAACGGTGGACCAAGTGGACGATGGCGACGATCAGATTGACGACCAGGACGAGCAGAAGCGCGTGAAACGGCGGATCGATCCGTCCATGGTTCTTGAGATTCTGCGGCGTTGAATCACTCATGGGTATCCTTGATTTCCAGCAGGCTGGGGTGGGCTGCCGCGGCAGGCTCTATCTCCGCAGAACTGTTTGCAGCGGCGCCGGGAACCTGCTCCTCGGCGCTGTTCGGATTCTGCGCGGGCTGGGCACGAGCTGTCAATGAGGGGCCTGTCAGCGCAGTGAGATTGTCCGGGCCGAGCAGTTTCGGATGCTTGGGAATAACGTGATGGCGGCCGCGCACAACGTAATCCACGGCCAGTCCGCCCGCGATGTAGGGGTTTACCAGCACAATCGGGACGGCATAAGCGGTTGTCGCCAGCGATTCGACAATGTCCTTGTTGGAGTGGCTCAAGCGCCGATAGCCGGGAACCTGGGGAATCTCGAAGATCGCCAGTTGCGTTTCCTGGTGCTTGCGGGCATACCGCTCCAGCTTCCAGGCGATCTGTTTGGGGGTGGTCATGCCGGCGTCGGGAAAGATGCTGCGCTTGAATGTGCCGGGGAAGTACGAATTGAGGATAGCGCGCGCGAAATCCGAACAGTTGCTGTAGAGCAATTCGAAATGGGAGCGATTCGGCCCAGCGTTCATGCGCGCGATCAGCGCGTCGTCCTGCTCCTCGGTGGTCTCAAAGCGGAAGGCGTAGATGCGCCGTTCATAGGCCACGCCCACCAGTTGCGCCCAGCCGCTCCGCAGCATGCTGCCCGCGATCAGATTCTCGCCCAGGCTGAGCAGATGGGCTTCGTGATAGCGGTCGCGCAGCCGCGTCACGGTCGCGCGATCCACGCGCGCGGGGACTTCGGAGGCGTTCTCGACGGAATAGAGGTAAGGAAGCAGCGGCATCGCCACCCAATCGTATCCGTCGATTCCGTCGTAGCGGGCGATGACGGCGCCCAACTCGCCGGGATCGCAGCGGCGCAGCTTTACGGGAGTCTCGGCGCAGATGCGCTCAAAATAAATAGCATTGTGGCCGGTCGGGTTGAGGACGCCGAAGAAGCCATACGGCTCTTCCATCAAAAGTGCCGCTTGCGCGCGACTCCGCGCTGGAGAGAAGGCCAAAAATGCCAAGGCCATGAGAGCTAATGCAGTAATGCGTATGCCTCGCAGTAAGAGCATCGGTTTCTCCGGTCGAAGTTTCATATTCCTTTCAGCATCTACCTAATCTGAGAACATCCGCATCGGTATAAAGATGCAGTTTAAGCAGTGCAGGGCTTGACCTGGCGAAGCGTTTCGCCCCAGTGACTGCCATGGCAGGAATATCCCGCCATCGGTTTTGACATGGACTCATGGAAATTGTCGCGCCTGTTTCGGTGAAATGCAACCGGAAAAATGCAATTGCGTGGAGGCATGACCCCAGTTCGTTTACTCTGATAACGTTCTCTATGGGGAATATCCCTTTTGCAATTCATCGGCGAAGGGGCTTCCGGCACACTCCTTCAGTGAGGCTTCTTGTGAACCTTCGATCTTTGTTGATGCTTGCACTGCTTCCGTGCGCGGCCGTCTCCGCGCAAGTCGCTCTGCCCAAAATCCTGGCCAGCCACATGGTGGTACAGCGCGACCTGCCGGTACACGTCTGGGGATTGGCGGCTCCGGGCGAGGAAGTGAGCGTAAGTTTTCGCGGCGAAACCCGCTCTACGAAGGCAGGGCAGTTGGGCCGCTGGAGCGTTTACCTCAATCCGGGCGCGGCCGGCGGACCGTTCAAGCTGGTCGTCACGGGAACGCCCGCGGCTGCCGGCGGAGATGACGCGCCCGCCCAGATCATCACCCTGGACGATGTGCTGGTGGGCGACGTCTGGGTGGCCTCCGGGCAGTCGAATATGGAGTTCCCGATGAGCAGGGCGGCCACGGGGGCCGAGGACTTGCCTCATGCTGCCAACCCCCGCATTCGTTTGCTGATCGTAAAGAAGCGGGCCGAGGAATATGCGCGGGACGATGCCGATACCGAGGGATGGGCGGTTTCGAGCACGGAAACCGCCCGGGATTTCTCCGCCGTCGCCTGGTACTTTGCCCGCGAAATCGAAGCGCGGGAGCATGTGCCGGTGGGCGTGATCGACTCCACCTGGGGCGGCACGCTGGTTGAATGCTGGACGCGGCTGGCTGCTTTGGGCGAGGATGCCGCGCTGGCTCCGCTGTTCGTCTCGCGGGGCAAGATGACCGACAGCGAGTCCGATGCGCTGCTCGAGGACAAGCGCCGAGATAAACTGCGCGACCAGGCCCGGGCCGAGGGCAAGCCGGAGCCGCAGTTCCCGTGGCATCCGCAGTTGGCCATGTGGGCTCCGAGCCTGCTCTACAACGGCATGATCGCGCCGCTCACACCGTTTCCCATCCGCGGAGCGATCTGGTACCAGGGCGAGAGCAACAGTGCTCTGGAAAGAGCGCCGCTCTATAACCGCATCTTCCGCGCCATGATCGAGGATTGGCGGCGGCAGTGGGGCGAGGGCGATTTTCCCTTCCTCTACGTGCAGATTTCCAACTTCAAATCGACCCCTCTGGAAGATTGGGCCACGCTGCGCGAGCAGCAGTTGAAGACCCTGGAACTGCGCAATACGGCCATGGTGGTGACCATCGATATAGGCAACCCGGACAACGTTCACCCCACGGACAAATTGGATGTGGGCCAGCGGCTGGCACGGACAGCCCGCGCCCTCAGCTACGGCGAGACAATCGAATACTCCGGCCCGCTCTTCCGTCAGGCAACCCAGGAAGGGAGCGCGATCCGCGTCTGGTTCGACCATGCCAAGGGACTGACGGCAAAAAACGGCGAGCCGACCGGCTTCGAGGTTGCGGGAACCGACGGCATATTTTCGCCCGCCACGGCCAGGATTGAAGGCACGACCGTAGTGGCCGCGAGTCCATCCGTTGCCGAGCCGGTTTTCGTGCGCTATGGCTGGGCCAACAGCCCTCAGTGCAATCTGTTCAACGGCGAGGGGTTGCCGGCTTCGCCGTTCACATCGACCGAGTAGCAGGGCTGACGCATATCAAATTACCGGCAAATCAGAAGCTTTGAATGGTGGGTCAGAGCTATGGTCCTGGGAATCGTCGACTGAATCCTAGCCAAACATATTTGAAGTTGGCCTCAGCGGTCGTCTGTCGGCCAAGATGGCCAGTTTTACGGCTATAAACTCTTATCTTCCGGTATGTGGAAAAGTCGGCCGGAAGAGGCTGCTGGAGTACAATCGACGTTAAGCGCGCAACGGCCCGGAAGCGAGAAATGTGGGGTACTTGAGCGCAATTCCGACCCTTTGAACGGGGAGCAAGACCTTCAGCATGGCCCGCATCTATCCATTTCGCGCCTGGCGTTACAATCCCTCCGCGGTTCGTCTGGATGACGTCGTCACCCAGCCCTACGACAAGATCTCCCCGGCCATGCAGCAGGCCTACTATGATCGCAGCCCCTACAATCTGGTGCGCATCATTCTGGGCAAGCCGGAGCTGTTCGACGGCGTGGGAGGCGAGAGCGTCTATTCGCGCGCAGCCCGCGATTTCAGCGCGTGGCGCAAGCAGGGCGTGCTGGTGCAGGAGAAAGACCCCTGTATCTTCGCCTACTCGCAGCGTTTCAAAGTGCCTGGTACTGAAGCAATCAAGGAGCGGCGCGGCTTCATTGCCCTAGGCAAGCTCCACGACTACGCCGAGCAGGTGGTCTACCGTCATGAGCAGACCCTCTCCAAGCCCAAAAGCGACCGGCTCAACCTGCTCAAGGCCACCCACGCGCACTTCGGCCAGATATTCATGCTCTACTCCGACCCGGCCGCCAGCATCGAGAAGATTCTCTACGACGGCAACGGACCCGCCGATGCCGAGGTCACCGATGAGTATGGCGTGCTGCACCGGCTGTGGAAGATCGGCGACCCAGCGGTTATCAACCTGCTGACCACCGCCATGGCCGACAAGAAGCTGATTATCGCCGACGGCCACCACCGCTACGAGACCGCGCTGAATTACTCCAAGGAACACGCGGCCGCCGCGCTGGCCAAAACCGAGTCCAGCACCAGTCAGTTGCTCCAGCCTGCCTATCCCCAGGCCGCGGTGATGATGACCTTTGTCAACATGGACTCCGACGGGCTGGTGATTCTGCCCACCCATCGCGTGGTTCATAGCCTGCCTGCTTTCGATTCAGCCGCCTTTGCCCGCGCCGCCGATGAGTTTTTCACCGTCGAGGCATTGCCTGCGGCAGACTCTACGAGCTACATCGAGACCCTCGACAAACAGCAAGGCACGGCCTTTGTCGCCGTTACCCGCGCCGGAGCCTTCCTGCTACGCTCCAAGCCAGAGCCTGTGGCCGCCGCTCTGGCCAGCCTGCCGGAGCGCCAACGCCAGCTCGACCTCAGCCATTTGCACTCCATCGTGCTCGAACGGCTGCTCGGCATGGATGCCGAGAAGGTTCGCGAGCAGACCAACCTTCGCTATCTGCGCGACGCGGGCGAGGCCGTGGATCAGGTTTGCCGCGGCGAGGCCGACGTCGCCTTCCTCACCAACCCCGTGACCATGGAGCAACTGCGGGAAGTGGCCTTTGCCGGCGACGTAATGCCGCAAAAGTCCACCGACTTCTTCCCCAAGCTGTTAAGCGGGCTGACCATCTATGCGCTGGACTAAGTGGGCACTGGCTACTTGCGTGGCAGCCTCGCATCTTGCTGCCGCGCAATCGCCCGCTCCCGCAGCCCCGCAGGCCCGCTTTGTCGTGGTTCTCGACGCCGGTCACGGCGGCGACGACACGGGCGGCCATCTTGCCAACAATCAACTGGAAAAGACCTTCACTCTTGCCCTCAGCGTGAGGCTGCGCTCGCTGCTGGCCGCGCGCGGAATCCAAGTAGTCACCACCCGCGAATCCGACGCGAACATAGATCTGAATCATCGGGCGGAGATCGCCAATCGCTTCCATGCTCAGGCTTGCCTCAGCCTGCACGCATCCCAGAGCGGCTCCGGCGTTCATCTGTTTGTCTCTTCGCTGGCCCCGGCTCAGCCGATGCGCTTCGCCGCGTGGAAGACCGCGCAGGCCGCCTGGGTTACCCGCAGTCTGGCTTTGGCTGGGGTGCTCAACTCCGCCCTGCTGCACGCCGGGATGAACGTGACCCTGGGCCGAACGGCGCTGCCCGCTGTGGATAGCATGACCTGCCCCGCCGTAGCTGTGGAGATTGCGCCGGAGCAGGGGTCCGACAAAAAGGGTACCGCCCAGTTGGACGATCAGGGTTACCAGGCGCGGGTGGCCGAGGCGCTGGCCGCCGCGCTGCTTGAATGGCGCGCGGAGGAAGGTCAGCGATGATTCCACGTCACCAAAGCATCCTTTTCATCGTTCTTCTGGTGGCCTCGCTGGCCATGGGCGTGATGCTGTGGCAGTTGCGCGAGCGCGCCCACCGCCAACTGGTAGCCGGCAACAATTCGGCGCCTACCCAGGCACCCCAGGTAGCCCCCGCCGTGGATGCAACTCTGCTGGTCGCCAACGACGCCGACGGCTCTCTGCTTACTCAGGTTCACTCCCTGCCGCTGCCCCAGGACCCCGGCGCCCGCGCCCGCGCCGTGCTGGGCAAGCTGCTGGACATCTACGCCGCCCCCGATGCCGCGCACCCAGTCCCCGGCGGCGCCAACTCCGTCGCCCAGGTCTTTCTGCTCCCCCTGTCGGGCGAAGCCGCCGCCGACCCGGCAGGCCCCCAGCTCGCCGTTGTCAACCTGACCCGCAGTTTTGCCGCCACTCACCCCTCTGGCATTGAAACGGAGACACTTACCGTGCTCTCCATCTGCGGCACTCTCCACGCCAACCTGCCCCGCGTCACACAGGTCCGCTTCCTCGTGGACGGCCAGCCACGGGCCACCCTTGCCGGCCATGCCGACCTCACCCGCGCCTTCTTGGCCGCCGAAGCCGTTCCAACCGAGGGTACCCATCCGTAACCGCCGGAAAAGCCTACCCATAACGTAAAGATTCTAGCCCGCATTTCTCACAGTCGGGTTGTTGATTGCGGTGACGGCAGATAGAAAAATGGCTTGGAAAGGCCGTCTTTTCATGGCATAACTGCGTTATCGAAACGTAGTTGTTGCCGAGCAAAGGCGGCCTTTCTTATGACAGAGTGCAGCCAAGAATCGTTCGCATTTACAGCCCATTTTTCACGCCGCGTGGAAGCTGCATTTACGGCCGGGCAAGTCTCGACCGACGGCGGGTCGCTGCTGCTGCGCGAGGCGGAGCGCAAGATCAAGCTGCTGGGGCGGCTGGCGGCCTGCTTCGGCGACGGCCGTTCGCCCTTGCTGGTCAAGCATCCATTGTCGGAGATGCTGGCGCGCAGCGCATATACGGGCTGGCGCTGGGCTGCGAAGATCTCA
>Ga0181536_10008230_pt1 | contig 10076 bp, 10 predicted proteins | sample PEATcosm2014_Bin_41_FD_121105 | JGI IMG/M metagenome (GOLD analysis project Ga0181536, IMG submission 121105) | Peatland microbial communities from MTU Mesocosm Facility, Houghton, MI, USA - PEATcosm2014_Bin17_60_metaG | ecosystem: Environmental > Terrestrial > Soil > Wetlands > Peat | place...
GAAGCCCACGGCGGCACGCTTTCCAGAGAACCACTGCGCAAGTCACTGATCTAGCGGGACTAACGTCCCGCAGGGCGAACTGAAGTTCGCCCCTGCACGCTAAAGCGTGCGCCACGTACCGGATCAAGTTCTCTGACATTGGTGACGACCGCAGCGTCGTTCACGCTGAAGCGTGCGCCACGCAGGGGCTAAGTCCGATGTCGACACGCCGTCGTAAGATGCCCTCTCTCCCGCTGGACGACGCGCTCTTCGCCGGGAAGCGGCGCAAAACAGTCCCGCATGCTTTCGTGCTCGATGCGATCGCGGCACTGTCGCCCGCGACCCGCTCTATGTTCGGCTGCCTGGCGGTCTACGTTGAGGACAAGACTGTGCTGATATTGCGCGACAAGCGCGACGAGACCGCGGACAACGGAGTGTGGCTGGCCACTACCAAAGAGCACCACGACAGTCTGCGCCGCGACTTCCCGAACATGCGATCCATTCAGGTATTCGGCAACAAGGTAACCGGCTGGCAAGTCCTTCCGGCGGAAGCGCCGGATTTCGAGGAGGCGGCGCTGCGCGCTTGCGAGCTTATCGTCGCCCGGGATCCTCGAATCGGCAAAGTGCCGGGTGCGCGGGCCTCGCGATCCGGAGCCAGGAAGGCGGCGAAATCGCCGAAGCAGGCGGAAGCGTCTCAGAGCGCCGCGAAAGGCCGCGCACGGCCGTAAAGAGCAGCGTCCCCATCGCAGGGCGGTCCCAGTGTCCGGTGGTGGGCCTGATATACCGGAGCTCGTGCTTCGATTGCAGGAGTCGATTCTGGCATCAAGACGTGTCCGCCTCCCGCGCCGTTAATCCAGTGGCGATGAGGTGCAACCCTCGCTGGCAGCCGGCCGCGGAGCACTCATGGCTGAATCGGTGGCCAGAAGTTTTTCTGCCCGTTCGGCCCGGCGGTGTCCAGCAGCAGGTGATGAACTTCTATCCAAAAGCCTTCGGGCTCGGTGTTCAGCACCTTGCCTAACGCCAGTTGACCATCCCAATCCAGCCGCACGGCGGTGCCGCTTTTCACCCGCATTCCCGCAAGGCGCATTTGCTTGCCGGAAAACTCGAGAATGCGCACGGGGTGCCTTCCGGGTCCGGCACAAGTCCCTTCGCCCAACGTGCTCAGTTCCGCGGATTGACCCGGCTTCCAATTAACTTGGCGCATGGCCTTCGCTGACCGTGTATGCGGAAAGCGCGATGCTTTCTTTCTTCAGGAGCTTTTATCTACCCGCATCCGTCAATAACCGAGCGGGGAAAGAGGGGAAAACGTCTCGAAAAGGAAGTTACGGAAACCGGGCGACTTAAAATACAACCTGAGCGCTCCCATGAGGAGCACGATGGCAATGACCCCGGTAATGTTGTCCGACTCCTCTTTATTCATCGCGCTATCCGGCGGGCTGAGGCTATCTCGGTCGAATGCGGCATCCGCAAGTACCGGATCTCGTGAGTACGAAGCGAGCTCATACTCGATTGCATTCCCCGCGTCATCTGCCATTGTTCCGCCGTACAAATCGGACCAGCCGCTGGTGGTGGAAGCTCCGGACAGATTCGCGTAGGCCACGGTTATACTATCCTGGGGTGCGGTCCCGCCGAAGTTGGATAGCCCACTCGCCGGCATCCAGATCGGAAATATCAGGAACAACGAAAGGGAAGAGATCATCAGCCTCAATTGGAATCTCCCCGCGGCAACAACTAAACATCGCGCTACCGATCCAGGATTTTGCCTTCGTGGATACGACTTATTATATAGCCATTCCGATGTGAGGAGGTGTTACTATCTTTTGTTAATTTCTAGCGACTCCGGCGCCAAACCGGCAGCGCATTTCCGCTGTAGGGCGCGCTCGTTCTGCCCCGTCAGTTACCCTTCTGATTTATCGGTCTTAACACAGCCGACTGACTGAGCCATGCCGCATGTCCATGGCTTCGGCGCTGTTAAGAACCTGGCGCACGCGGTTTGGAACTCAAGTCCGTAGCAGCGGCGATCCGCCGAATGGACAGGCCGGTGATGGGCAGAGCCGATGGGCCAGGCCCCTTCGATCTGAGCCTCGGCGAAATGGACGGGTGCCAACGAGTTCATTGACCGCGTCGCGCGTTCCGATTTACTACTGTAGACGTGGTCTTTGGGCGCTTCGCGGCGTATGCCCACAAGCGCATATGGCAGTTTGAAGTCCGACAACGCTATCATATTCTGGACGATTCCTCATGTCGAAGTTGACTAGACGCGAATTCGCAAAACTGGCACCGGCCGCGCTTGCCGCCGGCGCTCTCCAGCGCTCCCCCGCGCAACCCGCTGCGCAGCAGACGGTGCTATGGTTCAACAAACCCGCCGGCAAATGGACCGACGCCTTGCCGATCGGCAACGGACGCCTGGGCGCCATGGTGTTCGGCGGTGTGCCCGCCGAGCGGCTCCAACTTAACGAAGATTCGCTATGGTCCGGCTCGCCGCGGCATTGGGACAACCCCGAAGCGAAGCAGCACCTTCCCGAAGTGCGCCGCTTGGTGCTCGAACAAGCCGACTACGCCGGCGCCGACCGCGTCTGCCGCCAGATGCAGGGTCCGTACAACGAGTCGTACCTGGTGCTCGGTAACCTGCACATCCGCATAGATCACCCGGCGGATGTCGAACAGTACCGCCGCGAGCTCGATCTCGATAGCGCGCTCTCGCGCGTCACCTACCGCATCGGCTCCGCCGTGTATCTGCGGGAATCGTTCGCCTCCGCACCGGATCAGGTTATCGTCGTCCGTCTCAGCGCCACAGCGCCCGGCGGCATGGGTCTCGCGCTCTCGTTCGACAGCCCCATCCATGCGACCTCTCAAGCGGCCGAAGGCGGCATGCTACGGCTCACCGGAAAGGCGCCTTCGCATGTCGTCCCCAACTATGTCGGCTCCGCGAATCCCGTTCTCTACGACGATGCCGAAGGCAAAGGCATGCGCTTTGAAGCGGCGCTCCAGGCCGTCGCGGAAGGCGGCCAGATGCGGCCCGAAGGCGCCTCCCTGCACATCGATGGCGCCCGGGCCGTCACATTGTTCATCGCCGCGGCGACCGGCTACCGCGGCGATGATCGCGACCCCGCCGGCGCCGCCGCCGAAATCGCCGCCGCCTGCCGAAACCGCATTGAGGCGGCGCAGAAGAAATCCTACGAGTCCCTGCGCGCTGCCCACATCGCCGATCACCAGAAGCTATTCCGGCGAGTCTCCCTGGCACTGCCGCAGACCGAGGCCGCCACTCTTCCCACCGATGACCGGCTGCGCGCATTCGCTGACAAGCCGGATCCCGATCTGGCCGCACTCTACTTCCAGTACGGCCGCTATCTGCTGATCGCCAGTTCCCGCCCCGGCACCCAGCCCGCCAATCTGCAAGGCATCTGGAACGAACTGATCCGCCCGCCGTGGAGTTCCAACTGGACCGCCAACATCAATGTGCAGATGAACTACTGGCCGGCGGAAACCTGCAACCTCGCCGAATTGCACGAGCCCCTGTTCGATTTAATCGCAGGCCTTAGCAAAACCGGCGCCCAGACTGCCGAAGTGAACTACGGCTGCCGCGGCTGGGTCTCGCACCATAACGTGGATATCTGGCGCCAGTCGGCGCCCGCAGGCGACTACGGCCAAGGCTCTCCTACCTGGGCCAACTGGAGCATGAGCGGGCCATGGCTCTGCGCCCACCTGTGGGAGCATTACGCATTTTCGGGCGACCTCGAGTTCTTGCGCGCCAGAGCCTACCCGCCGATGAAATCTTGCGCCGAATTCTGCCTCGATTGGCTGATCGAACGCAAAGACGGGTGCCTGACCACCTGCCCCTCCGAATCCACCGAGAACAACTTCATCGCGCCCGACGGCCGGACTGCGGAGACCAGCGACGGCTGTACTATGGACATGGCGCTTATCTCCGAGCTTTTCTCCAACTGCATGGAAGCCGCGCGAATCCTGAACGTGGATGCCGATTTCTCGCAGAAACTCCAGAGCGCGCGGGAGCGCCTTATCCCGTACCAGATCGGCAAGCACGGGCAGCTTCAGGAATGGTCGAAGGACTTCGACGAGCGCACTCCGGGCCAGCGTCACATGTCCCACATGTATCCGCTCTTTCCCGGCAACGAATTCACCTCGCGCCGCAATCGCAGGTTCTGGCAGGGGGCGCGCGTCTCTCTCGAGCGCCGGCTGGCCGCTGGTGGCGCTTATACGGGCTGGAGTCGCGCCTGGGCGATCAACTTCTGGGCCCGCCTTCTGGATGGCGAGAAGGCCTGGGAATCCGTACGCATGCTGATCGAGCACTCGACTGGCCCCAACCTGTTCGATACCCACCCTGCCGGCAACTCCTGGATATTTCAGATCGACGGGAACTTCGGAGGCGCTGCCGCCGTGGCCGAAATGCTCCTCCAGAGCCACGATGGCGGAATCGATTTTCTCCCGGCGCTTCCTGACGCATGGTCGGCAGGGAGCGTCACCGGACTGCGAGCGCGGGGCGGTTTAACGGTCGATATCCAGTGGTCCGGCGGCAAGCCCACCGAAGCCACACTGCGCCCCGCCTTGTCCCGCGAACACCTCCTGCGCCCCGCGCCCGGCTCTCGCATCCGCGAAATCCGCCACCGGAGCGGCACGCTGACGCTGGAGCCGGATGCCGACGGCTCGGTTCGCGTGCGCCTGGAGTCTGGGCGCGTCTACCGCCTGAGCTTCATCTGAGAACGATATGCATGCTGCGGGATACTAAGGCACAGTGGCGCACGCTTCAGCGTGCCGCCGTGGGCTTCAGCCCACGGCCTGACGGCCATCCGAAGATGGCGAGCTGAAACAGGGCGATGGAGGGCGGGCTTCAGCCCGCGCGGGGCTGGAGCCCCGCCTCTGCCGGCTGAAGCCGGCAGTTGGCGAGCGGAAGCTCGCCCCTGCACGTTCTTCAGAGAACCACTGCGCAAGTCACTGATCTAGCCTAGCGGGACTAACGTCCCGCAGGGGCGAACTGAAGTTCGCCCCTGCACGCTAAAGCGTGCGCCACGACGGATCGTCAACACCGCGGCGCGAACGCCTGCGCTACAGTATTCACATTGAGTGCGAATATGCAACGCAGAACTTTTATCTCTTCTTCCGCCGCGGCAGCAGGGCTTGCCTTATCCGCGCATGCCGCCGAAACCGGCAAGCTGAAACCAGGCGACATCCCCCAGCGTGTTCTCGGCAAGACCGGTGAGAGACTGACGATCATCGGCCAAGCCGGCGGCCGCTTCCCGATGTGCGGCTACGAAGCACTCGATCCCACTCAAAGATTGCCTTACCTATGTTTTGAGCCTTCCCATTCACTGCCTGGCGCTCGGCTGCACCACGATCGGCCAGGTTGAAGACGACGTCCGCATCGCCCAGAAGTTCAGACCCATGAGCGAGGAGCAGTTGGCAAAGGTACGTGCAGAGGCGGCGCAGTTCAAGGGCCCGGATCTGGAAAACTGGAAGCGCAATACAAACCAACGGGCTTCCGCTCCTCTCTATCACGACGGTTCGATCGCCTGATGAGATACGATGCAGGTTCCGGGCCACAGAATCGGAGAGAAGGAATATGACCTCGCGGCAACGAGTACTTGCGTCCTTGAATCACCAGCAGCCGGACCGCGTGGTGGTGGACCTGTCGGGTCACCGCTCGTCGGGTATCTCTGCCATTGCTTATCCGAAACTGAGAGCCGCGCTGGGCCTCCAGCCTCGCAGCGTGGATGTCTACGACCCGGTGCAGCAACTGGCGATCGTTCACGACGATGTGCTGGATCGATTTGGCGTGGACACCATCGAGATGGGCCGCGGCTTCTGCGCTGAAGACAAGTGGTGGGCGGACTGGACGTTACCGGACGGCACACCCTGCCGGATGCCCGTGTGGGCGCGGCCGGAACAAGCCGGCCCGGAGTGGGTCTTGCGGGCGCCCAGCGGCCGCGTGATGGCGCGCATGCCCGAAGGTGCGCTGCACTTCGACCAGGTTTATTGGCCATTTCTCGATGGCGAGGAGGATCTTTCGCAGATTGAGGCGCTGTATCCCGAGCACATGTGGACCGGGGCCGCGGCGCCGCCTGGACCTTCGGTTTCAACGCCGGCGGAGTTGGCCGCGGGCGCGCGGGCGCTGCGCGCAAAAACCGATCGCGCGATCATCGGATTGTTCGGCGGAAATTTGCTCGAGCTGGGGCAGATGTTCTACCGCATGGACAACTTCCTGATGATGCTGGCCGGCGAACCGGCTCGGGTTCACCGGTTTCTGGATGCGCTGGTGGATGTCCACATGAAGAACCTGGACCGGTTCCTGGGCGCGGTGGGCCCGTACATCGATATCGTCCTGTTCGGCGACGACCTGGGCGCGCAGACTGGCCCGCAGATCTCGCCCCGGATGTACCGCGAGTTTTTCAAACCGCGGCACGCCGCGATGTGGGCGCGCGCCAAGAAGCTGGCTAACGCCAAGGTCATGCTGCACTGCTGCGGGGCCGTCCGGCAACTGTTGCCGGATCTGATCGACGCGGGCCTGGATGCCATCAACCCGGTCCAGATCAGTTGCCGGGGGATGGATGCCGAGGGGCTGAAGCGCGATTTCGGCAAGGATCTGACGTTCTGGGGCGGCGGCTGCGACACGCAGCAAATCCTGCCGTGCGGTACGCCGGCCGAAGTCCGCGCGCATGTTTTGCATCAGTGCCAAACGCTGGCGCCGGGAGGCGGATTCGTCTTCCAGCAGGTGCACAACATCCTGGCCAATGTGCCCCCGGAGAACATCATTGCCATGTACGACGCGGTGCGGGAGTACGACGCGCGGGCGAGGCGCTAGAGCATGTCGACGGTAGTGTTGGGCGGTCTCGGGCTGACCCTGGTGGCCGGGCTGCTCTCGGGCAACTGCATGTTGCCGATGAAGTTCGCCAGGCGCTGGCAGTGGGAGAATGTCTGGCTGGTTTTCAGCATGGTTTCGCTGGTGATTCTGCCGTGGACGCTGGCGTTGACGCTGACCGGCCATCTTGGCGAGATTTACGGCGGACTGGAACCCCGGCAGTTGGCGCTGCCGTTCCTGCTGGGCGCGGGATGGGGCATCGCGCAAGTGTTGTTCGGACTCTCGATCGCGCGGCTGGGGCTCGCCCTGGGCTATGCGATCATCATCGGACTGGGATCGCTGGGCGGGACGCTGGTGCCTCTGTTCTTCAAGAATCGCGAGGTGCTGGGGACGCTGCGCGGAGCGTGGATCCTGGCGGGATTGGCGGTGATGGTGGCGGGCATCGCGGTCTCGGCGCGCGCCGGCGGGCAGCGCGAACAGGGCCGCAAGGCCGAAGCAGGCGCCGGATACGCGCTGGCGCTGGCCATGGCCGTATTTTGCGGCCTGCTGGCGCCGATGATCAACTATTCGTTCGCCTTCGGGCAGGACATCGCCGTGCGCGCCATCAAGCTGGGCGTATCGCCGGAGCGGGCCGGCTATGCGGTCTGGCCGGTGACGCTCGCCGGGGGACTGCTGCCGAATCTCGCGTATTGCCTGTATCTGCTGTTCCGTAAGAAGACGTGGGGCCTGTTTCGGGGCCCGTGGCTGCCCGATGCAGGACATGCCATGCTGATGGCTGTTTTATGGATGGGCGCGATGTCGGTCTATGGCGTCGCCGCGGTCTACCTGGGGGCGTTGGGCACATCCGTGGGATGGGGCCTGTTTCAGATCTTCATGATCATGACGGCGAATTTCGGCGGCGTGCTTACGGGTGAGTGGGCGGCCGCGCCCCGGAGCGCCCTGCGCACGCTGTACGCGGGCCTTGCGCTGTTAGGAGTGGCGACGGTGATGCTGGCGGCGGGGAATCGGTGAGGCGCGAATGTGCGGCGCGGCGACGTAACGTCCATATGGGGCTGTCACGGTCAACACGCCAGGGTCTATCCGCGGCCCATGCTGTCCGCGCTGGATTCTGGCCGCTGTGGGTCGTCAAGTAATCGAGGTAGAATGGGCGGTCTTGATGTCGGTGGAACAACCACCGCAATGAGGAGGAATCGGGGGCACCATGGCTGTCCACTCGCTCTTTCTTGCCAAACTCAAGCCAGATCAACGTCGAGAGCTTGAGGACCGGCTCTGGAAGCGGCAAAACGGCGTTTGCTTCATTGACGAAAGGCCAATCGACCTCGAGCTTCAACGTAGCGATCTGGAAATAGATCACATCATTCCAATTGCGAGCGAAGGAAAGGACGAGGAGAACAACTTCGCTCTAACCCATGAGGTATGCAACCGAGTAAAGAGCTCTTCGGACTTACGCGTCGCGCGCATACTCTCTCGATTCTCACGGATCGAGCAAGACGCAAACGCCGAGAAGGGGCAGCAGGGGGCCAATCTCGGCCATGTATTGGGCGCCTACGGCGGCGCAAAACATCCCTTAAAAATGATCGTTGAAAAGAGTACGATCAGATTCTCGATTTCCGGGGGCGGCGGTGCTCCGATCACGACACTGCCGCTCTGCCATGATCCGTTGAGCCAGATGGACTACTGCTTTGCTACGTTGCCACTGGAATACCTTCATCACGACAGCCGGATCAACCCCCGCAGTATAGGGGTGAATATTCGGGGTCTAATCGAGGAGTTCATCCATGGGAGGCCGCAGCTGCACGTGACCCTTGCATGGTGGTCGCCGGAGTCAAGCGACGGGGGAAGGGTGCAAGTGTTCGACGGCCAGCACAAAGCGGCCGCGCAGATCCTCCTTGGCGTCAAGGACCTTCCCGTTCGTATTTTCATTAGGCCAAATCTCAACGTCCTCCTTGAGGCAAACACGAACGCAGGCGATAAACTGCGACAGGTCGCGTTCGACGCCGCAGTTAAGCGGCATCTTGGTAACACGCTCTATTTGGAGCGTATTCAGGAATATCAGAAGCTCAAGGGGCTGTCCTCGGAAGACTACTCGTTCTCCGAGCTAGAAATGGTCAAGCTTTTCCGCGGCGAGCACCGGGAGCTGATCCGGTACGTCGTCGATGCGGTGCGGGACAGCATCACTCGCGACAAGGAAAACAAGCTCATGGACTTTGTTGAATGGGCGGGCAAGGGCACAGAGAAGCCGCTCTCCTACTCGACTGTCGAGAAAACCTTCTACTCCGAATTCTTGTACATGAGGCCCATTGACACACCGTTGTCTGAGGGGCTCGATACAGGGACAAACCCGCGGAGACTTGAACGCGACCAGCTGATACGTTTGATGTCACTGTTTGCAGAGGTCTTCTTTTTGGAGCAGTGGAATCCGGAGCTTACAGGTCGGAGATTGGAGGACCGAGTGCTCAAGGGCGAGCCGATTCCGCTGCCGCATCTGCGTGCGTGGCGCGTAGCCCGAGAGGAGGTGTTGGTCAACATTCTGGACTGGGTTCGTTTTACGATCGAAAACTACTACGCGTTTAATGCTGAGAAGATCGACAAGGAACGGCTGATGCAGAGACGGCATGCAGACACGCTCTGGTCTACCGTTGGAACCGTGCTGCGGAACATAGGCGATCTGCCCTGCTGGGTCGATACCAAGCTGGCCCAGACAATCTTCGGTGGGAAGCCAAGCCGGGACTTTTGGAAGAAGATATTTGCGGACGGCGTCTCGCCGACAGGGATCAGGGTTCTCGCTCGCGGCTTGGATCTGAAATCTCTTATCACGCCGAAGGGGGCCGGATAGTGCAGCCATCCATGCCGAGATCTCACGCGGTTGACTCCGCACTACAGCAAGCGGTGAAGCGACTTGACATAGTGCGTAGGCGAGTCAACTCGTTCGCGGCGAAGGAAATGAAGGCCGACCAATACGAGGTGGCGCAGAAGTGGATGGAGATGGGCCGCTCGGTGGCGGATTTTACCCAGCGCCTCGAGGCTTTTGCCGAGGAATGGAAGAGGCTAGTTAAGGCCACGCGAATCGTGGCACGCGCGCGCTCTGCGAGCGACGCCGGCAAGCCTGCCCCCGGTCCCACGAGGAGGCGGACGCCGATATGGAAGTTTAGTGAGCCCGCACTAACCCGGATTTCTCATCGAACTTGCCAGACGAGCGATGGCAAGCGGCAGATATCAAGCGGGATAGGCGGCCGACAGTGGTCGGAGGGCGGAAAACAGTCTGTAAATGCGACGACGTGGC
>Ga0181536_10008231_pt1 | contig 10074 bp, 11 predicted proteins | sample PEATcosm2014_Bin_41_FD_121105 | JGI IMG/M metagenome (GOLD analysis project Ga0181536, IMG submission 121105) | Peatland microbial communities from MTU Mesocosm Facility, Houghton, MI, USA - PEATcosm2014_Bin17_60_metaG | ecosystem: Environmental > Terrestrial > Soil > Wetlands > Peat | place...
GAATCGCATCACGCGGTACGAGCAGACGCACCGGTATGCGCAGCTCGGCGAGAACGCGTTTCTGGACGAAAAATGGCAAAAGGCCACGGAGTTCATTCGCACCCATCCCGCGTTGTATGCGCAGCTTTTCGGCCGGCGCATGGTGGCCACCTGGCTGGGCGCGGAATGCCCGTGGCAGCTTTTTTCACGGTCGGACTCGCTGCTCGTGCGCGGCATACTCATTTGGAACGCGATCACGCTGCTCGGCACGATTGGCGGTCTCCTGCGTCTCTTGGCGGCCCGTAATCCATTCTTTTTCCCTGCAGCAGTGTTTCCGTTGGTGTTTCCCCTCACCTTCTACATCGCGCATACTTCTCTCCGGCACCGTCATCCTTGCGATCCGGTGCTCGCTTTGCTCATGGCCATCGCCCTCTTGGGCGGCCGTTTGTTGCAGGGCGAGCAAGTTTCACCCGGCACTTCAGCCAGCGCGTTGACTTAGCTTCACGCCTTGCTGGTACATGGGGCGCTTTGTTACAGTTTGGATTCACGGCCTGGAGCGAATCATGAGCATTTCCAAAGAACTGCTGGATATCCTGGTTTGTCCTGTCTGTAAGCAACCGGTCCATCTTCTGCCCGATGAATCCGGGCTCAAGTGCGCGGCGTGCAAGCGCGTCTATCCGGTGCGCGACGATATTCCAGTGATGCTGCCGGAAGAAGCCACGATCGCGCCGGAATAATCTTCGCTACGGAAAAGAGACGTATGTCGACCGATTTTGCCAACTCCATTCCTCGCCTTAAGCGTCTGCTGCCGCGCTTCCACCAGATGCACATCGGCGTGCTCGGCGATCTCATGCTGGATCGCTACCTCTGGGGCACAGCCAGCCGGCTTTCGCCGGAAGCGGCGGTTCCCGTGGTGGATTTTATGTCGCAATCGGATTGTCTGGGAGGCGCTGGGAACGTCGCCGCCAATCTTGCGGCTCTCGGTGCGCACGTTGAGATCTTCGGAGTCGTGGGCGGCGCTAAAAGCGCAGAGAAACAGGGCCGTCAAAAGTTGCAGGATGACGAAGCGGGCAGCGCGCTGCGTGCTTGCTTGCGCAAGGCGAAGATCGGCGGACGTGGTGTGCTGGCCGATGCGCAACGCATAACCACCGTAAAGACGCGGGTTATCGCCTTACATCAGCAGATCGTGCGCGTTGACCACGAGCGCCGCGATGCCCTCGCGCCGGAAACGGAAGAGAAGCTCTTTCGGTTGTTGCTGCCGCCGCTGAAGCAGCTTGACGCGCTGCTTCTTTCCGACTACGACAAAGGGCTCATCACTGATGGTTTTGCGGAGCGCGTCCTGCACGCCTGTCATCAAGGCAATGTTCCAGTATTCGTAAAGCCCAAGGCTTCGCGCTTGTATGCTTACCGGGGAGCGCGCGCCATCGTCTGCAACACCAAGGAAGCCGGCTTCTACGTCACGCGGGCGCTCACCGACGAGCAATCGATCGAGGAAGCGGGCCGCGATCTATTGCCACGTTTTGGCTGTGCGGCGGTGGTGATCACGCGCGGGGAAAAAGGCATGAGCATCTTTGAGGAGGATTCGCCGCGCCACCTGCACATCCCAGCAACGAGCTTTGAGGTGACCTACGCGCGCGTCGGGCAACCGGGCATCGCACGCGGCGCCACGGGCCGCCAGGTGTTTGACTTGACCGGCGCGGGAGACACCGTGCTCAGTGTTTTGGCTCTGGCCGTGGCGGCGGGCGCTTCGCTGGCCGATGCGGCGTTTCTGGCGAACACCGCGGCAGGCGTGGTAGTTGGCAAACTTGGCACAGCGATCGTCAGCCCCAACGAATTGACTGCCGCGCTCGGCGAGATTCAAGAATAGTTTGCGGTTTTTGGGGTAGCCGCTGGAAAAATTAATACGGCACAGGAAAGCTAAACGACTTATCCGCGGGAGTCACCCAAATCGTGACGACTTTGGTCTTCATACTTCTTTCGCCGTCGCCGGGCACGGGCATTGGTGCATAGGGACTGATGGCCACATTCACCGCGATGGATGCGCTGTTACTTACCGCCTTCGCGCCCATGATCCTGTAACTTCTCACCGGCCCGTAATACCCGTTCGTTCCCCAGTCGGCCAGGAAATCATTCATGGTGTAGGTGGAAGAAGGCTTCCAAAGCGCATAGGCCTTGGCAGTATCGTCGGCAGTCAGCGCGGCAAAGAATTGGCCGGCCGCTTTCTTCTCGGGGTAGTAACGGAACGTAAACCACAGCGCGATGATCACGACCAGCGCAACAGCGGCGAGCGTAATCTTCAATACATGATGTTTTTTCGGTTTTTCAACAGGTGGTTCAAGTAGTGACATCGCGAGGTCTCCCGCCTGCGAGCGTCAGAGTGGCCGGTCCCGGTGCAACCAAGTCCCGGCAAGAGAACTTTAGCAAGAGAAGCGCCGCGCCGCAAATTTCTTCTTTCCGTTCGACGCGCTTCGCCTGCCGCGGGATTTTTTAGCAGGTTGCTGAAAAACACGTTTCCCCGTCATTCCGAGCGTAGCGAGGTACGATTTTCCATCGCACGTCTTTTGTGCGATGAATCCCTCTTCGATCAAAATACCAAGAAAAGAGAGATTCCTCACTTCGCAGACTCCGTTCGGAATGACGAATTCGAGGTTTTTCAGCAAGCTGTTAGAGCGTCGCAATGGCATCGTTTTCATCCCGATATAAAATTGCTGGATCGCCGGGTTCAATTCAGGTTGTCAGCGCGCCGCCAGAACCTTCCGGAAGTTCGATGGCGTATTTGGTGCGCGCCTTTTCGCGGTGCATCTCAAGCGCCAGCTCGATCAGCTTGTCAATCAGCTCGCGGAAACCGATGCCGCTGGCTTCCCAGAGTTTGGGATACATGCTGATCGAGGTGAAGCCGGGAATCGTGTTGGCCTCGCTCAAAAGGATCTTGCCGCCCGTTTTCTCCAGGAAGAAATCCACGCGGGCCATGCCGCAAAGCTCCAGCGTGCGGAACGCCTCAATCGCCATGCTCTGGAATTTCTTCACTTGCGCGGGCTTCAAGTCCGCGGGAATCAGCAGCCGCGTGCCATCCTCCAGATACTTCGCCGTGTAATCGTAGAATTCGCGATGCGGCACGATTTCGCCCGGCACGGACGCCTGCGGATCGTGATTGCCCAGCACAGCAACCTCAATCTCCCGCCCGGTGATGGCCTTTTCCACTAAAATTTTCATGCCGTATTCGGCGGCAAAATTCAGCGCCGACTCCAACTCCTCGGCGGAGTGCACCTTATTCATTCCCACCGATGAGCCCAGCGCGGCGGGCTTCACGAATACGGGGTACGCAAACTTCTCCTCGATCGCGGCTTTCACCGCTTCCGGCTCTTTTTCCCACTGCCAGCGCTGCACGGCCACCCAAGGCACCACGGGGATTCCGGCGTTGTGGCAAAGGCGTTTGGCCACGTCCTTATCCATGGCGATGGCGGAGCCGAGAACGCCCGCGCCCACATACGGGAGCCCGGCCAGTTCCAGCATGCCCTGAATCGTTCCGTCTTCGCCAAACGTGCCGTGCATTACCGGGAAAATCACGTCGAAGCGCTGTGCTCCCGCCCCGCGGTCCAGCGGCACCAGCGCAGCCTCCGTGGGATCCGCGGTCAGCATCACGCGCCGCCCACCCTTCAGGATATCCGGCAGCATTTTGGCGGCGCCTTCGCCGACCAGCCAGTGGCCGTCCTTGGTAATGCCGATGGGCACGGGCTCGTATTTGTCCAGGTCGAGTCCGCGGATCACGCTGGCGGCGGAGGCCAGCGAAACCTCGTGTTCGCCGGAGCGCCCTCCAAAGAGCACGCCAACGCGTAGTCGTTTTTTTTCTGGGGTCACGGGTCGTTCCTATTCCGCTGGGCGGTGAAGCGGTTGATTGAGCTCGCTATCAGTTATAAATGTAAACGCCCCAAAACGGCAAACGAGTAGCGCCCGCGTTGCGGAAACGGCAACCTGTTCCTTTGCCTTGTGGCACAGGCATTCTTGTTTACCCTGCTTGCCCCGATCTGCGAGGGGAGCCTCGAAGGGCCTGTGCTCCTGGGTTCCTCTTCTCTGTGAACTCCGTGTTCCTACCTCTGTGAACTCTGTGTGAAAGGCCCGGTGGGTCTTGGGTCCCTCCTACAGTTATTCGGTTACATTTTTGCCAGAAAAAACGTATTTAGAGGTATAACCGCTGTCCAGGGAATCCTCCCGTAAAGAGAGGCCATCGTGGCGCAAACTGAAATTCTCGTTCGTCGTGGACAACTCGTGGCCGTGTTAGTGGCCAACGCCGTTCTTTGGGTTGCCGCCATAATCGTGATAGGGAACCCATTGATGGGGGGCCCCGCGGCTATCGCTTTGATCTCCATTGGCTCCTTATTCTTCGCGCGGCTCAAAAACTCCTGATCTCTGGCGCCCTGGCTCGCCCCACGCGCCGTTGTTCTACCTCCGTTGTCATCCCGCTTGCCCTGAGCGCTTCCCGCGAAGGGTGCCCTCTGTGCTCCTATCTCTGCTTGCCCAGCTTGCCCCGATCTTCGAGGGGAGCGCTTCCCGCGAAGGGTGACCTCTGTGTGAAACGTCCCGTTCTTCCTTGGGTTTCTCTTCTCCTGGCTTCCTGATCGCTGCTCACCGGTCGCTGGTCACTGTTCTATTCTCCTGCCCCGCTTCTTGCTCCCTTGCCACGGCCCTCTCTGCCTCTCTCCTCAACGCCGGCCCATACTTCATCTTCAGCAACATATGCAGGTCCCTGGCGCCCTGCATTGCCGTCATATGCGCTTCCGCCTTCAACCCCGAATACGCTTGCAGCAGCAAATGCCCGATATACGCCAGCGTGGCCGCGCGCCGCGTGGAGATGCGATTCGCCGCCAGCGCCTCAAAGAGTTTCCCCAGCGCCTGGTTGATCTCCGCCTGGGAAAGGAAGGCGCCGGAGGGGCTGGCGAGATCGTTGTAGAGATCGTCTTCGCGCGCGTTGGCGCGGCTGTGGATGGTGCCGTGATTCAGGCACAAGCCGTTATATTTCGGATGCGCGGGCATGCCGCAGCATTTGCCGTTGGCAAACTGGAATTGGCAAAGGTCGTAAGGATTGTCGGCTCGTTTGATAGTCATGGGGAAATGATATCGCAAAGGCAAGGTACCGACAAGTAACTCTTACGTCACTTCCAAGTACCGGAACTGTGGAAACTTGTTCGAACATATGCGCATTTCTTGCACGTGTAGGGGCTCTCTTGTCTTTGTAGTGGCCGATCTTTAGATCGGTTCTTGGGCTCCTCCTTCCGCGTGCCTGCCGCAGGAGGGAAGCGGTCCGCGCTTATCGTCATTGTCATCCCGACCGGAGCGGCCCGATTTTCTCCTCCGCGCCGAATTATGGCGCGTCGGGCCGCGGAGTGGAGGGATCTCTCTTCCTCTTTAGGGGGTCGGACATTCAGCCTTGCCCTGAGCCCCCGAAGGGTCCGACATAACCGCCCCCCCAAAACAAAACCTCCCAAACTCTTTCTACTCCCGGCTTGCCCCGTTCCCTCCGTTCCAAAACAACTTGGCTGGGTGTACATTATGAGGTACAATGCACTATATAAGGTGCAAGATGGCCGAAGGCCCACAGCCGCGAAAAGTCCCGCTGATTTTTTATCGCTTGCGGCCGGGAAGCGAGCCCGTGCGGGCGTGGCTGAAGGAACTGCCGGTAGCCGAACGCCACGCCATAGGGAAAGATCTCTTGCGCGCGCAATGGCGGTGTCTCTTGGGTTCCTCTTCTCTGTGCCCTCTGTGCTCCGATCTCTGTGACCTCTGTGTGAAACGGCCCGGTTGATCTTGGGTTCCTCTTGCCTTTGCGAGGGGCACCTCGTCGCGCTGCACGGGTTTATCAAGAAAACGCGCACGACGCCGGATGAAGATTTGGCATTGGCGCGCCAGCGCCAAAAGGAGTTGGAGCGATGAGCAGGAAGCGCAAGAAGCATATGGGTTCGAGCATTGACGATTTTCTCAAGGAAGAGGGCATCTTTGAAGAGGCGCAAGCACAGGCGGTGAAGGAAGTCGTCGCATGGCAGCTCGACGAGGCCATGAGGAAGCGGAAAATATCCAAGAATAGAATGGCCAGGCTGCTCAAGACGAGCCGCACACAGGTTGACCGGCTCCTTGATCCGAAAAACGACATCACGCTTTCCAGCCTGCAACGGGCGGCGGCGATCGTCGGACGGCGCGTGATGATCGAGTTGGTTTAACAAAGCCGGTGGGCGCAGGTGGCGCAAATCGCACCAACCTTGATAACTGAGAGAGCAAAGAGGCGCCCACCCTTCCCGCCGGAGGCGGGCGAAGGGTACGCCACCCAGGAACAACCAGCTCATCCAGGGGTGCGCCACCCGCCGTGTCAACAAATTCCAAATAGTCCACTCCGGGCCACCCGCCACCTCTGGGTTCTATCGTTCAATCTGTTCCGCTGTTGCCTTCAGGAGTTCAACGAAGACTTCAATGATGAGCTGAGGAGGCGCTGCCACTACGCTCGGATGGAAATTGGGTGGACAGGGTGTGAGCAGAATTGAACCCGGTGTTACTCGACGTGGAACGAAGCCTAGAAGCTGCCTGACTGCTGAACGGAATTTCTCCTTTGCATCGGTCGATTCATGGGCGATGCCATTGCGGATTCGTCGCATCACATCGAGCTGGGTAGACATCGCGGATAGGGAGCTGTCGAAGGGCTCACCCCCTTTGAACCACAGAATCGCGCGCTCCTGTGTGTCTGAGGGTACAGTCCAACTGACAAAACGTCGTCCATGCCGGAGCAGTTTTTTTGCGTGCTCAAGGTCTTTGCATCTCACGAAGCTCTCCGGATGATAACCCGTTGCAGTCTGCCCTCCGCACATGAACGCGAGGAACGTATCCTTCAAAAATGCTTCCCAGGAAGAAAAGACAAGCAGAAAAGAAGCCTCGGCAAACTTTTCTTTCATTGTTTTTTGCAGAGGGACAAAACGAGCGCCCAGTCGAATCTGTACCACGTCGAGTTGCTTCAGTTTTCTACCTTCGCCGTCAAGGCGTGCTATGAATTTGGCGAGCGATTTGACAACCGGACTTCTGGGCATAGGACGTTAGCCGAGCGCTTCTTTGACGCATTTCCAGAGAAATTCGTGCCGGACTGCTCTCTGGCTGAGGTCGTTGGTGTGTCGGCGATAAGCCTCCACAAATTCCACGTATTCCTTGTCGGGTTTGGCAGAGCGGAGTTGATCAGCTAGAGTTTCGAGATTGGTGAGAATTTGTGGGTACGCTTTCGCGTGAATTTTCTTCTTGGCTCCGCTTCGATTGGTCGGGCTGTTCGGCAATCCTAACTCTAAATGTTGTCAATTAGCTATCTTAGTACATGGGAGTTGCCGTCTAGGCTCCGTCATGGGAAACAAACGCCGATCCCCTGAAGAGGAGGAGGGAGTCTGGGTTGGCGCCCTTCCTGACCAAATCGCGGGTGGCGCAGACTCAACGCCGCGAGGCAACCTCGGGTGGCCTACCCTTTGCGGTCTTGGCAAAGGGTGGGTCCGCGCTTCTCTCTGCTCCGCGCCCTCTCGTACCAGTTTCGAAACTAGTGCCGTTCCAACTATTTGGGCCAAAGGGCGGTCCAAGCATCTGACGCGACACGGAGAGAGTATTCTCGAAGGGATTTGCTGGAACAAGTTGGAACGGCACTAGTACCCTATAAATAATAATTGACAAGTGGTAAATAATGTGCTAAGCTCCATTTGTTATGCTGCGGCGACGCTGCTCTTGCGCCATTTCGGGCCGTCCCACTCCCTCACCCGCACCGAAATATCCGCTAAGTCCAATCATTCCCGTACATCCGAGAAATTCTCCCGTAAGTCCAATTATTCCCGTACATACGCAAAAACAGGGGGGTGGGGGCCTGCAAAACAGATGATTTTCTCAACAGATCCTCTCCGTCTATCAAGTCCCGGTGATTTCAACCGGCTGGAGAATTCCGCTCCGATCTGTCGACTGTCGGCTGTGAACTGTAAACGCGCTTTTCTAAGCCCTGCATTTACTACAACATTAATTAACATTGTCGGTGCGCCGACATTTGTGACCTTGCTCACAGCAAAAGGTAAACCCAAGAAAAAGCGCCCGCTCACCGCGGCGAGCGGCCACTACATAGGCAAACCCAGGAGCACAGGCCCTTCGAGGCTCCCCTCGGAGTCTAAGGCAAGCCGGGGGAGGAAAGAATTTTGGGAGATTTTGTTTTTTGGGGGGCGGGAATGTCGGAGCTAAAGCTCCGACCCCCTAAGGAGAAAGGACCAGGCGGCGCTGGCACCCGGCCGAAGCATTGTATGTTGAGGCGGCGAGATATAGAGTGGTGGCCAAGGTCGGAAGTCAAACCAGAAATTGGGGCTTTGTTGATACGGAGGACTTAATGTCACCACGTACGATATTTCTTAGTAAGTTGCTTGGGCTCTACTGCGTTGTCGTCGGGCTGGCTATGCTCGTGCACAGGCATGCGACGCTGGAGACGATGAGGACGATAGTTCACGACGCGCCGGCGCTGTACATTGCCGGTATCATCGCGCTGGCCATTGGCCTGGCGATGGTTCTGGGCCACAATGTGTGGAAAGGCGGCGTACTGCCCATAGTCGTCACAGTCGTCGGTTGGATATCGCTGATCAAAGGCCTGCTCATTCTGTTCGTGCCGGCACACGCGGTAGAGGGATGTTTCGTTGGGGGGCACTACCATCTATATTTCTACCTGAAAGCCGCGGTAACACTTATCCTCGGCGCCTACCTGACCTATGGCGGGTTCACGTCAAAATCGAGTTAGGCGGTGGCCGAAAGGTTGCGGCTTCAAACGATTTTTGGTGCCGCACAAAGGCAAGAGTAACCCAGGAGCACAAGCAAGAGGGTGCCAAGATCAGGAGATTGTGCGGACATGGGGCGCAGGCCTTCGCAACTCAGGGTAAAGAGTCCTGCGCCGCTACAAAGGCAAGAAAAACCCAAGAGTGGCCCGCCTCAGCCCTTCGCGTTGCTCAGGGTAAAAAGGCGGCCCCTACAAAGGCAAGCGAAAGTCAAGAGCACAGGCCCTTCGAGGCTCCCCTCGCAGATCCCTCCTGCGGCGGGCAGATCGGGGCAAGCAGGGTAAACCCTTCGAGGCTCCCCTCGCAGATCGGGGCAAGCAGGGTAAACAGGAATGCCTGTGCCACCAAAGGCAAGAGAAAAGAAGGATGGCGGCATCGGAGAAATGCAAGAACGCGCCGCTTGCAATTTTCACATAATCGGTACAGTTCATTTTTGGCCATGAGGGACACAAGAGCACCTGCTCCAAAGCTGGCCTCACTGCCAGTTGTTTGAGACAACTGCGGCTCCTACTCTTACGCTGGAGATAAAAATCTCGAGCGGCGATCGCCAGGCCCCCTCCCCCCTCCCCTCGCTCCAGAAAAGACTACTAAGGATTGCCTGTCCATGAACAAAACGCTATTGGTGTGCCTATCGGTCGGATTGATTTTTGCAGGTTTCGTGTTGTTCCCGATGCCGGTGCAAGCCCAGGTCAGAATCGCGCCCGGTTCGCTGAGTTTCGGCTCGCTCAGCGTAAACACACAAAGCGCGGCAGATACCTTTGTGGTGACAAACGATAACCGGCGTAGCGTTGCGATCACCAAGGTGTCGAGCAGTCTTTCGGAGTTTATTGTCACCGGCCCGGCACTGCCCCTCACACTGAGTGCTGGCGCCAGCGCATCCTTTCAGGTGGTGTTCCTGCCGAACGGCGCGCAGAGCTTCAGCGGCAGAATCGCGGTCACCCTAAGCCATCAGGAGGGAGTGAGTTCGACGCACTCCGTAGCCGTGACGGGAACAGGCGTATCGCCCGCTCCTCCTGCGCAAACGTATCTGCTCTCGGCCAGCACGAGCAGCCTGAGCTTCGGCAATGCGCTGGTGGGGAGTAGCGCTTCGCAAACGATGACGGTGACGAATAGCGGAACAGGCAGCGTCACCATTGCGCAGGCCGCCATCAGCGGCGCCGGATTCACCTTCAGCGGGTGTTCCGGAGCCGTGACCCTTGCGGCGGGGCAGAGCTTAACCCTTACTGTCAGCTTTGCACCGGCCACGGCAGGAAGCGCGACGGGAAGCCTCAGCGTCGTGAGC
>Ga0181536_10008232_pt1 | contig 10073 bp, 9 predicted proteins | sample PEATcosm2014_Bin_41_FD_121105 | JGI IMG/M metagenome (GOLD analysis project Ga0181536, IMG submission 121105) | Peatland microbial communities from MTU Mesocosm Facility, Houghton, MI, USA - PEATcosm2014_Bin17_60_metaG | ecosystem: Environmental > Terrestrial > Soil > Wetlands > Peat | place...
ATGGCCAATCGATTTTCTACAGCGCCAAGTGGGGCAACGATGCGCTGGCCATTTTCAACGCCCCCGAGCGCGGCCGGGCAAACACTACGCTTGTCTTGCCGGACGCCGATTTGCTGGCCGTCTCGCGTTCAGGCGAGCTGGCGGTCCTGGTGAACCAGCACCGCTATGACTTCCTGATAAACCAGGGCACCCTGGCTCGGATGAAGCTGGGTGAAACGCCCCGCCCGATGCTCGAGGATGTTCTCGGAGCGGACTGGTTTCCTGACGGCGAGAGGCTCCTGGTGGTGCGCGAGGTGGACAACTTGTGCCGCCTGGAAGTGTACCCTGGTGGGAAGCCGCTCTGCCAGACCCCGGGTTATATTTCGTATCCGCGGGTCTCCCCACGTGGCGACCGTGTGGCCTTCATGGTTCATCAGTTTAGGAACGACAACAGGGGCTGGGTGGTCATTGCGGACCTCTCGGGCCGGACCAATGCCGTCTCGGGTGAATGGATGGCCGAAGAGGGTCTGGCTTGGGAGCCCTCCGGTCGCGAGGTGTGGTTCGGGCTCTCGACTAACTGGTATGGCCGCTGGCAGTTGCGCGCTTTGAGCGTTTCGGCAAAGGAACGGCCATTAACCGGGCTGCCTGCCGCCTGTATTCCGAGTGATGTGGCTGCCGACGGCCGGGTGCTGCTCAATCGCTTGAGTATCACCATGGACATCGCTCTCGGGCACGGGAGCCTATTAACCAACCTCTACACGGTGACAGAAGGGGTGGTGATGGATCTCTCGCCCGACGGCAGCCGCTATCTCTTCGACTACGAAGGGTCCGGGGCTGGAGCCGGCTACGAGGCCTATCTCGGCCTGAGCGACGGCTCGCCGGCTCTGCACCTGGGTCCTGGCCGCCCCCTGGCAATCTCACCTGACGGACAGTGGGTCCTGGCGCTGCGCTTCAATCCGCCGAAACTGGTCCTGCTGCCGACCGGAGTCGGACAACCGGCGGACGTGGACTTGAAGGGCATCGAACCTCTGGGGGCGGGCTGGCTGCCGGATGGCAGGCACATCCTTGTCGCAGGCCATGAGGCAGGCCAGGATGCTCCACGGGCGTACGTCCAGTCTCTTTCGGGCGGCTCGCCCCGCGCGGTCACCCCGGCCGGCGTGGTCCCAGGGACAGGGACTGGGGGCCGGATCCAGGTGTCTCCCAAGGGCGACAGGTTTATGGCCGTGGACAACAGGCAGGCGCCCCTGGTCTGTTTCTCCGACGGATCCGAACCCAAGCCTATCCCAGGGTTGACCTCCAAGGACCTCATCGTCGGATGGTGCGGCGACAACCGATCCGTGTTTGTCACCCGCGCCAACGGTGTCTGGCCCGTCGAAGTCCGCCGGGTGGACACTGGCACCGGTCAGCGCGAGGCGCAGCCGGCCCTGACCATCACCCAGCCGGACATGGCTGGCTTGGTCAATCAGCCGATCCTGCAAGTCACACCCGATGGCCTAACCTACATTTTTTCCACCGGCCGCTTGTTGTGCGACCTGTTCGTGGCCAACGGACTGAAATGATGTCGGCAGCGATGATCGGAAAGCCGACCACACATCCCTTTCAAAGTCGGCTTGAACACACAACACACCGGGCCTGCGACCGGCCTACTGGATTCCCGATTGGCACATGCACTTTCTGCCTTCAGAGTTGATCCACACGATGAGCCCGTTTGCACAACAGACCGGCCCGTTCCGGCGTGGATAGTGGTGGCAGGCCTGAACCGCATTCCGTGTTTTCAACGGCATCGTCCTGAGCACTTTTGCCGCAGTAGATGCATCGGTCGGTATGGGGGCTGAATACGTGTTGTCTGGGTTCACTTGGTTGTTTCGGTTGATTCGTGTTGTTCATCGTTTTCCTCCTTGTCTTTGTCGAATGGGGTGCCGCTGAAACCGACCCAGACCCAAGCCGCCACGTAGCAGCCGTTGTCGTTGCCCTCGCTGAGTTGGGCGTTGTCGTCGATTTCAACTTCCCCGTCTTTCTGATGTTCGTTTCGCGCCAGTTCGAGGATACTGAGTCTTTTGAATTCGGCTTGGGCGTTCTCGATCTGGAGGCGGCAATTCTCACAGCGTCCATCGTCCAGGAGCGAATCGAAGGCCTGGCTGCATTTTGAGCAGATCATGGTTGGTGTTCTCCTTTCGTTGTTGTTAGCGGGGCACAGATTTTGCATGGCAATTCCGTCGCCGCGCGATGGGGTGTTCCCGGGCGCAAATTACTTGTCGGATTTCGTCATCTGGCGCACACTAATCAGTGGATGCAGCAAACCGATGCCAGCAAGCTCCTGCTCGATTACGCGGAAAACGCGTCCGAGGAGGCTTTTGCCGCACTGGTGAAGCAATACGTGCATCTGGTGTATTCAGTGGCGCTGCGGCAGGTCGGCGATCCGCACCAGGCAGACGAAATCACCCAGGTTACATTCATTGTGCTGGCGAAGAAGGCCATGCAATTGCGCCATGAAAAGGCCCTGTCCACTTGGCTGTTCCAAACCGCGCGGTTAATCGCGAAGAATTCTGTGAGGAGCGAAATGCGGCGTCATCAGCGTGAGCAGGAGGCCTACAGGCAATCGGTGTTGCAGGAATCGAGCGGCGACATTTGGCTCCGAATTGCCCCGAAGCTCGACGCCGCAGTGGGAGCCCTTGGCGAGAAGGACCGCCGTGCCATCATCCTCCGGTTTTACGAAGGCAAGAATATGCGCGAAATCGGCGCGGCTTTGGGTGCGAGCGAGGACGCGGTTGAGAAGCGGGTTCTTCGCGCTCTAGAAAAGTTGCGGAGGTTTTTCTCCAAACACGGCGTGAGTTCGACAACAGCCGCTCTCGCGGGCACGCTCTCTGCCAATTCCGTCCACGCCGCACCGGCGGGGCTGATAACCAAAGTAACTGCCATGGCGATTACCAAAGGCACGACGGCCGGCGGTTCGACTCTGGCCCTCATCAAGGGAGCACTGAAGTTCATGTTCTGGACAAAAGCAAAAGTTGCAGTTGCCATCGGAGCGGGTGTTGTCCTCACCGCTGCAACCGATGTCGCCGTCAACGAGGTTAAAAACCACAAGCCCCTGCCGTGGCAAGTTCACGAAGGACTGATCACCGAAGATCAACTGAACCAGCCGCCTCAAGTCAGGATCCTCCCCAGCACGTTCCACCAACCGGACACCTATATGGGTAGCACATTGCTCGGCACTGGCGTTCGCGCTCAAGACGTGGTCGCCAACGCTTATGGGTCTCCGACTCCAGCCAGAGTCATTTTCCATGCGGCACTGCCCACAAACAGATTTGATTACATCGCCTGTTTGCCGGGCGGGATCCTAGTGAATGAAAAGGCGTTGCAGGAGGAAGTGAAACGAACCTTCGGCGTCGTGGGCAAATCCCAAACGCGGGTGGCCGCCGTTTGGCTTCTCAAGGCAATCTCTGCCCATGCTCCGGGTTTGAAACTCAATTTGTCCGGTGACAAGGGAAACAGTTTTGGGCTCACCCCAAACGGGTTCCGGGGGTGGAATGAACCAACGTCCGGCCTGGCGATGGGTTTGGAAAGCGCAGCGAATGTTCCCGTCAATGACGAAACGGGACTTACGAATCGGTTCGATTTCGACCTGAATTGCAGCCAAACTGATCTCGAAAAGACCAATTGGGCTTCCATTAACGAAGCCCTTGGCCAACTGGGTCCCCAACTTGTTCCAACCAACCTCCCCACGGAAGTGGTGGTGGTCGAAAAGGCAAAGTTCAAATCCAAACCCTGACCATCCGTCGGTCACCTCCGAACGAAGCCGTGAAAACATGCCGTGCGTTCACGCTCATTGAACTGCTGGTGGTCATCGCTGTTATCGCGATTCTGGCCGCCCTGCTCCTGCCCGCCTTGTCCGCCGCCAGAAGAAGCGGCCAGGAAACGAGGTGCCGGAGCAATGTCCGACAGTTGACGCTGGCCAGTTACATGTACGCCACTGACTCCGGCTCGCACGCGGCATACACCAACGCCAGTGATCCGCACATTCTTTGGATGGGCTCTGATTATTATGCCAAGGTGAGGAATATCTTTATTTGCCCTACGACACCAATCCCTTCTCCCGTTCCTCCGCATGATGTTTGGGGAGCAGCCGACCGCGCCTGGGTCTGGGGCAGCGGAAGGAGCCCAGATGATATCGTCACGAACCCCATTCCTGGCAGTTACGCCTTGAATGGCTGGCTTTACGACCGGGTGATGTTTGGAGCGGAAGCGCACCCTGAGTACATGATGGGCAAGCAGTCCCTAATTCAGAAACCCTCCCAAACGCCGGTGTTCGTGGACGCTATGTGGGTGGATCTTTGGCCTGTGGAGACGGACCTTCCCTGCACCGACCTTTACGATGGCAGCTTGCAGACGGGCATGACCCGCTGCACGATCGCACGGCACAGCAGCATCGCCGCGAGCGCACCACGGCAGTTCGACATCAGGCAAACACTTCCCGGTTCCGTGAACATCGGCATGGCTGATGGGCACGTGCAATCGGTGAAACTCGAGAATCTCTGGAATTGCTACTGGCACTTGAACTGGAATCCTCCTACCACACGACCACGGTGAGGCTTTCCCTGTTCATGCGGTTTCATTCGGACGCTTTGAGCCGGTCATCCCAGCACCTCTCCTGGCAAATCCATTTTCCCTGATGCAAGTGGGCCGATTCTCCCAGGCAGAGCTCGTGACAAATCGAGCACTGCACCTGGTACGCTCTTCGCCATTGGGCCACGGTGTAATCCCGGCACTCAGGCTTTCCCAAGGGCCCATAGATGGAGGCGATGTTCCTGGGCGTTATCGGAGTCGTCACGTTGATCCAGACCCGTTCGGCGTCTGGATGGTTGACGGGAGAGACTGTGGCGTCGCTGTTGAAGAAGCGGTTGGCTTTGGTGACCGCTTCGTCGATGGTGGGGGCGTTGACGTCGATGCCGAAGGCTGAACGTTTGCCGCCCCACCTGAACTGGAATTCGAACGTGTTCATCGTAGTGGAGGTTTTCTCCTTTTTGTTGAGGGTTTTGTGGATTGGGTTAGAGTCCAGGACCTGCCGGCTGGGAATCGGTGGACCTGGATAATTGTCGATCTGGCCGTGACGTGTCGCTGGCGGTCTGGTCCAAGTCGATGATGAGCACCGTAAGGCGCAATCGAAGATGCTGTTCATGCCAGGTTCATGCCGAGGGTTTCACCCTGATTGAACTATTGGTGGTCATCGCCATTATCGGCATTCTTGCCGCCTTGCTGCTGCCGGCGCTTTCCGCGGCGAAGGCTCAGGCCCGCTCGACCGCCTGCAAGAATCACCTGCACCAAATGGGCTTGGCTCTCCGAATGTACGTCAACGACCACGGCAGCAGGTACCCATATTATCTTGGCCCCCCTGGACCAGCCTACGGCGACGATGCCGACTCACCAGAGGGAAGGGTTTATTGGTCTTCTCAGTTGATCCCGTATTATCCATCCCGATGGACCAATAGTGTGTACCACTGTCCAGGGTACAAAGGTGTGGATAGGGGGCCGGGCTTTTTCAATGCGCAACGGGCTATTGGTCGCTTCGGCAGCTATTCGTATAACATAGACGGGGTTCGCAGAGATGACCATGCCCAAGGCCATTACGGGTTGGGTCCGGTTGTGTTCTGGCGGAGGGCACATGCAATTGCTGAGGCTGAGGTCAAAATTCCGAGTGAAATGCTGGCGATTACTGAGTCCCGGTTCCTAAATGCCAGCCGGAATCAAGAACCTGGGGGCAGAGATACGATGGCGTGCGGCCTTTTCGGCGATCCTTTCGACCCGAGACGGCACGGAAAGAATTACAACGCACTCTTTTGCGATGGCCACGTCTCGGCGATGAGTCCTTGGGTTCTGTTCAACTATACGAACACTGCTCCGATGTGGAACTATGACCACCTGCCGCATCAGGAGCTTTGGATACCGTGACAATTGTGTTCACTCCGGTTGCAGGTTTTGTTGCTCCCACTCCAAGCAGGCGGACCGGGACCTGGCAAAGAAGCGCACTCTGCCTTTCTGGTCCTTGACTTCCCATTGCTGAGTGGCGTTGTTGAATTCGATGTTGGTGCCTCTGGTGATTTCAAGTCGGCCAAGTTCATGAAGCGGAACAGCCTCGGTCCAAAGACAATGGGCTGTGCCGTCGGCGTTGAATGATATCGTTGTGGTCATGGTAGATTTGGTTGATCGGTTGATGGTGTGGTTGATTCGTTGATTGATCCAGAAATGACGGGTGAAGGCTTGGTGATCGAATATGAATGCCTGCCTTACGCGCCGCATGGGAATTCGCAGAACTCCTCGGGATGGTGTATGTTTCAGCCATGCGGATCACCCCAGAGCTGTTTGGAGCCTTTCTCCAGTGCCCGACCAAGTGCTGGCTCAAATCCACAGGCGAACATGGCACTGGAAATGCTTACGCCGAATGGGCTCAGGTGCAGAACGAGTCCCACCGTGGGGCCGGGGTTGATCGGTTGCGCTCGGCGAGCATTCCAGGAGAATGCGCGACCTCCCCACCTGCCGCCAGTGTGAAGGAGGGCACGTGGCGATTGGCGTTGGACGTTATGGCGCAGACGGAAAAGCTGGAGTCTCGTCTGCACGGCCTGGAGCGAATCCCGTCAGAGGGGCGAGGGAAACCATCGCAGTTCATCCCGATCCGCTTCGTCTCCAGGAACAAGTTCACGCAGAACGATAAACTCTTGACCGCGTTCGATGCCCTCGTACTGTCGGAAGTCCTCAGACGTGACGTTGATCTCGCCAAAATCATCCACGGAGACGACCATGCTACGCTCAAGGTGAAGACATCCGGGCTTGTTGGTCAGGCGTTGAACGTCACCGTCAAGGTCACTGCGCTGCTCGCCAGCCAATCCCCACCGGAACTGATTCTGAACCGCCACTGCCCAGAATGCGAATTCCGTGACCGATGCAGGCAGAAGGCAGTCGAGAAGAACGACCTCAGTTTGCTCGCAGGGATGACCGAGAAAGAGCATAAACAGTACCACAGCAAAGGCATCTTCACCGTGACGCAGCTGTCGTATACATTCAGGCCACGCCGCCGGCCAAAACGGATGCGCGAGAAACGGGAAAAGTACCACCACGCCCTGAAGGCACTGGCCATCCGAGAGAAGAAAATCCACATTGTCGGCAGCCCGGAATTGAAGATCGAAGGCACGCCGGTCTACCTGGATGTTGAGGGACTCCCTGACCGCGAGTTGTATTATCTGATTGGTGTGCGCATCCGGAACGGCGAAGCACCCATCCAGCACAGTCTATGGGCGGACACCCGCGAGGATCAAATGAAGATTTGGAACGCCTTCCTCAGTATTCTCACGAAGGTCAGAACGCCAATTCTCATTCACTATGGCAGCTACGAAACGATCTTCCTTAAGCGTATGAGCGAGCGTTACGGGAAGCCAGCGGACGTTTCGACAGCAAGAGCTATCTCGACTTCCATAAACCTCCTCTCTGTGACCTTCGCACAAGTCTATTTCCCCGTTTTCTCGAACGGGCTAAAGGACATCGCGGGTTTCCTCGGTTGCAAATGGTCGAACAGCCAGTCTTCGGGGCTTCAGTCCATTGTATGGAGGCACCAGTGGGAGGTGACGCACGGCAGAGTGTTCAAGGACGCATTGCTGACCTATAACGCGGAGGATTGTCAGGCTCTAGAGTCGTTCACACGCAGGCTCCTTGATGCCGGTACCCCAAGAACCCATGAAGACCCCGAACGGAATATTGTTCATGCAGATTCCTTAACGCCGGAGAAAAAGACGAAGTGGGGCGACTTCGCGACTCCAGTTCCCGCCTTCGGCTACATTAATGAAGCCGCACATTGGGATTATCAGAAACATCGCATTCACGTGCGTTCAGCCGACCCTCCTCCGTCACGAGCACCGCCTCGGCGCCCCAAGAGCAAGAAGCCGACGAAACCGGAAAAGGTTGTCAACTGGCCGGAGTACAGCATCTGTCCAACATGCAAGCAGATGGTCCAAGGGCCAGGCCAGCGCCGATCGAGGATTCTTGTCGACATTGTATTCGGCCGCGACAGCGTAAAGCGCAGGGTAGTCAGGTACGTTTTTCACACGCACCGATGCCCGCATTGTCAGACATGTTTCGGGGCAGATGAACGGTTTCGCCGGTGCTATTGGTATGGTTGGAACGTCACGGCATATTACATCTACCATCTGGTCGGACTATGCATCCCCCAGCGAACGGTAGTGCAAATGTTCAATCGACTTTTCGGATTCGTTTTCAATCAGACTTTGAATTACCTGAAAATCAGAGCAGCCGAATATTATGCAGACACAACAAAGGCCATATTGGAGAGGATTGCCCACGGCAGCGTAGTCCACGTTGACGAAACGCATGCGAGCATCAAGGGCACATCCGCCTTTGTGTGGGTGCTGACGAACGGTCGGGAAGTAGCGTACGTCCTCACGAACAGCCGCGAGGGTGCCACGATACAGAAACTACTTGCAGAGTTCAGAGGTGTACTGGTGGCGGACTTTTACTCTGCTTACGACAATATCGGACAGTTTCGGCAGCGTTGTTTGATCCATCTTGTGCGAGAGTTAAACGATGCGTTACTTGATAATCCATTCGATGAGGAATTCAGGCGGCTAGTTTTATCGTTTGGAGACCTGCTTAAAGCCATGGTCGAAACTGCGGACGGACATGGGTTGAAAGCCCATTTTCTAAAAAAGCACCTGGCCGGCGTTGGCCGATTCTACAAGTCGCTGACCAAAGCACAATACCAAAGTGAGATTGCCCGACAGTACGTAAAGAAGTTCCAAAAAGACCGTGGCGAGCTGTTCACTTTTTTAAGCCATGATGGCGTAGCGTGGCACAACAATAACGCTGAACATGCGATCAAGGCGTTTGTTTGGCTTCGAGAGGTTGTCGGAGGCGTGTCGAGTAAGAAGAGTCTCGATGAATACCTGACGCTTTTGAGCATTTGCCAAACCTGTAAGTACCAGGGCTTGGATTTTCTGGATTTCCTTCGCTCCGGTGAAAAGGACATTGAGGTCTTTGCAGAGAAACACCAACGTTGCAGGAATCGGCCCGAGGGGGACATTGTGGGTCAGGGAGGAGGTGCCAAGGACGATGGGACCGGGCAGAGCATATCAGTCGAGCTAAAGTGCTGAATCTGCCGAGCAGCCCAAGGAAACGGGGGCAGTGTACCGAATTTGGATCTACAATGGCCCTAGAATCGATTTGAATGCCCGGACCACCACACAGTACCGGATTGAGGGTCCGATCGCTCTGAGGGGGTATTACGGCCCTTTACCGATCAAGTGCCAGTTGTTGTAAGAATCAGTGGCAGTTATTATACAAATGTCCGCCCTCCGGGTCATCCATCCGTATCCTCTACCCTGACTTCGACCTCTTCTTGAACAATTGGTCTGCTGGAACTGGCTGGAACGGCGCAATCTCATCCACGCAATTCAACGACCGAACGATGATGTCCAGGTGTCGAATGAGAAAACTGATGTCCTTGGCCTTCCGTGCGTGCCAAAGTGGATCGGTGCCTTCCTGGGTGTTGGGATCTTTCGGCAAGGGCAGGCAATTCTCCAGCACCGTGTTGAGGTCCGCCACAGTGAAATCCGGGTTGGCCTGGAAGAAGTGATAGGCGGCATCGAAGGTCCGGTTGTTGTAATCGACGACCTGATGGTGCAGTTTACCCTTGTCGTTGAAGGCGCCGATGTTGTTGCGAGAGGCCAGGCTGTTGCGGAGTACTTGCACCTTTTCAGCAGCGGAGAGGTCGGCCGTCGTTTCCCTGGCTTTGTCCGGGCTGGCGTATCGTTCTGCCCTATCTTTAAGAATCGCGGCCTGCCGGATCTTGACCTGCTCCTGTTGCTTTTGTTGCAGGGCGTCGAAGAAGGGCCTCAGCTTTTGCCGGAGCAGGATGTGGACCCGATAGGAGTTGGCAGAACCGACGGGAACGTATCTCTCATCAATGTACTGGCAAAAGGCCTGGGTGAGGAATTGCATGACGAGTTGACTGGAAAACCGGGCGAGCAACTTCCTCTCCTTGGTGTTCGAGAATCGTTCCAGGTGCTTTGCCAGGTGAGGAGCAAACAACTCTG
>Ga0181536_10008234_pt1 | contig 10072 bp, 9 predicted proteins | sample PEATcosm2014_Bin_41_FD_121105 | JGI IMG/M metagenome (GOLD analysis project Ga0181536, IMG submission 121105) | Peatland microbial communities from MTU Mesocosm Facility, Houghton, MI, USA - PEATcosm2014_Bin17_60_metaG | ecosystem: Environmental > Terrestrial > Soil > Wetlands > Peat | place...
GATCACTTCTGCCACAGGTGTGCGCCGCGCCATTGCTGTGGCCTCGCGTGATGCTTCCACGCGGGCCGAACTGCTGGCACTCGATTCATACTTCATACCTCATACTTCATAATTGCCTCCATGATGCGTCACCTGGGCCGAGCTGCTTGGAGGGCCTTGATGGCGGGCGCGCGGGAGAAATCGTTCACGGCCAACTGGTTGTGAACCAGTTCGCACATCTTCATTGTCAACGGGTCCTTCAGGCCGTAATAGACGCATTGGCCGTCCTTTTTGCGCGTGAGGATGCCCGCCGCAGCCAGCAGCGAGAGGTGCTTGGAGACATTGGCCTGCGTCGCGCCCACGGCGGACACGATCTTGCCAACCGTGGCCGGCTCCCGGCAGACGGCCTGCAGGATCTTCAGCCGCATTGGCTCGCCCAGCAGCTTGAAGCGCCAGGCGATGCGATCGAGTTCGCCGTCCGAGAGCGGGCGGTTCATTTTTCCGTTTGACATATTGCTATTTAGTTATATGATTATACAACGATTATGACGACAATGCAATCCAAAACCTCGGTCTCACCCCGCGAGCTCAGCCGCCTGCTCGCCGAAGGCTGCTCCCTGGAAATGTTCGACGTGCGGACGCCCGCCGAATACGCCGCCGAACACGTCCCCGGGGCCAGGCTCATTCCGCTGGACGAGCTGGACGCCGCCGCATTTCTAAGGCAGCGCGGTCCCGGCGGCCAGCCCATTTACGTCCTGTGCCAGTCCGGCTCGCGGGCTCGCCGGGCCATCGAGATGTTCGAGCGGGCCGGATTCCACGGCTGCGTGCTGGTGGAAGGCGGCACGCAGGCGTGGATCGACGCCGGGCTGCCGGTGAACCGCGGAAAGAGCAAGGTCCTGCCGCTCATGCGCCAGGTGCAGCTCACCGTGGGGTTTGTCTCGGCGGTTGGCGCCGCGCTGGCGCTGGCGGTCAATCCATGGTTCGCGGTTGTCCCGCTGCTGGCCGGTTGCGGGCTGCTTTTCGCCGGGTTGAGCGGTTTCTGCGGCCTGGCGCTCCTGTTGGCGAAGATGCCGTGGAACCGAATTTCAAGATGCAACTCCGGCTCCTGCTGCGCCAACTGATTCATTCGATGAAAGCCCCAAGAAGAATCATCATTGTCGGCGGCGTGGCGGGCGGCGCGTCGGCGGCGGCCAAGGCGCGGCGGGTGGATGAAACGGCCGAGATCCAGGTCTTTGAGCGCGGGCCTTACATTTCGTTCGCCAACTGCGGGCTGCCCTATTTCATCGCGGGTGAGATCGAGGACCGCGGCAAGCTGGTCATCATGACGGCGCAAAAGCTCTGGGAACGCTCGCGCGTCCGGGCCAATATGAACCATGAAGTCCTGGCCATAGATCGCGCCGCGAAAACCATCCGCGTGAGGCCTCCGGACGGGGCGGAGCGCAACGTGGCCTACGACAAACTCATCTTGAGCCAAGGGGCGAGGCCGATCGTGCCGCCGATTCCCGGCGTGGAACTGCCGCACGTTTTTACGCTCCGCGACATCCCGGACATGGACCGCATTGCCGAGTTTGTGAACGAGCGCCGGCCCAAGCGCGCCGTCGTCATCGGCGGCGGCTTCATCGGGCTGGAAATGGCCGAGGCGTTTCATCATCGCGGCGTCCGCGTCACGATCGTTGAACGCGGCCCCCGCCTCCTGCCGTTGCTGGACAGCGACCTGGCGGCGCACCTGGAAAGCCAGGTTCGCCGCGCGGATTTTGATTTCAAGACGAACGCCAGCGCCGCCAGGTTCACGCGCGATGGCGTCGAGCTGGCCGATGGCAGCAGGCTCGAGGCGGGTCTGATCCTGTTGAGCGTTGGGGTGAAGGCGGAAGTGGAACTTGCCAAAGCCGCCGGTTTGGAAATCGGCGCGACCGGCGGGGTGAAAGTCAACGGCCGCATGGAATCGTCCGACGCGAACATTTACGCGGTGGGCGACGCGGCGGAAACGACGCACGCGCTCACCGGCGGGCGGGCGCGCATCGCGCTGGCCGGGCCGGCGAACCGGCAGGGGCGCATTGCCGGCGCGAACGCGGCGGGGGCGCGGATGATCTATCCCGGCGCGCTCGGCACGGCCATCGTGCGCGTGCTGAACATGACCGTTGGTTTCACCGGCTTGAACAGCGCGCAGGCGGCCCAGGCGGGTTTTACGTTCTTCAGCAGCCTCACCCGCGACTACAGCCACGCCCATTATTATCCCGGCGCGAAAATGGTCCTGATCAGGGTCATCGCCGAGGAAGGCACGGGCCGGTTGCTCGGGGCGCAAGTGCTGGGCGAAAAGGGGGTGGACAAACGAGTGGACGTGCTGGCTACAGCCATTGCCGCGAAGATGAGCGTGTTCGATCTCGAAACGCTGGACCTCGCGTATTCGCCGCCGTTCGGTTCGGCCAATGACCCCATCAACACCGCCGGCTTCGTAGCCGGCCACATCGCGCGCGGCGAGGTGGCGACGGTTGCGCCGGAAACGTGGCGGCGGGACGCGGAATTCCTGCTCGATGTTCGCGACGCGGACGAGTTGGAGGAATTCGGGAAACTGCCCAACGCCGTGAACATTCCCCTCGCACAACTCCGCGACCGCCTTGGCGAACTGCCGCGCGACCGGCGCATCGTGACCTACTGCCAGAAAGGCCAGCGCGGCTATCTGGCCGCCTGCGCGCTGCATGGCAACGGCTTCGATGACGTGGCTAACCTGCGCGGCGGCTTCTTGCAGGCGAAATTGAATGGGCTGCCAGCCGAGTGAATCAGAGAACCAGGACACCCGGAGGAGGTCTTTCCGCCCGGTACCCATTTTTCCGCGCGACCAGGAAGGCGGTTTCAAAATCTACGGCGTCATCGGGAGATTTGAAGAGCTTCAGTTCCATCAAGTCGGCAACGACCTTGAAAGGTTTCAACTGAAGGGCGCTCGCCAAATCCCTCACCAGCACAGGGTCAAGTAGAAAGACCGTCTTGCCGGGGTCATCGACTCGGTCCTCTAAAGCTCGCGCCGTGCTTTTTGGCGGTCTCGGTGGCCGGCCTGGAAAAGCAGGCTCGGTTTTCGGAGTCGGCTCCTCACATAAGTCGCTCATACATCATGCGATAATGATCAAGGCAGAATTCAATCCACAAAAGCAAAGGCGAAGGAACAAAACAACGAAAAAAAGCGGGCTAAATCTGGATCGGTTTGACGCGCTGGCCGGGGCGGACGCGGCTGCCGGGGTAGAGGATGACTTGCTCTCCGTCTTTGAGGCCATCGAGGACCTGTATCTCGGCAGAGGAGGAGCGGCCTATCTTCACGGGCCGCAATTGGGCGCGGCCATCGGCCAGGACGAAGGTGCTCCATTGGTCGCCCTGGCGGAACAACGCACCGGCTGGCACCTTGAGGGCGGCATTGGTTTCCCAAACGACGATTTTGGCTTCGACGCGGAAGTTGTCGCCGAGGGTGGGTCTCTGTTCGGGAGGGGTCAAGAGATCGGCGACGACGTTGACGCGCTGCTCGTCGACGCCCAGGGCGGAGGTTTTGGTAAACGCGGCGGGCTCGACGAGGCGGACCCGGCCCAGGAGTTCGGGTTTGTCAGCCGCGCCCCATTGCTCGAATTGGACCCGATTGCCGGGCAGGATGGCGGCGCCGTCCCGGGAAAGGACCTCGATGACGACTTCGAGGTCGGAGGGGTCGCCAACCTCGAGCAAGGGCGTGCCGGCGGAGACGACTCGGGCGTTTTCCTCGAGCACGCGCAGGACTCGTCCGCTGGCCGGGGCCTTGAGTTCCCTGGGCAGACAGAACGCGTTGGTTGCAGAGGGCAGGCCGAGGGAGAATTCGGCCAGTTCGGCCTCAGCTTCGCGCAAGGCGCTTTGGGCGGAGGCGGTTTGCTGGAGGGCGGAGTCGGCGCGGGATTGGGCGGCCTCTCGTTCCTGGATGGAGACGGTTTGGTTGGCGTAGAGTTTCTCGAAGCGCCGCAGTTCGCTGGCGGCGAAGGTCTGGGCGGTGCGGTCCTTTTCCAGGCGGGCGGCGGCAGCATCGCGGCGGAATTCAGCCAGGGCGCGGGCGCGGGCATCGAGCATGGTCGGGGGCTGCGGGTCGAGGATGGCGACGACCGTTTGGCCGGCCTCAACCTCGGCCCCGGCCTTGAGGTCGATGCGTCGAAGCTGCCCAGCCACGGGGGCCGACAGGACGTAGCGGTGTTTGATGCGGGTCTTGCCTTCTTCGTTCACGGTCGCACGCAGGACGCCCGTCGAGACGCGGGCGGTTTCGACCGGAACCGGCTGCGGCCAGAGGCCGCCGACAATGAGGCCGACCAGCAGGAGGGCGCCCGCGTAGGGCAGCCAGCGGCGGGTGTGGCGATTGGCTTGGTTGGGGCCGGCCAGGGGTTGGTCAGACGAGGTCATGTCCGTCTCCATCCTTCACAATTCATCATTCATAATTGCAAATCACTCGGGCGCTTTCAAAGCGCCAACGAGGTTGAGTTGGTTGAGTTTGCGCAAGACGACCAGGGCTGAGAGGGTGGACGCCACCAGGACGACCAGGACGGCGAAGGCGTAGTTGCTGGCGGTCAGGACCAGCGGCACGCGCACGGTCTCGGTATTGATTTGCCGGACGATGCCGGCGGCAAAGCCCGTGCCCACGGCCAAGCCCAGCGGCACCGCGATCAGGGCCAGGATAACCAGCTCGGTAATGAGGACCCCGCCGACCTCGCGCCTGGAGAAGCCGATCACGCGCAGGGTGGCCAACTCACGGGCGCGCTCGGCCAGCGAGATGCGGGCATTGTTATATACCACGCCAAAAGCGACGACAGTGGCGAAAACCAGGTAGATTCTTTGGAACGTGCCAATGCTCCTGGCAGTGGAGGTGCGGAAGTTCTCGCGCATGGATTCCTTAATGGCAACCCAACTTACGCGCGGGATGTCTTTGAGCGCGCGGAGAAACTCGCCCCGATGGGCGGCATCTACGCTGAAACTGGCCCCGGTGATGACATCCCCTTCGTCCAGGAGCCGGTTGACGGCGCGGATATCCATGTAGGCCGCCATGCCGGAGAAGTCCTCGGCCAGGCCGGCGAGCCGGACGGCGCGGACAGGGCGCTTGCCCTCGAGGGCCTCGACCAGGAGGTCGTCGCCGGGGCGGGCGCCCAGGATCTGGGCGAGCTTTTTGGAAAGGACGACGCCGTCCGGGGGAAGCGGTATCTCGTGGTATTGGTCGTCGATGACCCGGTTGTGCAGGCCGCGAAAAGGCAGGCCCAGGATGCCAAGCTGGCGGCGCTGGTGGCCGTAACTGAGTCGCACGATGGCTTGGCGGGTCGGTTCGACGGCCAGCACGCCCGGAAGTTCGCTGAAGAGGTGGCGAACCTGGACGCTGCCGGGCTCGACCAGGCCGACGCTAAGGTCCTGGCGCTGGACGACGTCCCATTGGAAATCCAAGACCTCGGCGACGCCGTCGCGAAAGGCATTGGGGACGATGAGGATGCCGGTCGCCAGGGCCAGGCCGGTTACCGTAAACATGGCCTGGGCGGGCCGCCGCTCGAGGTTGCGCACGGCCATGCGGAAGGTGTGGGAGAGCAGATGGGCGATGCCGGTGCGCTCGACCAGGGCAGGCCGGTAGTTGGCCGGCGGCTCGGGGCGCATGGCTTCGGCAGGCGGCAGGCGCGCGGCGCGGCGGACGGCGCTCAAGACGCCGAGCGTGGCGGCAGCGGCGGCGACCACGAACGCCATCGGAAAGACCGGCACATCGGGCCGAAACTCGAGTTGAGGGAACCGGAAAAAGACGTGGTAGAGGGCCGTGAGGTGGTGGCCCAGGACGAGGGCGCCGGCGCCGCCCAGGAGCGTGCCCAGGGCGACGATGACAAAGGCGAACTTGAGGTAATGGGTGACGATTTCTCGATTGGTGAAGCCGAATGCCTTGAGGATGGCGATTTGCTCCCGCTGCAGGGCCAGGAGCCGCATGAGCACCGCGTTGGTCATGAACGCCGCCACACTCAAGAACACAACGGGGAACCCTATGGACAAGACACTGAGGATTCGGATTTCGTCCGAGAGGCGAATATGGGACGGGTGATCGGCCCGACCGTATGCGCCGCGTCCGCCGTAGGACGCCAGCAACCGATCCAGTTCGGCGATGACCGGGCGTTCGGCGGCGCCGGGGGCGAGGGTGAGCGAGACGAAATTGAAGGCGCCATCCAGGTCGAAAGCAGTGGCCAGTTCCTTGCAGCGCATCCAGAAGACGCCGTAGGTGCGGTCATCCGGCAGGGCGGTGCCAGGGCGCGACATGAAGATGAACTCGGGAGACAGGACAATCCCGGCAATGCGCAGACGCTGGCGCTTGCCGTTGAGGAGCATCGCGATAGTGTCGCCCGGTCCGAGTTGATTGGCCTCGGCGAAGGCCTCGCCGACCAGCACTTCGCCCCGGGCTTCGGCCGAGAGCCAGCGCCCGGCGCGGAGAAAAAGCCGGTTCAGTTCCGGGGAGCCGCTGTCGGGCAGCGAGCGAATGAGGCCGCTGGCGGGTTCGTCCAGTTGGGGAATGTCGAGCGTGGCTTGGACGGAAATGGCCGGCTGGACGGCGGCCACGCCCGCAATCTCGGCAATGCGGGCCGCCAGCGAGTTGGGGGCGCGTTTGAGCACCGCGAAGACTTCCGCAAAACGATTAGCCTCGTAATACTCCTGGCGGGTGGATTCCAGGGAATGCATCAGGCTCCGCGTGGCGATCATCATGGCCAGGCCGCAGGCCATCACCAGGGCCACGGCGACGGCTTGGCCTTTGATGCGGCGCAAGTCGCGCCAGAGTTTGCGGTCCAGGAGCATGAGCGGTTGCTTACCAGTTCAGGGTGCTGGGGGCCGCGCGGCGGGGGTTTTGGCGGACCTGATGGACGGCGCCGTCGGAGAGATAAATCACACGGTCGGCCATGCCGGCCATCACGGCGTTATGGGTGATGATGACGGTGAGGGCGCCCAGTTCCAGGTTGACGCGCTGGAGGGCTTCCAGGACGACGATCCCGGTGCGGACATCGAGGGAGCCGGTTGGCTCGTCGCAGAGCAGGATTTCCGGCCGCTTGGCGATGGCGCGGGCAATGGCCACGCGCTGCTGCTCGCCACCGGATAACTGGGCCGGGAAATGGTCGAGGCGGGCGCCCAGGTTGACCAGGGCCAGGGCGGCTTCGGGGGGCATCGGGTCGCGGGCGATCTCGGTAATCAGGCCCACGTTCTCCCGGGCGGTCAGGCTCGGGATCAGGTTGTAGAACTGGAAGATGAAGCCAACGCGCTGCCGGCGGAAGGCGGTGAGCTGGTCTTCGCTGGCGCCGGCCAGGTCCATGTCCCGGCAATAGAGTTCTCCCGAGGTGGGGAAGTCCAGACCGCCCAGGTTATTGAGCAGGGTGGTCTTGCCGCTGCCGGAAGGGCCCAGCAAGACCACCAACTCGCCCTCAAAGAGGTCCAGGTCCACCCCCGCCAGCGCGCGGACCTCCGCCGCCCCGCTCCCATAGACCTTCGTCAGCCCGCGCACGCGGAAAACCTGGGCCCGCGAGCCGAGCGGAGGGGAATCGCTCGCAATTGGCATCAGTGGCCTGTCCGACATGCACCGGAGTTTAGGATAAGAGTCGCCCTTTGGCCAAGAGGGAATGAGGAGCCCCGAAGGGAAATCCGAAATCCGAAGGCCGAAATCCGAAGGCCTTCGGGCATTGGCTCTGCGCTCAATATCGAGCCAGCAGTCGCTTTTGCGTCACGCAGCCGCAGCACCGAATGAAGGACCGGATTCGGATTTCGGCCTTCGGATTTCGGATTTCGGTTTTCCCTCGGGCCTTTGGATTTCGGGACTTCGGACTTTCCCCGCGCTTGCGGCGCGCGCGCCTGCCAAGTATGGTCAGGGCATGAGTGTCACGCGAAAGAACATTCAGGACCTGGTTCAGTTCAGCCCGTTCAAGCCATTTCGCCTCCATTTGGCGGATGGCAAGGGTCTCCATGTCCCGCATCCCGATTTCGTGTTGGCCACCGCGGAATACCTGGTCGTGGCAAACGAGCTTCCAAATGGCGTGCCGGGGGAGATCAACCTCGTTCCCTACGAGCACGTTGTTCGCGTGGAGATGCTCCCACGCAGGACCCGCAAGGCCGCTTGATCACGGTCCATCATTCTACGCTCGTAGCCTGGATATTTCATGCCTTGGCACATGCCTCACGGCTCCGCTAGGCATGTTTATAGCAACCCGGCTCCGCAACGCCTGTCTTAAGCTCCGTCAGGAGCGGCATGACAGTCCTCCGGGCCATGCGAGGCTGACATGCCGCGCCTGACAGAGCTTAGCCGCCTCGATGCCTCTGGACTATAAACATGGCGCTCCTGACGGAGCTTTGCCGAGATGGCGGCCGGGCCACCCCTTCAGCTCACGAAACATCCACGCTGGGACTGCCGTGAGGATGACGAGGATTCGAAATCCGAAATCCGAGGGCCTTCGGCCTTCGGATTTCGGGCCTTCCGGCCTCCCCCTCAGGGGATCGTTTTAATCAGAATATCTTCCGTGCGGCAGACCTCGGGCCAGGCATTGGCGCCGGCAGGGAGCTTGTCGGGGTAGCGAGCCCGTATTCGTTTGCTGCCGGGATTGGAGGCGGCGACGACGTAGCGGACCGGTGACTCGCTGATGAGGACCAGCTTGTTGTAGCCGAGAGATTTGAGGCGGTCGAGGTCGGATTGGTTGCTGAGGAGATCGAACAGCCCCTTGGGTGTGGGCCCATTGGGTCCGCCCTCGAGAATGGGCACGCAGAGTCCCTTGCGGCCGGAGCGGAACAAGACCTCGCCGCCCCAGAGCGGGTCGCAAGTATAGACCAGGAGGCGGTCGCCGGGGCCGGTGTGCCGGAGAATCTCGGCGCTCATTTGTTGTGGGAAGTAGTCATAGTCGCCCGCCACCTTCGTTATGATGAGGCCATCGAGAGCCGAGAAGACCAGCACCATTGCAGCCAGGGCCGTTCGGAGGGCGGGCATGGGCGTTTCACGGGCCCAGAAGTCCTCCCAGCGCGCCAGCGTGGCTCCGCACAACATGGCCACGGCGGGAGCGCACATGAGGTAGAAGTGCCAGTGTTCCAAGACCAGGTGCGTGAAGATCAAGGTGGTTGGCAAGGCGGCCAGGAGCCAGAGCTTTGGGAGCCGGTTGCCGGGACGGAGCAGGGCCAGCGCCAACAAGGCGCTCATTGGCAGCGTGCCCATAGTTGCGTGGAGGAAGCGCCAGCCGCCCTTGAGCCAAGGCCCGGGGCTCAACCGGTAATGCATGTCCCCAAAGAACCAGTGGACGAGCCAGGGGCTCTGGGAGAGGCGCAGTTCCGTATAGGGGTAAATCGCCTGGGCGGCCAGGCAGTTGGTGTATCGGGTCCACAGGGCAAAGGCGCATACGGCGGCCGCTCCGGCCGATGAGAGCAGCACCCACGGGCGCCAGGCGCCGGGGCCATTGACCAGGAGCAGGCACAGGGTGAACAATCCGGCGGCAAAGAACAGCGGCGCCTTGAGCAGGGCGCTCAGAACCGCCAGGAGAGTGGCCGGCCACCACCACCACGCGTTGCCGGTCCGGATCATCTTGTCGGCGAAGAAAACGAACCAGAGCATCGCCGTCAGACAAAGGCCGTCGGTGGCCGCCTCGCCGGCCATCATGACAATCAACGGTTCGGCCAGGAAAAACGCCACGGCCCATCCGGCAGCGCGCCGGCCGACGTATTGTCGCGCCAACTGGAAGAAGGGCCAAAGACAGGCGGCAAAAAACAGGAGCGATACCAGGTTGGCCCACCCGTACCAGGTCGAGTGCGCAACCTTGAAGGCCAGGCCGGCTGCGGCTTGCCAAACCGGCAGTTCCAAGGCGGTCGGCGTCCCGGTCGCGTTGAAGCCGACAATGACCGGGCGCAGCAGATTGATCGAGCCGTGGCCGTACTCCAGAGCCGTGCCCAGATGACTGGCGCGATATAGGGGTTTGCCAAGCCGGGCGCCGCCCAGGTGGAAAGCGAAGATCAAGCCCAACATCACGACCACGACCGGCAACAATCTCGGGCCCCTGGTTTCACTCAATTGCACCCTAGCCTGCTACAAAACCCGCAGCGCAGTGTCAAGGAAGCGCGGCCAACGGCC